>Ga0307510_10000160_pt1 | contig 56397 bp, 50 predicted proteins | sample 12_EM_MG_FD_207224 | JGI IMG/M metagenome (GOLD analysis project Ga0307510, IMG submission 207224) | Populus trichocarpa ectomycorrhiza microbial communities from riparian zone in the Pacific Northwest, United States - 12_EM | ecosystem: Host-associated > Plants > Roots > Unclassified | place... | reverse complement strand
TACCCAATAACCTAGTAGTACTGTTTTACAGGTAGTTCAGAAGTTAGTAGTAGCATTCTACTGGTAGTCAATGACCTAGTAGTACTATTTTACAGGTAGTTCAGAAGCTAGCAGTACTATTCTACTGGTAGTCAATAACCTAGTAGTAGTATTCTACAGGTAGTTTAGAAGTTAGTGGTAGTGTTCGACTGGTAGTCAATAACCAAGTAGTACCATTTCACAGGTAGTTCAGAAGTTAGTGGTAGCATTCTGCTAGTAGTCAATAATCTAGTAGTACTATTTTACAGGTAGTTCAGAAGTTAGTAGTACTATTCTACTGGTAGTCAATAACCTAGTAGTACTATTTTACAGGTAGTTCAGAAGTTAGTAGTACAATTCTACTGGTAGTCAATAACCAAGTAGTACCATTTCACAGGTAGTTCAGAAGTTAGTGGTAGCATTCTGCTGGTAGTCAATAATCTAGTAGTAGTATTCTACAGGTAGTTCAGAAGTTAGTAGTACTATTCTACTGGTAGTCAATAACCTAGTGGTAGCATTCTACTGGTAGTCAATAACCTAGTAGTACTATTTTACAGGTAGTTCAGAAGTTAGTAGTAGTATTCTACTGCTAGTCAATAACATAGTAGTAGTATTCTACAGGTAGTTTAGAAGTTAGTAGTACTATTCTACTGTTAGTCAAAACATAGTAGTACTATTTTACAGGTAGTTTAGAAGTTAGTGGTAGCATTCTACTGGTAGTCAATAATCTAGTAGTAGTATTCTACAGGTAGTTTAGAAGTTAGTAGTACTATTCTACTGGTAGGCAATAACCTAGTAGTACTATTTTACAGGTAGTTCTGAAGTTAGTAGTACTATTCTACTGGTAGTCAATAACCAAGTAGTACCATTTCACAGGTAGTTCAGAAGTTAGTGGTAGCATTCTACTGGTAGTCAATAATCTAGTAGTAGTATTCTACAGGCAGTTTAGAAGTTAGTAGTACTATTCTACTGGTAGTCAATAACCTAGTGGTAGCATTCTACTGGTAGTCAATAACCTAGTAGTAGTATTCTACAGGTAGTCAAAAACCTAGTAGTACTATTTTACAGGTAGTTCAGAAGTTAGTAGTACAATTCTACTGGTAGTCAATAACCTAGTGGTAGTATTCTACTGTTAGTCAATAACATAGTAGTACTATTTTACTGGTAGTCAATGACCTAGTGGTAGCATTCTACTAGTAGTCAATAACCTAGTAGTACTATTTTACAGGTAGTTCAGAAGTTAGTGGTAGCATTCTACAGGTAGTTTAGAAGTTAGTAGTACTATTCTACTGGTAGTCAATAACCTAGTAGTACTATTTTACAGGTAGTTCTGAAGTTAGTAGTACTATTCTACTGGTAGTCAATAACCTAGTAGTACTATTTTACAGGTAGTTCAGAAGTTAGTAGTACTATTCTACTGATAGTCAATAATCTAGTGGTAGTATTCTACTGTTAGTCAATCACATGGTAGCACTATTTTACAGGTAGTTCAGAAGTTAGTAGTACTATTCTACTGGTAGTCAATAACCTAGTGGTAGCATTCTACTGATAGTCAATAACCTAGTAGTACTATTTTACAGGTAGTTTAGAAGTTATTAGTAGTATTCTACTGGTAGTCAATAACCTAGTAGTAGTATTCTACAGGTAGTCAAAAACCTAGTAGTACTATTTTACAGGTAGTTCAGAAGTTAGTAGTACAATTCTACTGGTAGTCAATAATATAGTAGTAGTATTCTACAGGTAGTTCAGAAGTTAGTAGTAGTATTCTACTGCTAGTCAATAACTGAGTAGTACCATTTCACAGGTAGTTCAGAAGTTAGTAGTAGTATTCTACTGTTAGTCAATAACCTAGTAGTACTATTTTACAGGTAGTTCAGAAGTTAGTAGTATTATTCTACTGGTAGTCAATAACCTAGTAGTACTATTTTACAGGTAGTTCAGAAGTTAGTAGTACTATTCTACTGGTAGTCAATAACCTAGTGGTAGCATTCTACTAGTAGTCAATAACCTAGTAGTACTATTTTACAGGTAGTTCAGAAGTTAGTGGTAGCATTCTACTGGTAGTCAATAATCTAGTAGTAGTATTCTACAGGTAGTTTAGAAGTTAGTAGTAGTATTCTACTGTTAGTCAATAACCTAGTAGTACTATTTTACAGGTAGTTCAGAAGTTAGTAGTATTATTCTACTGCTAGTCAATAACTGAGTAGTACCATTTCACAGGTAGTTCAGAAGTTAGTAGTAGTATTCTACTGCTAGTCAATAACCTAGTGATAGTATTCTACAGGTAGTTTAGAAGTTAGTAGTAGTATTCTACTGTTAGTCAATAACCTAGTAGTACTATTTTACAGGTAGTTCAGAAGTTAGTAGTACTATTCTACTGCTAGCACTGTAAAGTCCTAAGTGTTGGAATTTCAGTAGGTAAAATGTGTGAAAAAATGATGAATAAATGATGAATAAACAGTGAAAAAATGATGGAATAAACAATGAAAAAATGCTGAGATTTAATGAAAAAATGACTGAAGTTTTCGGTAGTTTATTACCTGAAATTCCAGTGAATCTGCAACAGGTTCACGCATTTTTTAGGGGATTTTTTACATGTTTTCTGGGGATTTTTTCAAACATTTTTTCATTGATTTTTGCATATATTTTTTTGTGCATTTTCATTCTTTTTTTTCACATATTTTTCATTCTTTTTTTCACAGGAATTTTTATTGAAAATAAAATTCAAATTTAATTACTTGTATACCAATTACACGTCATCCTCAGTAGTACTGTTCTCAAGATCTAAAATCATTGTATGTCAGGTGTCAGTCTGGGAGTGCCAAATGCCCTTGCACTTACCCTCAGCTTCAGCTGCCTCATGCTCCTTCTGATTTTCATAATTTCTCATGTAGCGGAGATATTGTTTGAGGCATTCAGTGACAGGCCAATAGCCTACAAAGTCATTGAGGAAGTTGTGGTCCTTCTTAGCCTACAAAATATGGATCAGTTTGCAGGAATCAGATGAATAAAAAAAAAACACGTACCAATTGAATGACAAGGTTAATCTTTTCCTTATCTTGGTAGGGCCAAGTGAGCTTGAGGTTAAACTTGACAAGTGATGCAAAGCGTCATATATCATGCTATAGAGTGCATGGGTCAGAGATAATACACTTCACAAGAAAAAAGAAAACTCACATGGAACCTAGTGTACTTCAGTTTGCCATCTGAACCTGTAAGGCCTATTGAAGCTTGAAGCGTCTGTTTCTTCTTAAATGCTACTGGGCATTCAACTTGGAGACGAGCCCTGCTGGGGCCACCAGCTGCTTGCTCTTGGACTCCTCTGAGCTCATTTCGTGCAGCAAGAAGCCGAGCTAAAAAAAAAAGAAAAGGAAAAAATAAATAATGAGATGTGCACAAGACATGTTGAATACTCACCTTCCAAGGCCCTGATTTCAGCACTGGCACCAGGACCCGGATCCTGAACAACCAGAACAGAACTGCCCACAGTAGGGACAACAGGACTACCTGTAGCAGGGACAACAGGACCACCAACAGCAGGGACAACAGGACTACCCGCAGCAGGGACAACAGGACCACCAACAGCAGGGACAGCAGGACTACCCGCAGCAGGGACAACAGGGTGGACCGGGGCTGGGGCAGTAGCCGCAGGAGAGTGATTCCCCTCACCAGGAGCAATGCACTCCCCAGAGGCGGCAGTCTGGGCAGACGATGCCCAGGTCAATGCTACCGTCATTGGTGGCTTTGCCACAGCCTTCTTCTTGCCTCCAGATCAGGTTTGGCATGCCATCAGGACAATGCAAGAAAATTTGAATGAGTTGAAGGTGAGATGGGTAAAGACTGACGACGCACCAACTCCCATCTTATAGGTCCTTTCAAGGTCCTGTCTCACCTGCGACCCCAACAAAAAATCCCACTTATAGATCTGTGAACTGTCTTGTTGTCAAGGGGTTAAGTTGCCGCTGCAGCAGGTCAATTGGTAAACAGGAGGGCGGACAGTCAATTGCGGGCTTGAAGACAGAAGGAACAAGTTGAAAGTTGAAGTTGAACGTTGAACCTTCTTGAAAACATGCTAAAAGTCATGTGACTGTGGTACCACTGCCCTTTCATGCTGAGCCGAAGGCGACCCTTCACCTCATATGATAACCATCAGTTACCAGAACTACTCCATTACACCCTTGATGCTGTCATGGATACTAGTTTCTATACATTTTCTTCGGATCATGGGTCATGAGCTGTCTGAATTGAGATGGCAGTAGAACTGGCACTGTGCTGCCCACTCTCACCACACCCCCCCCAACGATCATCTTTGTCAATTTCAGGTCCTTCACAGCTCTCTTGTGGATCATTCTCTCACTGATTTACCTTAGACTGTCATTGATGCCAGAGCCAGATTTCATTATATGCCCTTGTTGCAAGGCTCTAAAGCACTGATTGACAGTATGGCATCACAAAAAAAAAGCTGCCAAAGCCCAAGCTCAAGTCGAAGTCGAAGCTCAAGCTCAAGCCCCTATAGTGCAGCATGAATCTCTTCCACCTCCCAAGCGGCATTGCATCACCCATCAGGCTGATGCCAGCCCTTCCTCTAGTGGCCATCCTCAATTGCATGCACCATTGTTTGATTCTGATCTCCCCCTGCCATTCCTTGATCCACCAGCAGACTTGGATCTACCCCAGCCGCCAGAGGATGCACATACTGTACCGCCCCGTCGCTTCGCCGATAATGTCCTTCTGGATCTTCATGCTCAGACACATCGAAATCCCAATGAAAACAATGACGGGGATCCTGAAGATGCTCCTGAGGAGGATGCGGTTGATGCCAACTCAATCAATCCCGGAACTGGTGACTTCTGGAACAAAGAGGACATCGATGTGGAAGGCAAAGTGGATCCGCATGAGGGCATCATCTCGCTTTGGGATATTTTGACTGAAAAGTTCATTGTGGAGGCAGAGGAATTTGGTAAGTTTGCGCATTCTTTATTGGATACTTGGTGACTCACCAGCATTTTTGTGTTCAGGCCAGTCTTCCATCTCAGACCATGATCTGGATATCCTGCGTCCGTTCGTGATGATGATCAGGAACAATCTAACCACCTCAGCCTTCAATGAAATGTGCTATACCTTTTCCAAGATAGGCATGGAGAATCTCACCAGGACATGATCCCATGTCTGGTCTCTCTCCCACTTTGGGCCCATAGTATTTGCATGTTGCATCAATTTGTGCATATGCTATACTGGTAAATATGCCGACCTTGACAAATGTCCGAAGTGCAAAATGTCATGTCTGAACAAGTCTGGCCGAGCGAGACACACATTCTCATATATGCCCCTCATCCCTTGTCTCTGTACGTTAATGTCAAATCGCACCTACACCACTTGTCTCCAGTACCATGCTGATGAACATGCAAAGGCGTTGACTTGCATGCCCAGGACAACAACGGATATTTTCGATGGGCTCCATTATTGCTTGCTTCTTGGAGAGCGTGTTGTTGCTGGAGACCAAACGTTAGCCCATAATTACTTCTCAGATCATTGTGATATCACGCTTAGCTTCGCCACCAACAGTTTCACTCCATTCAAGAAGCGGAAGCATACCACGTAGATCCTCCTCCTTTTCAATTATAATCTCCCTCCAGACCAACGCTTCCAAAAGGACAACATTCTGTGTGCTGGTATCATACCCAGTCCAAAAAAGCCATGGGACACAGACTCCTTCATCTATCCGCTCACACAAGAACTGCTTGAGCTTGCGGATGGTGTGTCTGCATATGACTCCCTCTCAAGAAGCCTCTTTGCCCTCTATGCCTATGTCATCGCTGGCTTTGGTGACATTCCCACTGTTTCCATGCTCATGCACATGAAGGGATACAACAGCTTGCATCCCTGTCGAATGTGTGAGATCCAAGGTATTGGCATCCCAGACTCATGAAACAGAACGCTCTACATGCCGCTGTCCTGCCGCGATCATCCCAAGCCAACGGATGTCGTCGAGTATCATCCGGAGAGGTTACCGCTGCGCTCGCATGATTCCTTTATAGCGCAGGCCAAATCAGTGGTGTCCGCGCCCACAGAAATACAGCGAGAGGAGCTTTCAAAGGCGTATGGCATCAAAGGAGTCCCTCTTCTCAGTGCCCTCGGGTCCCTGAGGTTTCCCCAGTCATTTCCATATGATTTCATGCATTTGATCTGGGAAAATCTCATCCCAAACCTCATCCTCTTCTGGTCTGGCAACTATAAGGGAATGGATGAGGGTCAGCCATACGTCCTGGCTCCAAATATTTGGCAGGTCATTGGTGCTACCTCCGCAAATGCCACAAAGATGATACCTTCGTCGTTTGGTGCATCCATACCTAACCCAGCAAAGGATAGTTTATATTTCACGTCCTTGACATGGTCTGTGTGGTCTCTGTTCATCGCCCCCACCATGCTTCAACATCACTTCCCGATGAGTGCTACTACAAGCATTTCTGCTCCCTCATTAGAGTCCTTAATCTGTGTCTCCAGTTCGAGATCAGCAAGGAAGAGATCGATGAAATCGAGTCGGGAATCCGTAAATGGGTGGTAGATTATGAGCAGTGTATTCCCCCTTCTGTTTCCAAAAATTCGAAGGCAGGTTTGATCCATACATCCAGCCTCTACTACCAGCACAAATCCGAACGACTCCCAGCGTGCCCACTTACAATACATGCCCTGCTCCACATTCCTGACCAAATCAGATGGATGGGACCATGCTGGACAACATGGGCTTTCCCCATCGAGAGGCAATGCGGGTACTTCCAACGCAGCATCCACAGTCAGCGAAACCCATACACAAACATGAGCCAACACCTCACTGATCTATCGCAGCTCCGGCAAGTCAAGATTTTGTACAATCTTACTGATGAGCAGCTCGGAAAGCCTCCTAAGCACTCCTCTTTGCAAACAAAAAGGCTTGAAGATTGTAAGTCGCGTCCCAGTACCTTTACCCTAATCTAAAGACAATTCGCCGCAGACCCACAATACGAACTTGTGGCTCCAAAGGTCGTGGGTCCCCTTGGTGATACCATGCACAAGGTCCTCACGAATGGCCTGGTGACCTGGTTCAGTGTCAGGAGAAGGGTTGCCAGGAAATTTCTTCCAGACAACATTGAGCAGTGGGGCAAACTGCGTCGCCTTGAAGGTGGGGATATCATGCACACGCATGAAATTGTTTCCAAACACATGGACAGCCGCGATGCATCTTTCATCCATGTGTGTGAACTAATTGTCAAATATTCTTGGAAAATAATTTGTTTCTAACTTTGCCCAATAGTATGAGCAACTTGTTGATCAAAACCAGCAACACTGAAACCTTCCCAAAGAATTCAAGTTAGAAACATTCTTTGGGCAACTTCTGTACATTGTCATCATCCCCATTCCCCAAAGCAACGAACTTAAAATGGAGAAGGCTGAAAATATTTGTCTGGCCATTATTCGGCAAGTTAAGACTATTTTCCCCAATGCGGATGGGTTGCTGCCGATTCCATGTTACAAGGAGACTGGGTGCCTGGACCCTGCCAACATCAAATCCATCCAGTGCATTGTCGCTGCATTGAAGACCGCAGAGAATAGGGGTTGGTCGACTGCAGTGGTCTGCTGGCACATGCAGTATTTACTGAGGCGGAGTAGTCGGTGGCGACATCACTGAACGAATGAGTTTCCTCAAACGCACTCGCTCAGAGAGTCGCGCTGTGGGTTTTGCCCATGTTCGTCGTTCATTGTTTGGTACTGTCACACATTGTTGTCATGCACGTCGAGTGCTTGTGCACCGGCATTTCAAATGACACCGCCCTCACTCCTTATCCTACTCACCACACTACTCACTATGCCCTCTCCCTCTTGCCAATTTTTTTTCAAAGCCACAACCCAGGCCATCCAATATGGCCAACGCCTAGCCCGTGTCATCGTGACACGGACACTCGCCTGGGTGCAAGCTAACGCCGTTCGAGTCGCGCTTGACTTGGTGGAGCAGACACGCCAGCTCGCAGTCAAGGAGGCTGCCAGGTGCATCTTTATTTTCTTTCATTTTGGCAGTGTTGACATTTATAAGGGCGAACAAGGTGGTCGCGATCTCCATGCGCAACTTCTTCGCCAGCATCGGCAATGGGTCCACCCGCACACAACATGTGTTGGCGGGTATCATGTCAGCCTCAGCGGAGGTTGCCTTTCTTGGCCTTGCAATCCACTTGTTGGACCAAGTAGTAAGTCCTTTCTTTTTTTTTTTGTTTGAAACATGTGCTGACTTTGTGCCACACAGTGGGCCATTCTGTGGCACAATCGGGTATTTGGGCAATAGTGGGGGCCTTCCTCAGCGATATTGACGCACAGGTGGTGATGACGGCGATGACGGCAGTGGCAACAGCGACACGTGGGCGACGGCGGCGGCGATAGTGACATGTGGGTGACAGCGGTGGTGACGGTGACATGTGGGCAACGGCGGTGACAATGGTGACGCGTGGGTGACAGCGGCGGCGACGGTGACATGTGGGCAACAACAACATGCTCATGTAGAATCCTATATATCATATACCACAACTCAGTCTATTTTCAGAAGATTTTCAGTACTTGATTCATAGGACTTTCAACTTGTCTGACTTCATGATTTTTAGTTGAATATCATCATAAAATTTCACTAACTTTTTGCTAAGAAAATAAGACTAAATATTTCACACATAAAATGCATGAAATTCATAATGTTTGGACTTCACAGAGGAGTTTGTGTGATTTTTAGTCAAATATCATTGTAAAATTTCACTAACTTTTTGCTGAGAAATTAGACTCTAGTATTTCACACATAAAATGCACGAAATTCAGCTGTTGTGCATGAAAATGCTGAAATTCATCATGTTTGGACTTTACAGTGTAGTCAATAACCTAGTAGTACTATTTTACAGGTAGTTCAGAAGTTAGTAGTACTATTCTACTGATAGTCAATAACCTAGTGGTAGTATTCTACTGTTAGTCAATCACATGGTAGTACTATTTTACAGGTAGTTCAGAAGTTATTAGTAGTATTCTACTGGTAGTCAATAACCTAGTAGTAGTATTCTACAGGTAGTCAAAAACCTAGTAGTACTATTTTACAGGTAGTTCAGAAGTTAGTAGTACAATTCTACTGGTAGTCAATAATATAGTAGTAGTATTCTACAGGTAGTTCAGAAGTTAGTAGTAGTATTCTACTGCTAGTCAATAACTGAGTAGTACCATTTCACAGGTAGTTCAGAAGTTAGTAGTACTATTCTACTGGTAGTCAATAACCTAGTGGTAGTATTCTACTGTTAGTCAATAACATAGTAGTACTATTTTACAACTAGTTCAGAAGTTAGTAGTACTATTCTACTGGTAGTCAATGACCTAGTGGTAGCATTCTACTAGTAGTCAATAACCTAGTAGTACTATTTTACAGGTAGTTCAGAAGTTAGTGGTAGCATTCTACTGGTAGTCAATAATCTAGTAGTAGTATTCTACAGGTAGTTTAGAAGTTAGTAGTAGTATTCTACTGTTAGTCAATAACCTAGTAGTACTATTTTACAGGTAGTTCAGAAGTTAGTAGTATTATTCTACTGCTAGTCAATAACTGAGTAGTACCATTTCACAGGTAGTTCAGAAGTTAGTAGTAGTATTCTACTGCTAGTCAATAACCTAGTGATAGTATTCTACTGTTAGTCAATAACCTAGTAGTACTATTTTACAGGTAGTTCAGAAGTTAGTAGTACTATTCTACTGGTAGTTAATAATCTAGTAGCACTATTTTACAGATAGTTCAGAAGTTAGTAGTACTATTCTACTGGTAGTCAATAACTTAGTAGTAGTATTCTTTAGGTTGTCAACGACTTAGTTGTACTGTGCTACAGGTAGCTTAGAAGTTAGTAGTACTATTCTACTGATAGTGAACAACCTAGTAATACTATTTGACAGGTAGTATATAAATTAGTAGAACTGCCTATACCTACCTGCTTATGTAAGTGTTAGTACTATTTTTACAGTAATGCAGTTCTTACAGCCCTGCTGAGCTTAAGTCCATTTTTTTTTCTCAACCTTGCTATACCTCAGTATATAAAATTGGCAACATCAACTGAGGACAGCTAATCTCATGGTCATATGGGTACAATGCCACCAGAGGTTGCATTTGCCATTTTTGAGTAGTCTGCTGCACTTGGCCATCAAGGCTGTTTACAGCTTGGATAACCTTGTGGTAACTAGTGATTTGCAGGGCCAGGCTCAAAGCCCTGAAGCCTGGGCAGCCCGGCCCTAAAAGCCTGAGCCCAGCCCAGCCCTGGTGAGGGCTTTGGCAGGCCTATGGCCAGGCTCAAGCATTGTGCAAGCCCGGGCCCAGCCCACAAGCCTGGGCTTTCAGCATCACAGCATGTGGGGTATGATATATAATTGATATGGTCCTCCTACACTTGACCACCAGATATGGGGAGTGAGATCTAGTGAGAGATGAGTGTGTGTGTGTGTGATGCAAAAGGGGCTCTGCACAAGCCACTTGAACGACATTGAGATAAGGTGTGATGATGCAGACTGTGGGGGGGTGGCAAGCTGTCGCTAGGGATTGGCAGGGGTAGGGTAAACCCCATGGGGTGTCGGGTAGGGTACAGTGGGGTTGGGGTCAGGGTGGAAGTTTGTCCACCCTGCAAAGACCCCCACCCCAGACTGGGTACCCCAGGTATTCCGGGTATTGGACAGTGCATGCCATGCCAGTGCATGCCTCAGATTGGATTGGCCTACTTCAAGTCTCTGACGTTCAATCCTCCCACATGCCCAGGCAGCCTGGTCTCCTCACGCCATCATCTCGTCCTTGCCCCTCTTGTTGTTCCCGTTTTCCACCCTCATCATCAACAGATCGAAACCTTTCCCCAAACAGTCAAAGGCATGTTGCTTATCAGACACCAATTTTCATGGCTGAAGACATGCAGATCGCCCACATTGCATCGGCCGACATCAAAGCTCAAGAATACTGTCATTCCACATCGCATCCATCTCACGCTGCCCCCTGATGACCATTCCTCAGTCTGGACCTCTCAGGAGTTTTGGAAGAATGTAGGATATATATGGGATCGCTTGGTTTTCTTTTGTATGTTTTCTATCTGGTTTTGATTTAGACTCGCCTGCTGTCCATTCCACATCTTGCCCCTTAGATCGGTTTTCACCTTTGACATTCACCACAATGATACTCACCCTTGTTGCATTTGTGCTCAACATTGCGCACCTTACAACCATTCAGTAAAATTTCTTTGTTTTGGAGACCGCTGCCATTCCCCTACAAGTCTATGATGCCAAGTGGTCTTTTGCTGGCAGGATTCTTATTTGTTCATGCTCATTTCCCCTTGCTACCCTCTACTTCATAGGGTACATGTCTTATTGCCAAGACTTGTATAAAAGCACCTGTGTCTGGCCTCATCAAAGGCTACACATCTGCAGCCCCATTTCCTTTGTTCTCCTGTGTGCTGCCATCGTCATCGTCATTGCCATTGCCATATCACCTTCACTATCACCATTGCCATTGCCATTGCCATTGCTGTCTCCATTGCCATTGCCATTGCTATCGCCATTGCCATTGCCATCACCATTGCCATTGCCATCACCATATCACCATCACCATCACCATCATGCTGCTTGAGAAATCAGACGCCATCCTTGACTTGTCAGATCCAAACATCATCTTAGGTCCCTGCAAACGTTGTCCCACTGAATGTCTACTGGGGAACAGGGACCTGCTTGTCTGTAAAAAGAAAAAGGGCCAGGATGGTGTGTCCACTGGTGTGACAGTCAGCAGTGCTACCAACAACGGGAATCATATCTTGTCCTCAATGCCACCACCACCACCACTGTCGCTGACAAACCAGGCCCATACTGCCTTGAATGCGGGGCAGAATACTAACCACATTCAGAGCCATGGAGCCCAGGCAATCATGGTCAACAATGATGATGAGGAGAGCCTGGAGAGCCATGGCACCGATGAGGATGAGGGGGCAACCACTGAAGAGGATGATGATGCCAAGTTATGTATGTGTTCCAATACCTGGATTACTTCCACAGACTGATCTGTCAACTAGCTCAACTCCAAAAGTTCTTCGACTCACCTATCTACACATTCTTCAAGTCTGTTATGATCCACCCCCATTTTTCTCTTCACCATCGGACCCCCTCCTTGTCACTCTACCCATGGCTAAACAACCATTACCATTGAACCCATCACCTCTACCAGCCCTGCCACCACTACTGCCCAGTAAACCACCCAAACCATCATCACCCCTTGATCAGCCACCAGTCTTACCCCTCGTCCCCATTCCCTGGAACATCCACTGTCGGGAATACTCCTCAATGGAGTCGTACCAAGAGCCACCCCCAGTAGAGAACCCACTGGAAGACCCAGACAGTCCCATGGAGGACATGCCACCCTTAGAGCCAGAACCAGTCACTTACTATGAACCCGACATCCCTGGAGGACAGACACATACCTTGTCCCCAGAAGAGTCCCCTATCGCACCCTGGGAAGCCTATCTCACTCAGCCCAGTAGTCCTGTGTCCCGCAAGCATTCCTTATCGCCCACCAGTCCCTCTTCAGCACCCATACGACAATGTACCAGTCGTGAAGGCAGTTACCAGTCAATCACTCCTTCAGCCTCATCGCCTATAGCTGGCACCTTACCCCAGAGTCAGGGCTCCCCATTGACCTCTTCAAGAGGATCCTCAGACAATCCCTCAGCCATGCAGAGCTCTGCAGATGACATGGATAGCGACATGGCCCTTAATTGGGTCACCATCAATACTGACTACCTTAAAGAGTAGTTGCTTACACTAGACGCCCATTTAGACCATAATGGGTATGCAGAGATCAGATCTCCACGGATTTGCCTCAAACCTCGTAGTCATCATCACCTCATGATGGCGCTTCTCTTCTTGGAATGACCTGCTGCCATTGTTCTCTGACTTAGGATAGATTAGGCAATTCCCTGATCTCTCATTCGCTCTCACTCATTCTCTATTGTTCGACTCGTACAGACCGCAGCACTTATCCGCGGACCTTCATACGATACAGACAGATGCCTCTTGACCAGACGTACCTACCTTAGTGATAGTGGTCCGTGCGCAAGCGTGCCTGTATATAAGCGCCCAGTATTTCGACAGTCAAGCCCTAAGCTTGACTTGATTATCAATATCAACATTCTTGAAAGCCTCCCTAGTGCCTCCCTTTTACCCACTTCACTCTCAAACATCTCTAGTAATACTAGAGACTCCTCTACTCCTTCAAGTACTTGCCACTCAAGTAACTCTTAGTACAAGTTGTACTATCAAGGCCTGTTGAAGCCTTAACAAAGGCCCTCCCAACCATTGAGTACATCTGTCACAGACTGCCTTGCTTACTTCATTTCTTTCTTCCTTATTCTGTCTTCTCATTCCATCTCTGTCTGTGACTCTGGGCCACTTTGCCCATTGATTACTTAACATATTATGGATTCCTCTCATGTTTTCTAGAGACTTCCATATGCTTCCATATGCCTCTGTCATTTTCCATGACCTTCCATGGCCTTCTCCTATCTTCTGGTAGCTTCTCTCTGTATATGTATATATACTGTACCAAGTAGCATAGAACAGCTTTCTTAAGCTTGTTCTATTTGTGCAATCAGACTATTGACTAGTCTCTTCACTGTTTGAATGTGTGCGGCTTCCTCTGAATGAACCCCTCTTGTATTAGTCAGCCTCACTGCTAATTGCCTTTGACTTCTCTACGTCTTGAGATCACGTGCTAGTGTCTTGCTTGATTCCAAGTCACATTCGACTTGTGTAATCTTCACTTGTCACCCTCTCTGTCACGTGACATCTCACGTGACCAATTTCCCTTTTGGGAATGACCCCCTTCTGAAACCCATCTTCCCAAACCCCAAGATCCCCAACTCAATCTGACATGGTGGTCTGACTGTGACATTAGAATGAGCTTCTCTTCTATGAACCAATGATGACTTCAACTCCCTCTGGATCAAAAGAAAAACAAAAGACTCCTGAAGGTCTAGGCATCCCCACTGACTGGCGCCTTCACGCAGTTGACCAACCAACCAAAGAATCACTTGTGGTACTAGACCTTCCATTTGAAACAATCCCAGAAAGCAAAGATACAGTCCCATTGGAATTTACAGAATGAGTCTGACATTTGGTCAGAGGACAGACAATTGCTGTAGTCATTGATAGAAAAGAAGTCCAGAAGAAGGCACTGTTTACAGCTTACTATGCTTGTCTCAAAGGAGCTCTCTTGGCGCTCTTGAACGTCTATGGAGTCTGGTTTGAGATTTGACTCCGAACAGGAAACAAATACAAATGTTTTCGCCTAGCTTGACCTAGTCTTCAATTAAAAAGTCATCCACTAAAGGGAATTAACTATGCTTGGCTTCGTCTCACTAGCGAACCAATCACATGAACCCCATCTAGAGCGACATCTCCTATCCGCCTTCCTCCACTAGATACTACAACGGTCATTCCTCATGATGGAGACATCTTTCATAAGACCAACCCTGATGACAGAGAAACACCCGCTAGTAGTAACCCAAGTTGAGATAGTACTCCAGAACCAAGGGAACGCCCAGGGCATAAGACCTTTGCAGGGTCCAGATCCTGGAGAATGCGATCTTCCCAGACAGCCCGTCAACCCTCTAGGCCTCCCCCACGTCAACCTCGAGGAACAGGAGATAACCCATTTGGCTTCGAAGACCTCCTGGATGAACCAAAAAGAACAAACAACAAAGGATGTCGTTTAGAAGGTATCCACCCAGACAAATTTGAAGGCAATCGGTCAAAAACCAGGCGGTTCTTGAATCAATTCAACAGGTTCATGCTTATGAATTGTAAAGCTGATATTGCCAAAGACCCCATCTCCAAATGCATCTACTTCATGTCCCTCCTAGACAGAGAGAAAGTAAATGGATGGGTAGACATGGCCTTCAATTGGCTTGAAGAAATCAAAGACAACCCTAGTCTCATTGATCGGTTCTCCAACCCTTTGGAAAATGATGGAAGAAAAGTTCAAAGTCGCCTTCACCAACTACACAGAAAGGGAACATGCCCAAGACCAACTTCAAAAGCTGAGAATGACCAGAGATAATCTGGATGAATACTTGGCAGCATTCAAGACCTTGGGAAACTGTGCAGAACTCAACCCAGATGACCCTTCAAATTTACGAACCTTTGCCCAAGGACTTCCTCGATCATTGGCCAACACTTGTCTTAAAATGGAAAATCCCAACACCTATGAACAATGGAGGGCAGCAGCCCAATGACAACAAGTCATCTATCTGAAAACAAAAGTGCTACACTCTGAGTACAGATCACAAAATCCCACTCGAAGCACTGGACAAAACCCTTGACCTAATACAGGTCAAGGGGCAGGATGGGTTTGGCGTCAATCCGGAGGACCCCAAAATTCCAACAATAACTGGCGCAGACAAAGAAATAATGCACAGCCCCCATGCCCACAACTTCCTCCTTGAGACAATAATGCTATGGACACTTCCGTGGTCCGCAAAGCCGTAACCGAAAAAGAAAAGGAAGAATATCGTCGAACAGGTTGATGCTTTCACTGCGGAAAACAAGGTCACCTCACGCGGGATTGTCCCAACAAACCGGCACGTGCTCACACTGTCCAAATAAAAGACAGTCAGTCAACCACCTCTGATAATGATTCTTCCTTCGCCCCAACCTTGTCCCTTGCAGCGTGAGTGGCATGCTTAACCGAGGAAGATCAAGGAGCATTCATGGACAAGATGCACTCCCTGGGAGAAGATATGGATTTTCTTGGCGCCTGAGTACTATGGCTCTTACTCGGGCGGTTCTGAATAGTTCTGGTTCTATGTATATAGCTTGAAATCATGCAATTCAAGTCCCCTTTCAGCTACGAACCAAAACGAAATGAGTTGATCAAAAGGCACTACTGGACTGTGGTGCTACAGAATGCTTCATTCATCCATGAGCAGTGGAACGTCTCAAACTAACAACTAGAAAGTTGACTAAACTGCGAAAAGTGCAAAATGTTGATGGAACTCCCAATAAATCTGGTGAAATCCTGGAAGCGGTCGATCTTCTGGTTAATAACAACAGTCAAAAAGCCTCTCACGCTTTCTTTGTTGCAAATATTGGTCGTGACGACTTCATTTTAGGCTATCCGTTCTTTGAGGCATCTAATCCAAATGTTGACTGGAGTGGCGGTTATATTGAAGGCTTTACTACAATCTCTTTGGTAAATGCCAATACCTGGCGACCACCCCTCAAAGGAACCAATTGAAAAAACTCCATCCCAGCTTGGGTACGGTGTATCCCTGGTTGGGAAGAAGGAGACGAAGTTTGGCTCCAAACTAGAATTGCCAAAACCATGGTAGCACAACAGCTTGCAGAAGCAGCTACAGACAAAAAGAAGCGAACTTGGCAAGAAATAGTCCCTGAACAGTACCACCGTCATGGCAAAGTCTTCTCCGAAGAAGCCTCTGAATGCTTTCCCGACCGTCAACCCTGGGATCATGCCATAGAACTGAAGGACGACGCTCCTACATCCATCAATTGTCGCATCTATCCCCTGTCTTCTAAAGAGAAGGAAGAACAATGTGAGTTTCTCTCTCAGAATCTATGCCTCCAATGTATTCATTGATCCAAATCTCCATATGCTAGTGGCTTCTTCCTAATCTGTAAAAAGGATGGCAAGTTTCATCCAGTACAAGACTATAGAAACTTGAACAAGTGGACAATCCCTAACAAATATCCGCTTCCACTGATCTCTGAATTAATTTACAACCTCGCAGAGAAACGATTGTTCTCTAAATTTGACATTTGCTGGGGATATAACAATATTCGTATTAAAGAAGGTGACAAATACAAAGCCGCCTTCAAGATGAGCAAAGGCCTATTTGAACCAACTGTCATGTTCTTTGGCCTCACTAATTCTCCTGCCACATTTCAAACAATGATGGATGACATCTTCCAAGAAGAGGTTATACAGGGATGGCTTCATATCTATATGGACGACATGATCATCGCCACTGAAGATGACAAGACACTCCACAAACTTTGTGTCAACCATATTGTGGATAAACTGGAGAAATTTGACTTATTCCTTAAACCCAAAAAGTGCAAATTTCATCAACACAAAGTCGAATACCTGGGCGTCCTCATTGGCAATGGGTCAGTTAAGATGGATCCTGTCAAAGTCCAAGGCATCTCCAAATGGCCAGTTCCACTGACAGTCAAAGACATGCGAAGTTTCTTGGGTTTCTGTAACTTCTACAGGGCGTTCATCAAGGATTTCTCCAGTATTGCTCGTCCTCTCAATGACCTTACTTGCAAAAACGAGCAATTCCTCTGGACTCCTGAATGCAACACCGCTTTTCTGCGTCTTAAGGAAGTCTGCAGTAACTATCCAGTCCTTCGCACCCCCAACTGGTCCAAGCAATTTGTCATGGAAACAGATGCATCTGGGTATGCTCTTGGAGTAGTTATTGCACAAGAGTTTGAGGACAGCATCCATCCTATTGCATTCCATTCCTGAAGTCTCTTACCTGCTGAGAAGAACTACGATGCCCATGACAAAGAACTCACTGCTGTGATCTTTGGTTTTAAATGTGGTCGCCCCCTTTTCTTAGGTGCCACACATGCGATTCGCATCCATACTGATCACAAAAACCTTCAGTATTTCCATGATCCATGGAAGATCACTGGCTGTCAGGCTCGGTGGATCAAATTCTTGCAGGACTTCAACTACACCTTAGAACACATTCCTGGGTCAACAAACACTGTGGCTGATTTGTTGTTGTGAAGAAAGGACCTTAACGAGGGGGTGGATTCCAATGAACCTCGCATTCTACTCCCCAACCATCTCTTCACTCTGACAAATCCCATTGAGGTACACAAAATTTTCCTTGACGATGATCCTGATCTTCAATGTGACATCCTTCAAACACTTCACAACTCCCCCGCTGCAGGACATCTGGGCATTTCGAACACCTGGGAACTCGTCCACAAACAATATGAAGGTCCTAGACTCTGAGAATTTGTGGAACAATATGTAAAAGGGTGTGCACGTTGTCAAGAATCCAAAATTAATGTACATCAATCAAAAGCACCTTTACAACATTTTGATACACCTGTTGAAGAAGGCCCCTTTCAATACATATTGATGGACTTGATTACAGACCTTCCCAAGTCCCAGGGCTTTGACTCTATTCTCATGATCGTGGATCAAGGATGTTCCAAAGCAGCTAAATTCATTCCCTGCACCAAAACGATTGACGGCACTGGAGTAGCCCTTGAGTATCTGAAACACCTTGTGCCATGGTTTGGACTTCCCAAATGAATCATTTCAGACTGCGATCCCTGATTCACCTCTGCATTTGCAAAAGAGATGTGTAAGGCATTGGGAATCCAACAGAATCTCTCCACCGCCTTCCACCCTCATACTGATGGACAGACAGAACGCATGAACACCTGGATCGAACAGTATTTGCGACCCTGGACATCTGGGAAGCCTTCTGCCTGGAGCCAACTTCTACCAGTCGCAGAATTTGCACACAACTCTTGGAAACACAATGTAGCATGCAAATCCCCATACAAACTTCTAATCGGAATCAAACCTCAGGTAATTCTGAAACACTTAGAAGGTCCTGTGCCTGCTGCGGAAACGTGCCTCTGTCTTTTGGACAAGTCTAGACAATCTGCCCAAAAGCTTCTATAGAATGTCCAGAATCGTAAAGACAACAAGAAATTGACAGAGATTAAAGAAGGCGACCAAGTCTGGCTAGAAGGTCGTAACCTCTCTATCGCCAGCAATTGCAAGCTTTCCCCAAAACAATATGGACCCTGATGGCGATAGCGCTAGCCAAATACATCAAGGCAACAAGCCGATTCAAGGACACGTTACCCACGGCTTAACGCCATACAACAACATCGTTCATGTCACACCGCACACACACACTTCCCCTCGTAACGACCACGTGCGCGCTAGTTCTGCGCAAGCACACTCAACTCAACTCAAGCGTATCGGCGACATACGGGCGACCTCAGCGAGTGCCGCATCGCACGCACACTCCCATCACAACAACACGGTCTCCTGGTGCAGCTCTGCTGCGCTCGCCAGATATACTGAAGTTAACGTTACGCAACGACAGCCTTAGAGCCGTGGGGGCAGAATATGGAAGAGTTAGGACCCATGGACTTAGTATTACACAGACTGGATGTATCATTAAACTAGAAGTGCTACATGGGGCTTTGCTCCCCGAGATGCACATAAATTCAACCAAAAAAAAAAAAAAAAAAAAAAAAAAAATATGGACCCTTCAAAGTCTCACAAAGGATAAGCCCTGTTGCAATGCATCTTGACCTCCCCATGTCAATGAAGATCCATGACATGTTTTACATGGATCTCCTCCTTCCATATAAGGAGACAGAGCAATATGGCACGCCTTATACATGCCCCCCACCGATCATCGATAGTGAAGAAGAGTACAAGATCAAGAACATTCTAGAAGCACGGCGTTTTGGCAAGAAACATAAGCTCCAGTACCTTGTGCACTGGAAAGGGTACCCTCATTCCGACGACCAATGGATCAATCACAAAGACCTCAATGCCCCAGATTTGTTAGCAGACTTCTATCTTTCCAACTCCGCTTCGGCTGCACGACCAGAAGTATAAAGGACACCCTTGACAAACCCCAATCATTCTCATCCCCACTTGTTTCCAAACTGGCTTCCCCTTACACGATCTTCTACAATCACGACGAATGCTTTCAACTCAATTTATTCAGCATTTGTCACACTAGCCCTACTCCCCTAAACCACCTTGTCCAAGTTTGCTCAACAGTCAATAACATGTCCAATGCCAACTCTACAATTTTCATCCCCTCTTGCTCTACTTCACCTACTAGGGAACGTGCAGGGAGCACTCCCTACATTGTCTCTTCTCCCCCTCCTGATAGCCCCACTGAATCCGAGGCTGCCTGGCCTCACCAACAGATGATCGAGCATATCGCTCACATCTTCAACATAAACAAAGACGAAGTCAGAGAACAGTTCCCAACCAATCAGTCTCTACTGCCTATCGACTGCCCCCCCCCCTTGCACCTCCTCACCCGTCTTCATTCCTCCTGCTCCATCTCCCCCATTCATTCTGGGATCTCCCATTGGGCCCTATCCTGGTTCGGAGTTCAAGGGATACATTGACCCATCCTATCCGAACAGTCCACCATCTATCTTGTTGTCCTCTTCCATCAACCCTTCAACGCTTGTTATCACAACAGAAGGAGAGCAATACGAGAATAAAGATGAATGGAATAACTGGGCTATACAAGGCCCTCAACTTTGTCGCGGATTGCCTCGCCTCCCTCTCACTGACACAACCCCCATCTACCAGACCTCAGGCCCTGTTAGCAATGACACTGACTACGAGGGATTAGCAATGATCCTCTACTGTCAAGTCTCTGACTGAGATGAACAGATTGCCACACTAGAGGCAGACAAGGAGAATCAGGCACCTTCCCCCACTGACCCTCAGCCCAGTGTCCATCCAGGTGCTGGATGGCAAGACAACTTCGACACGACAGGGACTCGTCACCTGTTTATCATTCCACTTGGAGACGAGGACGTCATCGCCCCCTTCATTCGATATGACCTCAGCAACCCATTCCCCAAACTTCTTGCCACAAACGGTCATGGTTGCACTGTTCACTCATGTCCCCTACATGCCGTCCCTTAATCTTCTTGCACCTCCCCCCTGTCACCATGTAATGAGCTATTTTTCCATCCCAACTTAGAGCTGACTAGGGGTGTCGACTGGGCCATCCTTTGGGAAGACGACCCTATGCTAGCCAGTGAAGTCCAACACTTCTGCTCTCACAAAAAGGCCTGTGACTGACTTGCCATGTGGTTAGGGCAACTCTACAAGTCACTAGAAGTAGAGCGTCAAGCTCTTTATCGCAGCTCAGCCTGCCTCACTGGGGCCAATGCACTCAGACACCTTCAGCGCCACATTGACTCCTCCCTCCATATCACTCCCTCCTTCTCCAAGGCAAGAGTCTGCAAGATCTGTATGTCCATCAGGAATCACGTCACTGAGGCTTGCACAAGGATGCCTCGGGAATGCATGTGGTGTGGCAAAGAAGGTCACACTATCGACAACTGCTATTGCATTGGGTTATGTTGCCACTGCTCTTGTTGTGGACACACCAGGATCGACTATAAGGACCCCCATATTATGTGTATGGAAGGCGGAGACTGTAAAGTCTATCCCACTCACCCCCACTTTGAACATGGGTACTGCGCCGCTGTCGACGATTGTGTTGATGTCTAAAGGATGTTAACAAGGGGGTAATGTCACGGATTGCCTTGCTTACTTCATTTCTTTCTTCCTTATTCTGTCTTCTTGTTCTGTCTCCATCTGTGACTCCAGGCCGCTTTGCCCATTGATTACTTAACATATTATGGATTGCTCTCACATTTTCTAGAGACTTCCATATGCTTCCATATGCCTCTGTCATTTTCCATGACCTTCCATGGCCTTCTCCTATCTTCTGGTAGCTTCTCTCTGTACATGTATATATACTGTACCAAGTAGCATAGAATGGCTTTCTTAAGCTTGTTCTATTTGTGCAACCAGACTATTGACTAGTCTCTTCACTGTTTGAACACGTGCAGCTTCCTCTGAACGAACCCCTCTTGCATTAGTCAGCCTCACTGCTAATTGCCTTTGACTTCTCTATGTCTCAAGATCACGTGCTAGTGTCTTGCTTGATTCCAAGTCACGTTCAACTTGTGTAATCTTCACTTGTCACCCTCTCTGTCATGTGACATCTCACATGACCGATTTCCCTTTTGGGAACGACCCCCTTCTGAAAACCATCTTTGTAATCTTGTCCAAGATCCCCAAACCCCAAGATCCCCAACTCAATCTGACATGGTGGTCTGACCATGACAACATCCAAGGCTGCAAGTCCCATGTCTTCGAATGTGCAGCACCCACATGTGGCTGCAAGACACGCTTCGTTTGTCGGTTCCTGGATAAGAGTGATGCCAGGTCCACCAGCAATCTGCAGCGTCCTGCCAAGATCTGCTGGAGTGATGAGGCTGTCGATGCAGCAGATGGCTCCCAAGATGTCAAAGCCATGTGGGCAACATTGGAAGGCCTCAATGCTAATAAGAATGGGTCAATAACAGATGCATTCCAGAAGATAAGCAAAGGAAAGGCGGTATATAATACCTGCCAGCATACCAAGATTGAAGCACAGTATGCTTGACCCATACTTCATCTGCAGCAGATCTGATAAGCCTTTGGCACTTTGACAGTGCTGAATTCATCTGCTGGGTCATGGAAAACAACCAACCATTTCAAATAGTCAATGATCGTGGCTTTTGAAGCCTCATAAAGATGGGTCAGCCTCAGTACTATATCCCTTTGGCAGAGACCCTTTCACACGATGTAAAGCATGTCTTTCTTCGGGTTCGCGAGTGTATCGCTAAGGCATTGAAGGTCAGACGCATCATCCTCTTATGATGGCTTTAGAACTAACCCAATATAAAAGAAAGATGATGGTAAACTCAACTTTGCCACTGACAGCTGGTCATCACCCAACCATAAGTCATATCTTGTGATGACTGTCCACTTTGAGCATGCTGGCAAACCATTCTTGATGCTCCTCGATCTTGTAGAGGCCGCTCATTTGCATACTGGTGTGAATCTTGGCACCGCATTCCTCAACGTTCTGAAAACCTTTGGTATCGAGGAAAAGGTAAGGGCATTGATTGGTTATCAGAGGAGGTCACTCACCTGTACCATGTGTTGTAGATACTTGGAATAACTGGTGATAATGCATCCAATAATGATGCAATGATCTGGTTCCTCAGCACATCCCTGGATGACTTCCCTGGTCCTGCAAATCAAATGCAGTGCTTTGCGCACACAGTGAATCTCATTGCCAGGTTGATTATGAAGCCATTCGATGCATGAAAGGCAAAGGATATCAAAGAATTTAATGACACAGCTCATGCCCTTGCTAACTTGGCTGAGGGTACGAAGCAGGACCAGGAGGCAACTGAGGAGGATAACTCAGATAAAGATGAAGATGGAGAGGATGAGGTGGATGCCCTGGACCATGAGCTTGATGCAAATCTTGAGCCCATCAGCTCAATGTTGTCAAAGGTCTGTTTACATTTCATTGACCCTAAATGGTTAAACCCTAAGCTGATCAATGTTGTGAATGTAGCTGCGGAAATTTGCACTTGCGCTCAAGAATTCAACGACCAGGCTCCTCCCAGTGTGGAACAAGACACTTTCCATGCATGCCCTTCCTGAATGCATGATGCCCTGGGATGTATCAACTTGTTGGAACAGCACATATGACATGCTCGAGTTTGCCATTAAATACCGCATCGCCATTGATGCAATGACTGCCATCTGTGATTTTGACCTTTGCTAGTATGAATTGTTGCCCACTGAGTGGGATATCGCTGCCGAGCTTCAAGATGTTCTGAAGGTGTGTGACTGTCTCTCACTTTTTCCCCCTTGCTCACACTACTTTGTCTAGATTTTCAAAGATGTGATGCTGTTTTTCTCTTGTGGTGTCCCCAACCTGGCCACCGTCATCCTGGCCATAGATCTTATCAACAAGGCCCTCACCATATCGTCTGGATCGTCATCCAGGTTTTCCCTTGCCATCCGTGCTGCTCTCACAATTGGTAAAAGAACCCTGGATAAGTACCACAACAAAACTGGGGAGTTGGATGTATATCGCATTGTGATGGGTGTGTTCCCCCCCCTCAACTCTATGTATGCTGTACACTTCTGACTTCGACACACCAATACATAGTCCTTCACCCTCATCACAAACTGGAATACTTCAAGAGGAACAAGTGGGATGCCAAATCAATCGAGGCCACGCATGATCTTGTTCAAGATGAATTTGATAGATCATATTGGTTGTTGGATGTCGAGGGTGATGATGGGATGACACATGCAGATGGGGACATCAGTGTAAGTGATCATTTGCTAACACCTCAACAGTTCTCTTATGACTCTATTTACAGGCTTCCATGTCTTCCAAATCAACAAATATGTTTGACTGCATGACAGATATTGCACCTCCCTCATCAACGGATGATGAGCTCCAACATTATCTTGTAGCGGATGTTGAGGATGTGAAGGATGGACTCATCTGGTGGTACAAGAGACATGCCATGTTTCCACAGTTATCCTGCATGGCCTGTAATTATCTTTCCATCCCTGGTGAGTCTTTCTTTTTTTGTGTTTACCTTGGGTGCTGAAACCTGTATCCCATAGCCACAACTGTCGACATTGAATGAGTCTTCAGCCATGGCCATCTTGTCCTGCCTCATGTCTGTGGCCGCCTTGCAGTCCAATCCATGTGTGCATCACTCTGCATTGGATTATGGAGCTCTTATGGTTTGGTCAGGGATAGTGATATCAAAGGTGCACTGAGTCCAGACGAGATTTTGGGCAAGGAGGATGAGCTCCCTGCCAATTGGGATGTTATCCACACAGTGTAGGCCCATAGCTTGGAACCAAGCATTCATATTCAACTTTCTATACCCTTGTTAGCAAACGTGATGGTGCTGCCTCACAAGTTGAACATGTCCACGCCTTGTCCCATCGCCTCCTCATCTATGCGTCATTGTTATCACCTGTTGCTTTGCCCTCATTGCCTCACTCTTGTATCTTCTTCTTGCCTTGCCAAACACAAGTTATTTGTAGTGTACTTGTTCTTATCACTCCAGCCCTGACATATAAAAACCATTGCCCAACCTTGCTGAAAGGCAGGCAATTGCAGTGCATCTTCCCCATTTCTCTTGTATGCACTCTCCTTTCTGTCTTTCCATTTGATTGACTCCAAACTGGCAATGTTGCTGTTGCCATTGAAGTCATTTGCAAATCTGTATGTTTCCTCCTTTCATCAACATCTAACATCCCTTATAGATCATTCCACAATCAAGTGTACTCATCGGTGGTTGCGCAACTAACAACCGCCTATCTGCCACCCCCATTCTGCTCCATTGCACGTCCCCACTTTGGGTGCAACACTGGTTCTATTTCCCCCATCCCTCCTTCCTTGGACTTATGGGCACAGACTCACTGTCAGTGTCACATTGCCATTGCCATTGCCTCATCTTGTTGACATCAGGGGGCTCACTAATGTCGGTGTTGACATACAAGCATCCACACTTCTCCTGTTTTCATCATCCTGCACACTCTCATTATTTCAGGATCGCGGCCTCTCTCCTCTCTAAAGCATAACTTCAAACTCTCTTGGTCAGTCATCAAGACTTAGCTCATTTTATGATGACAAAGTATGTGCTACCCCTTGTCTCTACCCAATGGGGTTTTCTAACCCGACTGACCTGGTGGACCCTGACCCCCAACCCAGAAAAACCCCAACCCTGAGCTGGGGTGGGGTTTTTTCGGGGTGGGGGTCGGGGTCAGCCTTGAGTGACCCCAGGTTTACCCTTGCCAATCCCTAGCTGTCGCACATGTTGTGCATGACATTGGAATGATGGCTGTCAAAGTGGCATGCACATGTGGCATCAGCCAGCAAGGGTGGGCAATACATGGTGTTGGCAGCAGGCAGGGTGTGACGAAAGGAGGCAAGGAGGGAGAAAGCAAGGAGTTGCTGAGGTCATGATGTGGTCAAAAGCACACCATTCCAAGAGCCTTATTACAACCCCAAAATGATCGCGCTCAACTTTGATGGGTTCATCATGATGCTGGAGAGTGCTCCAGAGTGCTCAGTGTTCTTGCTGCATGTGTGCACACACAACCCTACAGGTGTCGACCCCATGGAAGAGCAATGGACGGCCAACACGGTTGTGTTCCTTGCAAAAAAGCACTATGCTTTTTTGACTTGGTGCATCAAGGCTTTGCAAGCAGTGACCTGGATCGAGATGCTGGGGCAGTAAGGCACTTTGTTTTGTGCAGCATACCCATGCTTGTCTGTTGGGTGCATAGTGTTGGTGAGCCTTGCCATTGAGATTGAGAAGAGGTTGAACCTGGTTGATTGCAGAGCTTTGCCAAAAATGCTGGGTTGTATGGAGAACACGTTGGGGTGCTTCATATCATAGCACTGAACAAGGAATCTGCAGGTTGCATTCGCGGTCAACTGTCTGTGCTGCAGCGGAGCAAGATTTCAAATCCACTGTCATATGGCACACATGTTGTAAGCAAGCACTCGTGCCACCAGTCACCTTGCCCTGTATTGATTCAATCATTGATCTCATCAAGGTCACACTAATTCTGAAAAATCCAGAACTATTTGAGGAGTGGAAAGTGGACATCCGGACAATGGCTGGTCAAATTATTGACATGTGCAGACAGCTACACCACCTGTTGACCAACAAGCCCAAGACTCCCGGAAACTGTATGCACACCTCACATGACGCTGTGCACCCTGCCATGCCAAGCCTTCCTTAGGCTCTCACTCTCATCTCATTCGCCTCCGTCAGTATTGTTTGGGACCATTTATTTGCTGGACACCCACCTGCCGTCTTGCTCTAAGATACAATACACTCAACTGCCTTCAATTTGGACACTAAACCCTTCTGCCAATGCCGCTGTACAGCTCTGTCAGCGGCAAGATCGACTCACCCTCTTGTTCCTGTTCTCAATTCCCCTCTGCTGGACTTGCAAATAGAGTACTTGTCTATTTAGTCCCCCTTGCCTGGCCTTGGTCAATCCTCACTCTGAAGCCTGGGCTTAAGCCCAAGCCCAGCCCGAGCCCAGCCTGAGCCTTCAACCAGGGCTGGGCTCTGAGTTTTCCTGAGCCCGAGCCCTGCAAAGCCAAGCCCAAGCCCAGGCTATTGAGCCCAGCCCGGCCCTACAAACCACTAGTGGTAACTTGACATCTGCATGCTGGCAGCCCCAGATACGGATTTTACCACTTTGTTTTTTATTGCGAAACCAAACATCCTGGACTACACTGAAAGGGGCAGCAAGACGTTTGATTTCACTGTGGCCCACGGATTCGGGAATGTCCTCGATGACAAACCAGAGCGACTTGAACCCAGTGGTAATCTTTTCAATGGAGAAGCCATTGGAGAATTTGACGTTGGTGGAGTCAATCATGGAAAGGGTAATCTTGCTCCCTGGTGTATATTTGGGGAGTGGTAGCTGCTCCTCAGCCTTTCGGGGAATGTGTGGCTGTGAGGGATGTGTGTCTACATGGATACTAGGGATGTCCAGTGGGTCTTTTGTTCTGAATGAGGGGGAGATGGTATAACTGGTAATGACAGGACATTCCTGATGCTAGTGACAATGACAGCCGGGTCACGCTTGATGATCATTGTTGATGCAGCTACCTCAGTGCAATGTGGCATAGGCCTCAGAGAGGACATCACAGGGACCATGTTCGTCTGCACTACTAGGTGAGGAGTGTGAATTGGAGTGGTGTCTGCATCTTGGGGAACATCTGACCAATGGCAAACTTCTCATCAGGGAAGAACGACTTGCACAGCAGTGCAGTGATGGTCACGGTGCTTGTCGCAATGCGAACCATCTTGCCACTGCATAGCAGGTGGACTTTTCGATGCTGGGTTATGGTCGCCATGAGCCAAGAGCGTGTGTTTGAGACCAGAGAGATCAGGAGGCCATTGGAACTACAGCACAGATAATTAGCAACAACTTGTGGAGAAGTGTGACAACGTAAAAATACTGACTAGTGCCACATAGACAAGATGACAGGGGGTGTGACGACCACAAGGTGACAAAGGGCACAAAGACCACAAGGCAATGAAGGTGCAAAGACCATGAGGCAATAAAGGTGCAAAGACCACAAGGCAATGAAGGTGCAAAGGCCACAAGGCAACGACAGAAAATGAGGCGATGAGGAGCACAGAGACCACAAGCAGCATTGTGCTCAAGATGAATAGAATGATTTGCCATGGGGGAGGGCACAAAGGCGACAAGGCAACGATGGGTGCAATAATACAAAGATGATGAGGGGTGCGAAGATGACAGGACAATGAGGGGTATGATGACAATGAGGAGCCAGAGAAGCTGCTGAACACAAACTATAAGAAATATCATCTGCGCAGTTAGAATGAAAAAACTCAGCAGTAAACACAGTGCCCGATGATGATATCAGATTGTTGAGTGACTTGATCAGGGTATATGCCCGATTCATTGATGTAGCAGAGGAATGTCAAGGTGGTAATGACAAACCCAACTGTGCTGGATGAGGGGGCAGAGACACCATGGGGGCGGATGGATTGGCACGATATGTGTGTTGTGTGAATGACCTTGGGATGTTGATGGTGTTGTCAGCAAAAATGTTGGGGAGAAAAAAAAATCGATAGTGATAGGAAACCCATGGATACTGCAAAGTGGTAACAGTGTGTTGCAGTGCGGCAAAGTCCAACACTGCACCCGAAACCATCATGCCCATGACCAAGATACCGCAGTGATACCCAAACCCATAACAAACCCTACATCCTGCGGCATCATACACACAGAGAGGCCATGGCAGGGGAGCATCTTGTTCCAGGCCAGCAAGAGGATGGTTGTTGAGTTCTTCATTGTGAATGCAATGTTCCGCAGCTTTGTGCACTCGCCATTCATCAGCCAAGAGTTAGGATTAGGGTCTATAGGACATAAACTTACCTTCTGCAGCATTGACCTTATCAGATCAAGCCTCATGGCAAGTTCATCATCCTTGTCCTCACCTTCCTTATCCTTGTCCTCCTTGTCCTCCTCCTCTTCCTCCTTGTTGTCATTGTCATTGCCATTGCTTCCTTTCTCCTGCTCATATATTTCAGCCATGACATCTTCAAATGCGCAGACATCCTTTGGCGTTGACTTTGGTTCATTTGACTTTGCTGTGTCGAATGGCTTGAGGATTGACTTTGCGATGAGATTGATGGTATGCACAAAGCACTGGGTTTGATTGGAAGGACCTGGAAAGTTACCAAGTGAGTTTCCAATGTGCTTGACCATTGTATTGTTATTCGATGCATTATCACCAGTTATGCTAAGGATCTGCAATGCATGTCATATGTCAGTAGGCTCTTCAGATCACTATTTGACACTCTCACCTTCTCATCTACACCAAAATTTTGCAGGACAGTTACAAATGCGGTGGCCAGATTCTCACCAGTATGTGACTCAGGCAACTCAACGATATCAAGGAGAAATGAGAATGGTTTGCCAGCACACTCAAGGTGCACTGTTATCGCAACAAAGGACTTATGGTTGGGCAATGACCAATGATCAACACCAAAGCTGAGCTTGCTGTTGTATTTCTATTGTATACAGTGAGTTCTCCAGTTGTCATATGAGGTTGGCATATCTGACCTGTAATGACCTTGCAATATGGCCACGAACCTGAACGAATACGTTCTTCACATCACAAGAAAGTGTGTCAGAGGAGGGGATGTAGCAATCTGGTCTCCCTGTCCTCATAAGTGACCGAAAACCACGATTGTTGACAATTTGGAAAGGTTGGTTGTTCTCTGAGACCCAGCAGACGAATTCAGCACTGAAAATCACTTTCAGGTATCTCTGTCAAACAAGTATTCAAGCTGAACATACTGTGCTTCAATCTTGGTATGCTGGTGGGTGCTATACATAGGCTTTCCTTTGCTTGCTACTTGTTGAAATGCAGCCTTTATTGATCCATTGACCATCTTCAAGCTTTCCAGTGCTGCCTGCACCGTGTTCTTATCTTTGGTGGCATCAGCAGCGTCAACTGCCTCATCACCCCAGCATGCTTTGGCATGATGCCGCAGATTGCTGGTGGACCTGGCATCGCTTGTATCCAGGTAACAACAAACAAATCATTTCTTGCCTTTGCATTTCCCTACTGCACACTCGAAGACATGCATCTTACAGTCTCCAACATACTCAATCCTTGGGAATGCCTTAAAAAAGGCATATATTGGTGTGTCCCATTCCTTTTGAAGTCAAGCTAGTTGACCAATTGATTAGCAGAGGGCTGGAAGTCAACCAAGGTAATGCAACACACACCCAACTTGGCATCATCGTCCTCTTCAGTGGACCCCCCTTCATCACTTCCAGTTCCATCGTCAGTGCTGTTGCTCTCCTCACTGCTATCCACCACAATTTCCTGGGCTCCATCAGAAGCCCTGTCGTCACTCCTCTTGGTGCGCTTTATGGCCTGCCTTGGATCTGGTGCAGTAGGGGTTGGATGAGTTGGCAGTGGCATCAAGGATGATGAGGAGGTATGATTGTCCTTGTCTGCACTGGCACTACTGACTGCTTTGCTCTTTTTGTAGGCCAGTGGGTCGCCATTCTCCAGCAGACGTTCAGTGGCACAATGTTTGCGGGGTCCTAGTACAATATTGGGATCGGACAGGTCAAGGAGGGCATCTGATCTCTCAAGTGGCATGGTGGGAGGATTTGGTGCACAGGACTCAGGGAGAGATGGGTTGATGTCGCAGGGTCAAACAGGTACAACCAAAAAACCCCATGTTAAATACATTTTACATGTCCTGACAGCCAAGATTGTGAGACATGCACAGCAGCACATGGGCAGCAAAGGCCCCAATGGGCTAGCGAGGGAGTGGCTGAGCCTGGACAGATCAAGGAAAGTCCAAGTACAGTTAGCGAATCCCTGGATACAGCGCTGCAAGCCGAGGTAACTGAAGAATCTGTGAGACCATGAGATGACAACCTGAGTTCCGTGCAGATGGATTTGACAATGTGCTATCACAGCAACATAGCATTGAGGACTTGAGACTGAAGGGAAACCAAACGCGAAGAGTGGGGGGACTTGAAAAGTATATTCAAATTGTTATATACAGCTGTACATGTAGTAGTACTACTCTTTAGTGGCCATCTGATAGCCGTCATTGCCTGTCAAACCTGTGAGCGAAGGTGAGATCACATTGACTGTGAGGCTGTGTCGATGAAAGCTAGAGTCACATTAGGATAGCTCACCTTACATGGCCTCTAGTGAGTTCCAGCCTCCATGCCCACTGACGTCCGATATGGGCCCAATACCCGGAAGACCTGCTGTCTGGGTAGGGGTCATTAGCAGGGTGGAAAATCACCACCCTGACCCCAACCTGACCACGACCCCATCCAAAACCTGACGGGTTCAGGCCACCCATGCTGATCCCTAGTCACCTGAACCTGGAACTCCCCTACAGACCTTCCCAAAGATCAGTGAAGGAGATGCTAGATATCTGGCCAGAATTACCCATATACATATGTGCCTTTGAGTATATGAAGGAGGCTAGAGACAATATTGTTGTGGTACTCAGGCTCAATCATCAAGTGTCTGGGATCCACTTCAGCCAGCTTTAGGGCTGAGCACCCGTAACTGTATTTATGGGTTTACGGGCCACCATAATACGGTACGGGACCCATACTGTATTGGCCTTGAAGCAACACTTTTATGGTACAGTTTACGGGCTGGGTACCCCCCGTATCAGACCGTAAAGATACGGCTGTATGATTGGTAAGAAGTGTTCTGCTGCGTGTATCCCCACTTGTCCTAGAACCTCCTCACCCTGCTTCGCTTCAGGCTGCTGCCCACCATTGTCAGTTTGTCAATATTGTGATCGAGAATGATCGACACCTTTCCTCAACGAGAATATAACTCAGCCACCCTTGCACTGCAATGCTCACAGCTGAAGACTCACAGATTGCCCCTGATCATCAGCCAATGTCACCAGCACACGTCGCCACAGCTCCATAAGGACTTGTCGCTCACGGCTCCTCACAAGTTGGGCCTAGGTCAAGATGTTGTCACTGTTTAGAAGGACCTTTCCTGGATATGGGGGACACCTTTGGTATGTTTTTTTGCTTTTTTTCCATGAGATACTATGCTCTCAACCTTCAAAGGTTGTTTTTTTAGCTTTCTCATTGAGCATGATCAGACTCATCAGAGCACTGCCGCACCCTCCCTTACCCTTGTCATCCATCTATTCAATGTCGCACACATCGCAACTATTCAGTAAAATGTCACTCTGCATTTCAGACACCGCTATTCCGTGCCTACAATGCCTTGTCAGTCACCAGCAATACCATCTTCTAGTTTGTTGCTTGGGTATTTTGCTACCCCTCTAACTCTAGATATTGTTCCTTTGACTTGCATTTATAAACTCCCGGTCTGGCCTTGTCAAAGGCATCAGTGGCCCACTTTCTCATCTTCTCATTTGCATGCTCTTGTGTGACCGACTTGCAATGAACCACTTCCACTGGCAACATTTTATCTTCGCTTTCTGAGAGGATTACCTATGTCTGATATACCCTCTCAACCTGACCCCAACCAGTGCATGCTCAGTGAAGATGGCCAACTCAAAGATGCGAAGGACATCACATTCTTCCATTCCCCAAGCGACAATAATCCCATCCCCCTCCCGCCCTTGGATGGAGAGGCTGGTGCTAGCACAGATAACAGAGGTATGGCTCACATATACCGTCTTTCATTCAATTACTAATGCCTTTCATCCTAGCTCAGCACACTAGACCGCAGTGAAATAAGAACACCAGCATACAGGAAATCCTTGCCGTGGAGTGCCTTAACAAGTGGGGTGACCTTGATAAGAAACACCACCAGCCAAAACAATGCTTGCAGAGGAGAGCAAAGCGGATCAAAGTCGTCGATGGCTTATCAGACATCGACCCTGAAGATGAGGATGATGACAAGTACCAAACCGACATGGCTGACAGCATTTCTGAGTTGGAGGCAAACAACGCGTCGGATGATAACATTTCAAATGGAGAAGTAAGTGTCAGATCGTCAATAATATTTGCATTTCCACTGATTTCAATCTGGTTTTAGCTTGCTGATGCACTCCCCTTGAAGATGGTGCCAAAGAACATGAGGTGAGCCCAGGCCAGGAAGCGAAAGCATTCTGGAAGGAAGGCCAATGACGTCCCTCAACCTTCTCCAACAACCACCCCATCTGTTACCCCTGCCAGCAGCGTCATCATGGATGCAGGCCCAAAGGAAACCAAACAGGTCAGTCTACTCATTGGGTATGTTTCTATTACTAATGTGATTAACCGAAGATATCAAACCCGATCTATGCCTTCTATCAGCGTCTCTTGCATCCTCCTCAAGGCATCAAAGCGGAGGAGGGTGATAGGTTTTACCAATCCTACCATGGTGGTGTTGTGGACAAAGTCCACGCCATCTAGAAACCCAGTCCAAACCCCTACGAGTCCCACAAGAACCGCCCCTAAACCCAGCTATAGCCAAGTGGCTATCCGACATCCTCCTGAACCTGCGACAAAGCCTGGTCAACAACCAGCAACCAAAGAGAATCTTCGACCATGTGACCCTGGGAAATTCCCACCACATGACCTAACACGTGACTCATCACGTGACCTACAAGCCCTTGAGCAAGCACGTGACTTAACAGCACATGACCATGGGAACCTAACACATGACCTACCAAGGAATTGGTCATCTACATGATCACCTGATCATACGTGCTTTCTACGCACGTCTCGTCCATTGACCCACACATGGAAAACCATGGGAACGATCAATGGTTGATCTAGAATCAACAAAGTCACAAGACTTACTGCGGAACTGTGGCACAGTCCACAGTCCATCTATTATTAGTTCATGTCTATTCTTAGCTTGAGTCTCACCCGTTTCTTGTATTACTACCTGCCCTAAAGGGGCATGTGTCCACCTGTCTCACCGAATTATGCCTACCCTTAACTACACACAGACCACCCTGTATTAGTATATAAGACCTGCGAATTTGTACGAACAGTCCTCAGACTGTTCTCTTGTCTACCCCCATACTGGAGCCTCACAAAGCTCCCTCATCGTTAGCAGCACGCCCCTCCTTCTATACAGTCCCACCTCTCCTTGCCTTTTGCCTCTTTCTCCTCAACATCTCCCTGCTGCTCCTTTGGATCAGTCACCTTCAACTCCGCGCCATCGTCAAGTCTTGCTACCCATAAGTAGTGAGTTCCCAACACTAGAACAGTCTCTTATTGAAGCTGACTGTCATCGGAAGTATCCTCTTCCACTTCCTCTGTCGCCTCCTGGTCCAACCTTGACAATGTATACCAGCTCAATGTCCAAGCTGCTGGCCAAGCCATCAAAGACTTCCTTCGGTCGCCCACCCAAACTTGGACCCACCACTACCTGTTGCCCTCCCAGCCCAGCCCCACCTCATCCTTTGGGGATCACAACCCCATCTTTATTGCCGCCATCACCCCCCAGTCCCCCATCGTCTTCTCCCCCATCCTCCAGTACCTGGGGTACACTGATGCCATCTCGCCCAGCATCCTGTTGGTCAACCCATTGACCAACTCCCCTGTCATCCCACAGTCCCCCACTTATCACGTCCGCTCCCCTTCCCCTGACTTTCCCACTCCTGAAGGATTCCTTGGTCTCATCAACAAGGCCATCACCCAGCTTGAGGAGCAAGAGAACCGACCACCAGTTCCCACCACTCAAGACGCCTTTGTCCACACCCACATTGGTCATGACCTCTGCGACCACATCCCCCTCGACGACATCACAGTTGAGACCCTCCCAGAACCTGTCATCTTTGCCCCCATCCACCGTGTACCGTCACCCCGTCCCCCCACTCCACAGGCACCCACTCCTCTCCCATCTCTTCCCATCAAACTGTCGTCCGCCGCTACTGCTGCCGATCTCTTCCCTCACCTTTTTGCCACCCCCACTTGTACCACTGCCAACAATCGCCACCCACACCAATACACAGTCGTTTACCAGAATGACCAGAAGCTTTGGTACCCCCAGGAAGAATTCATAGACAAGGACTTCCTCCGCCTCATCCCGCTCCACACTGACATCACTGACTACCCCACCATGTACATCACTCCATTCCGAGCCCCAGTCTATCACAACGTCCTTGTCCACTCCATTGGTACCCTTCTTCCCCCTGTCCACATGTGTGCCAAGGTTGGCCGACACCCCCATTCCACCCACTTCCCATTTGGCTACTTGGAGTCATCCTTTTTAGACTCCATTAAGTTCCTTTTCTCCCACTTCCTGCCTACCTGGTTACAAGAGTTTGAGGGTTGCCAAGTCCCTTTGGTAGCTTACGACTTTCTAGACGGATGCGTGGCCTTGCTTTGTGGACATTTACATTTCACAGAGGAGGGTATTTTCTTTTTGAACCGTACTACTCACATTGAGGACTTGTTACATACACAGCCTCATTTCGCTCGGTTCACTTGTTCCTCTCGGGTCCCCATTAACCCCTTTGACTTTATTTCGCCTCCTGTAGAAACTCCTTTGTAACACTTAGTAAGTTTACAAAGGCTTTAGAAGCGAAATACAGGGGTTTTAAGTTTTCTTTATCAGTGGAAAACTTAAGTGAAGTTCAAACTCAAGCTCAAAGTCAGCTTCCTCCAATCGCAGATCTCATGGATCAAGTTCAACTTACCTATTGGAGCAACCATCATTTTATCGCCCAAGTGTTACTTGATCAATTACCCTTTGGAGAAATTCTGGGAAGCTATCGCTTCTATCAATACGTTGATTACCAACTCCCAAGTCTTCTTGAAGCAGCAAGAAGAAATCTCCTTTATTGGATTCTTGCCGACATCCGCCAATATAACAGAACTCCCGCTGACCAAATCAGCCTCTTCTACAATGAAACCTTCCTCTGGCACTACAGCGCACTAGCATTTCGGGAAGAAATCATCACGCAAATTTGACAAGGGAATAGAGTTAGATTTCTATCCCAGTTTCTCCTGTCACAAACCCAAGTTGAAGTGGAATTTAACGAAATTCGACTTCTCACAACAGGACCTATCAGATATCAGTTCATCTACACTGATAGCAAAGAATACTCCTATTCATTCAACACCGCCCTCTGGGAAACCACTATCCAGAACCACAAATTTGCGCTCATCAACCCAACCCAGTACACCCTCCCCATTACTCAACCCAACACCCAGGGACGAGAACCCGAGTATCAGGCCCAACTCACCAGAATTCAGGCTCTGCCAAATAATATCCACATTCAAGCTCATTACTGGGACAGTGTTGATACCACTCCAGACATTACCTTGGAGGGAACCACTTGAGCTAGTACCCCTTTATCTGAATACCAACAAGCCAGAGAATTCCAATTTGCATCCCCAGCTACCGCCATCAATTGTGGTTGTGGAATCAATATTTGTCACTGTAACAACAACTGACAACCAGGAACTCCTCCTACTCCGTCCTATCTCCTTCTCTGGGATCCACAAGTCACTAGCCAACCCTTAGACAGTGTTCATTACAACCAACAAACTGGTGCATAGAAATCATTCAGCACCAGCCCAAGATCCCCAAACCTTTGTACCCTCCAATGAAAGAGGAAGAAACCACTTACGTCAAGTTACACCACTAATAAACAGGACACTAAATAGTCCAGTACCACAAGTACCGGTGTACCCTGACATCAGTACTCCAAGCCGACAAATTGTCTCAGAAGAAGACCTTCATCCAAGACAGTTTGATCATGTAGTTGGAACCCCATTTCAGCTGTTCCTCCCTGAAGAAACATACCTTGCGAAGGCAACTCCTACAAGGAATTCAGAAGAATTATGTATCTTCAAAAACCATTGCCTTTATCTTCTCCAACATCACCCAGACATCCATATCAATCACCTCTTTACAGACCTCTTCAAAGTTACCCCTCATCCCATCATGTTCAACGGTTTCCTGTGGAAATATTGAACCTCTATTACTAATGAGGGTATACTCGAAGACTACAGACTTATTGATTCAGAACACTCTACCAAGTCTACTTGTTTGTTGAAACAGTGTACTGTTTTCTATAGTTGGGAGGGCAATTCATATACAGTCACTCTTGTATGAATTTGTGGGAACAGTGCAAATCACAGTTTGCTACTAAGTTCCTATTAACCAAAGAAGAACAAGAACACATACCAGCCATCTACTATGATGCCTTTGCTGCAAACAACAAAGGAAACCAAGTCCTCTTCAGGGCGTTTTCGACTTATGCCACCTACAGTGAAGGACCAGGACACTCTTGGAGATACCTGGACAATGGAGAAAAAGTCACCGCCAACGTTCTTGCAGTTCTTTTCTCACATAAAGACCAAATCGAGGAATTTGACGCATTCCAGGGAACAGGGTTATATCAAGATAGATTCATCAAGTGGCATCAATCTGAGAAAAAGTGGATTTACCTCAACCATTGGACAGTTCATTTCGAAAGTCCAAGCACTTCTGATGCAGAAACCCAAGCAAAGACCACCTCTGAAGGATCAGACAACAACCAATTGGAGGACGAAATGGAACAGATTGTACTTAAAGAAACTGACGAAGATGACACTGCACAAGTGGAATCCCTCTTACAACAAGCAGAGACCACTGTTACCTCAGCGATCCAGAAACTCCAGACTAGACCAAGCACCCCGCGACCTAGTACCCCATGTTCACAAACAAGTCTGTTTCCTAGTAGTTCCAGACTACCCCCAGACAAGACCACCCAGATCCCCATGCCACCGGTATCCAAGGGAAAACAACATGCTCCTGCCCCACCAACACCTAGAACCAAAGCATCGGGTTCGTCTCAACCCGCACCATGTCCTCAGCCACAACCAACCTAGCCCCCAGCAAACCCACCGACTGGAAACAACCCAGGAGCTGCACCGCCAGTTATACATCACCCACCTGCACCAGGTCCACCAGCAGCACCACCTCCAGCACCGCCACCACCCCCACCTGTTGTCGCAGCACCAATGGCACAAGCCAACACACCCCATCTCATCGGCACGGCCCCTGAATTATATGATGGCCAAGGGAATAAGGCACTAGCCTTTTGGAACATCCTCGAGAATTACTTTACAGTGAACAAAGATATGTTCAATACTGATCACAAGAAAGTAGTGTCAGCATTGACCTACTTCAAACAAGACACCCAAGCTGGGGAATGGGCTAGTGATAGAATGGCCACTGCCATTGCAGCCCAACCTACCAATTATGGAATGTGGCAAGCCTTTAAAGATGCCTTTAAAGCGCAATTCATTCCACCTCAAACAGAGTTGGAAGTGCTCTCCAAGTTACACACTACTCCACAAGGGAGTAGAGAATTCAATGAATGGTACCAAGAATGGAGCCAACATGCCCACCACACCAATGTGGATGAGAACACCAAGATGTTCACCTTCCGCAATGCTCTCAATGGAGCTATAAGCAATAAAATTGCTTCCCAGTCACCCCAACCAGCCACCTTAGCCAAACTGGTCAAACGTGCTTGAGACCTAGACAGAAATTGGTGTATGTACGCCAAACCGCTAGGTAACCAAGGAAACCAATGCCAAGGACATAACCCCCGTGTTTGCGAATTATCTGCGGAAAACAGTAACACGGAAATTAATGCTACTCAAGGACAACGCCATACCCCGTTTAAGAAACGTGGAAAACTCACCCCCGAACAATGCCAATACTGCTTTGACAACAATCTTTGTATGTATTGCAGTAAACAAGGGCATAAAGCCATCAATTGTAAAGCCCCCAGACAGAAGAGGCCCAGAACTTCCTTTACTCCGAAGGTCCGACAAATAGATGCTGTCCCAGAAGAAGACCTGGACAAACTTAGTCTGAGTGATAGTGGAAGCAGAGTTACTCGTGCTTTCCATAACTCTTTCACTCCCCTTGAAGATCTCGACACAACTGGTGACACGATTGCACCATCTTTTGTTGGTTCTCTTCTGTAGTGGCATCTTACAGGAGAGATGTATTTGTATCCTGTTGTACTCCTAGCAAGATTGAACATCTCCAATCTCCCAAGATTCTTCATGTACCACCACATATGATTCGAAATATCAAGTCCCCTGCTTTCCAATTGAAAGTCCAAATCAACCTCCACGGGAAACAATTTGATGCCCATGCGTTACTGGACAGTGGAGCTGAAGGCGTCTACTGTAACACCAGTTTTATCAAGAAATATTCAATACCCACCCATGCTGTCAATCACCCTGTGTATCCAATTAATGTTGATGGAACATTAAACAAACAAGGAGCGATGCGCTATGCCGCCATTCTGCGAATGGGGATAAGCGTTGATCCAAAGCACTGGGAAACCGTCAAAGTCGCCATTACAAATATTGGCCAAAATGAGATACTCTTAGGCATGGACTGGCTAAGAGCACACAATCCAAGCATAGATTGGGGTGCAAAAACAATCAAATTCGATCGTTGCCCCCCTTATTGTCACCCCAGTGACATCGAAGCATTAGATCGTCATACCCGAGACCCAGCCTTAAGGCAGATACTCCCACAGGATCATTGGGAAGCCCAAGATGACGATATCCTGGATATTACAAGTCACGGTCTAGATGTGTCGCAGCACATTAGAGCCCATCTGGAACAATTCATGCCAGACCTTGATGTTACTATGTCACACCACAGGACAGTCAAGGAACAAGTCAGTCATAGTCTGACTACTCAAGACATATCCAGGTCTAAAGACCGAGTTGGTCACAGTCCAACTATACAACGAGGTTCCAATCCATCACTACAAGTTAGGAACCACCGTGATAACCCCATGGTTGCAAGGACTACAGTGTCCACAAGCCTTGCTACAAAAGAGCAAGTCAAATCCAAGGAAATCCCTTTGGAATTTCGAAAATACACGAAAGTCTTCTTGGACAAAGAAGCACAACAATTACTGAAGCACCAACCATGGGACCACAAGATCGACCTTATTCCTGGACTAACTATGAAGAAAACTTCGGTGTACAGATTGACACCACCCGAGAAGGTCGCTTTACATGAATAGATTACTGATGGCCTGAAACGAGGCACTCTAAGAAGATCTGAAGCAGCTGATGCATGCTCATTCTTCTTCATCAATAAAAAGGATGGAAAACTACAACCCATCCAAGACTACAGACCACTGAATGCGATAACCAAGAAGAATGCAGCTCCAATCCCTTTAATCCCCAAACTTGTCGATAAACTCCTGGGAGCGTGATTCTTTACCAAGCTTGATGTATGATGGGGATATAACAATATTCGAATACGCAAAGGCGACAAATATAAAACGGCTTTCAAAACACCCATGGGCCTTTTCGAATCCCTTGTCATGATGTTTGGTCTATGCAATGCTCCGGCCACTTTTCAAACCTTCATGGATACCGAACTTGCAGATCTAATTGATACAGGTCACGTTGTTGTCTATCTTGATGACATTTTGATCTTTGTGCATACCATCGCCGAAGTCATCAAATATACACACATGGTATTACAGCGCCTTTTGGACCTGGATCTCTATCTGTGACCTGCGAAATGCTCTTTTAACCAGACATCCGTTGAATATCTGGGTTTGATCATTTCGGAAGGAGAATTACACATGGACCCCATCAAACTTAAGGCAGTTTCATCCTGGCCTACACCAACCAAAGTCAAGAATATACAGGAATTTCTTGGCTTTTGTAATTTTTATCAACAATTCATCAAAAATTACTCTGCCCTTGCCTGCCCTTTGTTCAATCTCATGAAAAAGGACACGCCATTCCTATGGGGAACTGCTCAAGCAGAAGCCTTCACTGCATTACAGAATGTACTTATGACGTCGCCAGTGCTCCTCCTGCCTGATTATGACAGGCCATTTACGCTCATCACAGATGCCAGTGATTACGCGACGGGAGCAATTCTTGAACAAGATGATGCCTTTGGCTGGTCTCATCCAGTGGCATACTATTCCAAATCTCTGCAACCAGCAGAATGAAACTATGAGATACATGACAAGGAGCTTTTGGCTATCATCCAGGCCTTGAAACACTTTCACCATTACCTACAGGGTAATGTTCACCAAACGAAGATCTTTTCAGACCACACAAATCTCAAATATTTTACTACAAAGCAAACACTCACATGTCGCCAAGCGCGGTGTTCCATCCTTTTAGGGACCTACGACTATGTCATCATTCCTAAACTGGGCAAGCTTAATCAAGCAGATGGGCTGTCCAGGCATCCAGATCATAAAGAGGGGATAGCATCCGAGAATGCAGAACAAGTCCTGCTTGATCCCGGAAAATTCTTGCTAAAACCAGAGCAATTCCACCTACATGCCTTACATAACATGGCAATCCCCACAGGAATGGATGAAGAACTACACGCAGCACTAATAGACATTATCAACAAAGATAACTCTACGGGATTGGGAAAGAAGCTCAAAGAGTTTATTACTAGCAGACCACAACAGGTCACCAAGGGATTACAAGATTGGAACTACAAAAACGGATTGTTCCTTCACAAAGGACTGGTTTACATACCAGACAACAAGAATGTGAAACGCAAAATAGTGCAACAGTTCCATGATGGTATAATGGGACATCCAGGACAGTGGAAAACCATTGAACTTATCACACAAGAATATTGGTGGCCCGGAATCACAGAATTTGTAAAAACATACATCAAAGGATGTGCTACTTGTCAAACCACCAAAATCAAACCTCCAGTCAAAGTTCCACTGAAACCAAATGAAATCCCCTCAGGAATATGGGAAACAATCACCATGGATTTCATCATTGACCTTCCAGTATCAAATGGATATGATAGTATCCTTACAGTCGTCAACCGTCATAGCAAAGCTATCATTCTAGCCCCTTGTCACAAAACAATCACAGCCGAGCAAACAAGTCAACTATTGATTGACTATGTATGGAAATGCACAGGTTTCCCTTTGACGATTATCTCAGATCGAGGACCACAATTTGTGGCACAAGTCACACAAGAACTTTGGAGAAAACTGGGGATCACACAGAAACTGTCAACTGTGTTTCACCCACAAACAGATGGAGAATCTGAACAAGTCAACCAAGAAATCGAGCAATACCTTTGTATTTGTAGAAACTTCCAACAGAACGATTGGGCCACATTACTCCCCATCATTGAATTTGCGCATAATGCATGACCACATTGCAGCACCCATAAATCCCCTTTCGAAGTCTGGTATGGGATACACCCAACCTTTAAACCCCCACTGCAACTACAAACCAGACTACAAAGTGTGGATGAATGCGTCCAATACCTAGAAGAAATGCGCAAAGAAGTTACTGCTGCATTACACCTTGCAGCACAAGAAATGCAAAGCGGAGGCCCTTGTTACGTTCTTGGGCTTACGCAGGGTGCATTTTCATTTTTTTTCCACCTGCTTACCAAGCCTTTCCCATCACGTGACCAACTACCCATCCATCTCAATCACATGACCAATCACCTGACTAGTCACCTGACCACTCACATGACCAGTCACATGCCATTCCAGTCACCTGCTCCTCAAAGTCACATTGTCCTATATCACCTGCTCCCGAGTCACCTGCGCATCACCTGATACTCCCTCACCTGACCTCACATGACCCTATCCCTACCCCTGACTCGTCTCTATTCGCTTACCTCAGCCTCGCTCCCGGATTCTCGGCCCGCTTACTATACTTTTCTCATAGCCTCGTTTTACGACTCATACTGACTCCTTTCTTGTTACCTTCACGCGTGAGTCAGTTCCGCAGTATATGACTCCATCTTTTGGACTATGACTAGTTACTAGTACAAGTACTCGTCGTATTAGTCCTTAGTCATACAGCTTCCCCACATGTATATAAACCCTCGTGTTTTCCTAGAGTTGGGCCTTAAGCCTGACTTGGTTTAATCCCAAGTGTTGTAGCTTCCACAGCGCCTTCAGTTTTTGCCCGCACTCCGTGCAAGTCGTCTCGAACATCGTCGAGACTCTCCTCTACATCTTTCATTATCCCCACTAGTGTCTTGCACGCGTGCAGACCACTCATATCAGCGTATCCAAGGGTCAGCGTTAGCCACCTGTTATCCCTTGAAGAACAAGTCCCGCCACTGTCATACAAACCCGTGCACGTCGCACCTTAGGGTCCTTGGCCCTTAACAGCCCTGCTAAACCATCACACACATTCCACAAGAACGACCTTGTACTCATGGAAGCCACCAACCTACAGACCACTCACCCAAAGGCAAAACTTGCACCACGTCGCTATGGACCTTTCAAGGTCATTTGGGCTTCACCAACAAACTGCAAACTCGAATTACCACCACAGATGTGGATACACCCAGTCTTTCACAACTCCCTGTTAAAACCTTACACGGAGACCACCGCACATAGACCTAACTTTGCACGTCCCCCTCTGGAAATAGTCGGAGAAGAAGAAGGTCATTATGAGATCGAGAAAATCCTCCAGTCACACCCTATGAGAAACTGCAAAAGCACGCAGTACCTAGTCCACTGGAAAGGATACACAGAAGCCAACCATACCTGGATCCCAGCTAAAGAGCTGATGCATGCCAAAGAACTTGTTGAACAATTTGAAGCTATGCAGAAAACTGTGCAGAAATCCAAAGAGGGGATATGAGCCTTGCAGGAGCAAGGGAAGCCTAAAGAGGGGATACTGTTGTGGACGAAGTCCACGCCATCTAGAAACCCAGTCCAAACCCCTACGAGTCCCACAAGAACCGCCCCTAAACCCAGCTATAGCCAAGTGGCTATCTGACGTCCTCCTGAACCCGTGACAAAGCCTGGTCAACGACCAGCAACCAAAGAGAATCTTCGACCATGTGACCCTGGGAAATCCCCACCACATGACCTAACACATGACTCATCATGTGACCTACAAGCCCTCAAGCGAGCATGTGACTTAACAGCACATGACCGTGGGAACCTAACACATGACCTACCAAGGGATTGGTCATCTACACGATCACCTGATCATACGTGCTTTCTACGCACGTCTCATCCGTTGACCCACACATGGAAAACTGTGGGAATGATCAACAGTTGATCTAGAATCAACGAAGTTACAAGACTTACTGCGGAACTGCAGCACAGTCCGCAGTCCATCTATTATTAGTTCGTGTCTATTCTTAGCTTGAGTCTCACCTGTTTCTTGTATTACTACCTGCCCTAAAGGGGCACGTGTCCACCTGTCTCTCCAAATTATGCCTACCCTTAACTACGCACAGACCACCCTGTATTAGTATATAAGACCTGCGAATTTGTATGAACAGTCCTCAGACTGTTCTCTTGTCTACCCCCACACTGGAGCCTCACAAAGCTCCCTTATTGTTAGCAGCACACCCCTCCTTCTATACAGTCCCGCCTCTCCTCGCCTTTTGCCTCTTTCTCCTCAACATCTCCCTGCTGCTCCTTTGGATCAGTCACCTTCAACTCTGTGCCATCGTCAAGTCTCGCTACCCATAAGTAGTGAGTTCCCGACAGGTGGGAGGAAGATTCTGAGAGTTACCAAGAAGATGAGGTATAGTCTCAATGGTACCGTCTATTATCTATGCCTCCCTACATTCAACTTACATTATTCATGCTTATCTTTCAGGCCTTGTTGGGAATCTCAAAATGTTGTCACCTGAAGTATTCAAGTTCTACAGTTACCTCAAAGATTGTGTCCCACCACAGCTACTCTTACCAGAGGAGAAGCGCATTGCATCCAGCAAGGTTGAGCTTTCATCCACAAAGCTTGCTGGGCTGGTGAAAGTTTATGGTGCTCATCAAGTGTCACTCAAGGATTCATTTGCATGGCAACAGGAAGCCGCTGCAGTAAGTAGTTATGTTCTCAAGTGGTCATCTTCCTCTTATCATCACATTTAGGAACCATGGAGCCAGGAACAATTCAAAGAGCTACTGACCAGGTGGATTGTCACCTTGGATCAGCCATTCGATGAGGTAGAGGACCCTGATCTTGTCAATGTCCTCAATTACATCAATCAATCACTACCATTGCTCAAGATTCCCAGCTGCTTCACCATCAAGCGTCGCATTGTAAAAATGGGTGCTGAAGGTATTTGACATATGACGGAATTGTTTCTTGTATGTTGACATGTTGACGACACCTCAACGTTACTGACTTGCAATTAGAAAATTGATGGCAAGGTGGCCATCTCACTTGACAGCTGGATGTTGAGTAATAACTACGCATTTTTCGCTATGGTTGCACATTATGTACACCCTGCTATGGGTGAACTTGGTACGTTGCTAGGTTTTATTATTATCATCTCATTCCCCTAACTTCCAACAGAGGAAAGTCTCATCAATTTTCATGAGTTGCTTGGGTGTCACACCAGAGAAAACATCACAGACACAGTTTGGGATACTCTTGGCGCATATGGTATCCAAGGGAAGGTAAGCATTGTTATCTTTGTGACGCAGACAGTCCACCTAACCCTCAATAGGTGATCGCATTCATGGGAGACAACGCATCAAACATGGATACATTTCTCACTGGGATTGTTTCCCGTGCAGAAAACATGCAGATTTCGATCAATGTAGAGTGGGCACAGCTTCGGTGCATGCCACATACAGTTCATCTTGTGGCTCTCAAGGTATGGAATAATCACTGTTTCCTGTACCACATGCTAATGGATTCTCAAGGTGCTTGAGGCTATTGGTGCAAAACGGCGCAGTGACACAACGAAACCTGATGCTCCTGGTGTCAATTACCAGGAGTCTGTCAATACGCCAATGAGTGAAGAAGCGGACAATGATGCAGCAACCTGTGAGGGTGACAACGGGGTCAGCCTGGTAGATAAGGATCCAGATTCCTCTGTTGATCCTGAATTTATCCTTCCAGCCGTCGATAAGAAAAGTACATCCAAATTGTTCTATCCCTTTCATCCTTGGCTTACAGTCCTCTAGCTCCGGAAAATTGTCCATGTGGTTTGCTCAAGTCCTCAGCAGAAGGCATGCTGGCTAGCACTGGTATCTGATGAACTTCGCAAGAAAAACCCCAACGCTTCAAGCTACCCACCAGCTCTTATGCTCATCCTGGATGTTCCAACGCGTTGGTCATCCACTTACCAAATGATGCGTAAGTCAATTCTTCTATATTTGTAGGGTGTGATCTCTTATCAAACCAATTACTCATAGGACGCACTTTACAATATGAGGGTGAGATCAATACATTTGTTGTGCTTCATGAAAACCAGGACCTCTGCAATCTTGAACTCTCAGAGGCAGAGTGGTCCTCAATCAAGCTTATCTCTGGTTGGCTTGAGAAGTTCCAGGATGCAACAACCCAGATGTCCACGATCCACCAGCCTATGCTATCACATACCCATGCGATCTTTCGTGGTCTTCAAGAGCATCTTCATGAATCAATTCATAATTTACCATCTGGCACTGATCTATGCATCCAGCACGGACTTCTTGCTGCTCATCAAAAGCTGGCTGAGTATTATTATCGATTTGACCAATCCCCCTTCTATATTTGGGCTGCACGTACATCTGTGTCATTGTCAATCATGCTTTAGCTCATATCCCGACAGTTTTTGACCCAAGGATCTCCTATGAGGGCTTGAAGCTTGACTTCACCAATGACCCCTTACTTCTAGCAGATCTCAACAAGTCCAAGTCATGCCTCTGCAAATATTACAACAAGTACTATGCTGCATCGCCCCTACCCTCTAGCAACACCAATACTGCTCACCCAAAACCTTCTGGCACCTCAGATTTCACAGCACGCTATGAGGTGATCGTTCCTGATTCAATCAATGAATTGGAAGAGTATTTCAAGATCAAGTGCAAGGATTTCAAGAAGTGCGATCCACTTAGATGGTGGAGGAGCCAATGCAAGGATTGGCCCAACTTGTACCACCTCACTTGTGATATCCTTTGCATTCCAGGTTTGTAGCATTTTGTCTTATTCTCATTCTTCTGTTTATCCATTTTTAGGCTCTGCTGTTGCTGTTGAATGCATTTTTTCTAGTGGCAGGGACACCATATCGATTTGCTGTGCCAGCCTTCAACCAGACACCATCACTGTAAAGTCCAAACATGATGAATTTCAGCATTTTCATGCGCAACAGCTGAATTTCGTGCATTTTATGTGTGAAATACTAGAGTCTAATTTCTCAGCAAAAAGTTAGTGAAATTTTACAATGATATTTGACTAAAAATCACACAAACTCCTCTGTGAAGTCCAAACATTATGAATTTCATGCATTTTATGTGTGAAATATTTAGTCTTATTTTCTTAGCAAAAAGTTAGTGAAATTTTATGATGATATTCAACTAAAAATCATAAAGTCAGACAAGTTGAAAGTCCTATGAATCAAGTACTGAAAATCTTCTGAAAATAGACTGAGTTGTGGTATATGATATATGGGATTCTACATGAGCATGTCGTTGTTGCCCACATGTCACTGTTGCTGCTGCCGTCGCCCACGCGTCACTGTTATCGCTGCCATTGCCCACACATCACCGTCACCGCTGCCGTCGCCCACGCATCACCATCACCGCCGCCATCGCCTGCGTGTCGCTGTTGCCGCTGCCATCGTTGCCGTCATCACCACCTGTGCATCAACATCGCTGAGGAAGGCCCCTGCTATTGCCCAAATACCTGATTGCGCTGCAGAAAGGCCTGCTGTGTGGCACAAAGTCAGCACATGTCTCAAACAAAAAAAAAAAGAAAGGACTTACTACTTGGTCCAACAAGTGGATCGCAAGGCCAAGAAAGGCGACCTCCGCTGAGGCCAACACGATACCTGCCAACGCATGTTGTGTGCAGGTGGACCTGTCACTGATGCTGGCGAAGAAGTCGCACATGGAGATCGCGACCACCTCGTTCGCCCTTATAAATGTCAACACTGCCAAAATGAAAGAAAACGAAGATGCACCTGGCAGCCTCCTCAACTGCGAGCTGGCGTGTCTGCTCTACCAAGTCAAGCATGACTCAAACGGCGTTAGCTTGCACCCAGGCAAGTGTCCGTGTCACGATGACAAGGGCTAGGTGTCGGCCATATTGGATGGCCTGGGTTGTGGCTTTGAAAAAAAATTGGCAAGAGGGAGAGGGCATAGTGAGTAGTGTGGTGAGTAGGATGAGGAGTGAGGGTGGTGTCGTTCGAAATGCCGGTGCGCGAGCGCTCGATGTGTGTGACAACAATGCGCAACAGTACCAAACAATGAACGATGAACACAGGCAAAACCCATGGCGTGACTCTCCAAGCGAGTGCATTCAAGGAAACTCATTCGTTCAGTGATGTCGCCACTGACTACTCCGCCTCAGTAAATACTGCATGTGCCAGCAGACCACTGTGGTCGACCAACCCCCATTCTCCGCAGTCTTCAACGCGGCTGACAATGCACTGGATGGATTTGATGTCAGTGGGGTCCAGGCGCCCAGTCTCCTTGTAACACAGAATTGGCAGCAACCCATCCACATTGGGGAAAATAGTCTTAACTTGCCAAATAACAGCCAGACAAATGTTTTCAGCCTTCTCTGTTTTAAGTTCGTTGCTTTGGGGAATGGGGATGACGATGATGTACAGAAGTTGCCCAAAGAACGTTTCTAACTTGAATTCTTCGGGAAGGTTTCAGTGTTGCTGGTTTTGATCAACAAGTTGCTCATACTATTGGGCAAAGTTAGAAACAAATTATTTTCCAAGAATATTTGACAATTAGTTCACACACACGGATGAAAGATGCATCGCGGCCATCCATGCGTTTGGAAACAATTTCATGCATGTGCATGATGTCCCCACCTTCAAGGCGATGCAGTTTGCCCCACTGCTCAATGTTGTCCGGAAGAAATTTCCTGGCGACCCTTCTCCCAACACTGAACTGGGTCACCAGGCCATTTGTGAGGACCTTGTGCATGGTATCACCAAGGGGACCCACAACCTTTGGAGCCACAAGTTCGTATTGTGGGTCTGTGGCAAATTGTCTTTAGATTAGGGTAAAGGTACTGGGACACGACTTACAATCTTCAAGCCTTTTCGTTTGCAAAGAGGGGTGCTTAGGAGGCTTTCCGAGCTGCTCATCAGTAAGATTGTACAAAATCTTGACTTGCCAGAGCTGCGATAGATCAGTGAGGTGTTGGCTCATGTTCATGTACAGGTTTTGCCAACTGTGGATGCTGTGTTGGAAGTACCCACATTGCCTCTCAATGGGGAAAGCCCATGTTGTCCAGCATGGTCCCATCCATCTGATTTGGTCAGGAATGTGGAGCAGGGCATGTATTGTAAGCAGGCATGCTGGGAGTCATTCAGATTTGTGCTGGTAGTAGAGGCTGGATGCATGGATCAAACCTGCCTTCGAATTTTCGGAAACGGAAGGGGGAACACACTGCTCATAATCTACCACCCATTTACAGATTCCCGACTCGATTTCATCGATCTCTTCCTTGCTGATCTCAAACTGGAGACACAGATTAAGGACTCTAACAAGGGAGCAGAAATGCTTGTAGTAGCGCTCATCGGGAAAGCGACGTTGAAGCACAGTGGGGGTGATGAACAGAGACCACACAGACCATGTCAAGGACATGAAATATGAACTATCCTTTGCTGGGTTAGGTATGGATGCACCAAACGACGAAGGTATCATCTTTGTGGCATTTGCGGAGGTAGCACCAATGACCTGCCAAATATTTGGAGCCAGGACATATGGCTGACCCTCATCCATTCCCTTATAGTTGCCAGACCAGAAGAGGACAAGGTTCAGGATGAGATTTTCCCAGATCAAATGCATGAAATTGTATGGAAATGACTGGGGAAACCTCAGGGACCCGAGGGCACTGAGAAGAGGGACTCCTTTGATGCCATATGCCTTTGAAAGCTCCTCTCGCCATATTTCTGTGGGTGCAGACACCACTGATTTGGCCTGTGCTATAAAGGAATCATGCGAGCGCAGCGGTAACCTCTCCGGATGATACTCGACGACATCTGTTGGCTTGGGATGATTGCGGCAGGACAGTGGCACGTAGAGCGTTCTGTTTCATGAGTCTGGGATGCCAATACCTTGGATCTCACACATTCGACAGGGACGCGAGCTGTTGTGTCCCTTCATGTGCATGAGCATGGAAACAGCAGGAATGTCACCAAAGCCAGCAATGACATAGGCATGGAGGGCGAAGAGGCTTCTTGAGAGGGAGTCATATGCAGACACACCGTCCGCGAGCTCAAGCAGTTCTTGTGTGAGCAGATAGATGAAGGAGTCTGTGTCCCATGGCTTTTTGGACCAGGTATGATACCAGCACACAGAATGTTGTCCTTTTGGAAGTGTTGGTCCGGAGGGAGATTATAATTGAAAAGGAGGAGGATCCATGCGGTATGCTTCCGCTTCTTGAATGGAGCAAAACTGTTGGTGGCAAAGCTGAGCGCGATATCACAATGATCCGAGAAGTAATTATGGGCTAATGTTTGGTCTCCAGCAACAACACGCTCTCCGAGAAGCAAGTGATAATGGAGCCCATCGAAAATATCTGTTGTCGTCCTGGGCATGTGAGTCGACGTCTTTGCATGTTCATCGGCACAGTACTGGAGACAAGTGGCGTAGGTGTGATTTGACATTAACGCACAGAGATGAGGGATAAGGGGCATATATAAGAATGTGTGCCTCGCTTGGCTGGACTTGTTCAGACACGACATTTTGCACTTTGGACATTTGTCAAGGTCAGTGTATTTACCAGTATAGCATATGCACGAATTGATGCAACATGCAAATACTATGGGCCCAAAGCGGGAGAGAGACCAGACATGGGATCACATCCTGGCGAGATTCTCCATGCCTGTCTTGGAAAAGGTATAGCACATTTCATTGAAGGCTGAGGCAGTTAGATTGTTCCTGATCATCATCGCGAATGGACGCAGGATATCCAGATCATGGTCTGAGATGGAAGACTGGCCTGAACACAAAAATGCTGGTGAGTCACCAAGTATCCAATAAAGAATGCGCAAACTTACCAAATTCCTCTGCCTCCACGATGAACTTTTCAGTCAAAATATCCCAAAGCGAGACGATGCCCTCGCGCGGATCCACTTCGCCTTCCACATCGATGTTCTCTTCATTCCAGAAGTCACCAGTTCCGGGATCGATTGAGTCGGCATCAACTGCATCCTCCTCAGGAGCGTCTTCAGGATCCCTGTCATTGTTTTCATCAGGATTTCGATGTGTCCGAGCATGAAGATCCAGAAGGATGTTATCAGCGAAGCGACGGGGTGGTACAGTATGTGCATCCTCTGGCGGCTGGGGTAGATCCAAGTCTGCTGGTGGATCAAGGAATGGCAGGGGGAGATTAGAATCAAACGACGGTGCATGCAATTGAGGATGGCCACTAGAGGAAGGGCTGGCATCAGCCTGATGGGTGATGCAATGCCGCTTGGGAGGTGGAAGAGATTCATGCTACACTATAGGGGCTTGAGCTTGAGCTTCGACTTCGGCTTGAGCTTGGGCTTCGGCGGCTTTTTTTTTGTGATGCCATACCGTCGATCGGTGCTTTAGAGCCTTGCAACAAGGGCATATAATGAAATCTGGCTCTGGCATCAATAACGGTCTAAGGTAAATCGGTGAGAGAACGATCCACAAGAGAGCTGTGAAGGACCTGAAATCGACAAAGATGATCATCGGGGGGGGTGTGGCGAGAGTGGGCAGCACAGCACCAGTTCTACTGCCATCTCAATTCAGACGGCTCATGACCCATGATCTGAAGAAAATGTATAGAAACTAGTATCCATGACAGCATCAAGGGTGTAATGGAGTAGTTCTGGTAACTGATGGTTATCATGTGAGGTGAAGGGTTGCCTTTGGCTCAGCGTGAAAGGGCAGCAGTACCATGGTCACATGACTTTTAGTGCGTTTTCAAGAAGGTTCAAGGTTCAACTTCAACTTTCAACTCATTCCTTCTGTCTTCAAGCCTGCGATTGACCATCCGCCCTCCTGTTCACCAATTGACCTGCTGCAGTGGCAACTTAACCCCTTGACAACAAGACAGTTCACAGATCTATGAGTGGGATTTTTTGTTGGGGTCGCAGGTGAGACAGGACCTTGAAAGGACCTATAAGATGGGAGTTGGTGCATCGTCAGTCTTTACCCATCTCACCTTCAACTCATTCAAATTTTATTGCATTGTCCTGATGGCGCGCCAAACCTGATCTGGAGGCAAGAAGAAGGCTGTGGCAAAGCCACCAATGATGGTAGCATCGACCTGGGCATTGTCTGCCCAGACTGCCGCCTCTGGGGAGTGCATCGCTCCTGGTGAGGGGAATCACTCTCCTGCGGCTACTGCCCCAGCCCCGGTCCACCCTGTTGTCCCCACTGTGGGTGGTCCTGTTGTCCCTGCTGTGGGCAGCCCTGTTGTCCCTGCTGTGGGTAGTCCTGCCATCCCTGCTGTTGGTGGTCCTGTTGTCCCTGCTGCGGGTAGTCCTGTTGTCCCTGCTGTTGGTGGTCCTGTTGTCCCTGCTGCGGGTAGTCCTGTTGTCCCCACTGTGGGCAGTTCTGTTCTGGTTGTTCAGGATCCAGGTCCTGGTGCCAGTGCTGAAATCAGGGCCTTGGAAGGTGAGTATTCAACATGTCTTGTGCATATCTCATTATTTATTTTTTCCTTTTCTTTTTTTTTCAGCTTGGCTTCTTGCTGCACGAAATAAGCTCAGAGGAGTCCAAGAGCAAGCAGCTGGTGGCCCCAGCAGGGCTCATCTCCGAGTTGAATGCCCAGCAGCATTCAAGATGAAACAGACACTTCAAGCTTCAATAGGCCTTACAGGTTCAGATGGCAAACTGAAGTACACTAGGTTCCGTGTGAGTTTTCTTTTTTCTTGTGAAGTGTATTATCTCTGACCCATGCACTCTATAGCATGATATATGACACTTTGCATCACTTGTCAAGTTTAACCTCAAGCTCACTTGGCCCTACCAAGATAAGGAAAAGATTAACCTTGTCATTCAATTGGTATGTGTTTTTTTTTTATTCATCTGATTCCTGCAAACTGATCCATATTTTGTAGGCTAAGAAGGACCACGACTTCCTTGATGACTTTGTAGGCTATTGGCCTGTCACTGAATGCCTCAAACAACATCTCTGCTACATAAGAAATTATGAAAATCAGAAGGAGCGTGAGGCAGCTGAAGCTGAGGGTAAGTGCAAGGGCATTTGGCACTCCCAGACTGACACCTGACATACAATGATTTTAGATCTTGAGAACAGTATTACTGAGGATAACGCATAATTGGTATACAAGTAATTAAATTTGAATTTTATTTTCAGTAAAAATTCCTGTGAAAAAAAGAATGAAAAATGTGTGAAAAAAAAGAATGAAAATGCACAAAAAAATATATGCAAAAATCAATGAAAAAATGTTTGAAAAAATCCCCAGAAAACATGTAAAAAATCCCCTAAAAAACGCGTGAACCTGTTGCAGATTCACTGGAATTTCAGGTAATAAACTACCAAAAACTTCAGTCATTTTTTCATTAAATCTCAGCATTTTTTCATCATTTATTCCATCATTTTTTCACCGTTTATTCATCATTTTTTCATCATTTTTTCACACATTTTACCTACTGAAATTCCGACACTTAGGACTTTACAGTGCATCTGGACACTTATGGTCCTAAAACATCACATTCGTCGGACACACGGGGTTAATGCAATCAACATAGACTAGTTTTTGGTTCTGTAGTTACATGTATTTTGAAATCACACCCATATAGTCCCATATCACACTGTAATATGGCTGTATATACACCTGTACCATACCATCTCAAAAATTTGAGATGACTGTATGGTTACGGTTTACAGGTACCTGTAACCATATTGGTACTGTAAAGTATACAGCAATATGCTGTATACAGTACGGTTCTCAGCCCTAGCCAGCTTCCAAATTGGACATGGAAATCATTTGAGCCACTGATGGAACAATGGACTGCCTTTGGGCTGATGCTTTTGTTATTATCCATAGACTCTACCGCTTTCCATTTTTTATCTCTGCATACCCCCCTACATCGCACCTCCACCACTCCCTATTGGAGTCTCACGTCTAGGAAGGGCCCAGTCAGGGGGCTTTCAGGAGTGCCTTGCATATGCACTCACCCATGTGCTTCCCTTCTATTGTGTCACAGCACAGTTCTTATCTTCTCTGCCATGGGTATAGCACAACTGGGCGTCATCAGTGAACAAATATATCTGCTTTTTTTTTGCTACTATTGGTGCACAATCATTGACAAGCATGCTCATTTAGAAAAGCACAACCAGTGATAGAATTATAGCATGTCTCACAAGTAATAGGTCTAGTCCCAGTAATATTGAGTGCAAAAAGTAGAGTAGTTATAAAAAAAGTAGGGAAAAACCACGCGAAAAGTACCAGGGTTGGCTTTTCCTGAGCAGCCCATACTTTCTTGATTTTTGCTTTTTTTACTTGAAAAAAGCAATAAAAGCACAAAAAGCATGAAAAGTAAAACATGGGTTTTCCTGATGTGGCGGAGCGGCAGCCTGAGGTCGGCCAGAGCAAGCGCCATAATCCAAGCCCTAGAAGAGGGTTAGGGTATGTCACAAGAGCGTTGGAAACACGTACACCGATGTACTGCAGACACATTATCCGAGTCACCACAGGAACCCAGCTTCACTTGAGGGACCATGACTGTCCTTGTTGGGGCACCACTATAGAACAAAGGACGTTCTCTCGATAGCCGTTTACTTTGCCGAAACTAGATGAGCCGTCCTAGCACCATTCAGTGTGGATGCAGTACAGCAATTTTTGTGTAAAAAACAACTCCCTGTGCTCATCGAAAATGGTGGTATGTCTTATACAATTCCAAGAAAAGCAGGAGGGGCTGAATGCTGGTTTCGATAGTCGCATTCGTGTGCAGTCAACAAGGCGATATGCCAGTGATATGCCCCCAGTTTGCATTGATCCAAATGCATTTTTTTTGACAGCAGAATTGGGGTGTGGTGTCTTTTCTTGGGTCTAGGAACATTTGCGATGTACTAATGGTAGCAAACCCAGGGGACACCAAGCAGCCGCAGTTTCGTCCTCTGAGCTCGATACGACCACCTATGCGTCCATTCCATCCTCAAGTGTGAGCCAGGAACTCACGCATGACACCTCCCTGGATATTGTTGAAACGACGGCACCACCACTGTCCCAGGCGCTCCCGCTATTGGCTGCGAATGCGCCCCTAACTTCACAGCAACGCAATACGGCGATGGCACTATGGGCTCAGACTCAAGATGAGCCCGCGCAAAGGGACGGCCATCGTCCTAGAGCAGATCATTTGTGCAGCGGCAAGTGTGATACATGAGTAGATGAAGAAGACCCAGGAAAAGTACACAGCAGTTGAGGATCCGGAGCAGATGAGTCTGGAGGTTGGCCTTACAGGGATCAAAATCTAGGACACAGCCGCCAAACGGTACGCGATGCTTTCTTTCTCCATATATCCCTATCCCCAACCCTCGTGTGTGTTTAGGATCAACAACGATAACTCCAATTGGGATTGGATGATGTCCTTCGAGGGCGACATGGGCCCATACCTGCAATATGCACACGCTCAACTGACCTCACTGATGCGCAAGAACCCAGAGCTTTTGCCGCTACTGCCGCCAGAGCAGATCGCAGCCGAGACACTTGTAGAGCCACCAGTCGCTTGTGAGATTGCTTTTTGGGGGGCATGTACCCAGATGTTGTGTGGGCGCTGTGCACGCATGAGCCGAGCGGGGTGGTCACGTTCACGTTCCGGCTCACGCATGCGGAGAGCATGGGAGACTGTTGTGGTCAAGGGCAAGGCAGACGTCGAGCGGGCTCGTGCGCAGATGTGGCTTTATCTGTGTGCTCGGGACATTCTCCGGGTTGCGATGTGGTTGTTGAGCATATGTCCGTTGGAATGCATGTGAGAGTATGGAATTTGGACCCCTCTTTCCTTTTTGGGTACTGGTGTACACTGTGCGTGCGTTGAGGGGCACTTATGACAGCCGAATGAAGGCAGAAGTTGGAAGAGAAGGAGTGATAGATCACTGATAATGCACATATCACCACAGTGAACATGCATATCTCGGGGGATAGTATCTTTCCAGTAAGAGAATAAGGGCGCCAAGCCGCCAGGCTCGGGATTTCCGAGCTGCCTCCATTTGGACGTGGGAACCTAATTCCGCAATTGGGTTGTGCCTGTCTGCAATTGGGGTCTCATTCTTCTCAACTTGGCTTTGCCTTAGATAAGCTTAGATAACATTTCCTCAAAATTTTTTTACATAAGTGCATGTGATGTGCAATGCACGGAAAAATAATGGGAGGGAGTGGTGCCACATCACTGCAGTGTCCCCTGCTTTTCCCCCCCCTCCTGGGTTGCTTTCCCTCCTTCTGGGTCACTTTCCCCCTCCTGGGTTGCTTTCTCCATCTTCTGGATCACTTTCCCTGTCTCCTGGATCGCTTTTCCCCCTCCTGGGTCGCTTTTCCCCTGTCCTGGGTCACTTTTCCCCCCTCCTGGGTCGCGTTTTCCCCCTCCTGGGTTGCTTTTTCCCCCTCCTGGACTGCTTTTTCCCTCTTCTGGATCGCTTTTCCTCCTCCTGGGTTGCCTTATCCCCCCCTGGGTTGCTTTCCCCCCTTCCTGGGTTGCTTTCCCCCCCTTCTGGGTCGCTTTTTCCCCCCTCCTGCTCACTTTCCCCCCCTCCTGCTT
>Ga0307510_10000159_pt1 | contig 56565 bp, 63 predicted proteins | sample 12_EM_MG_FD_207224 | JGI IMG/M metagenome (GOLD analysis project Ga0307510, IMG submission 207224) | Populus trichocarpa ectomycorrhiza microbial communities from riparian zone in the Pacific Northwest, United States - 12_EM | ecosystem: Host-associated > Plants > Roots > Unclassified | place... | reverse complement strand
TCCTCATCTTACTTTGTTGTATCGCTAATGAACACGCCAGCAGCAAGAGCCCAGAAATTGCCAAGATTGGTGAAGAACTACTGCACTGGCTAGAGGGTCAGATGCTCCAGCTTGCGAAGTTTCCCAGTGTCAAGAATCAGGTCACTAAAGCATTTCCCGCCTGGCCCCGCGAACCACCCCCTGAGTTAGAGTCTGTATGTCAAGACATCTCCGCGCATACATTATCATCCGTCCTATCCGACCCTCGAATTACGTCGAACAAGTTCACCTTAGTGCGACGTCTCTGTAGATTGTCGTCCTCGGGCGACTATTCACAAGAACAATTTTCTCAGATAGACATCTGGCGCTTGAAAGACTGTATACCGTCTTCCCGTCAGCTGCAGACAGCTGACATGGATGCTTTCGCCTCCTTGCTCCTTTCAAATAGAGGTCAAATCCACAGCTTTGGACTGAATCCCCTCAGCGGTCAAGTTCCAAAACATCAACAAATTCGCGCACCTCGAGGCAAGGCATCGAAATCGTCCACCGTCATTTCGTCACTTGCAGCTGAACGCTCAATTCTGGAGCTTCTCTTGACCATGCTTGATTCGGATATGCCCTCAAAAGTACACATGGCGTATCGTGTGCTACACACCCTCTCCCTAGAAAATCTCCCTGACTCTGAGTCGTGGACAGCCGAACACGCCACAGTGCTCGGGTACTTCCGTGGCCGCTCACGTCGTTCATCCACTAGATCATCAGCACAGCTCCATCTCCTTTCGTCTTCAGACATTTACGTGAACATGGCCCACGACTTCAAGGCCTGGATTACGACTCTCGCCACATTGCTTTGCGATGTCCTTGCTGACCACAGTTCTTTTTACCCTCGCCTCCCTACCATTCTACGAGCTGATTCAGACCTTGCCGAACAAGTGACGCCTATACTTGTCCATATCCTTCTCACCACTTCGAGCGAAGATGCCACTGCTAGTGAAACCCCTCGCGTCATTCTCTCTCAATTTTTCTCACGCGTTCTCAAGTCGACTACATCTGACGTGTCCTCCCTCCGAGCCATTGTCAACATTGTCCTCTACCTCCGTCACTCGCAACCACCACAGCCTGATGACGAGCTTGCATATGATAAATGGCTTGATCTTGATTTCATGCTCCTCAGCAAGAGCGCCATCCTCTCTGGGGCATACACGACTGCTCTACTGTTCCACGAACTTGCTTTGGAGTATTCAACCACTGGTGCATCTTCTCAGAGCGGTCCTGACGCAGAGAACATCTTGTTCGGGATTTACAGCCATATCGAGGAACCTGATGGTTTCTATGGTATCAAAACGCACGACCTTCACCACTTCCTTCTGAAGAAATTTCACCATGAACATCAGTGGGAAAAGGCATTCAAGTTCCATGGCGCCGCCTTAGAAGCTCGAAGCCAGGGCGGTGTTGACACAGAAGGCGTCCTCCATTCACTGTATTCCTTTGGCTTCGACACGCTTGCCTTGAGCGTGCAACAGAATGTTTTCGACGCCAGTAATTTGGAGGACACTTCCTCAAACATGGTTTACCACCTGGGTTGGCGCACAGAAACCTGGGATCTACCTGACCAGGAGTCGAATTCTGGCTCGGGGATGGCCCTGTATAATTCCCTGAGGGCTGTATCTCGGGAACGTGATACCCAGGCGGTCGATTCAATCGCTAGGAAGGCCATGTTGGACGAGATAGAACGCCTTCGTGTCCTAGGTGACGAAGATCTCATCGGAATTCGCGAAGCGGCACGAAATATCATGTGCCTGAGCCAGGTGAATTCACTGAGGAGTGATCTACAAGAATGTCTGAAAAGGGGAATGCTGGATCCCTCCTTGTGGCCAAAATTTGGTGAGATTGATGATGATTTTGAGTACGTTTGTCCATATCGTTGGATTCTTCCCTCTAAACAGCTGTCTAGCTTTCCCGCCCTAGAGAATATTGTGGCTACTCGCATTTCCCTCCTCCGTTCTGCGAGACAAAAGGAACAGAGACAACAAATTGGAAATGCGGCGACACCATTCATTTCCGGTCTAATGGACATCGAAAAACAGTGTCTCACACGAATATCAGAGGCTGCGCGGGAATCCCACAATTTACAGATCGCACTTAACTCTGTGATACGCGCCCAGAAGCTCGAACATTCTCCAACCGCTTTTGTATCCCAGGAGTTCGCAAACGTTCTTTGGGACCAAGGGGAGCATAAGGTCGCTGTCCAGTTCCTGAAGGACCTCACTCGCCCTCACATCCAGGATATAAAATCGGAAACAACGCGAGATCGTACGGAAAGGGCATCGCTCCTGGCTCGCTTGGTAGGGTGCAAAGATGCTTATGACTCTAGTAAACTAACTACCAGAAAACAGGGGTCATGGACATCAGAGGCTTGTCTGGAAAAGCCTATGGACATCTGGACCAATTATTTTTATCCTGCCGCATCATTAGTCACTGAAGTCATCGCGAGTGCGGATCGGCCGAAAACCTCGATTGCAACGGTGTACCACCAATGTGCAGTATTCGCTGATCGACAATACCACACCATCTTACGATCCCCTGACGCTATCAAGTGGAAGTTATATGCGGAGCGCAAAGAGAAGGAAATCCAACAGAGAAAGGAACAGATGTTGAGGACTCAATCTGGCTCGAGAGCGTTCGATGACTTGCGACGTGAGCAAGAAAAGGCAGAAAAGTTACTTCGAGAAGACACGCAACGCTACAGAAAACACAACGAATCTCTGAGCACGTTTCTACAACAGGCCATCGACATGTACTCGAGATGTCTTCAAGCTGCCGACGACTTTGACAACGACGGCCACATCCGATTGGTCTCGCTTTGGTTCGCCAACTTCAATGATAGCGACTTACAAGACAATATTCGATCCTCGGTCGATCGCATTCCCTCGAGAAAGTTTGTCTTTCTGGCCCACCAGCTCTCCGCTCGCTTGGCGAAGCCTGCAAACGATCCCGTCACAGGTAGCCAAGATACGCTGCAAAGTCTCATTGTTCGAATGTGTCGCGAGCATCCCTTCCATAGTTTATATCAAGTCTACTGCCTCCGGCCATATCCTGGGGGTTCACATGGCGACAGGCGATCATCCGCGCGTCTTGATATTCCCTTATCCCAGGGGGAGAGAGCGGCTGCAGCTGCGGATATCTTCGATCGCTTGCGAGCCGATTCCTCATCGAATCAGCAGGTCATCGATGTAGAGCATGTTTGTAATGCGTATCTTCAATGGGCGAAACGCCCTATCAAGCGCTCGGTTGACAAGGCTCGAGGCGGGCCGTACGAGATACCGAGTGATATGCTCATCCTAAAGTTGAACGATGTCCATGTTCCTGTCCTAACCATCAACACTCCCGTAGATCCCACACTCCAGTATCGGAATTGCGTATGGATCAAACACTACGAGCAGACTTTTGAAACGGCGGGGGGTATAAACATCCCAAAAATATCCTATTGCCGTGGCTCAGATGGTGTCAAGTATAAGCAGCTTGTGGGTGACCCATTTATCCATGTAAGTTTGTACTGAGGGGCACCGTCACAGTTCAAAGGAGAGGGGAATGATGATCTAAGACAAGACGCGGTCATGGAACAAGTCTTCGACCTAGTTAATGTAGTCTTATGTCGTGATCGCGAAACGAGGAGACGCAATCTCAGAATCCGTAGCTACAAGGTTATCCCGCTGGCGCCGCAGGCGGGCGTCCTCGAATTCGTCGGCAACACCATTCCACTCGGCCACTGGCTTACAAAAGCTCACATGAAGTACGCAGTTCACATCTCATAAATGATTTAAAGTTCAACGTCTCGCTGCAGGTATAACAAAGGGGACATTTCTCCCCAGGAATTCTTTGGAAAGATGTACAAGACGCGAGAGGATAACAAAACTTCTCCTGGCCTCGCTAGTAAACTCATTGTGCTTTTCCGTTCACTAAGGGAGCGTTTCAAACCGGTGATGCGACACTTTTTCACTGAGAAGCACAAAATGCCGATGTCATGGTTTGCCATGAGGCTCAATTATACACGGAGTGTTGCGACTACATCTATCGTCGGACACATCCTTGGTTTGGGGGATCGACACACGTCGAATATCCTTTTAGAAAGCAGCACGGGAGAGGTCGTACATATCGACCTCGGCATCGCATTCGAACAGGTAAATTTTTTTCATTTGCCCTCGTTTCCCTGCCATTGTCTCACATGTTTTGCCACACAAGGGAAAACTACTCACAGTCCCAGAGATAGTCCCGTTCCGCATGACGGCCGACATGGTCGACGGCATGGGCACAACCGGCACGCAAGGGGTCTTCCAGCGCTGTGCAGAGGAAACCTTACGCGTACTACGCAATGACTCTGAGGTGGTCCTCACAGTTCTCGAGGTGTTCAAATACGACCCACTGCATTCTTGGTGCGTCCATCATTGAATCTTGTTTCCTCTTGTGCCTCGTCTCGTTCTGCAGTCCCTTCCTCTTCTGCTTTCCTCAGAGTGGCCTAATACAAAGACGGTGCACAGGACAGCGAGTGAGTTCAAGATAAAACGAGCGCAGGCATCGTCTTCTACGACAGATCCCACCAACTTACGGGCGTTTACGCCTGGTCATGGCGGCGTGCCTGAGCTGGATATGAGCAGCGGTACAGCAGACGAAGCGGCGGACCGTGCGCTTACCACCGTCGGGCGTAAGCTTGATCGCGGACTGAGCACTGAGTATACCGTAAACGAACTTATTGCTGAAGCCACGGATTCCGTGAATCTAGCATGCATGTTCATGGGTGGGTCCCGTCAAGCATTTCAACCTGGGATACAGATGTTGACCATGTCACATCCCTGACACGCACACGCAGGCTGGAGCCCACATCTGTAGAGATATTGCGCGTGGAAATACCTTTACGCATCTTCTTTTTTGTACATCGTCTTGACAATATGACTAAAAAGTTTTGTGTATCTTAACGTGGTTTGCGTGCGGGCTTGTTTATTCTGTAACTGCCTTACATTGTAGAGAGGAGTCACGTTCTTGCAATCATATCTCTTACCATCGTTCGACGTTCACTATTCAAGCAATCGAAGCGCGAAAGAAAGAACTTGGTTCATACATTATATCGTATGTCACGATACACCTGGGGGAAGCTCCCCAGGAACATCGATATTTGTCTGAAGGTAGTGAACCAGTGATTGAAGTGCTCCTTGGGGAGCCCGACTCGCAAGCCTACAATTGCCAACTAATGATATTCTCACGGCGGCGTACTGCGACTCATTTAGTCACGACGCCGAACATGCCCTTCTTGCGCTTGACAGTTGCAGCACCAATACAGGAACACGAGGCAGCATCCATGCAGGCAGCCGGAGGTGGAAACGTGGAAGACCGGCGGTGGGTATGATGGAGGGCGTGAAGGCGGTGTTGGTTGAGGACCGAGAATCGTCGGGTATCATGGAAAGGCAAGGAAAGACAGGGACGGGAAGGACACCATAGAGATCTCAAGGGCTCACGATGCCGGCCTGGGAAGGACCTGGCGTGGGCAGCACGGAAGACGTAGCCTCATCCCCAATAGAGTGAAGGACTCGGAGAACGGAGACGTTTCGGGGCACACCATGACCGGAAGTCGGGGCTGGAATAGAATCCGTGATCAGGCCGCGAGAGTTGACCCAGGGCGCACGCAGAGTGGAAAGTACGGTTGGATGGCCATTGGGTTCAGACCCAAGGGTGGTACCAGTGCTCATGGTATAGGTGGATTGAGTAGCGCTTCGGAGACAGACGGTCGATTTCTTGAGTCGCGAATTTGTGATCAGAGATAGAGGAATTTTGGTTTCGGATGACCCCGAAAGAATATATGAATGGAGGGGATTCTTGCCGTGAAAGATCAAATGGATCCTTGTAGCAAGTAGCGGTCAAAGTGGTAGAAATGCTGGAGTTTGAGAGAATACTGATATGATTATAATGATGCCTTTTCAAGTTGACAGTCCGTGATACGGGGTTCGCCTTATCGAAGTCGAAGAAGGTCAGATGTCGTTTAGTTGATGGAGGGAAACCTTGAACGGAGACCCTGAAGTCGTTCACCACGAAGCGAAGGTGTGCTCGAATACTGCTCTAGTTCTTGTATTACGTCGCCAGTGCGGAGTGTATTACCTGGACACACTACCGTCACTGCGGACTTCACCTACTTATTAGATATAAGGTTCTCATAAGAGCGATGATAGTATACCAAATCCAGACTCTCCTGCGTTGGGGTGCCAGGGTGAATCCATCAATCAAAGTCATTTGCCTTTTGGGGCGCGTTTGGACCATCGAAAGCCATAAATCATGATCCAGACCCTTTTTCCCATGCAGCCTACGAACTGGAACAAAAGACGGATCGTGCTTCTTTGGTTAACAAGCAGAAGACTGAGCAACGGGCCAGACATGACCACACCACACCAAGGCTGCGAATTGAACTCGGCAGAGGGTTAGAGTGTCTTTCAAATTCGTCTCAACGATAATCCCGTAAAATTTTGACAAGCCTGACAGCCCAACGCCTTTCGAATCTAATTTTGAGAGCATCCAATACATCTCGAGTCACAATCAACAGTGCCCTGGTCCTATTTTGTCCAGCTCATTGGATCAAATGAAAGAACATCGGATCCACTCAAGGACACACTCATTCCAACCGTGTCATATAGATTGCATCATGAGTCAAGATCAAACGTGTTCCCAACTTTCTCGGCTCGACCACACATCAATCTGTCCCGGTAACAGAATCAAATGAAACAACATAAGACATTACGGTACATCATCACACGTACGCCAAGCGGAGACTTTGGCAAATGTTCAATTTTGTTTTCTCTAAGGTATCTAAACGTTAGTGGCCCGCGTGCGCACAGCGGCAACGGCATATGCATGACGGATAATGGCGACTGGCGGCACGCAGGCCAATGCAAATCAAAAAAGAGAGGCGAGGATTGGGACGAAAGTACTAGATGCATTAGTGAGGAACACAGAAAGAGCGTTTGGATAAATGTGAATGAGGATGAGTAACATGTTGAGTTGGACGATAGACTGCAAGAGAAGCTGGAGAGATCGGGAAATGGAATGGGGTACGAACGACGATGGTGCCGCCTTGCGAGGGCCCATAACGCGCGTCGAAATCGATTACTTGTTACGCGCGATCTCGCGCGCGGCTTTGATCAACGGCGAGAGGGTGCGCAACGGCTCCGAAATCGCAAAGAACGGGTGTTGCAGAAGCAGCGTCGCATCTGGCCGCTTTTCAGCATCAACCTCGAGCGTCTTGGCGAGATAATCGCGGAACTTTGGCGACAAGTTCTCCGGATTGGCAATTGTTGGTGTGCCGTTCGTGGCGATCAGATAAAGCGCCTTCAGAGGATTTTGATTGAGGTAAGGCGGTTCACCCTCGATCATCTCTGCGAGACGGGTTCATCTCAGTAACAACAAAGGGCAACAATTGCGAGGGCACATACCAATAGCCATGATACCGAGAGACCATATATCCACTTTCGGGCCATACTCCTTGCGTGTGACAACCTCGGGCGCCATCCAATAAGGCGTACCGACCATAGTCGTTCGCTTCGCATGCGCGGGATCCGAGATTTGTGCGCAGAAGCCGAAATCAGCTGAAATCACGGGAAGATGGCGCCGGTCAGGGGGATCGTATTAGGAGAATAACTCGTGATACGCACTGAGTTTAATGTCGCCACTGAGACTCAACAACACGTTATCACTCTTGATGTCACGATGAATGACACCGTGCTTGTGCAAATGCTGCAGACCTTGCACTGTCTCCCTGCTCACTGCTGCGATTTGGCCTTCTGTCATCAGGTTGGCTGTCACGACGTCTGTGAGTGAGCCACCCTCCATGTACTCCATCACAACCCAAAGCTCGTTCTTGTAAAGGAACGAATCGATATAGTTGACGATATTTTGGTGACGTGAAGCGCGCATCACCAGGATCTCGTTTATGATAAGATCCTTCTTCGGCTGCTTGTCAAGGTCCATCTGCTTGATCGCAACCGAGAGATTGGTCCCAACTTGGTAGGCAGTAAATACACCACCCGAGGCCCTACATAGAACCCAAGAAGAGAGCATCGGCGAACGAATGAGCAAAACAACTCTGGAATTTACAGAGAAAAATGGTGATAGTGCTTACCCCTGCCCAATCTTGACGAGGTTGCGATACAACCGTGTGGGATCTGCGTCCGTGCAAATCTGTTGCAAGCGCTTGACTATATCGGCATCATTTGCCTTGTCCTCCTTCTTCTTTTCTCGTCGCCGTGGTGTGGCACCGGCAGCCTTCGCCAAGCTTGCTGCAGCTGCACTCGGTTGCTGTGGTGCCGTGGGAGGTTGGGGAGCGCGACGCTCAGCAACCGGAGCATTCACGGCGGTGGTAGACTGTGACTTTGACGGGAGATCCGCGGTCGAGGCGTTGGGTGATTCTCGAATGGGCGCTTTGACCGCCGCCGGTGGCGCCGGAGACCGCCGATCCCTTGTCGTATTCGCGCGCGCAAGCGTATCATTGCGTGGCGGTTTGGGTGCTGTCCGCTGCGAGGTCGACCTGTCCAAGTTGGGCTGCACGGGCTGGGATGGAGATGGCGCAGGACGATACGATGCTGGCGGGTGAGCTGAGGACACACTGTGCGGGCCACCGGACGAGTGAACCTTTTTCGGAGGCGACAGCGACGGTCGCTTTGGACTGTCAGCAAGGGCGCCTGAGGGAAGATAAAAGAAAAGGGCTTACTGTATGGACAACGCTATCATCTACAGACTTAGGCACTCCGGGGTGGGCCGATTGGGCGGTGCCCGGGACGGGTGGTGATTGAGAGCCCCCTGGGGTCGCGGCGTGGCCCATCTTATCCCAAACATCGCCACCACCTTCCTGGTAGAACTTGACGATCTCCATGACAGCAAGGGGATTCTTCTCTTGATCGGACTTGGAAATTCCGCTGTCCTGTAAGAGTTGTTGCCATTCCTTGGGCAAGCCAGTAAATTCTCCGGTGGATGAGTTAAAACCAACATGAGTGAGATGGACGGGGTCATAGGGTGTGCTGATCTCCGGCCGTTTGTTCGAGTTGAGAAAGTCGGTCATAAACCCGAGCATGCCCTTCTTTCCCTTGGCGGTTACGGTGCCGCTACGGGAGCGCGCTGCAGTGCCCATGCGATCTACCGGGGGAGGAGAAAACGATGTGACGTTGACGGAGGGTGAATACACGGTGGAGGACGCATTGGTGACAAGAGTATGAGAATCTCCATACGATTCCCTAGGGAATTGGCCTAGGTGCGGGGTGGAGGCGGTGCCATGGACGGGAGGTGGATTGGGATCGGTATACAGATCAGTGAGACCGACGGTGTTGGCCCTGGAAGGGCGCTGTGGGGTTGGGGGTATGGAAGACGCAGCCATATCTTTAGAGGTGGGAAAGACGAAAGAACTATATTCCTGTTGTGGCGAGGAAGGCGCAGTGGAAAAGGGATCTGATTCAACCTCGTGGATGGTGGTTGGTGCAGTGGTTACAGAGCGCCGACGGGAGTGTGACGGTTTGTGGAGAGAACTGCGGGACTTGTGGTGGGAAACTGAGGGGTCTTGGCCCCTGGAAGGCTTTGAAGCGTTGTGTGAGGTTGGTGGAGGAGGAGGAGCCTGTCTCGAGGGAACAAAGGGATCCTTGTAGTTAGCAGCGGCAGCTGTGTGAGCGTCGACGTTCGAGATGAGGTCCTGGTACTCTTGGATGGATTGTCTCGACGGCTTGTGGTATTCGACGGTGATTTTTGAGGCGCGACGGCTCGATGAGGCCGATGGAGAGGAAGAGTCGTAGGGTTTGAGGTTGGTGGCCGTACGTGAGGAGGGCAAACTCATTTTCGCGGCAAATTTGGGACGTTATTCGAACCGGAACCAGCGCTGGGTGGTTTGGGTCAAGAGAGAGCGTTTTCTTTGCTTGCCTGACAACCAAACGATCGCAACGAGGCTACAGGCGACAAAAATGGCTCGGCGGGGCGATTTAGCGAGTGGATTGACAATAATAAGGACGGTAGAGCAATCTGCTGCGTCCACATCTCCCGCTTTCAGTCTAGCTTGTCCATCTCTCTACGTCTCGCCTTTCCCACGCATCTCCCCCTTCCCTCTCTCTCTCTTCTTAAAAATAACGTGTGCCACCGAGAAAAAGGTAACAGCGTTCACAACGCACTCCAAAACGTACTTTTCGCACCTCCACCTTTGATGATCCTTGATACATCCGGAAAAAAATACACCTTCAAATCTCGATTGCTCTTCACGCTGCGCGGCGACGGCTGTGTGCCGTGCAAAAAACTCACACATGCCCGATCAATGCCTAGAGTCCTTTTAATAAACCTACGGACCTCCGCGGTAAAAGACACAGCCATTATTTCCCCGAACGGTCTGGAGAGGCGCTCCGCGTCCCTCGCGCATGTTCTGTGCGCGGTGGACATGATGCAGAGGGCGCGATGCACCTACCGGGTGAGTATCAATATGCTCCCATACATCGTGTTCCTCTCACACATGCACACCGGGCCTTGATCCACGCCCCTCTCGGCCATGAGCGCCGCCTTGCGGCGCCCATCTTTGAGCTAAGCTATAATGTACCGTAGAGAACTATCCAAAAAGAGTCCGTGCATCCTGCTGCCCGTCTGACCTGACCTGGAACATCCGCTCATCTCCCGGAACCTGAACGCGTTCAACGCAGACCGACCTTGAGTGGGAACCCTGTACAAAGCTGCCCTAAAGTTGCGTTGTGGATCGTCGCTTCGCCTCGCCTCGCGTTTGATGGGGTCTCCAGAGAGCATGAAACACAGGTACGTTGGCGTGATACACGAGATGCCCAGAGACGACGCTCAATACTCGTCCCCAACAACCCGAGGGCTTACGGGATGGATCGCCTCTGGGGCACTTCGAAATTCCAATCCTCTACCGGCGAGCGCCAAGCCTTCATTGGTCACAAGGATATCTTGAGAGAACTTCATACAGCGATCATTTCTCGACCTGTGCCCTGCTCAGACAGCCAGAATGTCGCGCCGACTGCGGATCCGACCGAACCACTTGCGTGGGCCTGTGACCACCTGCCACAGCCCCATGGCTTCTCCTTTGTCCCTTCAAGCTTCAGCACCTTCTACGAAGAAAGCCTACAGCCAAAGACACAGCACAGAGTCGGTCACTTCCAATGAGCGCAGGTCAAGTGGGTGTCAACAAATCCAATTTGACATACATCCGTTGTCCCGTTACGCCAATCAATTCCCGATGTGGAAAATCGATGGGAGCAAGACCCGTCAGGTGCTAGGCTCATCCATTGACAAACTCCGTTAGTCCAAGAGGCTCCATCCCCTTCCCAGGCATGTGTGCTTCTGGCACGTAAAAGTGGCTAGGTCAGACATGGGTCGATAATTCGTTGGGGTCAAGAGCCCGCGTCGACAATCATCAGCCTAGCGTTCCTAGCGGCGTATCGTCGGACGTAGCACAGTTGACAGGCTGCGGACCTGGGCCCTGCACATGGCACTTTGTCATTTTGGCTGGCACCTGTGTGTTTTTGGACCGCAGGAGCTCTCGCCGAATTGTGTCGAGTCGAGTCGTGCAAAGGTAGGTGCATACTGGTAATGTTGTGCTTATGATCTCGCGAGACCATATGCTTTTCGTTTATACTCCTCCGACGAGCATCATAGAACCGTGTGCGAAGAATCGGCGATATGGCCAGTAAGAAGACTTGCATAATCTTGCCGTGCTTCCCGAATGACAACACGTACGAATCCCCCTCACCACCCCCATCGCGCCGACCATCGCCCCCCAAAAAATAAACATGAAACACCCCCCATTCGACGGCCGGGAACAGAACGGGTTGAGAATTCCGTACGTGGGCTGATCGCATCCTAGAGCTCCAACGCTCGGCATGGGCACTCCGTCCGTTCGACGGGTGTTCCTCGCCTTGCGCCGTCGCATCGCGCCCCGCTGTGCGGTTCCCAATGCTTAGCGTGCCCTTAAAAGAGGTCAGAAGTCGGCATCATACTACGTAAAAGGGCAATTCGCTGATCTAACCTCAGTTCCTTCTCACAGGTCCTTACTATTGTAGATGCGCATCGACGACGAATGATGAAACTTTATCCCCTCCATCAGTACTTGAACCGAGCCTCCGAAATCCAGAACAGACAGCACATTATTGCGGCAATGTTGACAACCGAGGGGAATGTATTACAGCATCATAAAGTGTGATCCATGGATGACGTGGATGACATTTTCGGTTGTCAGGGATGGGCATTATTTATAACCCACGACAATTTAACAACTTGGGTTCCCCCAGCATTTCCACTCTGGCTGTCGTTGCAGTCGCACTTAGAGTAATCGCATTGCAGGATGTTGTGGACTAACTTCTCCGACCCCCCTATGTATCCATCTTTGTATATAAAAAACCCGATGAGACATGACATCCTTTATGAACTGAGATGAATAGTATCGTGCCAGCAGATGCGCCGTTCGCGGGCCAGGTAAGGGTCATTGATGAGGACGCCTATCGTCCAGTTAGAATGCTTCAGAAGAGGTTCATGGCCTGGGCTTAGGGAATGGGGGTGGGTTCGAGGAGACAAGAGATACGCTTTCCGCACGGGAAAATAGATAACAAAGACGCGTAGAGGAAGGAGGAAAGGGCCCGTGCCCACGCTCGTGCTGCGGCGTTGAAAACTCTGTTTCCAAAATTTCGCCACCCCCATTTGTGAATGATCGATGATCTACTATGACCGAACCCTGGCCACCCGTTTCTTCCTAATCTTCTGTGAGTTTCCATCAAAACCGAGTCGTTATCGTGACCAGTATCATCCATCATCGACTGGACGGGCGCAGGAATTGCTGTGGTTTTCATCACACTGGGGGGCGGGGGAATCGACTTGGCCATGAGGCCAATGCAGCAGCGAATTCAGTTTGTGCATGTGGAAAATACGTACAAACAGCCAATGATACTATACTGCGGCACAATAAACGCGTTGTAAGCTATGGCATGCCCTCGCGGGGCTGGAGACCTGAGCGGGTGCGATTAAACGCAAAAAATACAAACTGCGGCTTCCTTTATTTGAGTTTAGTCATCAAACAGCGGTCGGAACGCCTGTCGTCCATCCAGAACGCACGAACAATCAGAACGAAAATAATTGAGCGCAAGCATGGCATGGGTAACGAGGTGGGCATACCTTGCCACTTTCATCTGACTGCGTGGGACCCATCTCCGACTCAATATCATCCTCGAAAGAGTCGACGCCCTGTCCTTGTCCTCCTTCGCCCAAGTCCGATTGGGGAGCTGGCGACAGCGACAGCGGCGGTAGTGGCGGTGGCGGTGGTGGCACCGACAGAGACGGAAAGTCGGATGGGGACAAGCCAAGACCGACCTCTTCGCCCTCATCCTCCATCATTGCATAGAATTCATCCGCATCCATGTCGCCAAAACCAGATGCATGGAGCGCCTCTTTGTCCGCGGCAGACATCTGGGACCCCGGGAGGAAGAGGGGTTCTTCTCGGGGTTGGGAGACGGCGAGCGAAGACCGACGAACAGCTGGTGGCTGCGAAGGCGTGGACAGCCGCGCTCCCGGGGAGCGTCGTGTGAGTGCGGCGGGCGCTACGCGCTGAACGACCTTCGCTGGCGTGCGATGCCGTGCCATTGCTTCCGCACGAGGGCGCTTGCGTGTTGCACGGCCCTGCACGGACCCAGACGACCCCGCGGAGCGGGCCTGGCTTGGTTCGGCGGGCGCTGGCGGTGTGGGTGCGCCGGGAACGCTGTTGGTCGACATCGCGAAGAGACTCTCGATGCTGTCACTCTGCACGTTTACGTACAGAGCCGCGGCCGGATCGGTGAAACGCACTTCGAGTATGGCCTCCATTGATTCGGCATATGCAATCGTCGCCTGATTGATGCCGTATGTAAGTTGATACCCACGAGTAATCTTTGCGCCAGCTAAAGAAGATTGAGCACTGAATGAAAGACTCACATTGAATTCACGGAGATGGAATGCAAGGGAGATGGGTGTCGCGAAGATATCATAGTTCTCAAACTCGTCCGTGCTAATGGTCAATTCAGTGGCTAGTTGCCCTACCCCTGCATTACAATGATTTACGTGCAGGTCAGACGAAACGATGTCTAGCGCACCTTTGCCGTCTAGCGAGGTTTCGAAACTCCTCACCTGTACTTCAGTATCATCAAATACCCATATTAGTTGTGGATCAGCCTTGCCCCTCGTAGACGGAAAATGGTCAATCATATCCCTCATGGCTTTGGGGCCTATCACGACGTGTGATTCATTCAGGGCCTCAGGGACATGGAGGTGCAGTTGAGATGACGGCGTTTGTAGCACCAATCGATGTGTCTTTACGATACCTGACGGCGGCGATGGCATGTTCGTTTCAGTAAGAACACGACAGGCAAATAATGATATAGTAACCTCACCGTGTTTACAGTTCAAGCGAACAATTAATTTGCTTTCCAAACCATCGAGATCCTCATCCTCATGGTTAGACACGCCATCTACTACAATGAGGTCTAGCCTTTCCAGGGTTTTTTCGAGGGTTTTGTGCTTGAGAATTGCAAGTAGGGGCTGCGAAAGACCTTATTGAGTAGGGAAGTACGCCTTGACGCGTGGAGGAGGTACCTGCACGCACAACTGACCGGATACGGTCTGCGTCTGTTCCATATCGTCATCAATTTCAGGGTTTCCATCTCTCACGCTACCTTCGCCGACGTTGTACTTGGTAAAGAAGCCCCTATCATACGTGAAGCGGCAATAAGCAGACAGTGATGTATTTGTCGCGGAGAACGAGACGGAATTGGACACGGCATTGATGAAAAGCTCTTCGCTATATTTTGCCATACAGGCGAGAGCACGCGTGAATGCTGGGGAGTGTTTCTCGTGGAAATTGGCAAAAACGGTCACAAAGGCGTGTGTGGCGGCATACACTTCAGACCCGAGGAGTCAATGGATGCCTGCATATTCATTCGATGAATAATACAGTAATTGTATGGCGGGTGGTATTCTCTGGACACCGCTAACTGGTAGAATAACTGTCAAAAATAGGAACGTTCATTAAAACGAAAGTGGGGGTCTTACCAGGTTGAACGCAGTACCCAAGAGCCGTCTGAGGTGATCACGTGTAGGAGCGTCACTCTTTGATTGTCACGGGTCTAATTAATTGAACAACATGGACTCGTACACTGTTAGGCAACATTTCTTCCTAGGTATGTTCCACTCTGGCAAACGTGACCTCTTGTTGTCTCAACCCTTATCCTGCAACAAGGCGCGTACGAGTCTCTAGCGGAGTATACTTCGGACAAACCGTTCGAAGACACAATCCTCTTCTACAAAGCCCGTGCGCACATAGCTCTGGGTGATACTGAAATCATCAAACAGATCATTCCCGCGGACACTGAAAACCTCGCCCTCAAAGCGGTGACCGTATTTGCCAATTACATTTCCGCGCCAGCAGCAGGCGATGCCGCACTCGAGGAGCTCCGCGATCTATGCGTCGAAATTGAGGGCGATGACGTGGAAGCAACTGAACGTGAGAAGGGCTGGGTGCGCGTCGTTGCAGGAACGGCCTTTGCCCATGCGGGCGAAATAGAAGAGGCTCTGGAAACCCTTGGGGCAGAATCGACTACAGAGAACCTTGAAGCGTATGTGTTTTCATCGATGTGTGAGAGCCTTCCAAACGGGTAGCTGACTCTGCCATCATACTTCCAACTTGCCTTACTTCTCTTTCTCACGGGACGAATTCCCAGAGTCGCCATTGCGGTCCAAATTTTCCTCTCCATTCATCGTCCTGATTTAGCGCGGAAAGAATTCGAGCGAGCGAAGCAATGGGCCGAAGATGACCTATTGCTGCAGTTGATCGAATCAACTATTGGACTCGTCACTGGGAAAGATGGCTATTCCGACTCACAATCATTCTATACGGAGCAACTGGCCAACCCGTCCATCTCTTCCCCCCACCTTCTCACCGCACGCGGGGTTACTCGCCTGCTTCGCGGTGAAGCCCAAGAAGCAAAGTCCGACTTTGACGAGGCCATCTCGCAGCGGCGTGAGCACGCTGATGCGGAGACACTCGCGGCCAGTGTCGTGGCAGCAGGTTTAGGACCCAAAAAAGGCGATGCAGATGAGCTTTGGAGGTATGTGCGACAGGAATGCTTCTTCTTGCGATTCCGATACTCACGGCTCATTACTCTTCTCAGCCGACTTGTATCAGCATATCCCGAGCACCCATTAGTAACTACGGTGAACGCGAAGGCGAGCGAATTTGACGACTTGGCCGCTCAGATCAAAGTCCCTCCCTTAGCCATCCCCACGGCGGCTTGAGGATGTAGTCGAAGGTACTCGGAGATTGTTATCCTCATATCCCCGTTAGCATTTCAAAGTAGCATGATGACCACCCTTTCTTCTACTTCGACTGTGTACGCGTCCAACAACGTTGTGCAATTTATATCTCGGCCCGAAACTTCTCGTCATCCCATAGTGAACGAGCGGTCCGCAAACGTTCCCATGCGGTGTTCTACCCATAATGCTGTCACTACCATTTCCGATTGTGGCATGTATAAATAATGGGGTTACCAATTGACACGCAAGTTTGGCAGTCTGGGGATGCTCACACCGGGCGTAGCACCTTCCGGGATTAGCACCCAGCGTCATGGCAGCTGTCCACTAAATATATGTGACTGTGAGACACCGGGTAGCGATGCTGTATTGACAAGCCATGGTCCAATCATGGACAATAAAGATCGCACTCGATCGGGCATCGAGAAGTGTAGTAACTAAATATCCCAGTAATCGCATAAACATTACATATTTCCCACGCCGAATCAGGAGAAGATCTCATTAACTTTGGCCGGTAGTCACCTAGCTGTCAGTAATACCATACTGCACTCGTGATGTAAGGTAAGTTTTTGAATGTTCTCTCATCTAGCGGGCTTCTTTGTTTTTTGCTTGTTATACCCGAGACAGTTGACCTTATCTAGAACATCGAATTGACATAATTGACCGTAATTCTGAGGTTGATGCATTGATGTCTCACCACCTTGAGCAGCTTCCGTGCTGCTATGGAGAAATTACCGTGCGACCCGCCCTCATATTGTAACCTTATGCGCTCATCTGTCCGAAGACCGTCGGATGCCGTGATGCGCTGTCCGCGGTGACACATACAAGTATGCATATGGAGCAATGAAGCATAGATACTTTGCGTCGGATTTAGGCATGAAACGTCACGACCCGTGACGCTCACAACTTCTCAAAAGCCTTTTGAATGACAACCGTGGGCCATGAGAGCGAGCGCACAGTGAGAAAGAGAAGTGAAATGCACCCGAGAAGTGGCGCTGATACTATACATACACGCATGTCAACCGTGACGGGGACGAATTCTTGAAACGCTGGGAAGGAAGGCGTTCGTTCACTTGGCCCTCGACTCGGAGGAGCGAACCCGGTGATAAGGAAATGGGGAGAGGCGAATTCAAAGCAATTCAGTAAAAACGTCGTCCCACCCTTCATGTGATTGCTCCGAGTCGCTTCGCCTGTTTCGAATGTGCGTTTTATCGAACTTTCTACAGAGGCCCGCGCCCTCTTCTCCCGACCCGAGAACAACACCACCACCGACTTGTTTTGATCGGGTGTGGGAACGTGCGTCGTGCGGACAGGACAGGGTGAACTTTGTACTAAGCGAGATGGACATGATAAAGGCTCGGAGTTCAACGAGGCGGCTGTCACTCCTGATCAAGGAAGACATTCAAAGCACCATGTGGTGGTGGCAATTCCGCCTATTGCCTGTGAGCGGCACGATACCGTTCATAGTAGTCATACAAAGTTACATGCAAAGACCTCGGCTATTGAGTTTTTGTTATGCAATCGGGAGCGTGAAGACGGGACGTCTTACAGATAGCCTTGATCATGTGCCAAACGACCTCGCGAGTCGTGCAAGCTGCAGTCATTAACGGCAAATGACGTGGACACGTCCTCACGATCCGTCCCGTTTCAGAACTCACCTTATGTGGAAGACGAATGGGGCAAGATGCCCCACCTGCCTGGAGACAGAGCAAAGGATGTCTGGATGTGTCTGACTGAACGGACAAAGAGATGTTCCCAATGGAGGTCTTATTTGGTTATGTAAGCGAATTTTGTCGTTGGCGGTGGAGGGGTGTGTGCATGCCATCTTGCCACAGACATTCGAGCCCAACAACAGTCGTTATGCCCATCAAACACCTGGAGAGTGCGTTCAATTTTTTTTTCTTTCATCGAGCTTGTTCGTGAGGTAATGACCGTATCTCTATCCTACTTACCAGCTTACCTGCAGGAGAGGAAGCACCTTCAAACGCTTCCTCTCAACGTCCTGTCTGACTCCCGCCTGGGTATTGATGCCGCCTACTACCTGCAATCTCTCTTCGACAGCCCGGCAACGCGGGAGCCTCTCTTGGCCGCTACAGGTGGACTTCCTCTTGCAGTGACCACACGCATCGAGAGCGACCTCCGAACGCTCGAAAAATTGCGCATCAAACCCGTCTTTGTATTTCCCGGCCTCACTCCAAATAAGCGCCCCCGACACATGCAACGCGACATCGAGCAGGGAGATGCGTGTCGCGACCGCAGCCTTGCATGGAGCAAGTACGAGTCGGGCCAGGAGGAGGCCGCCACGAAACTGTTCGAAGGACGAAGCGGTTTGTCCCACTGGGACCTTTGGCGCCCGATATTGCGTATTTTCCGCAACCGAAACGTCGAGTTCCTCGTCGCGCCGTACGTTGCATGGGCACAGGTGCGCTCGCCCGTATCCTATTTATCCTCAGGATTCGCTGACCTCGACCGGCTTGTTGCGCGTCATTTAGCTCATATACCTTCAACGGCACCAGAAAGCATATGTCCACGCCATCTACGGACCCACCGATACCCTCCTATATCCCGGCGTGGATAAGCTCATTATCTCCATTAATCTCACCGCCACGGACACCACATTCACGTTCACTTCCAAAAAAGCCATCCTTGGCGACCTCGGGGTTACCGAGGACCAATTTCTTGATATCGGTATCTTGGTTGGATTCGACTACGCGCAACCATTCCCACCCACCGTTCACGAACAAGCATTGAAAGCAACGGTAGACATGGTCAAATTCTACAAGTCTGGACATGCTGCCGTATCAGTTTACGTTGATCACCCTGCAGTGAAATCCATACAATACCCAGATACTTACGCGAGGACACGATCCATGATCAAGTACTCGCTCATTCTGTCCGTCGAGGGCACCGTTCAACCCCTCCCACTCGCCCTTCCCTCTCCAAATCCACCACACGGGGGGAATCACCATTCACATCACCCCACCGCCGCTGACATTCCGGCAGATCTGCACGAAATCTTCACTCACCGATTGCCTGACGAAATCTATTTCTACTTGTCGCGCGGGCTACTGAGCCCGCAACCGCTGGTATGGCTTGCTAGCGGGCAGATAATCGAACATCCGCCTCTGGATAACGGAGAGACGAACGAATATAGGCGATTCGTCAAGGAAGTCATTACGGAAGGACAGACTGGCCCCCGTGCAACCACTCTCGCCCTGATGAGCAGCGTCGCGCACAATTTCTGGGCCATCCGGAAGGTTTCTGGCACATTTTGGTTTGAGCATTCGGCACCTCCAGCGAATAAATACGTATTACACACATCGCAACAGACTGTACAGCTCGCCGAACGCGTCGTAGGGTGGCACGTGCCATATTCCATTGTGGAAGAGGAGCTTCGCGGGCAAAATGTCAGGGGAGAATCATTATTGGACTTGAAATTTCCCCGCTGATACGTAGCTATTTGACAGTCCTCGACTATCGACTTCGCGCTTTGCCTGGGGGCGACCGCCACAGAAAGGCAGGCCGCGCGCACAAGAGTCAGGCCTGGGACGAATTTACCACCACTGGATAAGAAGGATGAGATGGTTGCAAACGTGATATGGCGTTTCCTTGAGCTTCGAGGGTACGTATTTCTTCTTCTTTCTTGGGATTTGGGATACCATTGGCGCCACACAGGCGCCAATAGCACGGCTGATGCGCGGCGCTAACTTATTAACTTCTTTTTTTCACATGTATCTCAACTGGGTCCACGCCGCGGTACCTTGTTGCTGTCGCCTCACTACAGTTTTCTGTTGAAAACCCATGACCATTCGCCAATGGCGCGGGCCATGCACTCGGCGGTCCGGCAAGCACGGCTTAATGACAAGTTCCAGGATCCCCTCTACCTGTTCCTCGAGTTGGTCAGGGCTGGGGTAATGCATGGTCACCTGTGGTCGGGAAGAGCCTTTAGTGGAGGACCCAGCTTCGGGACAGGTACGTGTTTCCCACGTCCAAACGACTCCGAAGGTGACTGCTGCTGATGGTGGTCGCGTGGGACGACAGACGACGAAAAGTCATGCATGTTACTGGTCATGCGCACGCTGAGCATAGTTCCGTTAAACTTCAAGGTATGTCTTTCCCTTTGCGAAATCGGATTGCAGAGGGCCGATGGTCGAATTGATATAGCCCATGCCATGGTCCGCACCGCTGTCACGGGAGCTGTTGGTGTTCAACTCGTTTGTCCGATCGCTTTCTCGGGCGCTTCGGACGCTTCTCGAGGTGACCACGCTCAACATGCTGCTACGGTCCGATGCACGGCGGGCGCGAGACGACCTCTTGGACGTTGCACTATCACTGCCGTTCCAGGGTGAAGTGAACACAGGGTTTGGTGTGCTGGCGAAGGTATATTTGGACGCGTTGACGCATCTGAACAATCAGCAACGTGTGCGTGATCCAAATGCAGAAGGAGTACGCGAGGCGAAGGCGATGGCGCTCGAGATCTGCGAAGAGACATTCCCGGGGGTTAGGTCACCGCGAATGGAAGTCGAACGCGGGTTCCGGTTCTGGGACGTGGTGAGTATGGATACCGATTACGAGCCGTGAGGCGCATGGTCTCGGAAACTGAACCCGGGAATTTTCAGGCGCTGACAGCCATGCGGCAACTGCATTCGGAGCAAGCTGTGTTACCAGAGCTTATTGACCAGTTTGAGGCGGCGGAGGCGTGGCTGGGACCGATGAGGCCATGATGGGAAATAGCAGACTAGGGTGTACGGCGTGGGAATCGGGAAACCGAAACCGAAATATACAGATAAAAAAAAATTCCGGGAAGCAGAAAATTGGCCAAGGAAACGCCGAGGGGGAGAGATAAAATTTGGGTTGTTGGATGTGACGCATGGCTGGATACTGTCATTATTATTGGGGGATTGCCCCGGTTCAGGCGTGAGAGTAGTTGGGTCGGGTTACAAGCTTAGGTCGCGCCGCGAAATGTCCGCTTACTCACGGGCGAATTGAAGGAATTCTCGAAAAGGGAATAGACAAGAGATGGGATCTGAGCCGATCTCACCCAGTGAAATCTGGGTTGCTTCCTCTCTCTCGTTCGCATAACCTGCCCTTCTTGGCCTATCCCCTCAAGTACTTTTAGATGTCAACTCCTCTAGTTCCCCTTCCCCCAGATCCCTCATTCCCATCCCCCCTCTCTCATCATGTTCAACGACGACATCATCTATCCTCCTTCCACAAAGGACTACATCCCACAGCCCTTATACGTCCGCCAGCCCTACTCTCTTCAGATCATACAACTCGTAGAGTGTTCCCCGCCCCCCCCTCAACAGAAGTACCAGCCCTCGAGGATATCCGCATCCTCTTATTCCGACTCTGAATCCGACACCTCTGCCTATGACTCATCTTCCTGTTCCCTCTCCGCCGGCTCATCGTATTGCTCTTCCGCCGCCGAAGACAGTGCCACGCCCCCACTGTCCTTTCATAATCGTGACCCGTCCGTCGACGACACGTATCGCACCCGTCAACGTCGGGTGAGTCTCTGGCGTGACGCTGTCCATTCGAAGGACGTGGCCAATTCCGGTTCGTCCCTTGCCTTTTTGTTGTCGTTGGGGGGATTCAGGCTCTTTTCTGACCCGCGTGCTTCTTTCTGTCACCCGCATCTATCTGTTTATGTGAATGCAGCTCGTCCCGCTTCTCCTTCCCAAAAGCGAAAATGTCCCGATGGTGGTGGTGATTTGGCCAACAGCGATTCGGTGGTGAGCCTTTTTTTTTTCCCATCTTTGCTTCCATTTCACCGACGGTTCTTCCCCCAGACCTCTCACACACCGCGCAAGTCCCCTCGTTCGACGCTCAGTGCACATTCCTGTCCCGCCTGTGACGAGGACTTCCCGTCACCTCTCGGCCTCAGACAGCACGCTTCTGCGAGCAGAAATGCCAACGAAGCTTGCCGCATCGCCGTCGAATACGGGTTTGAGCAATGATTAATGATTTCGCTCTTTGGCCCTATCTGCCCTCAGGGAACTGAGCGGGTACTCCCTCATCTCATCTCATGCCTCTCGTCATCATATCCATCCCTCACTTCCCTCACCCACCTGACGCTCTCCATCACCTCACCCCCAACCTGTCAACCTGTTCTCTTTCGTCATCCGGCCACATACCGAGTACATCGCAGGCCACTCTAACTCCTTTGGTCGTTGCCCAGTAACGCACTGCCCTCGATGACGCTTTCTCGGCTCGGGTTCCGGCATCCGATCAACTCGTTCTCAACCCTCTTTACTCCTTCGAGCATATCGTCTCGTCTCATGACACTCTTGTTGCAACTGTACTATTACCATCCTCAAGCATCGATTGATACGCTAAACGCTGTATATGTCCCATCCAGTACTCTATCTCTTTCATAATCGGTAGTAATACGAACATCTGCGAGGTTCTTATCCTCTCTCCTTCCCTCCTTGCGTGACGCGTGTGAACTCCGAGCGCCATGTCGGAAAGCGAGCTCCGTAACCTTGCCATGGATGCGACTGCCATTTCCCATCATTCATCGCATTCGTGGAATTTGCACCCATCAGCAACCAAAGGCGCGGGTAAGCGTTGGAAATTTACCGAATGGATATCCACGACCTTGTCCACACACTCAACTCGCTACTCGGCTCGGCGCGTCCCTTGTTCCAGCCTCCGGGGACCGTGGGATCAAAATCATGATGGACTGTCCCGATGTACGGTTAGATGGTGAGAATGCCTGTCCCGCCCAACAACACCGGTGCCTAAGATTCAGCCAGTCAGGTTTTATCTTGCGCACCTCCACAAGCGCCTGGAAATTCAAGCCCATTGCGCCTGACCATATCCGGGTGGCCAACCTTGTATCAGGTTGACACGCGCGACAGAAACAAATGCTATCGGGGCCGCATGTTTATAGACAAGGATATAGTGGTTCCCACACGAGGGATCGCTCTCGTAGGATTCGCTGTCCCCAAATAGAGCGAGGGGAAAAGTTTCCCGGGCCTCCCCCCTCCACCCTCCCACACGGGGCCTATTCTTATCATTATCATTATGAGATGATGATGGATGGGTGAATGGGGGCGTTGATGGAAGATCGTAACAAAACGGTCGTTTTTTTTTCCGAGAGGGTTGAGGTGAGGCGCAGTGAGCGGCTAGGGATTGGTCTGTGTGTGTATGTATGTGTTCCACCACCCAACCCGACGTTGACAGCAGGGGGCACAGCTTAGGTGTGCGAGGTAAAACAGTCCTGCTGGTCCTGTTCCCGGCGCTGAGCGCGTTCCTGTCTGCGGTGCGTGACAGGGACTCGGTCATTAAGTGATCCCGTGAGGTGGTGTCATGACTTCCAAGCGTCTATAAACTGGGGAGGACGGGTAAGAGGGGGTGGTGTGTGTGTGTGGAGGGGGGCGGCGAAACGATCCGAACGGAAATAGAGGGGTCCCAACTGGCGCCCATCATCCATTGGGAGGGACAACCGCGCCGCGCTGCGCGCCATGGAGGAGGGGGGTGTGTGTGTGTGAGAGCGAGCAGGGACGGAACGGGACAAGCGGGTTATTCGCATGCCCACGACAATAAAACAAATTCCCAGTTCCCAGTCCCAACCCCAAACCTGATCGAGGGGCCGATAGGTCGCAATTTGGTTTTACGCCCGGTACCACGGCTTGCTTGGCGTTCCGTGCGTGCGTGTAAATGCGTCTATCTCGTGCGGGCCTGTAGACTGTTTGACTGTATTACTGTTTACTGATTGACTTTGACTTTGGGTGGCTGGGGTGGCTGGGTGCCAACGCCAACGCCAAGTTGCTGTTGCTAAAGGGCCCGAACCAACCGCCGCGATGACAGCTCTATCCCACATGTATGATACCCTGATACAAACCAGCGCAACGGCGGAACCTCCGCTCGCTCTCACAACCAACACAGCCTCTCTCTATTCTCGGTCTCGGAACCGGACTTGGGCTTAGCCCTGCTGACACATGTCCCTGTTCCAATCCAAATCCAAGGACGATGCATGTTGTCTTTACAAGAGGCCGTAAATGAAAAAATTAATTTCTCTTTTTTTATTGTTTTTTTGTACAACAATTATTTTTTTGGGTTGGGCTGAAGATCAGCTGAGCGCTGGAGTGCGGCGAGGTTGGAAGAAGCTGGGTGTGACTTATCCGTTTGTGGAATGTGGATGGAATGCCCGGTCAATTAAAGACTTCCGTTCCGTCGTCGTCACGAGAAAATGAGAAATCCACATCGTCAGGGTGGGGCGTGTCATTGGGGCGATCAACCAGAAACAGTACATATATGCGATCGACACGTTTTCACAACAAACAAACGTGCAACCGTACGTTGCTTTTGACAGAGCGCTGGCATTCCCAGGGGTGGGTGAGTTTCGGAATGGGTGGGAAGTGAGGCAAGGCCGGTGAGGAGGGCGCCGCTGATAGGTCATTTTTAGACTAAACCTACTGCTCGTTATCTTTCCCACACACCTGCCAGCTTGCCAGAAGTTGCCATTCGCCAGTTAGGGAGGACAAACCTTTTGCGGGCTCCTCAAACAATAACCCCATAACTTCTCCTTACCCCATGGGCTTTTCACCCGAGGGATCTTTCGAAATGAATATGATACAGCCAATGGCCAATGGAGGGTCGGTCGGTGAACTGCGTCCCACCTATTCCATTCCGTTCCATTCCATATTCCATATTCATTCCGCAACGAGTCACGCTCCACAACAACGCAGCCGATCCTAACATGACCGCAATATGACAGATTATGTATGCGCACATGTAGCGCCGCGCCATCAAACGTTGCTCGGGGCAGAGGGGACGGATTGGCGATGCTCAATCCTCCATCATGCTCTCTCGATAACCACCGAAGATACGGTAAACACGTGTTGCGAGGCGTGTCGAGATGGCTCGGGTGTGGTGTTCGGTGTTCAGCATCTCCGCGGACGGACACGTAAGCCTCAAGCGACACTTTTCGTCAAGGCGTCTCTCGACTCGACGAGTTCTGATGAAGAGAACCCCCTTCAATATTGGGGACTTGTGGGACTCTCGGATATCGTATGGCCTCCGGAGAGGTGCCAGATTGCGCATGTCATGTAATTGGCGCATATAACAACAGATCGTGAGCAGCAACCCGCTCATGTGATGGCCCAGGTACATAACCGTCGCCTTCATTCACACACCGTACATGTTCTTCCGTCATGTTGTCCATCCAGATGAAGCAGCCTTTGCAGGGCCAGGGCATAGGGGCTAATTACAGCGCATCCTCAAAAATTCAAAAGGGTATGTATGTGGCGTTCGGAACTTACAAGCCGTGCAGGTACGAGTAACACGTGCCCCCTACACTCGTTAGTAGGAAGCTACACGCGCATCAGGGCCGTAGCTCTCCGTGACCACCTTTCGACTCCACTCGGCTCGACATAGCAAACGAATCCTGGAGTGGCACCTTCTAAAGGTTTCCCAGATCTTTCCTATGCGGCAACGCGCGCTTGTTTGGGCGTCATGCATCCATGTCCCATGACAAAAGCACCTTTCAGAGCGTGGAACGCCAGTTTTTCACCGGTTCCCGCGCACGCCAAACGGCAAGCTAAATTGACAGGGACGAGACCCCCAGGGCGGAAAAAAACTTACAAGGTATACGTGGGACAAACGAACCCGATCACCCGTCAATTTGTTTCCAGTTTCCATGAGAAAAAAAGTAGAGCGGGCATGCATTTATTGCGAGAGAGCGCTGAGGTTCCCACGCACCCATATGCGTAACTGCTGCTGGCCCGCCGCGGGGTCGTATTGTCGAGAGACTCATACGATCTTCATTCCACGTTGTCATGCCCGTTTAACTACAAGGTACGGGAACTTGTAAGTTCCACGGATTAGACTGACGTTCATGCGATCAAATACGAGGAAAACGAGACGTGAGAATCGGCCAGTGTTGCGTTACCGGACCTTTGGATTTGGAACTGGGCGGTGCTTTACGGGCAGCTGAGCAGGGCAGCTGAGCATTGACGTCGTGCGGCTCTCCCACATTATCATCCGATTGCCGGGTGTTGGTGTGGACACCTGAGCGGCCCGCGCTAAGCAGGTCACACGCGGCGCAAAGTCATGTCCGAAAGAAGGCTGCCCAGCGCCCCGCCAGTATGATCCGTTCGCAAGAGCTGTAATCCAGGGATTGAGAAGGCACAACCCCGGCATACCACCTCCTAATCCTAGACGACTGTGCTGTGCCGACAGGACCCATTCGGACACGGCGGCGAGCCTGTGAGACGATAGCAATGGCCGTGTCAATGTGCAAGGCCTGCGTGCGATAAAATGAGAAGAACTGGCGCGCGTTCACAAGAGGCTCCCTCCAGAACGGTTTAGATGAAACACGTCGCGCGTCTTCAAGTCGCGAGGCGTGAGGAAACCCTGTGGAGGTGTCTCCTGGGCGCTTTTCAGCGCGCCGTGTATTTGCCTCCCGTGGGATGAACCCTCAGGGGCTATTGCCCAGTTTCGACAATCGCCAAGGATCCAGTGCTCTTCATTCTGGTGGTTCTAGCCCATGCAAGCTGGGTCATGTAGGTTCAATCATGCATGCTTGACAGGAGTCCGTACATCCCGTGGAAAATTTACTGCCCCGAACGAGACGTTCCCCATAGCATCGTCGAGGAAATAGGTTAGAACCGAATTCACGCTGTCTCGCCACTGCCCGTTTCTCTACTACAGAACAAATGCATCATCAAAACAATGTGCGCGGAGATAAGCAATATTCAAACGACCTACAGTGACGATTGCAATGGCTCGTATTTGGCAACCACCAGGGGTCCATGTCCAGACAGGGCGGGCCGGGAGTCAAAGAATTCGCCCTGAAACGTTGCCCTTGCCTCCGAATATATCCAGGCACCTCTCTCTTATCTTTCCTATCTTTCTTTCCTGGGGAGTTGCTTTGAAAATTTGAGTTGATGGAACTGGGGTTGGTAATTACCAGATGGGAAGGAAGTGGCAAAAATTGACGCAAAAAAGCGAATTAAGATTAGAGCTAGGGCTGGTACTTGTAGGCCTGTATAGCGAAATAGGAAAACAAATGGTGCGCACGTACAGCGCCTGTCAACTAAGTGTCATCCCTGACGACTCGATGGTGGGAATTGAACAATCATTTCGAGTTAACGCTCAACGGATGTCGGGGTAGAGGTCAGCTGTCCCATCGATGTTTAGTTCCGTTGCGGCCATGGATCGGTCCAGGTCCAGAATGCTGTTGACATCAAGACCCAAGGTCGTCAACACGACCTAACCCAACCTGCCAAGTGGAAACGTAGGCGTCGTAGGAAGGTCCTTGTGGTCAATGCGGTGTGCGAACCTTGGCAACAGTCCATTGACCTCCGCCCGGAGCTTTGGACACCCTCCGGAACCGCAGCAGCGTGCGCAATCAGCGGGAAATGAAATGTGCGGAACAAAGGATCAATTTGTCTTTTGAATAAGAGAGAGTATTTTGACAGCAAGATGGCGTTTCAGCGGAGTGGGAAATGAGGTCAGACTGGAGAGCGCAATTCAGTCCTGTTTCTTTCATGAATCAAAGGATATTTCAATCCCAGCTTAGCATCAGCATCATGAAATTCGGACGGACGCTTGATCGGCGATGGTTTTTCACATGATCATACTGTGATGATGGAACCTGGGATCGAACTTGAACGCCTTGCTTCGAGAGAAGGCTCACTTCGGCTGGCATCGGGATGCAGAGAGAGAAACGAATGGTAGAAGGTGGTTCAGCAAGAGTGTGGTACGTCATTGGTTGTCACGTTTCCTAATCTGCGACTCGCACGGTCGCGCCCACGCGACAAGGTGCTGTGGGAACGTACTGTATGAAATATACAGTATCGGGGGAAACCACCAGGCGACGAAGGGCCGCAAGGGCGTACGATGGGAAGATAAGTGGGCGTGTGCCTGCCCGGCGAGGGATTCCCATTTCCCAACCGTTCTTTTCCTGAATTGTCGCGTTGATTGCGCTCCGGGTACTAATTTTACTGGGTCCACTCCAGTAGACCAACCCAAAACAAGTCGCACTCGGCTAAGGTATTTGGCGATGGGAAGGTTTGAACCACAAAGTCGGAAGGGCCACTTGTCGGTATCCCATGATGGTGGGAACGAGCGGAAGTAACGTCTCGGTTTGGGTTGGTGCCAGGCCAGGGCCACAACTGAATAGGATAAACCCACGGAAGGACCTGTAAAAAGTGCGCGCGCAGGGAAAGCCTTGAAATCGATAAAGGATGGTACCAAAAGAGAAAAAATCGCACTCCACTTCCAACCCCTTCCAAGACCCAAAGCCATCATCATTTATAGTTGGCTTGAAACTCAAAAAGCCACGATAAGCCAAGGGTCAGACGTAATACGTTCCGTGGGCGCTTAGCGCTTAACTGTGGGACAGAATCGGAAACAAGTGGCGTCACTTGACAATTACGGCGCCACAGGCCTCCCTCACTCTCACCTCCGACCCCCCAACGAAAAATGAATTTCATTCATATAAAAGATAAATTTATTACTCTGTGCTGACCAAAGAATGAACAGCGTGCGCGTCGTCGACTAACGAAAGCAATACCTGTCCAGAAAAGGGAGGCGCGACCGTCGCTTTGCATATTTTATCGACCGTACACGACTTGCCAGGCCAGTGGTTTGCGTTCGTTCATAAGTGCAATACGGAGAAAGCGTGCTACCGGGGGGCGGTTACTTATTTCATGATCAATCGATGGTGTATAGAGCAACGCTGCGCTTGTACTTTTATGGTATAGCGCTCGTGACGACCGCCTCGAAAACATCCCCGCATGTACACGACTGTCGATTGTGGTTGTGCGTCCCCATCTTTCCTCTGGTTAGTGAGCGTGCGCCACGTTGAGGCAGTGCTCACCATCCATCTCCAGAAAGAAAGATTGTGATGGGACCTCAAGCTCGTTCAAATTCTAGAACATCCTGCCCTGCAGCCGAGGTTTTCCGCATTGAATCCCCGATGATGAGCGAGACATGTAAGGTTGGTTCGTTGATTCTTTGTCAAGGGGGGCTAGTCATCAAACCTTCCCTAGAGGCACTAAGCAAGGGCCACGTTGTCTCCTCCATACGTATTGCAGGGACGGGTATTTGACAGCCTCGTATTGGACAGGGTGAGGCGCGAGCTCAGTACTACGATCTCCGTATGGCCATAAGAGGAGAGTAAAGCACGATTGACCAACCACAGTTGAACGTCACATCAACCGTGGACAAGAGGAATATGCCTTATCACCTTTTCGGTCACGGTAACAGGTGGGTGTCAGCAGCCCGACGAGTCCATCCACGTGCATCACGGCGTATGATGGACAGTCCCCCCTCGCGACGTGCGGTACAATTATATCCGCTGCGAAGAGCGCAATGCGGTGCGTTGCTCTTGCCACGTGTGCTGATGGTCGCGTGAAACCTGGTGAAAGCCAGTGGAAGAAAACAAGCATCAGGATCCTGACTCAAGGTACAGCAATCCAGTGGCACCGTGACATCAGCAGGTAGCGCCTTCTGTGCACACACAAAAGAATTTAAGAGCCCTTAATCGTGATTTGATGGATACATCACTCGTCTCAGCGTCGTCTGCTTTAGCAGCATTCATCCGAGGTGCCCAGGAGCGGACCCTTTGAATATATTATTGATTGATCAGGGGGAAATCAATACCTTCAGTCCAGGAACTATCAGTAGTGCCAAGGAACCCTGACGACTCTCGCGTGTTACAAAATACTGATGGGCGCAAGTTCTTCTAAGATTTGAATACCGCATGATGGCAAAGGATGTAAAGACCTGTGAGGAATTTACCAATGACCGTCCCTGCACGAGAGCACATGCAAGCGTACGCTGAATCCAACCCCGACATAGCTGTGGCATCTAGAAATCCTGGAAATCTTGATCTCATCTCGATGCGAAGGAGACAGGGGCGCGTTCCAAAATAGTAGGTCGAAGGTTTTGACTGGCAGTGCATATTGAAAACACAGGGCCACGTTAGGGTGCTACGTGGGGATAAAAATACATTTGTAATGTGGAAACGCAGGGACGTGTGATTTGTGGATTTGTGCCGCCCATGGTCATGGGTACACATAACCTGGTTCTCTATTGAAAGGTGATTACTACCGTGCGAAGAGCTAGGCCAGACCAGAGACCGTGGAGTGTTGCCTAGGAGTCAACCTAAGTAACGCCGATGAACGATGTATCCTTGACTTGAAATGGACCTTTAGGAGGAGGAAGGAGATTAATGTGAGATAGGGGTATCGTTTCTCAGCCTCATCACCGTTACACACCGAGAGCCGGAATATGCCCACGGTCGTGCCTAGGATGACACAGCCTAACTGCCCCCCTAAGAAAAAAAGAGAGGAGAGACATACAGAAGCCCATCTTCAGGACATTAATCAAAAGGAAAATATTAATGATCTTGTTTACGGTAAGTTCCCAGCAATTCATTCGTTACATTGGTGGCAAGGGGATGATCGGCCGCGAGAACTTGAACCAAATGTGGGTGACCAGCCGCTTCGATGCTTGCGATTCATTCATTCCATGATCCATGATGAAACCCCCGGTCATTCAAATGGATAGAAAGGCAACGAGGCGGCGCTGCGCCGCCAGAGCCGGGCGCATGTGGGTGCATCTTTATGAAAAGTTTGTTTGATGGACCGTGGGTACGCGGTGGGTATGTATAACTCTGAACGCACGGTCATACGCGGCAAATGCAGGTTCCGGAGCCAGGTGGGAAAATACAAAAAAGTGGAGCTGCTTGCTCATCAAACCTGACTTGTGACTTATGACGCCGCGGGTCGTGCGACTCCGCAGCAGGACTGGGCATTAACAATAGCGCGGCGGTTGCACGCGATAGGTGGGGCTTCTTCGCTCGGCTCGGCACCGAATCTATCGACTGTACAGCAAAGAGCCCCATGACACAAGGGGTGGATGGAGTGGAGAGTGGCGCAGAGATGGGTTACCACTTACCAAGTTGTTCGCGACACACGACAAGCGACAACAAATCAAAATGGATGAGAGATCTATGGAAGACCCAGAAGGACCTGTCCGAGTCTGTCAAAAACTTGGAGCATGGAAGCTGCCCAAACCTTGGGAACAAAACTGACCAAAATTACCACACGACGCCAGACAACTTTTTTTTTGTTGTTCGACGTTCGACACGCGGTCTCGGTATCATGATGCGGCACCGTCTCGGCAGAACTTCCTTGCCACCACCACACCACCACTGAAACTGAAAGATAAGAGAAAGTTTCCCATCGCACATGTCATGCCATGCCATAAGCTCAGCCCTCTCTTTCCTCATAATAGACTTTTAAGCTACGCTATAAGCCGTGTCCGTCGGGGCAAAAAATTTCCGTACAACCAACCTCACCACTCAGGAAGGGCAACACAATTGCAATTGCAATTGCATTTTTATCATTTATCGATTGCGACGACGGCGAAAGCGCGTGAAATTTCATCGGGCGTCGCCGAGAAAACAACAAGATGCCGGACCGCTTCTTTCCCCACGGTGGCGGACAGCCGCCCGCTGCTGCGGCAAAGTGGGGATTCCCCATGCCCACGATGCGATGATTCCATTACAAGCACTATATCATTGCGCAGCAGCACAATTAATTGTAAAAAAAAATTAAATTCCAACTCCACATATGACTCGACGCGGCGCATTCATCGTTATCGAGGGCCTCGACAGGTCAGGGAAGACCACACAAACGGATCTCCTCGCAGAGCACCTCGCCACAACCGGCGTGTCCTTCTCACGACGCAAATTCCCAGGTGAGCGAGTTCGACGACTGTTCGACGGGATCGTGACAACCCGATACCATCGCACGCCGACACCCACCACACCCACACACTCATTTGTCCCTCCCCCCTCTTCAGATCGTACGACGGGCACAGGCAAACTGATCGACGCGTATCTCAACGGCACGTCCGACCTAGACGACCGCGCGATCCACCTGCTCTTCTCCGCAAACCGATGGGAGGCCGCCCGCGCGCTTGAAGCGCAGCTCGCCGCGGGCACCACGGTGCTCTGCGATCGCTACGCCTTCTCCGGCGTCGCGTTCTCAGCGGCCAAGGGCCTCTCACTCGCCTGGTGTCGCGCCCCCGACGTCGGCCTCCCTGCACCGGACCTCACCCTCTTCCTCGATCTTGCGCCCGAGGCAGCAGCGACGCGAGGCGGCTACGGCGAGGAGCGTTACGAGAAGGAAGCGCTGCAGGCCCGCGTGCGAACACTGTTTCAGAGTTTGGGCGGTGAGACGCTTGGGTGGGTGACGATCGATGCGGGACAGGATCGTGAGGCTGTCGCAGGTGAGGTTTGGAAACACGTTGAACCGCTTGTACAAGGTATCGAAGTACCAATTAGCACGCTTTGGGTAGGTGACGATGGCTCGCCATCCGTCTAAGATGTACGACACCTTTACCTTGTTTCGGAAAGCCGTAACGGTGAATGCGGAGAAGAATGGGATCTCCGACGCTTCATAACACTGTACATGAGTTTTATTGATAGCATAAGGAACGAGAACCCTGCTAAAGAAAAAAAAGAGATTGCAAGAGAGGAGATCGCGGAAAAGTGAGGGAGCGCAGAAGATAACGTCCTGATTAAATGTAAGCAGGCTGGGGACGTGATCTAAGGATGAAGCAAAACAGAACATGAAGGAGTGTCGTAAATGGGCCAAGGTACGGTCGTGTTTAGGAGGAGAATGGTGATCCAAACGAGGATACGTTCGTCGCGATATGGGATGCATTCAGGTACTTGTCATGACACGAGAAACAGCCACGGCCAAAGCAATGAGAACGCCCCAACGCCACTTGTCCCATACAACTTGCCGCCAGGTGGCAGCCCAACCACGGCTACCGTCCCCCGCTCCTGTCGTGGAGACGGCGCGCCCTTTCCGTGGGCGTACAACACCCGCGGTCTTGGGCAGGCCCACTGGAGGCTGAGTCCCCAGCACTACTTTGGGCGTGAGAGTCGTGGGTAAGCAAGTTGCGGGTGTAACCGAGTCAGAGGTTTCTGATGAAGATGGTGTGTCTGGTAGGCCACGTTCTTTCTCGCCCATGTTCGGCAAAGGACGGCGAGATGGCGTGCAGTGCTGGAATCGACAAAACCAATCAGTATCCATAGGTGAAAAGGCGATGAAGGGCATATCGGGAAATCGCACAGCTCAATCAAGAGCCATCAATGATGATAGACTTTTGAGGCGATGTCTGGGGGGCATAGCCTTCACCATGTGGAACGTGCATGCTCACCTCTGGGAAAGCCTCTCTGAACCGCCTCTGTTGCAAATTCCAGGCATGAGTCCGGCTGGCGTATACTCTCTTGTCTGTATCCGAAGTCGTTACGGAGCCAGTGGTCATTTCGTCCGAAAGCATGAAAGACACAAGACCGGTCAATCTAAAAGAGTAGAAGAATGCAGTGTCAGAATAGGATAATGAGATGGCCACAAGAGGCTATGGGTGGCGGAAAAAGTACAATAACTCACATTGTGGCAACGCTCCACGCAGGGTTCCACTATAGGTAAATCGATGATCAGCCATCGACGACGTAGGGCGGAGGGCAATGGACGTACAGAGCCGGGGTGGAAATCAGACATAGAAAAGCAGATTTTCTTGTCAGGTTGAAAACGACCGGAGGGCGTGTACATCTACGGGCGCCTGATATCAACGTGGGGGCTCTAAACGCCAATACAACGCGACTGACCTTGATACCTGGTGGCTTGAAGGGATACTCTGACGGGAAAAGGAGTACCCCATGATACTCGCCGCCTACGTAGGGGGAATCTTGTGGTCCGTGCTGAGCGAAGGATGATGCGTCAGCCGCGTAAGTAGGTTAGTGCCAGAGAAAGCAGTCCTACAATGATAAAATTCCCTAAGAAAAAGAGGGGTGAGTGCCAGTTCCATGACGTGAGAAGGTAGACGCACAGGTTAAAATGTCTTTCTCGTCGGGAGCAGCCCAGACGAAAGGGGGTGGCTCCTTTTGCATGGCAACATACTCCTTTGAGAGCTGGGTGGGCGGACTTGTCAAATTATTGGAGCAAATGAAGGAATGGGACTACGCACTCGTTTATAAGCCGCCTTGGTAGCCATGAAGTGCGGGGTAGAGTCGTGAGGGAGGGGACACACAACTGATGATGAGAGGAGAGAAATAGAATGGGGAAATATCAACTAGGCTAGGACTCGGACGGCCCCGTCCTTCGGTTTCGGTCTGGGTGGCCCAGGCACGGCTTTTGATGCATCGCCTTTGATGACAAATACAAAAAATAAACAACAAGGATAAACACGCTGCATCCTTATCCTTATCATGATTATTATATAATCATCGCCGACCCTTCTTCTTTGCCGCTGCTGCCTTCCTTTCCCGCTGCTCTTGGCGCGCTTGGGCGCCTCTCGCTCGCGGGTCGATAACTTCGTACTCTCGCGCAGCTTTCTGCACCTCTTCCTCGTTGCCCTTGGGAAATTGCAGCAAGTGTCCCATGAATCCCCGATCGCTATCCACTTCTAATCCCGACTCTCCTTCGATCGCTTGCGTTCCTGCCTCAGTGTCTTCCGCTGACGCCGACACATCCGTTGCATCGGCTTCTCTTGCGACCACGGAGGTTTGCAATTTGCTCCTGAAACCGGCCAACGCGGCCAAAACGTCTGATTCATCTTTCTTACGCCCTTTCCGATGGACTCCGCGGCTCTTCTCGTATTTTGCTAACTCTTCCTCGAGCTGTGACTTGTTCTTTGTCTTCTTTGTCTTCCGTTCTTCCTCGCTATCCCCACCGTCTCGCCGCCGCGCAAGTCGCTTAACCTCTGCCTCCATCTTCTCAATCTCCGTCTGCCGTGCAGAGCTGTGTACCGTGTGTCAATTTTGATCAGAGAGTGCGTAAGGCGATGTTTTTCAAGACACGCACTTGTTGGCAGCCTTTTCTCTTTGATGTGCTTCCCGTATTTTCGACAAGTCTTCGCTCTTAGACTTGACGACCGGTGCTTCCTACGTCAAATTAAACTTATAGCATCTCTTCGGGTCGACATCAAGCGGTTGACGGCTCACCAACTCGCGTTTCGCTTCCCCGCGCACGACCGTCCCCGATTTTGACGAGAGTACATCCGGGATCGGTATGCTTGGCTGATCGGGGTTTTCGATCACTGTGCGAGATCATGAACTCAGAGAAATGAAGCGGCGACTCCCAACACCAGGTCACTTACAATCCGGACGTGCAACACTCTTCTTTTTCGGAACTACGGCGGTTTCCTCTTCTTCGTCTGCGTCTGTGCCGAAACTTAACAATTTGGTATCCCTGAGCCTCCTTCAGCGAGAGCTCCTCAAGTACCCATAACGGAAGGACACGTACTTTTTTGCACCCTTTCGACGAGCGGCCTCTTCCCTTTCGCGGATGCCTGCCTGCCGCGCACGCTGTTGGGCACGTTTCTCCTCAGCGGTTATTCGTGGTACGATGTCATCGAACGGGTTGTCGATAATCCGCACGCTCTTGATTTTGGGCGGGCTTCATGGCAGATAAATTCGAAGGTCATAATGTGTATGGTAGAAGCTTCAGGTGGACACGCACTAGAGAGGCCGCTCATTGTCGTCAAGTTCTAGAATTACACAATATGAATCAATTTTCCTCACTCAGGTGCCTACGCAGTTACATGTGTGACACACCCATTGCACCGATCTTCATGACATCTGAATTCAAGCATCAGTTAACGGCGTAGGACAGAAGCACCAAATGACCCACTGTATATCGTATCCCCTACACACCGCCCGAACAGCGTGTGCTTACCGTGAAGCTCATCTGTTCGGTCTACACCCAGTTTAGTAAGGGGAATGCGTAAAAGTAGGGGAATGACGCACCCAGCGTGATGAAAAACTGCGAATCGTTCGAGTTCTTCGCGCCATTGTTCGCCATTGCGACGAGCCCGCGATGCGCAAAGCGCAGACGCGGGTGGATCTCATCCTCAAACTGTTCTATTGTCCGTCGCACACCCGGTCGACACGCGTCAAAAAACAAAAGAGCAGTGGGCGTGAGCGACGAGAAAGGCCGCACCTCCAAAGAAGGATTCCCCTCCGCCACCCGTGCCTGTTCTGTCACCCGTCTGCACGAGGAAATCGGGGACTACACTTTAGAGTTGTGGGTAGTCAGGGCGAAACTCATCAACGAGGGGCGCAATGGGGATAGGTTTACTTACCGGTGGAAGATGACGCCGTCATAATAGCCTGTTTTTTTTGGGGGGGGGGGGGGTTGTTTCATTTTTGCGCAACCAGTTAGAATCACAGAGCAAGGACAGTCGAGACAGCCAGAAATCCACCGTGCGTACCTTCCATGGCCAACGCGATGAAATTCCGGCATGCTTTTGGTGCTTCCTGCGGAGACACATTATTACAATTCGTACAAGCGTGAATAACAACCGTTCGTCGTCGTCGCGTAACGCACTTTGGACCATAGCTCGATGTCAACGTCACCTGCGGTTGTGTCGAGAAGAACGCGACCGTGTGTTGGGAGGGCCATGGGCAACTTGAGGATTGGGCCAAAGTACCAGAAGCAACTGAAGGTCTTAAGTAGCAGCGGCAGGTGTTCAAGTCTGCGTGTGATACGTGAAACGTGATGAATTTGGTGATACAGGTCCGCTCAAATGATGAAGTCACGTGGTACTAGTGATTTGTTTGAAAGTAGGCTACAGTAATCCTATCCTGTTTGCATATTTCCTAAATAAGATGAAATAAAGAGTTCTACGGTATCAGAAGGAACGAGCCGCCGTCCTACTGCTATCCGACGAGCGCCCATGAAACATATGCCTACCCACAAAACTCGTGATTCGGGCAAGTCACGACTTACGCGGGTATGCATGCATGTGGCGAGGATCGTCCGCTACGAGAGCACGAGATCAGTAAGAGCATTGCGCTTCACCATACGGGTATACCACAGCAAGCCATCCGATCCAACCAAGTCATCATTGGCAGCCGAAGGCATCGGACACCGACACTCGGGAGGTATCTCCTTGAGGCCTGAGTACCATCTGGTGCACTGCGGCCACAAGCGGTCTCGATCCCCCGGTTGGTCTACAGCCCATGAAAACAGAAAAAAAAACTAAGCAATGATCAAGGAGAGACGATGCGAAAAAAAAGCAAGCTGACCTTTCATGGTCTTCCCCTCCGGGACGTAGCACAAAGCTCATGGCATACTTAACCTCCCCATTACCATTTCGCGTGCCATTCATGGTGCCAAGGACGACGAGCAACACGCCGATATTGGGGCCAAGATACGACACGTCGTAATCGACGCTGTGGCCCGAGCACAGGACACCGGGTCCCAACGCCTCCAGAGCATCAAGGATGTAGTCGCGGCTTTGTGCACGCAGGTCGCGCGAAGAACATGAAAAGAACGCGTCGCTGGCGTACATTCGCGCGAGCGCACGACGATCCTTGTCGAAGGTCCTGCAGTACCGTTGGAAATATTGAAGCGCAGAGGATTGCATTGTGCTATTTTCTTCGGGCGATGGGGGCCCTATGTCCGAGATGGGATTCTGTGAGGCTGGTCCCACGAGCTCTGCTTGCGGGGGCGACTCGGGGGGTACGATCACGAGCGCCGGCAAATGTGGGTCTGGAAGGGCTTCTGGGGCTTCTGGAGGGGCCGGCATCGGGGACGAAGGATAGGATAGTTCTAACTCATCATGCTCGTCGCCATAAGCGCTCGATGATGCTATCCGGCTCACAGGAGACGACTCGATGGGGGCCAGGACCGCGATAGGCGGAGACGAATGTTCACCAGAGGACTGAGAGCGTCGTATTTGATGTTCTTCGTCAGTTTGCGGGCCGGCGCTGCCATCGTTCCTCCACGTGGGGTGCGCAGAGGACGTAAGACGCCTCTTGTACACACGCAGTGGTGTACTTGGTGATGGCGTGGTGGATCGCTGTCTGTCGAGATGTGCGCCCTTGTTGATCGCTGCTGCGACGGCGTCTGCAGAAGACCCAGGAGATTGCCTGGACAAACTTCCACGTTGTGGGGTCTTTGGCACTGGATACAGCTTCCGCAAAGATGACGATGGTGATGATGACGCAGCAGGTGGTGGCTTCAACAAGTCTGGTGATTGGCGAACGAGCTGTCGTTTCATGTGCAAGATGTGCTGCAAGGTGTCTATAGAGCGCTGTGATGGCGATGACAGTGATTGTGGGAGTTGAGGGGAGATAGAATGATGTTGAGATGGTCGATGGGGCACTTGAGGACTCGAAGACCGCTTCCATAACAGATCAGATGGGGGAGTCGCACTTGAAGGGACGTTATCTGCGGTCTGGTGGCGCCGGGTGTGATCAGAGGAAAGATCGTGTACGATGTTCCCGGGCGACATTCCCTGGCGGGTGGCAGGAGCAGGAGCATCGACCTTGACCGCAGTCTGCCATGGTATGCTTGTATGCACAGGATGCCCTTGCTGCGAGGCCCCTCCTTCCTGATATAGAGGGCCAGATGGTTTGTTGATCTGCGCAACCCCAATAGATTCACATCCACGGTGATCCTCAAGGGCCTGGGAGGAAACTTCGACCACAGAGGGTGTTCTATTTTCCTTCCCGACGCAAGGCTGGTCCGGATCTGGGGATATACGCGCCAGGAATAATGGCGTCGTCGGCTTGGAGGGCTGCGTGCCAGCGTGATTTAGCAGTAGTGCGCGTTCGATGACAGCAGCTGCATCTACTGGCTCCGAATCGGAGGTCTCCCTGAGAAATGTACTTAGATCGTGTCCTTCTGCGAATCTATTTTCGTAGTTACCAATCGATAACCATCCCATCCTCCCTATAAGAATGGCAGGTGAGAAAGCGGCAGGGCTGAGGGATTTCCCACAGACCTGATGAACGTCCGTACCACTCTTAACCCGAGTCTTTTCAACGCCTGCTGCTCCTTCTTTGCCCATGCATTCCTCGCCGCCTTGTGATTTGGTTGTGATTTCCTGCACTCTGGCGGAAGCGGCGCATATCTCTTGGAGCCGGCCGTAATGACCTGTGGCACTGCGGACAACTCTGGCGAGAGGCTGCGTTCCCTCTTGACCCTGTATTCACCAACGAGTGTCTCAGATGGTACTGGTGACGCAGATGACGTGACAACCGGCTCTGTTGGAAATCTACGTTTTATCTCGGCAGCAAACGGGGCACCTTCAAGTTTCCGACGCTTTGGAGCTGGAGCTGGAGCCGGAGCCGGAGGCTCAGACGGCAGCACCGATGGCGCTGATGGCAAATTTCTTGATCTCCAAGTATGATCGCTTGCGGGTTGTGAGGCATTTGAGGGAGTAGATATTGGATTTCCAGTATTTGCTAGAGGGAAATGATCCTGGGTAAGAACGAAGGTTATCATGGTGACGGCGGCGCACGTCGCATAATCCCAGGAGGTTGCCAAACTGTAAATTGTATATCCCAGCGATTCCGTTGTCTTGCTCTCCACGATGGTTGTTGAATGGCTACGCTATTGACCGATGGCGGAAACCGCCGTCGTTTGTTGACTGACTCGTTTGGTTGGGCATCTTCCGATTGCGAAGACAGACGAGATGGGGCATTGCGCTGTGTTGAGCGACTAGAGGTCGAAGTACGCTGCTCCGAGGGGTGCCATGGTCGGAACATAAAGTGAGTGAGTTATATGGGGGTGTCCCCGCCAGCTGGCGAACACTTGGATGTGTTGTCGTACTGCGGCACGCGGCTGGCTTTGTTCACATCACGTTACTTTCATCAAGTGACACTTGTGGTTTCGCTTCATCCTCCCCCTCTCCGATCCTCGGGCGACAGTACATCGCGATATTTATTTTTTTCCATCTCGATTACGCACGGATCCAGGAACGTAACGTAGGGCGCAACCTAACCTATTTGCCATGCGTCTGCACCCGGTGTCCAAGTAAGGCTCAGCCCGCTTCAAACTTCCAGGCAATAAAATTTTTGGAGACAACCACGCTAATATACAAATAATGTGCGCACGATCTATACACCATATGAGACATTTGTCTAAACGAATATTACGAGCCCTATCCTAATTAGTGATTTGCGTTCGCGCCTATCTAACATACTCAATTTGACCTCTGCGGGGGTGGCACGCCGTGACAGGGGAGTTGCCATGCACCTCAACGGCGCACTGGCACTGGGGTATCCCCAACAGCATTCCAGTATGCTGCTTGCTTGCTCTGCAGCCCGCGCAGTAGCGTCGCGATGATTTGCCGTACCCGTGGGAGGTACTTGTTCAGCGTGTGTGCCGAGGGGTCCTCACTGAGGCACGCTTCGAGCACCGCGCGTAAATCTTGTGGAATTTGATATATGTCGCTGGAGATCATATCACGTCAGGCGGGACAAGGCGGAGCGAAGCAAAACGAGTAAGGACCTCATATCGATGCCAAAGTTCTGAAACGCGACGACGGTCGAGTTGAACTCGGTGCCAAGACGTACGTAGATTTCGCTGACGTGCTGCTCCGATGCACGCGACATGCTCCAGAGACGTAGCGTTTCCTGGAGCTGCTTCGTCGTCTCGAGTAGGGACGCAACGGCCTGCGGTACATTCGTCTGATATGACTATCCCATGAAGAGGTTAGCGGCGACACCCACAAGCAGGGATCAAAGCTGCGCACTAGGTTGGCGGTTTGGAGCCTTCCGTTGGGGGGCATGTATTGGCGAGTAGCAGCAGACATGATACTGAGGGGGGAAACGAGTGCAGAAATGTACAGTGTTTATACGAAGCGGAACTGGAATCAAGCGCGCGGGAGCTTCTCCAAAACGTAACGGTGAGAAGGTGAGACAGAACGGTAAGTACGTTCAAACCCCAGCCAATTTATGGGGAGTTCGCTTGTGAGACAGATACAGTAGGTGGCGCGTCCAAGGGCGTAAAGGACAGCCATGTCCGAATCGACCGGATGGGAGCGGGGAAACGGTGCGTATCAATGACGGAGATGACTAGCTTGGAGGATGTCTGTGGCGGTCACAGACACCATACGGGACTGATGATGAGATATGACGAATATCATTAGCCGTGTTCCGCTGCGAGACCCTTCCAACTCATCATTTTGGCTGTGCCATGCAGTTCTAGCCTTCTGCGATTCAACAGACAACAGACGCCCGCCTCCCAAATTCTGGCTCAGATGTGACGAAAGTGAAGTGACGTTCCTGATCCTTTCTCGGTCACCGCGGAAGACTGGACACTTCCTGTCGAGATTTCTCCAATCTTCATCGTTCTCAACAAAACTCGCAAGGTCCTGTGATCTTGACCCTATGTACTCTCTGACCACAATGTTGCTTCTGTTCGCTTCCCGCTGTCACGGTGCCCCGGCATTCCCCTACCGACCTCGAGCACAGCACGGTCTGACAAGTGAGGTATCTTCAAAGACAACAACAATAACCGAATGCACGACGCCCTGGCGCGTCCACGTCCAAAAGGCAATCGACTACCCACGCTGCCCTTGCCGTCGCGAATCATCCGGGGTGTAGAATCAGCAACTTGAAACGCGTTCGCAATGTCTGCCATGGACCGTTCTAGACATGAGATTTGACAAAACTCTTCGCGATCGGGTTGGCCGTCCTTCACAACCACATACATTTAGGTTACGGTAGCACCGCGGTACCCCATGCGTACGGTAAGATTGTAAGGTCATGTGAGGGTAGGCTTTCTTCGTGGGTCTCGGACAACCGCCACCCTTCTCTGTATGTCCTCTTTGAAAGCAGACTATAATAGAACACCCACTTGATAAGCGCTTCACTATTAGATCAAATCGGACTCACGTCGTTCAGAAACTCTTCCTTGAGCCCCTGAACCTGTCGCCACCCCCAACCGGCGTACTCGTTTAGCATCTTATCTTGGACAATGGCATCTGATGTCAAGAAGCGTGCTATGCGTTGTTGTAGTTCCTTGTCCTGAATAGTGTTGAACTCGGCCGCGGACTGAGGAAATTGCACCTCGCGCCGCTTGCGCACTTCTTCGTCCCTCTGTTTGGTTGCAACCTTGCATAGTAGTGGTGCAACGGTTTCCACGTGGGCCACGCGTACCAATGTGGTCTCGCGATCAAACCTGGTTTCGATGCTCGTCTTCCCGTGGCGTGATTGACTATAGAGCTCCTAAGCTTTAACATAAGAGATGGGGTCCGCATGGAACTTTTTGAGAATGACTAACATCGATAACGCCTGAGTAATCGCCGTTAGCCTCATCGTCCTGCGCTGCATACCGATCCAGTGCATCGTCAAGGTACTGTGCGGCTTGCCGTGCGTAGAGCTTCTCGAGTTCTGCGGTGTGTTGCGTCTGTATCTGATTGATTCGTTGTTTCGTGTCGGATATTGATTCCGTCAACGGCGTCATATCCTCGAATCTGCGTGATTGTGAGCGCTCCCGAGGATGGCCATGTCTGTACAGGCCCACTTTGGGAAATACGTGCCATGTTCTCGGAGGATGTACTGCGCGAATTCGTGATTCTCGAGGTCTGTGCGTTCAACAGTCTCCGTTGATGAAGGAGCTGCCATCAGTCGAAAGGCGATGTCTGTTTGTTGGCGTCGCCACTGCTGCACAAGTGATCGGTACTGCCAAACTACTGCCACTGGCAAGTGTATGTCTTGCTTTCATCATCCACGGACGTCCGAATTGGGACCACGTATCTCACGCTCTTTCCGTCTCATGGTGGCGACAGAGACATACTGTATGCATCCAGTCCCTGGAATTTGATCGAAAGATTCCAGGCAAGGCAACATAGGTGCACCGCAATGACCACATTAATAATTGTACGGAGGAATACGGTACACATTTTAGGGAGCGGATCACATGAAAGTGACCGCGTAGTTGGGCGGCCTCCAAGATAGATTAAATCAGTCAACAGCTGGTATCGCCCCGGATGTAGATATCAGTACTTTGGAAGAACATGATGTGAGGAAGAGATGTGAATGAGGTCTAATTGCCAAGTATACAGTGCAGTCGTGATGATAATCATCAATACAATACGAAACCCGACGGTGGTTCGTGCCAACGCGGCATCCAAATCGCGTCCCGCCATAGTTGACGATGTCCGACCGACGTGATGATCTCTTTCCCTCTGGGTCCATAGGCCGCACTCAGGGTCTTTTCGTACAACGGACGCCGTCACCGGCGCCCTCACTCAATCGAGAGACCCTAACTGCCCATCCTTTGCTTTCGCCTACCCCAGCATCTGCGCCAACCAGCGCAGCACCAACGTCGGACGCGCAAGATACCACTACTCCTGGGACGCGCTATGCGACCTATACCCCTCGACATCGCACTGCTCCGACCACTGGGACGACCCTTCAGTCCTCGCTGTCCGTTTCCCAACAGCAGCAACCTGGCGGGAGTACCGCGGCCAACAAGCTACAGTTGATGAACCTCAAGGCTGGTGCACAGTCGATTGGCCTTGAAACTAACAGCCTAGGCTGGGAAGTCCTGGAAAGGCTTGTCGCAGAGCATGACAACAATCCTGAGTGGGCTGACATATGGAATGCCACAACTGCCGGGAAGGTAACTCGTCATATCTCATTGCCAGACACGACGCTCTCATATATGCTTATGTATCCTAGGCCACGTTACTCTTACCTATCGAGAGCGGAGGGTCTGCCGATATCACGGCTGACTTTGTGAGGGACCACGTTGCCCTTTGCGAGGGTCCATGTGGGGACAACACTCACATAGTGACGTTGTCTGGATTGAGAGGAACGCTCGTAGGGTAAGCATACGACGCCCTTCGAATGTGTCGATGACTGACAAACGAGCGTCCTAGCGACACGCTGACTCTCCGATCGTCGCTTGAGCCTGGCTCCAAGCCCTTTGAGGGTCTCTTGGCACCATCGACGCGTGTCTCTGCCCTCGCGTCGCTCTCTCCCCTTCCTCCGGTTCCACTTTCCCCTCTTTCCCAAAGTTACCCCATCTTCACTCTCCCCGCCTATACCAACTCGCTTCCCCTTCCGCCGCATGGGGTGACGAAGCCTCCTCTCCCACCGAGGCCTGGACAACGTGCACCTTCACAGACCAGTTCCTCGCGTCTCTCTTCTTCCTTTGCCTCACTCTTTGGCAAGTCCTCCGCTCCCACGACACCGACACCAACCCCACCGCACAACGGAGAGCACGAGCACGCGATAGAAGTTGCTGCATATACGATCAACCGGCGTATCGTGCGCAAGGATGTCAGCAAAGCGATCAACAAGGCTCTCAAAATCGAAGTAAAAGAAGCGCTTTCATCGTCTGGAGTTCCCTCCTGGGTCATCGATCGTGTGCATGAGTTCACTGTAGGGCTCTATCCCTTCGTGAGAAGCAGCGATGGGAAGCAAGGCGCAACACCCTCGCCCCTATACGTGATAGATCCACCCCAGGAAACAGCTGAAGAGCTTGCGACCCAATTCCAGGGTTTCTATGTTGAGATTGAGGAACGCCTTCTTGCGGGGGGTGTTAGTCCTGTGACAACGCGACCTACTCGCGAAACCTTCCTGGAAATGGAACAAGAGAAAGCGCGCGAACGCCGCCCAAGTGGTAAGGCTGTGGGCGAGCAACAAACGCGCGAGATTCTTGAAGCCGTGGAGCGCGTTGTTTGCTCGTTATTCTACGACAGGTTCATTTCTGGCAGTCTCCCTTCTGACCCTCGTGGCTGATCTCGCGTCAGGCTCTATCTTCTCCCCAAGTCCGACGATGCTTCACACGACGAAGCACTTTCTAGCCGCGTCGCCGCGCTGAACATGCTCGACCTCGGGTTAGAACACCTCGGTGTAGACGTAGGCGCCGCCGGCGCTGGCGTCGATGCCGTCCTCAAGACTTGCGGCGAAAGTGCGCGTTTTACGAGTTGTGGGATATCGTTCTTCCCAACTCATTATCGTTTACCCCTGTAGCACTTTCTCGGCTCGAGACCCTAGAGACCCGATGTCCAGCGGACAAAGCGGCTGTACTCGTGGCGGCGCACAAGAATGTGGTTGGTAGGTCCCACCCCGCTCCATCAAGCAACGGTGTTGTCGTTGCTGAGACTGTCTCTAGATGGTCTTTCACGTCTGCCGCCTGTCAGACTGAAATCGGAAGCGGAATTGGAATTGGAACACCAGAAGACCCCCGAAGCCTCACGTACTCAGAATGGTCTCGCTGCGGGATCCGATGATGGGAAGGCAGCACCTTCGTTTGATGCGAAACCTCCGCCAATAATTGTCTCCCCCGATTCCGAAACCCAGATACACGTGGAATCGCCCGTTGGCATTGAGGGGACAACTCCCACAGCTTCTAATGCGTCCGCCACCCCCAGCCACGTGGGTCAGGAAGGATACCCACCTTCCAACGAGTCTACCTCTACTCAGGCTGCTCCGCCCTCGGTCTCGTCACCATCTCGCTCATCGTCCCCAACACCTGTTTCAGGCGACATCATCCTGCCGTTGATGATCTTTGCCGTTGTCAAAGCGAATCCGTCACATTTCGTATCGCATCTTCTCTACGCTCAACGCTTTAGAAATCAGCGTATCGGCGGCGAAGAAAGCTATTGCTTGGTGAACCTTATGGCAGTCGCCGACTTCCTCGAGAATGTCGATCTGAAGGCGCTCGGGCTGGGAGAGAGCGAGAAGAAGGTCATGAGGTTTGTCATGTCTTCCTAGTATTACTCGAGCTTACGTTTCCCCTACTAGCACCGCCGATCTGACCCCCATTCCTGTTCACCGAGCGGCACTAGACTCACAAGCGTCCCCTGTCTCACCTGAAGGCGTACCTGCTCGCTTTCGACGGGGCGTCGAACAACAAGTCGATGCCATTGCTGGTTCCGCTAATAAAGTTATCCTTGGTGTTGTTGACCAAGGTTTCGGTGTACTCCGCGCGCTGTTGCCCGGCACTTCTGCCGATGCACACGCGACCTCATCAGAAAATATGAACGTAGACCAAGAAGCTGCTCCGTGGAACTCGGTGCGCCCTGGTTTCGGACTTCTACGCCGCGAGAGTGCCTTCTCGATCGCGAGCTTGGCCGCCTCGCTCCCCGGCCGTGACCGCGCCAGATCCTTCGCAAGCACGGCCGCAAGCGCTACCGAGGAATCTGGCCAAATGATGGTGGATGTGTCTTCAAGGCCAGGTTCCGTGCGCTCCTTGTACGGATCGGACGCAGGGAGCAGTGAAGATGATGATAGTCAGGAGGACGGTGAGGACGACGAAGAGCAAGAGGACGATCGACATGACGCGCGCAGCATCAGGAGCTTCGAGAGTATGATGGGCCGTGCAGCGCGCCGTCGACGTCCTCGGAAGACTCTTTCCGACCGCCTCGCAAGCATGCCCGGACTTGCACGGCTCTCTGGACCGCAGCAAATACAGCAACAGCAGATGGTGCGTGTTCGTTTTCGTGTGTTCTGCATTCGTTCGGGTTTGACTCCTTAATGTTCGTCATTCATTCAGGCCACCTCGTCGTCACCGTCGCGACAAGCGTCGCTCCTTCCTCTTCGAGCACCGACCTCCGCTGTAAATCGCATAGATACACCTCTGTCGAGTCGCCCAACGTCTCCTGTGCTTCCGCGCATCGCTGCTCCAAATCAACGCTTTTTGGAAGCAGCCGCGGGTGATCTCCGGTTGTCTGAAGTGAAGGAGCTCTTGCGTGAATATAGGCGAGTTGTTGAGGGCTTGCGTGCAGTAGGAGGGTTCGAGGAATGAGGTCGCCGCACCTGTGTGATACAGTTTTCTGTAATACAGTAGTAGAGATTCCTGAGTCCTCGAGTCCTCAGTTCCGCGAGAATAATTGACTGGTGTTAGGTGATGCAATCGTTTGACGGATTGGGAGGACTCTCCCACGCCCACGGGTAAAGCCGCAAGATACGAGAGACTTAGACAAACCCTATTGGCAACCCCGTCGACGACACTATTGACAAGAAAACGGAAAGATGGTGAGTCTACCTTGCACATACATCTCTTAAGATGACCAGAGGTACTCTTGTGTCGAGATCTTTGGATATGTGGCCGGGATTCCTCGGTTGCAGGGCTGGATGGATGTTGCGCTGAGCAGATGGCGACCCCTACTGCCCCATCCGCATCTCATTTCAGGCCATGGCTGACCTTTATTTCTCTACAGACAAAAGGTCTGTGTATTATAAGAAGACCTGCGTAGAGGTTGGCTCATTCACAATTGTCTTTTAACCGACTTTAATAGGTACATCCTCGTTCGGGTACGTTCTCCTACATCTTGTGCCCTGTCCCATCCTTCGCTCTTCTGATGCCCACACCAGTAAGCGTCATACCAAGTCGCATACACTGTGCCGCCGCTGCGGCAATCGTTCTTTCCACAAGCAACACAAGGGTCCGTTTTCGTGGCATGCTGTTATTTGGACGAACGTTCACGAGCCATTTCTGTATCAGAGTGCGCGCAGTGCGGGTTTCCCAGCGCGAAACTGCGTTCCTACGAGTGGGGACAGAAGGCGAAGCGCCGAAAGACGACGGGGACCGGCAGGATGCGGTACCTCAAACACGTCTCGAGGCGATTCAAGAATGGTTTCAGGTGCGCTAAAATCTGTTTTGAAGTTGATATTTCGTGAGCTCTGAAATGCCGTCATATCATCATCAACTACTCAGGGAGAACACGGTGGCAAAGAAGCGCTCGCAGCCCGCTTCTGCATGATGGGCTGTCACCTAACCTATGTGTATCATTGTCGCACTCCCACTTTTATCCCCTTCGACATACAAAATACATGACTTCATGCCATTCCAATCCCCTATCTCCAGCCGCATTGTTGCGTGTGGTCTGCGTTTGTCGATTGGGACATGCCAAGAGGATCAGAGCATGGACTGGAAGCTTTATGAGTGACGTTTGTCAAACAGAAACGAGAGCGGAATTGTGGTGGATTTTGAAGACCACCAACGCGGGTGTGCATCGTATGTGGGCTCCATAATTCGTGAAGTGAATAGCGCCGACCAATTTTTTATTGTTGTTTTCAGGCGTTATTAGGTTAAGGGCGCCCCATTCTTCGATCATTATCGGGGTTAGCTATCCTCCCTCAGACCACCGGATTTGGCTATCCCCGGCTCACGGAACAATGGCAGTGTCTTCCCTGTGGATGTATTTGCTGTTGCTAGCATACATTGTATAAATCCGAGGCCCCGAACGTGGCGTCGTTGGTGAGTACTCTTCTCCCTCGCATCCAAGGTCCATCGGGTATGGCCACCTCTCGTCCTCCATCTACTTCTCGTCCTTCTATACTTCAGCCGAAGCAGCATGCTCTGGCCTGTGTTAGCCCCATCTCTGTTGTGGCATGTGGTGGCGCAGAGGTTCCAGCCAAGCCTAGCAAGTCGTTGGTTAAGAGTTTGAGGAGGTCCAAGCCGCTGAAACTTGATGCAATGCCGACCCCTATTCATACTGATCCTACCGTGCCTTTCACGCCAACGAAGAAACGAGCGCGCAAGGATACCCTGGATGAGAACGAAGCTAGTGGCGGTGCAGGTGGGCGCCAACCCAGAGTTCGCCAACGTCTCGTCTCCACTTCATCAGTGGCAACGATACGGGCACACAAAAGCGTCGAGGATGTAAGAGGGCTTAAAGGATCGTCACGTACCGGCTCTCGTATCTCGACACACTCGGGAAAACAAGCTGGAGAACTTCTCAGAGCGCGACCCCTCTCTGAGATCAATCACTCTCCCGGAGATCCACCTCAACGCAGACTCCGCCGAGTTGGGACCGTCGAGTTTCCTACCATGCGCAGCCCCGACGGCGATGGCTCTGATCCTTGTGATGAACTATCACGGATCCCTACCCGTCCGGTCTCGACCCCCCTTGACGATGATCCAAATGCCCAAGACTACGTTTCCAAGTACGTGCCACGTCGAGGCAGGGAGTCGCAATCACCATCATATGCGGTCGCGGCAGCTCCTGCCACAGCGGCACGGGCCTCTGTGGACCGCTTCGATCTCAGAATAACCCCCGTGAAGGTGCACACCGAACTTTGGGACCTCCCGGATGAGTATGTTGCTCACTCGTCCCTTACCGGTGTAGGCTGCGCGCTAAGCTGATCCGCGCAGTTCGTTGCACGCATGGCCTGGTATCATTGTCTTGACAGACAACGAAACGTCAGTCAGATTCCCGCCGATTCACGCGGTCGAAATCGAGTGCGCAACGCACGCGTATGAGGGGCGCTTCTCCTCGGAGACCAACGCGCTACCGGTGTTTTCGACACGCTTCCGAGGTGCAACCTTTTCAAAGGAGCTCGCGGAGGCTCAGGTGTTTGACCCATCGCACGGGATCATCACTCAGGAGGGTTGGTCGGACGCGCAAGTCCGCAAGAACCAGTGGTACATCAAATTCTGGGTGCCCATTCCGGTCTCTCTCTTCCGCAAGAAAGAAACACGGATGTTTCGGTTGAAGGCCTCCGTTAGTGCCGTGGATGACCGCATGTGGAAAAAGGTGACGGTATTTTCGGGCACCGTGGTAGCCGACATCTCGCACCTACGGAAGCACAAAGATATGGTTGGTGCCGCCGCGCGGGCCTAACATTTACTTCGTTATTTTTTTTTTGTTAATCAGATCACCAACTGTCATAACTCACTCTCGTTATCGTTTGTTCTTACCGTTTTTTCTAATCTGTATCTTGTTATGTCAAACTGTTGTAACACTTGTAGCACTCTTTTTCAATCATAATCCATAATCCATTGTCCCGTTCGTTTGAAACTGCACTGTCTAAAACAAATGGATCGCATCTGTTAATTGAAAAACTCGTCTGACACTGTTTATCGGCGATGGTGGCGCGCGGGTTTTGATGCCGTAGTGGCAGGAGATGCAGCCGAAAGCGCGTCCGCGTGGTCACCGGTCAACGGCAAGGGGTGGCGCCACGCTCATCATGCCACGCCACCATCATTCCCCGATGTCTGACTGAAGCGCCCTTTATCCAACCAACTGCCACCAGTAGCCGTAACCTCGCAACGACTGCATAATGGTTTGTCGTGCCGCCCTCGGACAGAATTTTTTTTTCGTGCTTAGCGATCGTAATGAGCGGCCAGACAACAAGAACTGGCCCGTTGTGAGCGAATCATCTCGATTTGTGCTCGCAAGGTCACTGCTCCAGGGGTAGTGACTTGATTGCGATTTCAAGGTTCATCACTTCGACAAAGTCTGGCCATACACGTGCATACACCCCCGTAAAGATGGGAAGCGGACACCCTCATGTAGGGTCAAAATTGATGATGATCGCAAACGGGTGAACATTCATGCCAAATCTAAACATCCACCAGACAACGAAGGACCGGACACAACCATGACACCACCCCCGATTGGATTGCACGAAGGCGATGGTTACCACAGGACCCTGCGAATTTTGACCGGAGAGTGTTGTTGCTGCACTCGCCTGCACTCACACCGTCTGCAAGCAATCAATCAACCAATCGTGGATACCCTTTTGGCTCCCCATATCACCTTTCCTTCTTCTTGGGGTTAGTGCCGATGGCAAGATACAGTCCCACCACACCACACCGCTCCTCAATTTGAAGTCAGTGCGCGTGGGGGGCGTGGGGCGTGACCATCGCCGGTGCCCCTTTCTGTACACTGATATGGGGGACCCGCGTGTAGTAGCAGCGGTTCATCTAGTGGGACAAGTCGCGATTGTACGGCAGGAACAAATCACTGACAGTCCGACGCACCGATGACACGGGTATATTTACGAGTCGTCGGTGATGCGGCTCTCCCGGTAGCCTCCCCCCGTCTATCACCACGAGCTCACCCTTGGTGCGTCACGCCCCTATCAGCGGAGAATGGGAATTGCGGATGACACGAGATGACACGATTGGTCCGAGGTGGTCCGAGGTGATGATGGGCAGAATCTGCAGTAACACACTGCCCCAAGCTTTTGAGAAAAAACGGTCAAAATTCATTTTTGCCCTTTCCTTCCTTCACCTTCAAGATGTGGCGCGGGAAACGCGGACACGTGATGAGAACTTTGGAGTGAGGCGCGTCGCACATAAGCTAAAGGACTCGGATAAGTGGGTTAATGCGCCCGCGCCCGAGCCGTTTTGGGCGGCCGTGATCTTCTTCTATTAAAGAACACCGATGCTATCTCTGCCTTTGCCACTCCTCCTTCTCGTCCACATTCATCTTCTCGGCTATCCGCACGCCGATGAACCAGAATATGATGAGAACGTCTTCAACGTAAAGACGCGCGGATTGCGCGATCGGACCAAGACCATGGAAGACTTATGTTACTTCCTGGTTGGAAAAATCGAGCGTAAGCCGCGCTTGAAAACAGTAAGTTCTCTCCCCCTATCAAACGATCCGTACAGCCCGTATCACACAGAACCGTTTCAGCTCTTTCCGACATACCCATGTTCGCAGCCATCAGACTCGGTAGCTTTTAGAGCCGTGCTTGCGAAATACCTGGAGGGCCTGAGAAATCATGTAGTGAGGCCCGAGACGGTCTCTAAATCTCAGAGTACGTCATCCAAAGCAAAGAGCCCAGTACCTGGGACGACACCGGATCCCTGGTGGTGGAAAGATGTCGTCGTGCGGAAATCCTTGCTAGAGGAGTGCACGGGAAATCGGTGAGCCGTCGGACGATCTTCGACATCGATCGATTTTTTGTTTTGTTTTTGTGCTTGACATGTCTGAGCACGATGCTGCTTGCAGGTTTGAACGCATGATCATAGCACTCTCCACGCATGCACTTTTTTCAAATACTTCAGAGTCGTTCAATAATATTGCATCAGACGCCTCTGCAGCCCTCGTGAGCGCTAACCAACCTTCTTATTTTGGTCTCACTGACGTACCATAGAATCTCTTGCCGACCCTCCCTAGAGCGCATGTTTCCTTGGAAGCAGCCATTCGTGGTGCTCGCAGGGCATGGGAACGATCTGCCGCTCTATTCCAGCAGCGCCAGGCAGATTCGAAACACTCAGAGGTTAGTCCCAATGCTTGCTGCTGGGATCCACTTAAGCGAGCCTCACCGTCATGCAGAGCAGTGCAACCGGACCTGGATGTGAATCGAACTCCAATGCTATGCCAGTAGCTCTCTCCCTTGGTGAACTCATTTCCCTTTGTGAGTCTAAGCGGGAAAATTTGGAGCGGGGCCCGTGGCAGGGGGAAATGGGGCATGCCTCGCTCGATTTTTTCGTCGGTCTTGCTGGATTGAGCTGGCCTGAGCTTCCCGCGGGTTTCACCGAGGGCGTCAACGAAACATATTTGTCACCGGAGAAGATATCCACTGTAAGCCTTCCCGACGCCTGCCCGTTCAGCTGGCTGGCGGTCTAACGTTAATGGGACAGAACGAAGATCTCCTGCCCCCACTCCCGACAGCTGCTGCGCACCATCCACAACACATGGAGTCGTTTTCGTCCCCCGTCACACCGACGTCATCAGTATCCGCGGATCGTCGACCGGCTCAATCTGGCGACTCCTCAACATGGCGCCTCAACGTCCTGATCACGGAACGCCTTGCTGCAGAGGAACAAACCAATCTTGCATTCAAGGAGGCGTTGAACAGGATGCGTACAATGCGCGAGGGCCTGCAGGCCCAATTGAGGTTAATCGCACCTGCAGACGGCGCGAGCGCTCAGGCGCAAAGTTGGAACCCGTCTGATGTACCAACACCACCTGCACCCCCCAGCAAGGATGTGACAACAGAGGCGCTTCCAGGAGAAAATGCCGCGCGGCCTCGTGCGCAGGCCGCACTAACGGAAAAAGTTAGCAGTGTCCAATTAGCGGCTTTCCCCCTGCCCAAGGCGTCCCATATCCGTAATCACCCCTCCCGCTCTCGCATAGTGGCTGTCCCTACCGCAGGACCAAGTCAACCGACACGCCCCTTGAAGGTGAACAAGAAGCACGGTCCAAAGAAGCCTGTACGGCCCACCGATCATCCCCCTACTACTTCTGTCCCAAGCTCTTTCGGGACCGATAGTAGCGAGGCTGTGGCCCGGGTACCGTCCGAGCATCACCAATCGCCCACGACAACGCAGGAGAGGAAGGCTACGGTTTGTCTCTTCACGCGTTCTCCCTCATCAAGTAGATGTCTTAATTTCCGTTAAACTGATCTAGATTATCAATTTTGAGGATGATGAAGACTTCCTGCCTTCGGACCTCAGGCCAAGCATCAGACCCCCCGCACCCCCGAAATACGATTTCATAGAAGACGATTCGGCCTTCCTTCCGTCGTTTTTAAAACGCGATATGGTACGGGTGGACCCCGCAAGGCTGCAGGCACGACCTGCAAGCGCCAGCCTGGCACCAAGCCGTGAGAGCACCCCTGAACGCGGAACACGGATACCCTCTGTGGGTGATGGCAAGGATGAAGACGATTGGAGTTATGAGGGAAAGAGCGTGACACTCCGCGATATCCTCGTGCGAGCGGGCGACGCGACGTTTGCTCATTTTGATATTCTACGTGAGCGATATCTCTCGCTTTCTCTTTTTTCTATCTCGACTCTTGCATAAGGCCGCACAGGCCCCGACGGAGGCACACATCCCCTTTTGAGCACCCTGATTGTACCGTGTGCCACCCTGCGCGCTGCCACGCCCAGATGGCAAGGCTTTCGAACGTGTTTGACTCGAATTACTTTGCCGCCGTCGGCACCCCGCGTACCCCGCACGCCTAGCAGCGGGTGCCCCGCGGATTCAACCCCCTTTCTTTCTTTCGGCCTCGCTGTTTTGGCCTGATTGATCAGATTATTAACGCAATTGAAATTTTATCGCAGATGAAGAGGTCGTAGATGTGGCAGATGAGACGCTGGGGTGGGAGTAGGTTCTGACGCGGCGTGTTACACGTAAACAAACAGGCGCGCATTATCTTATCGAATCAATAGGCCTGGAACTTGGGGGATACTACAGGTGAATTGGTTGAGCGTGGGTGCTGATTGTGAAGGTTACAGTATCTAACACCCTTTGGAACAAGAGGGTTGGAGGCCGTCACCCCGCAGGGAAAATACTCCCGGGGGCATAGCAGTTACTCGGAACTATACAAAACCGTACCCCACAAATCTCGATCGTAGATTGCGTATTTAGACGAGTGGCGGTGCGATAGGGTGGTTTATCAGATTAAACCCCATGACACGTCTACGAAGACATGAGCATCTGAAGGGAGGAGGGGAGGGATGATAAACAACGTTGATAGGCATTTTTTTTTCTTGTGGATGGGTTCGCTGGACAACTGCCGAGAGATGGGGGCGTCGGAATACAGGTAATCCAGGCCTCACGTCAAACGGTTAAAATGCAAATGCCGAAAGGAGTAACAAAGGGAGTTGGGGACACTATTTTTTTTTTTCTTCTTCGTCATCAAAAGCAGATTTCTGAACCGAGTTGGAATGAAAAAAAAGATAAAAAAAAAGTGATGGGGATAAGGCGGGAGGAACAAGGAAGATAAAAGGGCGGATATATTTGGGGGGATTAGCGTGGGAATACAGAAATGGAAAGGATGTGATTGGGTGATTTGATAATATCTGTTTGTTGGACGGGTTTCAGTTGGGTTTATCTTGTTTCGGTCTCGTCGTCGTTTGATGTAACTTCATCTCTCTCTTTCTCTCTGGTCACCATCTCATCTCTTGCCTCCTCCCTCCCCCCCCCACCACAAACTCATTTCCCCTTCCCATACTCGCCATGCTCGGTGTACAGAACGCTATATCCCCCGTGTCTAGGTTACAGTTCCCTCATAATCCGTCCTCAACCGATCTCTTTCAAGCCCCGCCTTCGCCCAACAGCTTTCAGTCCGCTTCCTCACCGAAGGTTCATCAACCTTACTTTCCGAAAAGATCAACTCTTCTCACCTCACCACCTTATACAGGATCGACAGCCAGATCAAACTCCTTCAACTCCCGTCCTGCTCCAATCTGCTCCGCCTTCGGTTACCCAAGCCTGTGCTAATTGTAAAGCCACCAGTACGCCGCTATGGCGTAGAGATGCCGAGGGTAAACCCGTTTGCAACGCCTGTGGTCAGTCTTGCTTTCCATTTCGATTCCTTTTCACGTGTGTGTGCCTCTCCGTAACGCATCTCTTCCACGTGTCGAGTGCGTAGAGCCGCATGCCATGCAAACGTTTGCCTCGCACGGACGATCTGTCCTCACGTTGGGACCCTTCCTTCTTATTCTCCATATCTCATTGTACCGGCTATGCTGACGTGCCTTCGCCACTCTCCCGTCCGCATGTTCTCATCAATAATCGCAATCCCTTCCTTCCCTCACACGCGTATGCTCACAATGATCTTAAACAGGCCTCTACTTCAAATCAAAGGGCAGCATTCGTCCCCCGGATCTTAGTCGCGCAGGAGCTCGCGCTTCCTCGACTGCCGCTACCCATCCCGCAGCCACCGGCGACGGAACAGCAGCGCTGCCCAGCCGGCATATGACACATACCCCACCGTCGCTACTCACACCTGCAGCCTCGCCGGCCCTCGAATCTTCCACTCAAAACCAGCCCTCTAACCCACCTGCACCTCATCTTTCAGGCGGCACTTGTCCTGGTGACGGCCTCTGCAACGGTACTGGTGGTAGTTCATCTTGCTCCGGTTGTCCCACCTACAACAACACAGTCAACGCTCGATCCGACATGGATTCCGCAAAGGCTATCAATCCCGCCTCCCCTTCTGCTCAGCCCCCCACCGAACCACAGCAGCAACAATCCGCAGACTCCCCCGATAGCGGCCCTGGTCAGGGCGCACGCGGTCGCAATGGCCGTGCTGCACCCATCGGTGCGCTCTCGTGTGCCAACTGCGGGACATCGACGACGCCGCTCTGGCGCCGCGACGACGTCGGCAACAACATTTGCAATGCTTGTGGTGCGTCTTTCCTTCATTGTTCTAATCGTTCCTCTTGCGTGTCCAAAATGTCGTTATCGCCGCAGCGCCTCTGTGATGTGCTGGCACATTCTCATGGGGCGGAGATCGAATCTATCTTATCACATCACGGACCTTGTTTGATAACGACTTTTTTGTTTACTTTTTTTTTTTTACGACCACCGGGGTTCACTGGGGTTGATCAACGTCAACCTTGTTGTGTTCAACCCTTTTGTTTTGCTCCATTTATCAAACTGAATGATATCTGACTTTTTCCTTTTACGTACAGGTCTGTACTTCAAGCTCCATGGGACACACAGGCCGAACAGTATGAAAAAGACTGTTATCAAGCGGCGCAAACGTGTTCCTGCAGCTGCCTCTGCCGGCCGTCTCACTGACCAAGCTGCGGCTGAAGCCCTCGTCTCCGTCGGACGTGGCGTTCACGCTGGCACTGGCGACGAGGAGGACGATGACGAAGATTCACCCGAACCAAAGCGCAAGCGTTCGCGCCGTTCATTCCCCCGCGTGAAACGCGGTGGAAAGGACAAAGGAAAGGATGGAGACGATGAAGAGGGCGGGGAGAACGATGCCCGGCAGGATTGGGAGATGACCGACGCGGCTCGTCCCGGTTCGCGCGGTGG
>Ga0307510_10000158_pt1 | contig 56641 bp, 76 predicted proteins | sample 12_EM_MG_FD_207224 | JGI IMG/M metagenome (GOLD analysis project Ga0307510, IMG submission 207224) | Populus trichocarpa ectomycorrhiza microbial communities from riparian zone in the Pacific Northwest, United States - 12_EM | ecosystem: Host-associated > Plants > Roots > Unclassified | place... | reverse complement strand
GAACCACTTGCCATTTTTCCCCTAAAAGGAGTAGGAGGTTGAGAGTACACAAAAGGCAAAGACGGTACAAATCGTACACGGTTGAGTAAGTCGGGACCGTAGCTGAAGATGACCTTGACATCTGGACGGGGACTCTCGTAGGGTAGGGTAATCGCTACGTTTCCGCCCTTGTCCCCAATCGCGCCGGTGGCTTGTTCGATCGTCTTACCCTCCGAAATCGTGTCGATGGCAATGTCGAGCGCATTGCCCGTCGCCGCGCGAATCTTCTCCACGACGTCCTCGTCGCGGTAGTCAAATACCTCGTCTGCGCCAAGGCCCCTGACGAGGCCAATGTTCTTTGGAGACGTGGTCGTCAAGACGCGGAGCCCGCCTAGCTTGGCGAACTGGATGGCATACTGGCCGACGGACGATGCGCCGCCCCAGACGAGGATGGCGCGTTGCGGGTCGCTGGGCCCAATAACTTCCAAAGGTGACGGCAGCTCAAGGCTCTGGTGCAGACACTGCAGGGCGGTCAATGGACCGATGCCGAGCTGCGCGGCTTCTTCGAATGACCAGCCGTCAGGGATGGGCACGACGCCCAATTCGGCGTCCGCCACGAGGTACTCCGCGTACGACCCATTACCTTGCTGGGCTATACAAGTTCTTGTTCAACAGGGACGACTGGTGATATGCGCGGGAAAGAAAGCAACTGACTGCCCGAGATGAATCCTGCGACCCGCTCCCCGACCTTCCTCACTCCCTCCGGGACATCCGGACCAAGCCCCTCGACGGTGCCTGCAAAATCGTTGCCCACTGTTGCGCCATACTTGGCTGCATCGAGTGCACGTTTGGCCGCTTTCCCTATTAATAGATAGAAGCGTGATACGGATATATGAGCCCTGCGTGGCTTGGAACAGGTGGCCTGACGACTGACAATCTGATGGGTTTTGTGCCGCAGCCGTGACTTTGACTAGGATCTGACCGGGACCAGGCTTCGGCACGTCCGCGATGCCCAAGGCAATCCCGTTTTCTGTTACGAGGGCTGCTCTTTGCTTGGCGGGGGCCATGTTATGAAGCGTCTGAAGGAAGATGGAAGATAGGGACTTTTATGATTACTGTAGATCCCTCGGTCGTGATGTCATTGCGCCCCGAAGTTGGCTTTGTCAGAGAGGATCGGGGTGGCTTACTGTACCCCGGCCATCAATGTTGACTAAAACTGCTGCACCCGATTATTGGTCGACGCACGATTCTCAGCTTGTTCTGGTTCTGAGCTCTCTGTTTATTCCTTTTAAATTTCAATCCCTCTGAACGCTAATGAAATCTTATCTACGGGTGGTACTTCCTTCCCAGACCAATCCCATACTTTACCCCTTTGCCTCCAATTCCAGCCCCTCGACTGTTTCCATTATTCTCTCGGCCGCAAAATCAGGTTCGAACAGGTCCCCTTTCGGTATGCTATTCCAGAAAGGTTTGCTAAGGTCTGTCTTGACTGTTCCTGGGTGGATGCCGACACACATCGCGTGGCTATTCCCCTGTTGCAATTGCCTATCGAAGGTCTTGATGACCTGATTCAACGCAGCCTTCGAGGCACGATACGAATACCATCCGCCTTTCTTGTTGTCTGTGACTGAACCCAGCCTCGCGGTGATATGCACCCACTTTGCGAGCTTGCCCTCGTCATCCGCCGTGGCGTGTGCCTTCGGAAGAAAATGCGCGAAGTGTTTGATAAGTAGAAGATGAGAGATGACATTGATCTGGAACGTCTGGCGCATGATGCTTGCGTCGAGATCACCCGGCTGCTTCTCTACGTGAAGCATGCCGCCGGCCATGAATGCCGTATGGAGATAGGATTCTTGGTCTCTGGGAAGGCTGTCAGAGAGTTGCTGTGCCGCCGCTGCAATAGAATCCTCGCGCGTCAGATCGAGGGGGACTAGTTTCAGCCGTGACTCGTCGACATCCTTGAGAGGAGAAAGGATGTTCCTAGCAACTGCTAGGGGTGACCCCGATCGATAGGTGGCATAGACAGGAAGATTTGTGCTGCAGAGGAGCCGTCGCGTGAGGGCGAGCGAGAGACCCCTCGTAGAAGGGCAAACAAAGGCGAAAGGGTAGGCTCCCATGATTAGGTTGTCCTTGTTTGCAGGCCCATCGTTGTCTCGCTCTGGAATATATACCTGTCCAAAGGTGCACTACGATGCACGATGCAGTATGATGTCATGCCGGAGAAATGTCCTCGCTACTAGTATCTTTTGGACTGATTGATTTGGTACAGTACCAGTTCCTTTATTCACATTCATCGTCGACAAAAGTCTCCTCCTCGTCGTTCCATCCCAGAGTTTCTGGGGCGATTCCAAGTTGCCGGAGCATGAGCCCAAGAGTACTCTCTTGCTTCTCCGCACATCCATCCTCTTCCGCGTCCGGGCCATCTTCCCTGAAAGTACCACGTTCGTCCCGTTTATCCCAGCCCCACCCGGTGTCACGACTGTTTCCACGTGTCTCATCCCCTTCAGTACTCAGATCACGTACGATACTCCACAGTTCATACGCAGCTTCCCTACCGGCATCTCGCCACTTCTTCGCAAGGCCTTTTAAGTGGTCCTCATCACCATCGCGCTTAATTTTGACTGCACGTCTCAAGATAGCAACCTTGCGCTCGAGGTTCATGATAGTTTGATTCGGAAGGACGATTGGTCGCGATGCATGCACCGGAGCCTTCCCAAGAGGGGACCTGAATTGCGCTGCTGCCCTGGAAGAACGGACCAATGATCTACCGTTTGACAGTGATCCCGGAGTAATATCTTGCGCGCTATTGGGCATGATTTTGTATCCGGCTCGCGGCTCCTTGGCGAAACGATCCTGTATGACCTCTAGAGGAGTTGGCGTCGCGGGTTGCATCGACGTCGGTTTGATCTGCAACGGCGAACGGAAAGGCGCCGCAAGTTTCCTCCGGGAGAGTTTTTGAGACGCGAGAGTTGCCCGTTGAGGTGCAGGGGCATTCCGGAGGGGAGAGGACATTGTCTCGTCTATTCTCTGTACAGAAGATCGATACGATTACCAAAAGTCATAAGACGTCGCTCACAATTCGTTTCACGGGCTTTCCACAGGCCGAATCCTGTACCGTCCATTCAGCTACAGTTTCAGGACAGTTTCTGGCAGCGCACCTTAGCGTTTACATTGCATTGAGCGCGTTTAGTACCCGTAGGCTGGTGAGGAGGTGAAGGTGATGATGAAGGCTCGTCTTCGTGAAGACAGAAATTAGGACTGGACATGGTAATTGCAGGATAACCACCAATCTCTGTGTTGCTGCTAGAACAGTCAACCTCTCCTCCCGCCGGGCTTTCAATGGCCGAAATATCGCAGTCTGTCTGAGGTGAGGACAGAGGGGATGTCAAGTGCATAGAGACGCCAGAACTTTCTACATCAGGCGAGGAGGAGGTATGCCTAGCCAGAGTTTTCACGAGGCACGAAGGGGTACGAAGGACACCAGGTGTCTGACTTGGGGATGGCCCAGGAGTCTCCACATCGTAGACTTGAGGCTGAATATTTTCACAGGGCAGGACTTCGCGAGTATTCAGATGAACGTCTGTGTCAACCGGAGTAAGAACCGAGATATCAAGCGAAGAGATGATAGTCGTCGGTCCCAGGGGCAATTTCGGCTCAGTGTTAGCAATACGGCAAGTCACGAGTAGTTCTGCGTTGTCATAAATGTCACTTAATGCACTTATTCCCAGATTCGAGTCTGCGGCCAAACAGGGAGAGCTATCGAGAACAGGAGAGGGTTGTGCCGTCCAGGGATCGTCAGACCGAACTTCGCCGAAGGAGAAAATCACTGGGGCAATATCAAGCAGTTCTTCTTGAGAATTCTGGACATGGCCTAAGGACAGAGGTGATAAAATCCTTGACGCTTCCGAATGTTCGGCGATCGGATTCGGTGGAACGGCGCTTTCAGTGAAACCATCATTATATGCGGAGACTGGGGACGCCATACTCTACAAACGTGAGCGTGATTCAAGAGCTAGAGAACGAATATTAGAGGCGAATCAGAGTTGTTACCTTGAAAAAGTCATCTTTATCGTCATTTTCTGTTAAGGGTTTTGGAAATAGAAGAGGAGCAAGTGGCGCATCTGCGCTAGAGGCTTGACACATTGTTTGCGAAGATGAAGCCGAAGGCGAGAATGGATGTGTGAATAATGCATGGTCTGCATATATTGTGCATTCATCTCGGCAAGCCTGCAAGGAGCATTGTACATCACACGGCACAACAGATTCGGAGACGGCATTAGCTTCAAACATTCATCTCCGGAAAATGCCCCCATTCAAGAACGTAGGACAACTCACCTGTCTACTAGTGTCTTCGTTCTTTCCTAGGCCATCAATTGTGACCGGTACTTGCTCTATGGTACTTGACACTAGTGACATCTACAGGTCCGTCAGGATTGTCAGCATATATGCGTGAGGTAGAAGCAGAATGGTGCCAAAGAAACCATTGAACGAGTGACGTACGATTTCACCTAGAAACTAGGTAGGTCGATATCATCCTTATCACATGGCACTTCGAGAGAGGAACCACCGCTACCTTGTCCGTGTTTGTCGAGGAGAGCAAGAAATAGAGAGGGTCCACCGTCTTTGCCCTAGGTTGAATCGTAGTAGAGAGGACGGAAACTGTCTATCAGTTGTCTGACTCGAGTTACAGTGTGTTAGAAGAAAAGAGTAACTACACACAAACTACCCACAGAACCACAGAAAAATGGAGCTTACGAAGAATTGTACCGCGACAAGCCACGCGCTATTTACACGTTGTTTGTAAGTTATGTGTCACGCACTTCGTTCGGGAAAGAAACACAGCAACTCGCGCTCAACGTTCAACCCTCATACAAGCTCAAGGACCCACGGACAGGTATGACGAAGTAGCAAAAGCCAATGTAGTAAATTGCACGGCTCATTTTGCCTGTCTACCCTTGGGCACACCAGTTCATCATCACTTGCGTTTTTGCACCTTAACTCTCGGATCCCCACGGTCGTTACGCTTCTTCAACTTCTCTTGCCTCTTACTTAAACCTTCCTGCCCTGGTTCTTCCTCACCAACAGAAGACGACCGGCCAAACAACATAGGTGAGATAAGTACGCTCCATAGTTTGTAGACCACAAATATAGGAATCTGGGGAGGAACATGTCAAGGAGGCCACCTCATAGTGTTAGTAGGATCGTACCACGGTGTATATCCACCAGAACCATTCCCCTAGAATGGCAGAGCCTACTTGGGCAAACCCTACAGATGATCAGGGAAGGGGTGCAAATATGATGTCTGTTTACCGACTCACAAGAGATATAAAGGATGTCAAAAATCCACTCCGTCATCCCTGGTTGGTTTAAGTCATCACCAGGAGACACGAGACCACCTGTAGAATCTCGTCTGGGTGTCCCCATTTTCTTTAAGTGATGGTAAAGAAACTGGGAGAGTGCCGCGGAAATGCAGTAAAGGACGATGGCCTTTTTTGATTGTTGGAAAGCTTGCCATCGTAACAGGACCCTGATGAGCAAGGGCAAGAAGTTACCCAGGAGGTGACCATAAAGCATATTCCTGATGGCTGTCTCATTCTGAGATGCTGTGAGAGAAAGCGTCAGAGGGAACTATGTACGAGAAAATGTACACAGCTAACCTATTCGTTTCGCTGATGCATTTGCCATGGGTGAAGCACTTCAGACGCATGTCGTAAGCGTAAGCGCACGAGACGGCTGTTCGTAGGATTGTTGGCCTTGGCCACGCACGGATTTCGGCCGTTGTTCCGCATAACATTCTTCTGCTAATCAAATGGTGTGGATTCTTCAACAAATATATAGCCAAAACATCCTAAATGGCGCTACAGCTTCGGTCGCTGCATTTCACACAAATTTTCCATGTTTCGTCGAAATCTACGTCTGGTCAACAACTCCGCAAACTGCTGTAGTATCTTGGCAGTTGGCCTTATAAGAGAGATAATGTAACATGTAGCGCGCCGCGTTCCACCGCTCGTCATTTCCATGCCTTCCCCATGATCCATTTGAGCAATAGGGCTACTAGTCGCCAAGGGGATTGCGTCTAGATATGCAGACGATGTTCAACCTAGTCATGAATGATAATAAGACCAAGTTTGGAACCCTAGGCCGTTATTCAGATAAGCCCCTTAACCATATCCCCCATTCTCCCCTTCTTGGATAGGGAAAATCCATTACAATGGAAATTAATATTGAGGCATTCCATGTGAAAAGAGCCGCGACAGGACAAACATAGCGAAGCCATTGTCACGACATGGCCAAATGAACTATTGCATCTAGTCGCAAACTCAAAACCATCACGCGATGGTATAAACTTGGGGAGAATGTGAGTTCCTTGCGACGCTCTACAATTGTAAGGGATGCAAGAAATGCTCGTCAGGCCTTCGCTTCCCAGCTGACGCCACATCCGCATCCAGAACCGACGGCCTGGGGATTATCGACGACACGAAAAGAGCTACCGATAAGCTCGGTGGCGAAATCGACCGTGGAACCCCGCAAGAGTTGGAGAGATACGGCGTCTACAATGACGCGGGCCTGAGCCACGACGGGGTGCTCAAATACACTTCAGAACATTTCTCAGTCCCTGAATATACAAGGAAAAAGGATGATGACGGATGACGGCGTACTAGTCCTCAGGAGCGTGTTGCCGTATGAGCTCCATCTTGTATTGATATCCATGACATCCGCCCGATTCGACAGAGATTCGCAGGGCCGAACCCGAATGTTCTCCTTGAGAGGATATTCGACGGAGTTGCTGCCCGAACACACATGTCAATAACCGCTCATCTCACACAAGTGATATTACAGCAAACCTCTGCCGCGTGTTCTGTGAGGACCAACCGCGCATCGCTTTGAGGAGGAAGCACCACATCGAGTTCAGCGGCTTCAATGTCCTCGACTGTTGGTGAACGGCGTAGAATTGCCAAGGCCGTGGGAGGAGTTGGTGCGGGTGCGGCTCTGTGATGTTGTGTGGAGACAAATGCCCTCCGCGAGATGGATTTGTTAGACAAAGATGACAGAAATGGAAATGAATATGCGTTTGGTGCTATGAACTGGGCATGGAGGAGGAGACGACGGCAAGGGAGTGTGTGAGTGCATGCAAGTGTGAGGAACCGGAGTGGGGCAGTCATCGTGGTCACTGGCACAGTTAGTGGTTGGTCAGCATAAATTACAACTCGATCTCGCCTGACTTCAAACTCGCGCGACAACCCTGCATGGAGCCTTGGGATGACCAGTAACGGCATCAAAGACACCATTCAGTCTGCTGTACAACTCAATAAGGACCATCAGTATGCGCTCAATGTCTACGCGGAGCGTTTGGAAGCCGAGCTCGAGGCAGTCGACAAACTTCTCGTGAGTCTTTGCCGACTTGAAAAGAGGTTGTGACTCAAGCTCTCTAGAACGCTGCTGAACTCGAGGAAGAAGAGTCGAATCCCGACATAGCTGGTTGCATACAAATATCTGGGGCATGTAAGCCTGTGGGCCTCTTGTCCAGCACAGATTTGTTGTCTCAGGTAAATGACGTTGCTGCACGAGACACGCTACACGAACTTAGGAAAGCTTAGGATTCACCCTTTTATGATGATACCACCCGTCGCCAGCGATTCCTAAGCCTCACTGAGTACCACCCGAGTGCGCACCCATTCGTCTCATACACTGACCCTGCTTAACTCAGCATCCCCAGTGAAACCCAAAGAGCTGGAAAGCTTGGCCGAGGCTGTTCGTCTTGAAAACCGGAGACTTCGTGCATACGAGGCCCAGCGAAGGTCGGTTCAACCATACCATCATGGCGGCTCCCTTATGACGGCTTTCCAGGGGTGAGCACTCGTTCGCGGCGCAGTATTCTATGAGAGACCTTGAATCTACAGAGGGTCTCGATTGGGAACGCATCGCTTCAAAGGTGACCTTTTCAACATCATCGCGTATCAACCGCCTGCTCACCCCAACCTGACTAGGTCAATATGGACTCCTCTGCTATATCTCAACGTTCTGCGAGGGAGTGCGAAATTCGTTGGCTGGGTGATCGACACCCAAAATTCAACCACTCTCCTTGGACTGCCTCTGAAATCACAGCAGCGAAAGCACTGGTTGAAGGTTGCGAAATGAGTGACATTGATTGGGTGTCTATCGCCGAGCAACTAGGTGTACGCTTTTCACATAATTCGTTATTTTCGAGTGCTCAAGGAAGTGAAGACGCGGCGGACTCCGATAGACGTCATGTGCCATGCAATTGCACGAAAGACGCATGTATGGGATACCGAATCAGACAAGCGATTGGTCGAGGCGGTTCGGAAATATGGTACCGAGAGCTGGTCACTAGGTATTCGTACCTACGTTTTCTTTACGCGCTATCATTGACGACCCTCGGAAGTTGCTAGAGCAGTTTCTGAGGATGCGCAGATTAATTCTTGTCAGAATCGTTGGTATCGGACACTGGATCCATCGATTCGTAGGGGCAATTGGAGCCCAGATGAGGATGCTCGATTACGACTGGCCGTCGACCTCTATGGTCACGCATGGATGGAAGTAGCATCCGTCATTCCAGGACGAAACAATGAACAATGCCGGGATCGATGGACCGAAAGACTCAATCCCAAAGTTCCGAGAGGGAAATGGACCGCCGAGGAGGATGCAAGACTGCTTTCCGCCGTCGACGAGTTTGGTGTGGGAAGATGGAAGGAGGTGAGTGAACGGGTTGGGACTGGCAGGACGGACAATACGGTAAGCCTTGAACATATTTTATGTCAACAAGGGTCAACGCTGGCCTGAATCACAGTGTCGATACCGCTATGAGGCACTGAGCAGTCGAGGCAGCTTGGTCATGACCAGTGGGACAAGCGAGGCCCCGACTGTCGTTGCTGCGACTGGAGGGCCTTCATCTTCCAGGCCAAGGCAACGTAATCGCAAGGGGAAGGGGCGCGAACTTCCGTCAGGGTCGACTGGTACAACTTCAACTCAGAAAGAGGATACATTGCAGGATTCCCAAACGCGGACAAGGAATCGCAAGAAGACCCAGGCAAGGAGAGGAGACTCTGAAGCAATCGAGCGGGATGCAGAGCAGCCCAGAGCAGGTTCCGAGCCACCCCCCGCTAAGAGTACTAAGAAACCCCGCCCTAAAGCGCGACCGCTGGCCAAAGCGAAAACACAAACCTATGCAACCTCGGGTCCTTCACCAGATCCGCAGATCACGGGTGAAATACAACCGGCTGTATCCGAGGCAACTGCTGTTGGGACCATGGAATCAGCCCATGCATCGCCCTCCGCACTGGAAGGCGAAGAGGAGGACTCACGCGGAGATACACAACGGCTTTCACGCAAACGGGCCAATCCCGCTTCACCCGAGTCGCACCATACGGATAAAAGGCGAAAAAGTAACAACATCTTTACGCGTTTACGAGTACTTGCTGATAGGACATAATAGCATCCGGCGCTGACTCGTCATCTACGAGCAACATCAATACGGATTCTGCTTTGGGGGATCAATCAAACGAAGGAGTCGCGCTGTCCGTTGCGCAGGGGGACATGGCTAGCCCTGGTGCAACAACTAAGAAGAGCCAGACAACCCGTAGGACGACCTCAGCACCAACGAGGGTTCAACCAAAGAGATCGTCACAAAGCTAGATCGTTCGTGTCTGGAATTTTGAGGTCGTTTCATGGCTGTTACGTGGGTAGTATTCAACGTAGGAATTGCAGTAAAATGACATTAAAAAAACAGTAAAATGCTACTGAACAATAAAACTCATGCGCCCAATTTCCATCGTTTCCGTGGATGCCCTGTAGCCTCCCAGTTGACGATGGCGCCTAATATTTCGCCGTCATCTGGTCCTACGACATCTTCTGTCGCTAACAGAAGGTTTTGCAGCGATTCTTGAACAAGGCTTGCATTTTTCAATTTCTTCTCCAAGGATGGCAGCGCTTGCTTTCTTGGTGGCGAAGGCTACAACACCGCAGTGAGAAAAATGAGAATGGACTGGAGTAAGGACGCGTACCGGAGTCCGGAGATATGTGTGCTTTGGTGGTAAATTTGGGTAAAAGTGGGGAATAGAGCGAAGTGTACTTGGTATTGTGGGCGGAGAACCCTCATCGTCTGACGAAAGTAGCTTGGGTGGCGGAGATTTGCGTCCAGCAGGGAGTAAAGTCAAGGACTCATTGACGGTAGTAGAATCTTTGAAGTAGACTCTTAGAAGGGAAGGCAACAATATCACTGCGGCGTACCTCGACGCCTCAGCTTGGAAAGCTCTGATATTAGCTGCAGGCTATCCGTATCCAGACCATACTCCTGGGAGACATCGAACATGTCATTCGCCAGTGGAGCAGTTCTATTGGCGAGATTGGCATATTCATGGATCTTTCGGTGTAAGTCCTGAATGACTGGGCAGGCATCAACGGATGTAAGAACAGCGAGACGATTCCAAAGAACCAGCAACCCACAATGAACCACTTCGGCTTCCAATCTATCCAGTGCAGCGGGCTCCGCAGCGTCGAACCCCTCATGCTTTAGTTCGGCAGAAATGAAGCGATGCATCACTCTGGAAGCGGTTTCAGGGCTCACGCCAGAAAGCTCCTGAGGTGTTAAGGCTTCAATCCACGACGTCGGATCTTTTCTACCGTAGGGTACTTGAAAGCCAGGGTACACAGCGCCTTGGGCCTGCGAAGCATAGTTCACGGAGGGAAAAGACTGAGTTGAATATTGGCTATACGCTTGTGGGTAGGTGCTGTATGGCTGCGTAAAAGTCTGAGTAGGTGGGGGCAACGGCCCAGGTGACATTTTGGCTTCGAATGAGATGACCGATGATGACCGGGCACTATTTCCGCTGGGAGCGGCACTTCCACGGTTGACTCCGCAATCCATACAAATCTCACGGCCGCTCTGAATCCCCCCTTCATCTTTTACCCCGAATCATGACTGTGCCACAGGAAAAGACGGCAGAAGACCTACAGGCATCGACTACGAGGCCTGCCGCCCCCCTTCGTACGGAGACGTTCAGAAAATCTCGCCCAGACATCGTTGGACCGGAAACAGTCGAACCCCCATTCCCCATCTTCCTATCTGGAGCAGTCCAGCGAGGCTTTGGCCGAGGTGGGAAAGACCTTGGCTGCCCAACAGGTGAGTTTGCATGGTTCTGATATGCGGACACCTTAGTCTTAACCTTCATTGCTTCCTGCCAGCGAACCTTCCTGATGAATCGATTACTCCGATGAGCAGCGTGTGCAAGCCGGGCGTTTACTTCGGCTATGCACAAGTGTATGGCCTCGGTGGCCAGGAGGGTAAGGTGCACCCGATGGTGATGAGCCTTGGCTGGAATCCGTTTTACAAGAACGAACGCCTCACTGCGGTATGTGTCCGCTGTTCTGTCAAACGCCACCAGGCTCATTGACGTATTAAAGGAAATTCACATCATGCACGAATTCAATGCTGACTTTTATGGCCGTGACATGCAAGCAGTCGTGCTAGGTTATATTCGCCCAGAGCTGGACTATACCTCTAGGGGTCAGCGCTTCACGCTTTTGTTAGAACGAACCTGGCTCACATCCCCCTCGGGCTTTCAGAAGCTCTCATAGAAGACATTAATACGGACAAGCGTGTGGCACTCAACGCATTGTCTCGTGAGGCCTACATGAAATTCGGAGTTGATCCCAATCCAGGGAATGACACCGCTGAGGCCCTACTTTAAACTGTTGCGGAGCGTACTTTTCTCAGTGCATGAGAGGGCCGATATTTCTTTGAAGACCAAAGTGTCCGACGTAATACCTAACTTCGTCGCCCGTACGTTCATCCACCGTTGATAGAGTTGCGCGCAGTAGATTAAGCACAAGCACGTGTAATATTGGGATGCAGGGCGCAGCTACGCCAGTGCACTTCATTGTATTTGCTACTACAACATGATGTATCTCTGTGGTGCTGTAATGTAATGTCAAGTGATCTATAAATGTGGTGCACGTGATGATCCCACGCCACATATTCTGAGCCAGTTCGAAGTCCCGATGGACAGGAGCGCATCCAACTCCAACTTGTCTTCGCCAGTCACCTCGTCATGTACAACGGCATCGGTCTTACTACACCCCGTGGCAGGTATGTGTCTCGTTGTTATTCCCGTGTACCGCCTACTCAGCACCTGTACTCTTGTCAGCGGTACCAATGGCTACGTCGTTCGCAATCTCTCCGTCTTACGGACCCGTGACACCCAAAACGACCGTAATGCCTGGGATGCTGCCCCACCAAAACATCGGGAACCAGACAAGGAGATACTCGAACATGAAAGGAAAAGGAAGGTGGAGGTCAAGTGCTTGGAGCTTCAACTTGAGTTAGAAGATAAAGAGTGAGGTCGCGAATTGTTGTCATGTCATTTTTCTTCTCACAGGCCATTCAGCTTCGAGGAAGATGAGATTGAGCGACAAGTTTCTGCCTTACGAGAGCGCCTACTATCCATGCTCCCTCCTCCTACGTCCGCCAAATCTCTGAAGCCATCTGATACGCATGCACTTGCAGCTGCGAAAAAGCTCGAGTTGGACAAGATGGCCACCGCTCTTGGCACTCGGTCCGATTATACTGAGGGCGATGCGTTCAACAAGGAGAAACAGGAGGAATTGCGACAAAAGAGGGTAATCGAAAGGGAGGAGCGTGAGCAACGGCGAGAAGAAGGACGAAAACGGCTAGCAGAACAAAAGGAAAAATGGGAGCAAGAAAGACGGGAGAAGGACCGTCTTAGAAGGCGCGAGGAGGATATGAGGCGTCGCGAAAGGCGCAGCAGGAGCCCCGTGCGCCGTGCGATGCCCCCGCCACCTTCTCCACGCCGCCGTCCATCCTCGCGCTCCCTGTCCCCGTCTCCTCGGCGGCGACCGTACGACCCACGTTCCCCTCCGCGAGACTATCGGGAAAGCAGGCCACCTCCGCGTAGATCTTCGCCACCTTCTCCACGCCGTCGTCCACCCTCGCGCTCCCTGTCCCCGTCTCCTCGGCGGCGACCGTACGACCCACATTCCCCTCCGCGAGACTATCGGGAAAGCAGGTCACCTCCGCGTAGATCTTCGTCACCACCTTCTCGTCGGCGTAGATCCCCTTCACCTTACAATCGCCCCGTGTCACGGAGCCCCTCGCGTTCGCCACCTTATCGCTCCCGTGCGGACTGGGACAGGGCCTCTTCGCCACCTCGAAAGAGATCTGTTTCTCCCGCACGTCGTAGTGACAGGGATGTATCGCGCTCGCCCTCACCTCGTGAATATACGCCCTCGCCACGTGGCCGCAGTCACGAGCGTTCGTCAAGGAGCAGATCACCCATGGACTTCTCGCGCTCTTGTTCTCCCCCTCCCCGAAACAAGGCCAGGAGATCTGCGTCTGTCAGTTCGGGATCAAATATGAGTGTGAGCTCGCGGAGCAGTAGCCGGAGCAGGGACTGAGACGCACGTTTCAACAACCTATGGCTTGTTTGTCCTATTTCGATTAGTTAGTGTTTATGTGCTATCCTTTTAATGCCTTGCCAAAACATGTATGGGAGTGCTTAACAATCCTTTCAAAAGAGTGGTGTGATGATGGAGCTGTGCGTCAATATTGGAAATTGAAACTGTCCAGCAAACATGAGGCCGAATTAGCCAGTACAACGAGCGGACCTACTACTAGTGCGGGCCTGCTTTCATCGGCCTTTCTTCCGCATCTCACTACCTCACGTTATCATTCGGCGACTACTCTCTGCCCGCGCTACTTAAGCGCTAGACTTGTGAACCTTCATCAACTAGGTACGTTCACGACATCTCCGGACGCCCGATTGGTGAATCTACCACGTTCAATGCCAAGCCTCTACGGAGACTAGTCATGTTTTGCTGATGAATAATACCATGACCTTCCTCATACAATGTTCACCAGGTAATGGCAAACCTTGCAAAGGCTCGCAAGATAGGTGAATAAGGTGATGATCATGTATTGTGATTGCAAGGGTTGGCTACCTTTACATAAACTAACCACATATGGCCTACTTTTGCCTTTGACGCACCCACCGGAGCATTCATGCAGCGGATGAAAGACAAATCGCCTTTACTTATATGCCCTGAGTTGGAATCAACCTACTATGACTACAGGGCCATCATTGGCAAGGTTCGTGCCGTTAGCTCCGTCACTTGTCTCCCATCCGAGTTACCTGGAACTTTTGCTGATGTAGTGTCTGCATATATCATCATATGAACATGATCATCTGTGTGGTTCATGCATCGAGGCCGCCAAGGACCATCCATCCTACCCCTGCTTTTTGCGATACAGCTTTAGGAAGAGGACCTTATCTTCCCAGCTCAAGTTCATCCTCTTCAGCTTACCGAGCTGAGAAATCAAGGCTGAACAGGCAGCAGCAGTTAGGATGTTGTCTCCTACGTCGCTGGACACGACCTCGCCTGCCAAGAACGATGGCGAACTGGGGGATTCGTCCGGAGGGAGAAGACGAATTGACTTAGTGGTTGGAAAGTTTTCGCCAGCTCTCCTCACCCGTATTCAACAGAAATAGCATCTTTCCCTCGTATGATAGGACACACGATGATCCTCAACTTGTGCGGCTTTACTTACGGCATCAACGGCTTCCTGGTTGCTGCACTTGCGTCGTTGGTTGCTTCAGCGGTTGTCTTCGTTATATTGCGCTACCTTTTCGGCTTGAGCCTGCGCTCTTGGTCGGAGAAAAATGAGACGTGGAAGGCTGTAGAAGCGGTGATTCAGTTGTGAGCTAAGCAAAAGGCAAGTGAAGGTCCCGGGTAATCGGCCCCTGGCCTGGCAGAGGCCGAAATCACGTTACTGGTGTATCTTCAGCCTTCAGGCCTTCGAGGTAGTAGTTTTTGTCTGCTTACCTGAGCTGTATTACATAGCGTAGTTGGCCGAATGTAACCTCCTCCTCCTTCAGGGGTTCAGGTTCAGGCCTTCAAGCTTCAAGCTTCAAGCCTCAAGCTTCAGGGGTCGGCCTCAGTCTCCTCTCACTCTCAGACCAAGACCTTCGACATCGTCGCTCGCCGCCATCCTTTTCTTTTCACAACTCCTTCACCTCGTCCACGACCATCCGTCATGGCATCGCCAGTCACTCCAGTGTGGTTCATGGTCGTCGATCACAACGTGACGTGTATCTTGAAGGGTGCCAATTGTGTGGACGTGCCTTCTGGTGGCCTTGTCCATCACTTTCTGAAGGAGATTAAGGCCTTGGGCTGGGACATACTTGACGACTCAATTGGAGACCTCAATGTATGGAAATTGCGCACCCCACTGCCAAGTAAGGAAGTCAAACGAGAGTATCTCGCGAAACTCAAACGTCAGGCTGAGGAGGAGGAGAAAAAGAAGGGGAAGCCAAAGCCAAAGCCGAAAGGGAAAGCAAAGGCAGAGGAGGATGAGGAGGCGTGGGGGGTTGCATTGCTACTCGAACCAACTGACAAAATATCGTTGCTTTTCGAGGAGCCTTCTCTGCTAGAGGCCAGCATTCGCGTCCTCGTACAAGTCCCTGCCACAGCCGGAGGTACGTCGTGTTGTGCTGCTAGTACCAGATTCCAGCTGATTCACTTGTGGACGTCTTCGAAAACTCTTCGGCATCTACCATTCCGCTAATCTTATACCAGCTCCACAGTATGAATACCCTTTCAAGCGACGGCGTTTGGCCGATGACCCTGATTGCCCCTGGTTAGAGGAAGTTCACTCAAAGATTTGGAACAAGAAAGAACTTGAACCGGAACTTTTCCAAAAGGTGAAGGTCACTCAAGCGCATTATATAGAATTGCAAACGCGCCTGAAGGAGCAACACTCGGATCGTGACTTGCCAGAATACGGTCGCAAGAGCCATAACGTGCTAAGTGTCAAGCTTGATTTCCTTCGGTCGATCACACCTTTGTGTCCACAACACCCCGACAAGGATGAGGTTCAAGTAGACTATGACGGTGATTCGGAGGCAAGCAACGAGGACCGCTTTGAAATCAATTCGTTCTTCCCGTTCACTCTCAGGTTTTTGGATTTGTCACCTTTGGACCTCAAGGAAAAATTGCCAAACTACATACCTTTGCCACTTTTCCTTCGTCAAGAATATGATCACATGTCAGCGCTGATCAAGAAAGGACCTCGAAACAGTCAAGGTTCAGTAATAGTTAGCGGTCAACCTGGAACGGGTGAGGTTCTTGTTTCCCTATCTCACAGGATCTAACCAGCTTGTCGATATCAAGGCAAGACTGCGTACCTCCACCTTAGGATCTTCCAGTCGATGATCGAAGGTTGCCCATTACTGTACCAAGCCTTGGACGGAACGGTCTATCATGTCAACGAGAACGGTGTTCAGGCGATCCAGTTTTGGTTGTCTAATGAAGAGATTGTGGCCTTTGTTTACGGGGACGAGGAGGATAATTACGACCCCAAGCCTATGCTCCGCAGGCCCACAGTGCAGATTATTCTTGTATCACCACCAAGAGGCGCAAATCGACGCTGGAAAACGCGAGCAGGTGACGTTGCAACACTTGCAACTGAACTATGGTCGTCCCGCGAGCTCTTCCTGGCTGGGTTTGTCTTAGTGTTGCTTCTTTTAACGCTCAACTGATGCGTTTCTTTAGGACATTCCTTTATCCCCTTGACATATCTCCCAAGCTGCTCTGGGAGTCAACCTCATATTTCGGCTACAATCCCCGTCTATGCTTCAAGGCTGCCCGCTCTGTGAAGGTTTTGAGAAGCACGAAGCAAGGGGTCACGTCGCGAATCAGAGGCTTTGCAGCCAAGGAGGACAGTATTTGGCAACTGCCACACTTGTCTCAAGGAGATGACTCCGACGTCCCCCATTCAATTGTCGAAATTTATCCAACGACCGAATCACGGTTCCTCTCGCAATGTGACAGTGGAGCTGTCTCGCGATGGGCTTTGGATCTCTTCCTGAAAGCATGTGAAACTCAACGAGCTGATGTGGTCGCTGCCTTCTATCACTATATTTCAGTGATGTCGGATGCAGCGTCACTCCGGGGTCATGTGTTCGAAAGGCAGGTATTGAATCACTTGGATGGCATTAAAGCCGAACACAACCTTTCGATACGTGAGTTGTCCTCCTCCGAGCAAATGACGTGGCCCTATCGTGGTCCCATTCCACGTTTCAACTTTCTGCAGGATTCGGACTTCATCGAGGAAATCACCAAAGCGGTTCAGAACAAAAAGCCACTGCATTTGGTGCCTTCAGCTCTCAACTTTCCGGCCGTTGATTCAATCCTCTACCACCCGAATGAAGTCCTCACATGCATTCAAACTACAATCCGCAGAGAACACCCTATTATTATCTCGGGTCTACAGCGTATTCAAAGCTGGCTTGAACCTCATACACCGCTTGCAGGTCTCCACCCTTCAAAAGAACGGCCATGGCGCTTCATATTTATTGTGCCATCAGACGAGGCGTCTTTCGAATTGCAACGGTTGAGAGGTGATAACGCCCAGGGCGAATGGGCTGGAAAGGTGCACCAATATGTATTAGGGTTGGATGTAGTCGGGGAAAAACCCAAAGCAGGGTTTAGACTTTGGTGATTCGAGCCGATTCGACAACATGGACTCGGATTTGTAGACGAATTTGGTTGTGGATGGAATCGTCCAAGTCTGAAACAGTGACACTGTTTTATACATACTGGATGAAAGTAAAGGCTTTGGATTTTCTTTCCCGTGTGCTCCGAGGTGGCTCAGATGGTGCTCCTTATGCGAGGGCCCATTTTCAGTTGGGTATTACACACGTGGACTCACTGCAGAGTCTGCCGCAGAATCTTCTCTCACCCCCGACACCCATCGACTTCTTTCTCGTGTCGTCGCACACTCCTGCCACCTCCGCCATCGGGTGACTCACCATAACATAACTTATTACATTTCGCCTTACGAAATTTGTTTGCCTTTATTTACATCTCAACGAGGTATAGTATTAGTAATACAGTATACTGCTTAATTTAATTGGAAACTGTCCGGCAAACATAAGGCCGAATTAGCCGGTGCCCGTACAAAGAGCGGACCTGCTTTCATCGGCCTTTCTTCCGCATCTCACTACCTCACGTTATCATTCGGCGACTACTTCTCTCTGCCCGCGCTACTTAAGCGCTAGACTTGTGAACCTTCATCCAGTACGTTAGAAGGTACGTTCTCGACATCTCCGGACGCCCGATTGGTGAATCTACCACGCTCAATGCCAAGCCTCTATGCAGACTAGTCCCTGTTTCTGCGAAACAGTGACGAGCACACTCAGCAAACTCTTAGAAGATCTTACTTAGAAGGCGGCAGTCGATGTTCAGCTCGCTCTTTCGACGAGTCACACCCCGAGCCTGGGGCCCACGTCTGTTTGTATCATCCGCATCATCAACGCTTCGGAGACCCTCGCGTGCTCTGCGAACACTGCGAAATTTTACCTTGGCCGCTACCCTAGGATCTACTGCTTACACTGTCGGCGCATTTTACCCACCCGCTCTCGTGACATACATTTCACCCCGTGCCGCTCCACCTCCACCCGACCCAAACCTCCCCGAGACCCAAGCTTACGTTGCAGCCCTTGAGGAGCAATTGCAAAATCTCCCGGTACTGGTAAAGCATCGTGCAAACGAAGACCCGGAAGCGTGGTACGAAGCACGACCATATCAATCTTTCCCTGAAGAACGCCGTGCCAACAATCTGACCGCTGGTGCGCTCTACGGGCCAGGCCGTCTCGCGTTGCCCCCGCTCGTACGCGCGCGTTGGGATGAATCAGAAGGATTTATCATAGTGCATGTGGGGCGAGGCCTGTGTGGACATGACGGAATTGTGCATGGTGGCTTGATCGCGACATTGCTGGACGAGGCACTCGCGCGAACTGTGAGCGTCCTTCTTTTTTTACAACATACTGCCTAACGTTGGAGTTCAGGCTACGCAGAACCTTCCTGAGAGGGTCGGGGTGACGGCCAATCTTCACATCAATTATCGTGCACCAACCCGCGCCGACCAGGTAGCGTCCATCTTTTCCATTCCTCCATGTTCTGACCCGAATTGATTCGGCTATTTGCTGTAGTTCATCGTGTTTAGAATCCATCTCCTAGAAGCCAAAGGGCGCAAGTCACGCGTCTCGGCCACCGTCGAAGATCTCGACGGTAACATTCTCGTCGAAGCCTCGTAAGTGTTCCCAGGCGTTCCTCAGTTGTACCCTATTCCTTTGCTTATGCGTGAGTGAAGCGGGCTCTTTGTGCAGCCGAAATACGCAAATTTCCTCAATAAGAGTGCGGTCCTTGAGAGAGTGGGCGCTGCTAAATAACAAATAGAACAAGCGACACATAAGCATGGAGGGGTGTTGGCCCGGCCTGGAGTGCTATCAGTTACGCAGAATGGTTCCTAGACGTAGGTGTCATCAACTGACAGTTAACACTTGGACATGATCGAATGACCTTGATTTGATGGGCCGTACGAGTATGAGTATTACAGTAAACACGTTACCAATACACGTTCTAATGAGCGCCTTTGCAATGACCACAAGTTTAGAAGAATGAGCTTGTGGCGACTCGGATGAGTTGGCGCTTCAAGTTGGCGCTAAACTTAGTTGACCACTCGTGAGACGCCCAGTGAATAATGCGGGAAATTTTATGACGGCAAATCCGAGTGAGTCATTGTTGTTAGCCTTGCTGTTTGTAGACATCTTGTACTAAGCTACTAGGCCAATTCCTGAACACCCTGAAACTCTTGGAGCGAGACACATGCTGCGTCCGGTGTCCCGTCAGTCCCACCGTGCATTCAGGCATCTCTGTCGTTATCCATCTTTGATCCGGTTTACATCTGTTTCATCGCTGTCATCCTCAAAGGTAAGCCTGCCCGACCGAGTAGTTACCGGTGCTTATGGGATCCCCAGTTATCGTCGAAACCCGCCACGGAGCTGCCCAACGCGCCGAGCGTTGCCTACGCTGCTGTGACGCACCCTATCCCGGCACCAGAACCGACCAGTCGAACGCGCGAAACGCTTGCGCTTGCTAGCGACTATATTCTTCCGGTCTATGCACGCCCACCCCTCGTGCTAGAGCACGGGAAGGGAAGCTGGGTCTGGGACTGTGATGGGCGTAAATATCTTGACTTTAGTGCTGGAATCGCCGTCAACGCACTGGGACATGCGGATGAGGGCGTTTCCGAGGCAAGTCGACATTGACTTGCCCGATACGTATCTTTGGCGAGCTGTCTTTTTTTTTGTTTGATCGATCTATTATAGGTGCTGAAGTCGCAGTCGAGCAAGCTCCTGCATACATCGAACGTGTATTACAACGGACCCTCTGCGGCACTCGCGTCCCGACTCGTCACGCTCACTCAACGCGAAGGCGGTCTGGGCTATCTAGCTGGGGCTCACCACCCCACCGGCGTCCCTGGGGCGAAAGTGTTTTTCGCAAGCTCGGGAACCGAGGCAAACGAAGGGGCGCTGAAGGTGGCACGCAAAGTCGGGAAAGACCGCGGTGGAGCGACGAAGACGGAGATCGTTTGCTTCGAGCAATCTTTCCACGGACGCTCGTTCGGCGCACTCTCCGTTACTTCAAACAGCAAGTATCAGGACCCATTCGCGCCCCTCGTGCCTGGCGTACGTGTGGGCGAGCTGAACCGGTACGAGGGCTTGAAGGATCTGATCACCGAAAATACGTGCGCGGTTATTGTGGAGCCGATTCAAGGAGAGGGTGGTGTCAACTCTGCGGACGTTCAATGGATGCGTGAGCTGGTGGGACGAGCACGAGAGACGGGTGCAGTGGTCATATTTGACGAGATTCAGGTGAGCGCCAGGAATTTCGGGGTGACAAGAGATGTCGCAATGGCGTCTTTCGTACTCGCTCGACCTCCGAGGAGATGGTGATGTTCTCTTCGGAACCGTGACGACCCTTCACGCGCATCATGATAGATGCCGAAACAGGATTACTAATTATGTGCGCATAGTGCGGACTGTACAGGACTGGGACTCTATGGGCGCATTCTGCGTGGCCCGTGGACTGCCACCCTGATGTTGTGACCATGGCGAAGCCGCTGGCCAACGGTTATCCCATCGGTGCTGTGCTGATGCGGGACGTTATAGCAAAAACGATGACGGCGGGTACGAGTGTTTTTGTGATGGATTGATGCAACGATCTGATGAAGATGATGTTTCGGCACAGGGACACACGGAACAACGTTTGGCGGCTCGCCGCTCGCATGTTCGGTCGGAAACCACGTGTTGGACCGATTGAGCCAACGCGAGTTCGTGTCTCATCTAAAAGGGACGTCGGCCCATCTTGTTCGCCGGCTCGAAAGGCTTTCGGGATGGTTCCCGGATTTGGTCGGACCGATTCGGGGTCGCGGTTTGATCATCGGCCTTGTCCTTCTACGAGAGGGTCATCCCCAGCGACTGGTCGAACTCGCGAGGGAACGGGGCGTATTACTCTTGACGGCCGGGTCGGACTGTGTGAGGATGGTGCCGAGTCTGAACGTCAGCGAGGAGGAGGTATCGCATGCTGTGGACGTGATGGAAAGCTGCCTGAGTTTGTTGTCATTGTCAGCGTTTAAAAAGTGAATAGCCAATCGGATTGACCGTAATTCCTAATTTGCACATGGACCAATACCATTCGCGCAAATTGAAAACAGGTTATAAAACCGACCCGATCTCGTCTCTTGACAGACATTTTCCCCATCCCCATCCCCAGTTTCACTAACAATGGACAAGCTTTCATCGCTTTCGAAATTCGCCTCCTCTTGCCCCTACTTGGGTCGTACCAAACCTACCTCTCTCCGGGCTTTGTGCACCTCTGCCTCCCCTCGTTTCCCGCTTCTCACCAAGCTCACGGAGAAGGCCACGGAATGCCCCGTCATGGGCGCAGCTCTCGCCAAACGTTCGGGCCAGCTCGTTCAGAACTTTGCCAGTCTCGCGCAGGGCGTCGACGTTGTCAAGATCCACCAGGACAAGGGTGTCGACGTGACCACGGGAAGCATCGAGAAGTGTCCCCACGCTAGCAAGGCCCTTGACGCTGCCCGAAAGGCCGAACAGTTGGCCGCCGCGAAGAAACGCAGCGACGATATCAAGGCTGCCAAGGCTGCCGCTCACCAGGCCGCCGCTGCCGGACTCGCTCAAGGCACGTCTTCCGACTTGAAGCAATGCCCCGCCCACGCCCACGCCGGCAAATTCGACTACGAAAAGTTCTGCGCCGATGAGCTGCAGAAGAAGCACGACGACAAGTCTTACCGTTACTTCAACAACATCAACAGGCTTGCGAACAAATTTCCTGTCGCCCATACCGCGGACCCCAAGACCGAGGTGGAGGTCTGGTGTGCCAATGACTACCTTGGGATGGGAAACAACCCCGTTGTGCTTGAAACAATGCAGTGGGTATCTCTTTCCTTCCTTTCCTTTCGTGGAAGTGTCTCATTACCCGAACGCCCAGTCGTGCTCTAGATAAATATGGTCACGGCGCAGGTGGCACGCGCAACATTGCCGGTAACGGTTCTTGGCACCTTAACCTCGAGAAAGAACTGGCGGGCCTTCATCGCAAACCGGCCGCACTCGTGTTTTCCTCTTGCTACGTGGCGAATGATGCCACTCTCTCTACGCTTGGTTCAAAGTTGCCCGGCTGCGTATATTTCTCCGATTCTTCCAATCACGCGTCCATGATCCAGGGCATCCGTCATTCGGGCGCTAAGAAGGTCATTTGGAAACACAGTGACCTTATCGATCTCGAGAACAAATTGAGGGAATGGCCGAAAGAAACGCCCAAAATCATTGCGTTTGAAAGCGTCTATTCCATGTGCGGAAGCGTCGGACCCATCAAGGAAATTTGTGATTTGGCCGACAAGTACGGCGCGATCACCTTCTTGGACGAAGTACTACTGCAAATGTTGCGCGCCATCTTCCGTAACTCACATTAATATTTGTGCAGGTTCACGCTGTCGGGTTATACGGACCCCGAGGTGCCGGTGTCGCAGAACATCTTGACTATGATGTCCATAAGGCTGCCGGTCAATCGGCAGATCCCATCCCTGGCACCATCATGGATCGCGTGGACATCATCACAGGTATGACGCTCGTGGAAATACACGCGCCAAATCACTTATTGGTTTTTATAGGCACTCTTGGTAAAGCGTACGGCGCAGTCGGCGGTTATGTTGCCGCTTCTGCCAAGCTCATCGACATGGTCCGGTCTTATGCCCCAGGGTTCATCTTCACGACTTCTCTCCCTCCCGTCACGGTCGCTGGTGCCCACGCTTCGATTGTCTATCAGAAAACTTATAATGGTGACCGTCAGCTCATGCAATGGAACGTCCGCGAGGTAAAGAAGCGCTTTGCCGAGCGTGGCATCCCCGTCGTACCCGGACCCAGCCATATTGTACCCGTCTTGATTGGTGATGCTGCTCAGGCCAAACAGGCATCCGACTACCTTCTCGAGAAGCATGGTATATACGTCCAAGCCATCAACTACCCCACTGTCGCTCGTGGCGAGGAACGTCTCCGATTCACCATTACACCCGGCCACACCCTTGAGCAGCTTGATCGTGTTACCGCTGCACTTGATGACACGTTCACCGTTCTCTCCATCAAGCGAGAGGCGGACTGGGCCGCCATTGGGGGCCGCTGTGGAGTTGGCAGCGAAGTCAAGGAGACGGCCAAACCCGTTTGGAACGATGAACAACTTGGTCTGACGGGTCCCACTGTACTTGCCCCTACGACTAGGCGCGCCGGTGAAGCACGCAGGGTCGACCCGCATGCGATGGATGTGGCCAGGCAACAGTTCGAAGGCTTGCTTGGTCCTGTCACGACTGGGAACGTCTTTTCATCCCCCACAGTTCCATCTGTTAATTCTCATCTTCGCATGAGGACGGGTGCAGCCGGACGCCGTCCTCTCGAAACCCCCACTGCGGTGCCTTTGGTCGCGACAGCTTAGGTCTCAGTATCGTTGCCGGCTGTGGCCACGAGGAGGGTGTTTGTGCTGTCCTGCTGTGTGCCAGTTTTTCATGCAATCTCTTATACGAAATTTCTTTTTCTTTTCTCGGCCTGGCATGTAGACATGTACTACAGTAGTAGGCCAGAGTCTGCTGGCGGCATTGCAATACACGTTGCTATAGCAGTTTGGTTTCAAGTGAAATCCCGTGAGCAGAGAGTGTTCTAACTACGTTGTTGAAGGCCACCTCTTCGTGTGAACATGCACAAGTCCGACGAGAGAATTTAAACATTCGTGGAATGTTCGCCCTAGTTGGCGAGTTGAGGCGAGTGAGATCGATGGGGTTCGATCACGTGTGGGCCTTGGGCAGTGTCGTGTCGTACGTTACGATATTTCTAATTATGAACACCAAGTTAAATCCAAACCGTTTCCCTCTACCTTTCGAATGGGCCTCTCGCTTTCATCACTTCTCGGGTCCCTCTCATCGCTCATAAACTGGAGCAAAGACAAGGATGTACGAATCCTCATGTTGGGTTTAGATTCCGCCGGAAAGGTAAGCGGAATACTTGCTATGTTTCAAAACAGCGTATCGAGTATGGGACGTCTGCGTATTGCAGACGACAATCTTGTACAGGCTACAGGTAATCACACGTCAATTCGTACCGTTTTCTCCTTTAATCTGGCTTTACTTCGAAGATTGGCGAAGTCGTTTCGACAATACCAAGTGAGCAAAATATATCTTGTGCTGTCGCATGATCCGGAAAGCTGATCCAATTCTTCAGCAATCGGCTTCAACGTAGAGACGGTCCAGGTATTGTATTTCATTACATACCGGATATGATAGATATCTCTCCTCGACCTTACGCGACCCTCGCCAGTATAAGAACATCAAGTTCCAGGTGTGGGATTTAGGCGGCCAATCAAGCATACGGTGAGTCAGCGCCGGTCCTCTTCTCACTCACCCATGTCTCACACGCTGTCTAGGCCGTACTGGCGATGTTACTTCCCAAATACTTCTGCCATCATTTACGTGATAGATTCCTCCGACACGTCCCGGCTACAAACATCCCGGTCAGAGCTGCTGACGATGTTATCGGAAGAGGAACTTGCCGGTGTGCCTTTACTGGTATTCTGCAACAAGCAGGATATAGAAGGCGCGCTTAAGCCGGAGGAGATAAGCGAGCAGCTGGGGCTAGCCGGTGGTGAGAAAGGCCGTGATTGGAGTGTACGGGGCAGTTGCGCCATCGAGGGTGAGGGCATAGAGGAGGGACTCGACTGGTGCGTCACATGTAATTCGTGAAGGCCTCGATCAACCAATTAGCTTTCAGGCTCGTCAACGCAATACAAAAGAAATAGGACCATAGTGGTTGATCATTTCCCTGTGCTCTTATCATATCTAACCTAATCATCACGGAAACGGTCATTGTAATACATGGGTTTTATTTGTCGTTTGCGACACACGTAGGACTAGACTAGTGCAAATTATCAACGCCCCAAGCCCAAGTCCATCGAGCCTCGGCATCCGTGTCACATTGTTGGCGAACTTCCGGATTAAATCTCCACACTCGAACAATCCCGTCATCCGAGCATGTCGCCAGCATATCCTGGGCCCAATCCACACCACCAACTTCGCCTGTCTGTCCGGGCAGTTCAACACCAGCCGTGTCCGGCCATATTGCTGGAAACGTGCTTGCTGTCTGAGACACGTCGAATAGAAATGCAGAAGCCCCCTTGTCTGACCCCGAACTTCCACTGACGAGAGACCTCCCATCTGGGGAGAGCGCCAGGCGAACCCAGAAGGAGTTGGTGTTCATATTTGGGTGCTTCAGCGTCCCTTTTTGCGAAAGTGGAAGGAGCGTGGATGCGGCGTAGGTGTGCACACGCGAGTCCACACCTAACCCAAAGAGAAGACCATAGGTGGGGCCCGTTCCCGCTACGACTGAGGTCAGTCCTCGCGCCCGCCTCCCACCTTCGACGACGCTTGGGTCGAACGCAGACATGGCCGCCGGTTGGGCTGCTTGCTTCTTCTGCGATTTAGCTTTGGTAGCTGGAGTTAGCTGCCGCAAGTCCCAGAGACGCAACATGCTTCCTGAGGGTTAGAAACTCACAACCTACGTGACGACGGTGGGAACTCACCCATCAAATGACCCGCTGGATATGAGTCTGTCTGATTGGCCATCGGGGTACACGAGACTGGTGACCGTTCGCGCGCTGGGTGAAACCTTCCGTCTGCCTCCTCTGTTCAGCCGTTTGTCCTCTTCGTGTGCACCATCGATGACGATCACCGGTGCGTGAGAGGTCGTGGAGTGCGAAGTTCTCTCTGCGATGCGCAAATCCCAAACGCGAATCCCACCATCGCGGCCCCCAGTACTGAGCAGACTGGCATTCTGTGGATCCCATACCACCGTCTTTACGGTGCTGGTGTGTCCGCGTAAAAGATGTGTCGTCTTGCCGGTGGCGACGTCCGTGATGCGAGTGGTGTGGTCCCCGGAGCAGGTGGCCAAGGCCGTGTCATCGGGGGACCATCGAAGATCGAATATCCCGTTATCGTGGATGTCCAAGTCGACCCGATTCGGTTCTGGCGGACGAAGCGGTGAAAACCTGGCTCAGACTCATGAGTGCGGACGGGGGCTTTACTGACCTCGCCCCAACTCCTCTCGCTTCGAAGTGTCCCACACGTACACTTTGCCCTGTTCGGTGGCAACGGCCAGGAGGGGGACAGAACCACGTTTTGCGGCTAACGGCAATCAGTCCATGTGGTTCATACCACTTATGCTCCCTGAAGGAGGGACGACGTACCGTTGGTGTATGCGCAGGCGTAGGGTGGTGTCAAGAATGAATCCGTCCTGTCCGAATTGCATGTGAACACATCGGTCTTGTGAGATGATACATAGGCGCGGAGAAGGGAGCGGGTCGGTACTGCGGTCTGTCAACGACAAAACGATGCCATGGATAAAAAAACTGGACTTGCAAGGTAAGGGGCGGCAAGTCACTCCAGGACGCGACATCGCCAGAGCATTTCTGGCATGAAAGATCGTACGTTTTCGGCGAGCGTTGCACAGCGCCGCAGTGCTGCTGGCGTCATCTTCGCTCTCGTCAGTGTCGACGCTGTTCTCTTCCTCCTCCTCCTTTTCCTCTCCGGTGCGAGATCCTCCTATGGTAAATTTGAGTCGTTTGAGACGTGCGCCGCCGTCGTTGGCGGGGCGCGACCGCTTGACGAGACCATGAGACGGGGGTGTGGGCAATTTATGGATGTTATGAAAGGGCTCTGTGGGGACATTTGTGCAGTTTACCAGGACCTCTCGCTGTGGGGACGTATTTGGGGTAGGCAGCATGGCTTTTTGACGCGGTTGCGAAGGATGAAGGAGGTGCGCCCGCGGCGGCGACGATCAACGGGGAACTCTCGACGCGTCGCGACGCGTTCAACGAAATTAGACGGGCAAGGTCACGTTGTCGTAATTGTCGCGCGATGTCATGTCACGCGACTTTTTCGCGTGTGGCGGGACGACATGCCCGTGATGAGCCATGGCTTTTCGTCCTTTTGCAACAGCAGCCAGAAAAACGCTCAAAATCGGGTTGATTCCCGCAGATGGGATCGGTAGGGAGGTTATCCCAGTAAGTGTAAACTATCGAATGTAACATTTTGTTTCAATTTTGATCGCGAATGCGTTCGCGCTTTTACAGGCCGCACGCAGAACATTGGAAGCTTTGGGTTCTGACCTCCCCAAGCTCGAGTTCCATGACCTGCTGGCTGGGTTTGATCTGTTCACAAAGACGGGAACTGCCCTGCCTAGCGAGACCGTCGAGTAAGTGCGATCCCGATGGGAGACCTTGTCAATGAGATTATGAACGACCAACGCTTGCAGGGTTCTGAAGATGGGATGCGACGCAGCTTTGTTCGGAGCTGTCAGGTAAGCACTTGCGTACTTACTCGGGCCTATGTTCACATGTTGGCAGTTCTCCATCCCGGAAGGTTGCTGGATACAGCTCGCCGATAGTGGCGCTCCGCAAAGAGCTCGACCTTTATGCTAATATTCGGCCTGTTGTATCTGTACGTTCTCAAGAGGCTGTCTGACCATAGGAATGAATGAGGGACCTTTTTTTTTCTCTCTCTCAGGTATCGTCGGAGCCCGATGGAAAGCCGGCAGTTGACTTGGTTGTAGTACGGGAAAACACAGAGTGCTTGGTGCGTATCATGCCAGAATCCTTGCCGACTACTTGCGAGCATCTGTGCAGTACGTGAAACAAGAAACCCTGACACAGGGCAAATTCGGAAAAGAAGCACGCGCCACTCGCCTCATTACGGAACGTGCATCGGAACGAATAGGTAAAATGGCATTCGAACTTGCATTAGCTCGACCGCGAAAGGTACATCTCACCTCACTTTTAATGAACGATACTTCCTTATGTCCGTGCATCGCAGCAAGTCACCATAATACACAAGTCCAACGTGCTTTCCGTAACGGATGGGTTGTTCAGAGAGACTGTTAGGGCAGTGCCAAACCTTTCTGGAGTTGCAGGTCGCTTCGATGGCGTGACTGTTACCGAACAAATTGTCGACAGTGCCGTTTACCGGTTCGATTCACGCTTTCGTACGTTTCGTACAAATACTCATGGCATCCTTGCAGGCTCTTCCGTGAACCAGAGTAGGTTTTACAACTCCGGCAATAACCACCGATTCACATGCAAGTTGACAGAATATATGATGTGATGGTTGCGCCCAACCTTTATGGCGATATCCTGTCGTGAGTCCTGTTGGCCGACGTTACCTTTTTTTTTTTAATCGGCCGTCTAGAGACGCCGCAGCGGCACTCGTGGGCTCATTGGGCTTGGTGCCATCCGTAAACGCGGGTGATTCTTTTGTCATGGGAGAGCCGTATGTTCCTTCACAGTTCCATGCTACTTACAGATTTCTTATTGCCGCATTTCGCAGTGTGCACGGCTCCGCTCCTGACATCGAAGGCCAGGGAATCGCGAACCCTCTTGCCGCAATAAGATCGGCTGCATTGATGCTCCGTCACCTTAGATACCACGATGCCGCAGAGCGTATCGACGCCGCAGTGAATCATGTCATCAGAGAAGGACAGGTTCTTACCCCAGATCTCGGGGGGAAAAGCAAAACAGATGAGGTTGTAGACGCCGTCCTGCGCCGACTGTAGGGATGAAGGACGGGGACTGGCTGTAGCCTATAGTAGCTCTGATGCCAGTTGATGAATATGAATGACAGCTGTTATCATGTGTGGTGCCATGACTGGCATGTTGATCACGTAATTTCTCACGACCCTTGGGCACTTTCGGCCGTTCGTCCGAGTTAACCGCGTTGTTACCTCGCCCCCTTTCCCTTTGTAATGTCTGTTCCGTTAAACACGATGTCCCCCGAAAATACTCATAGATCTCATGCACCCGCCCCTGTGAAACCAAAACCCCCTACCAGCAAATCATCCATGAAAAGCAATTCGAAAAAGGACCCCCCTTTACCCGCTAAACGTGCCCCTCTTGGCGAGATCAGGCCTCAGAATCCCCCTGTTCAAGGACAGATGCAGCTCAAGAAGGTGGGACGTCGCTCTAGTAAACCCATCCTTGACTGGTTCCAGCGGAAGCTTGGAGGGACGGCCAGGACCCGTCGCGCATCTGATGTCGCACACGGACGAGTGGTTAACAGTGACCATGGCACATCGAAGAGGGACAAACGGCGACCTGGACATACGGATGGCTCCAGGGAACTGAGTCGCGTTCAGTCGACACCTTCACTTGGACGGTTGAGCACAGAACCCGACATTAGGAGGCTTAGCCAGGTTGCCCCCCTCAGTTTTCCTTCGAGGTCGACAGGCGTTCCAGGGACCGTTAACGATGCGACAAGTGTTCTAGATGACACGGAGGTGCGCGGAGACGGCTCTACATACCGGTCTTCTTATGCCCGCGACTCGATGTGGTCTCCGACTAGCCATCTTGAAGCCGATGAAGATGCATCCCTCCGACCACTCCCTCCCAGTTCTCCCCCTTCACCCTCACCCTCTCGCTCTTCTTCCTCTTATCTCTCAAATCCTCGAACGTTTGCAAGTATGGCAGCTAGCACCAAACCCACAACTTTGTTGAGTGTGGACTTGACGGGCGGAATGGCGCACATCGCACAGGCTCCTCCCACTCCCCTGACTGGCCACAGAATCCCCGCTCATTTATACCCAAATCCGGGTGGCCCTTTGGGCGGTTCCATATCGTTTTCCGCCCTCCCCCCTTCACCGGCTTCCTCATACTCAACATTTGCACGGCTTGACGTGAATCCCGTTCAAGCACCACAGCACACCACCCATCACCCCCGTAATAACCCTCGCCCTTCGTCTCCCCCCCTTGATAATGCATCAGTGCTTACCCTCGCTTCTTCTGCATTCGGCATTCCTGGCGCGCGAATGAGCATCTTGGGAGGTACCAATGATGCCACGTCATTCTCGCTCTTTTCCCAGTTCGGTGGGAGCCGGATGGGTGCCGAGGATCGTTCGAGTCATATCATAATTGGGGATGACCTGGATGTGGAAGGTGACCACTTCGATGCCAGCGTTCGCGCACTCAGGCCTAGGAGTTCGAGGAGAGGCAGCTGGGAAAGCGAGGCAAGCGGTTGGAGCGCCCGTCTTGGGAATGGCACAACAACTGGATCAGGCTCTGGAACACCCGCTCCGATCAAGGAAAAGAGCTTTCGGTCACTAAGCGTCAAGACTGGACAGCTGAGTATGGAAGTTCCCAGTAATGCGGATGACGAATCATCGTTGGTTGATACCCGTTCAAATTCAAATGAAGAGCCTTTGGGTCCTTCTACTCCTTCCGGAGACGGTGACGGAACTGATCGGCCAAGCTCGATGCGTAGTGGCTCAACTTCCCCGCTTTCCTTACCTGTCGCCCCCGGCGAAACCGAGGAAGACAGCGCACACCAGCTTCCTACTCCCACCCGTGAAGCCGAACCTTCCATGTCGCCGGAGATGAACGATAATTCCTCGGCTTGAGGGAAGACCCCTTCGACTCGTTGTTCCACCGACTCCGACAGATGGGGGTTATGGTTGAATTCGTGGACCGTTTCTCTTTCTCTACGCTCCAGTAATTGTAGTACCGACTTGTAAGCATCGTCGAGGTCGCCGTACTCTACCAGTAGCCTTTTTGTTTTCAAGCTGTACTGATACCGGGATTGGCCTCTTATGTTTTTATGTTACCTGATACCCCGTCATTGCCTATGGCCCTTTACTTAGCCCTTCCTTCTTGTACTGGAGGTGATGCTTGGTGGCTTGAGTTTTATATCGCATCGAAAGCAGACCTCTAGCGGCAATCGTGTGTCCAACTACATCCTCCAACATTGGCTTGTCGCACTTGTGTCATAGACTAACGGGCGCAGTGTTGGTCGTATACCACACCGGGACTCCCATCCCCTTCCCGCCTTTCAACGCACGACACTTGACGAGCTCCAATTCGGATCCTATCCTAGAGCTCTCTTCGTCTGTAGCTCAGGGCAGCACAAGTCTGGCGGCCATCGTCCCTGATCATTTGTCTGGACTGTGACTTACCCACCTTGACCAGATTCGCATCACGTTTGCCTCCCAATCCTGATGTCACATGCTAGACTGGAAATCAGGTACATGTGGCACTGCAGATGATCTGCTGCCTCCAACCATATAGTCACCTACAAACTGTTTCTTGCCCACACGAGGAGAGTACACAACACCAATATTGCGGTTTAAATTCACGCAAGGAAAAGAGAGAGATAAACAAGGCGTTGGTCCCACTGCGTATTTGCTACAACTACAACACTGTCCCCAGTATTTACCATAAGCACAATAAGGTTCAACTAAACTAAAATTTGAGGAACATTTGCATGCGCCTACCCACTGACACCAAAGGTGCCTGTCCGAAATTTCAACCGCCCTCCGCATTTTGTGAGTTGTCGGTAATAACGTTGATGATCAACGTTCATCGAATATATTAATGAACCCATTGTAGGTAAATTATTTTTTAACGATAAATAGCTTAATTTTAGTTAAGTTGAATCTGTTGTTGTTGTTGTTGCTTGTAAAGCAGGGCCCTCATGTGCTGCGACTGACTATCCTCACCATCCGAACATTTGGCTTTTTTTTTCTATCAACCCACGACTAGAATGGCCACGACGGCTCGCAACATCGGGACGCTCATAGTCGTCATCTTGAAAGCAGTACGTCGTTGAAATGTCCACGACAAGATCCCCTTGCAATTCATTCATTAACTGCTTTGCCTGCTTCAGCGAAACTTACCCAACAAGAGGCAATTCGGGAAGCAAGATCCGTATTGTGTCGTTGTGCTCAATGGCGAGACACGCAAGACCAGGATCATCAAGCGTGGCGGCCAGCACCCAGAATGGGACGAAGAAGTTCGATTTACGATTTATGAAGACTCCGACGCTTTCAGTTTCTCGGAGGATGGGACGCCTCCACCTTTACCCCCTAAAGCCGGTCGTAGTCCCAAGAAAATTCAAGGAGGACATAAGATGACTCTTGCTTGTTTTGCGGCCGACAAGGAACCAGACCTTATTGGGGAGACTATGGTAGACCTCAATGAAGTCTTAACCAAGGGTGAAACAGATGGTACGTCTTTAATGTCTGTACAATTGTCTGGCTGCTCACACTTTCTCTCAGAGTGGTTCACGCTACTTCACAAGGACAAATACTCGGGCGAGGTCTATCTAGAACTCACATTTTGGTCGAACGTGCGTTACGTTTTGTCCATGATGCATCGACCTCCCCATTGATTGCCAGTCTCTCTAGGAGCCACGTCCCGAAAAGAAATCCGTGCCAAAGTTTGCCAAGGCGAACAAACAGTATGGTGGCCCTGGCGTCTTTGTGCCATCTGAGGGATCTCCCGGTCATGTTCAACATGGGAGCGGTAGCTCAAGCGATGGCCACCGTCGGGATTCGTTTTCTTCGTCATTACTCCCCTCAAACTCGTCTATGGGGCTTGATTTGTACAAGCCTGACTACGAGCAAACAGTGCGAGCGCGCACGCAGCAAAACGCTTCTACGGAGCAATTAGTCAACGACATGGGCGAGTTGGCGGTGTTAGATCCGAGAAGGCGGGACACGTTTCCGGTGAGAATCCACTTTGTTCATCGGTGTTCCCTGCCCTTGGCTGATTATCTGGAATCCAGCCAATGCAGCCAAACTTTTCAACGCGATCAGTATCGACGTCAGGGCACTCTGCTTCGTCGTCCTCATCCTCTCTACCCTTTCCAGTATCGGAAAGCTTAGTCCATGACACCTCAACTCCTAGCTTCGCCCACAGAGCTGTAACACCCATAGGACAGCGACCTCACCGATACTCACTTGCGAGCAGTCAATCATTTGAGATCCCGCAGTACCAACCTGTTTATGAGCCCGCGCCCCCTCCTTCGAGGTCCTCCTATCATACACCCTCTCGTCATGGACCGCGATACAGCATGCCCGCCGCATCCTCTGGATTCATGCCAGTTTCATCGACGTTTGAATCAGCATCACGTTCATTGCGTACCCTGGCCTCCTATGGATCAGAACCATCAGGCTTGGCACCACCGCCAACAAACGCAAGCCTCACTGTGCCCGGATATACTTCCTCCCCAACTCATACACCCGCTCCGACGAGCTTCACATCAGGTCCGTCAGTCTCTCCAGCCCCAACACTCTCAACTACATCAATCTCCACTGGTTCTTTTCTGTCAACAAATTCTCCACAACAATCCCAACCCATGTATGTTCCACAGGCAGGATACAACGCTCCAGTTTCGGCACCACCATCAACGCATCTTCCTACACCGCCTCTGCCAACCACTCCCACCCCTCCACAATCAGCACCACCTCAGGTCCACCCAGGTCTCTCACAGTCAGTTTCTAGCCAACCGCACGAATACGTTTCTTCCTCTGCTCCTGTACCACAAGCCACCATCCGTGTGGTATCGAACCACGTTCCAGGGTCGCGGCCACTGCCTCCCCAACCCCAGCAGACCGGACAACTGATTCCATCCCCTGCCTCGAGATCTGTGAATCAAGCTTACCCTCACGCGATGGGAGCACTTCCCTTGTCATACGGACACAACCAGGTGCCGCCAGTCACTCCCGAACGCGCACCCCCGCCTATCCAGCACAATCCGCTCCCTGTTCCCCCTGGACCTCCGGGACCTCTTGGGCCTGGGTTCCATACACCCCCGAACCCCACAAGTGCCATTGTTCTTGCAAGCTCGTCTTATCGTTATACCTCTACGCCATCACCACAACCGTCTCCCTCGCACCAGTCGCCTAACTTGCGTATACCTGACGGGACGGCGCAATCAAGTAACTCACTGCCACCGTCACCTGTACCCCTACGGACGGGACATCCAAGATCGGTCTCCGGCAGGCCAAGTCTACCATTACCGCCTCCGCCACCACTGCCGACGGGGTCTTACCAACAGCTGCCACTGCCCCAACCGCCTATGCCGCCCGCACAGGTCCCTAGCCCTCAGTCTCAGCAGCAGTACTTGACCTCCTCTCCATCTGCTGTGACGCAGAGAGGCCAGCAGCCATTCTACCCTGGACCCCCTCCACGTCCGCCAACTCAGCTCACTGATTCACTTCAACCCACGTCATACCACCAAGCTGCCCACTAGACCCAGGGCCACCAATGCATACCATGCCTGGCGTTTTACGAATCTACTGTCAACAATTGGACACTAGTCTCTATCAAGCTTTTTTGTCGGTTCAATCATTCATGAACATCATTCTCCCAATCGTTAGGTATCAGGTGTCATTAGTCCTCATGAGCGTACACGTTGTGTAGAGTAGAATTGCAAGTCACGACTTCAACAATACCATCATTGCATCCATTTTTACCTACGAGCTTGGGGATTCGCCGGGAACCCTCATCGCTTGTGTTCGTCCTTCCATTTCATGATCTGTGACTCGGTGGCAACAAGCCCACGACGCGCAAGGTCAATGCGCGCCTCCCGCCGCAGGTCATTCTCGGTCATGCGCTGCTGGCTCTCATGAGAGAGCAACGCGGTATCGGCACCGGAAATGAGGCCATAGATGGTGACTAGGAAAGAATGGGGATTAGGACGAGAAGCAGGAGAGCTCACTGTACGCGGAGGCTAACTTATGGATACGAGGAAACCCTTGAATGGGAGGGTCTGACGTCTGGGCGAGGGACCAGGTGACTCGGTCATTCACAAACGATGTTGGCGGAAACTGACTGGAAAGCAGGCCAGGTACGATGCGCGAAGATTGCAGAGCCGAGACCAAAGGCGCCATATTGCGCCGCTCCCTGTCCACGCTGATATGAATACCAACCACAATGAAAGACGCGGGTCGCGGGTCAAAGGAATGTGACGTGCCATCAGTCCGGCTTTGACCTGGAGTTGATAAGCTTCCTCCACCAGCTCGCGCCGGCGAGAGCGTCCGTCCGAACTCATTGGTTTTCTTTGAGTGGGACTATACTTTAGGAACTGGGGAAAAGCTTGGAGACGCAAAGCCAAGGCTAGTGTGATTGTGACGGATGATGGGACCGGGCCGTATGGAGCCGGTGGATGGGTCAATTAAATTCGCGCACGCATCACGCATATACATCGTTGGCTGAATGAGGCAGGCAGGCAAGGCAATCGGCGTGGATGCCATGCCGACAAACTCGAAAATAAAATCTGTGCGTACAATCGCCGAATGACGAGTGCTCCAATTCTAGACTGGGCACTACCGTCTGATGTTCTGTCCAGACTCATTCGAGGATAAGTCTCCTATTAAAACACGCAACATCAACCCCCATCTTTTGTGTGTATGTGTGTATGACGCCCCTACAGCACTCCAGAAGGCAACGAGAATCCGAGACGCATTTCGGCTGGATCTTTATTGTTCAGAGGGCGATTCGGCCGATTTTCTTACGAGCGAATCGGCGATGATGCGCACATCATTATTTTGATTTTATAGATCCCTCCGTACGGGGCTTTTAGAGCGCTTGGGGGATTTGAATTGGTCTAGCGCCTCCGGTACCCCATCGCAGTAACCCCCTCCAGTGGTTCATGATGTGTGCATCCTGCAATACAGTCGGATCACCCTATCAGAAATAAATAAGATCAGAGAGACGGCGCACTAGAATCGCGGTGCGGAAACGGCGTGGTGCGAATATGAAAGGGGCGGAGTTCGGCGTCCTCGACGAGGACACGACCCACCTTAAAGACAAATACCCTGATTGACAACACGGTCGACTTTCATATATGGTTTGTTCCGGAGAGGGGTACCAATGACTCCCTGGCGAATGCGCGATCCGATCGACTAAACCCGACCAGATGTGGGGACCAGGCCCCGTGAAAGCCGTGTGGGGAGATAGTTGGTGGGTAGTTGGGGGCAGTTGATCGATGCACAGGTCATGCTTTACTGGCCCCCTCTTTCCTGAGAACTCTCCCCCAAGGCGGGGGAAGCACTTGAAACAGATCGTGTTTCACTGGCACTGGATGCAATGAACCGCGATATCGGAATCTCCATGTCCGCCTTCCCGGAAAGAGTTTTTGTCCGAGCTTGAACACCTTGACATACCAGCCGGAAAACAGCAGTATCAACCATGCATCATTCATCAATTCATCCGAGGGTTGGGTCGGGGTGAAGGCGGTCGCCGTTGCGGGAGCAAAAGGCACTCACCCCGATAAACGAGAAAGAGCTTGTGTCACGCAAATTTGCAGCGTTCTCTGTGGAAAATATACTCTTCAAGTCGCGGACAAATGGATTACGAACAGCGATATTATATCTTGATGTATGCGATTAACTCGAGCGAACCAGCCATCCCCCCGGTTCTGGGGACTTTCCTTATGTTGGCTATGGGATGGCGTTCGTCATCTCTGACAGAAGAGAACAAAAGTCCACTTGTCCATATTAAACAAGGCGCTGTTCCAGTGACGTGAGTCGCAAGATCACGTGTAGAAGCACCGAATATCTCGCCTGTTTCTTTCCGGTGATGCTATAGGTCCCGCGGCTATAAGCTGGGAGTAGAGTGGGCCCAATCTGGCGTCAGAAACGTATTTGATGTTCCCGAAGTTACAATTCAATTGCAAACCGACTCGCTATAGATCGTAATGGCGGGATGAGTCAGTGATCCAGATGAGAATACAAAATACAAAGTAATCATCGGAGTGTGCGTGCGTGCGATATCTGAAACCACCATCGACCATAGCTGCTCCGGGGCGTCACGATTCTCACCAGACCGAGGCGCCCATGACATTGGTCGGAGGGAGAAATTGGAGGCGTATAATTTGAGAGGAAGTCTGAGGAAAGCGCCTTGAGAGATAATGCTGGTGAAATCCCCTATAAGACGTGGGTGAAACTGCAAGGAATCCTTTGAGGATGGGAGTATTTCCAGCGCTACACGAAGAGGCTGGAATGTTCCATCTGGCTGGGTGACGGTATCTATGAGTGGGGAGATAGGGGGGAATAAATGTTGCTCGGGTATTTGTGAATCGTCCAGAGGGCTCCCGACTGCTCTGGCTTGAGTTGAGTGTTGAGGGGGAATCCTCGAATGTTGGTCACCCCTTCGACAATGTGAGATGAGGGCAGGGAGTTGGCCGCCATGGTCTGCGTAACTTTCACCGGTGAACCAGAGCTGGATGAAGAGAACTTCGACGCCACTACTGGTGGTAGAGAGGGCGACGCAGAGTGGTTGACACGCCGCAAATTGTGATTTCCACTGTTAGGACGAGTCCAGACATCGACCCCTGAGAACGCCGCGTCTTGATGTGTCCAGGTCACTGGCAGGTGGAACATTGGAAGGTTTCCTCGGATTCGACCCTACGGCTGGATGGTTGATAGGGATTTGTTGTTCACTATCACCAACAGGTTAGAGGAGCGAGGAGCGAACTATGGGAACTGCTGTGCAAAAGCCGCGCCTCGTTTGGTTTGTAAATCTTCTATTGGGGACTCCGGGATTAAAAAGCCGCTGTCATCGGAATCGATCTTTGGAAAGTGAATGTAAATATTACGAACTTTTTATTCCCTCGTATCGTCACAGACAGTCTCAACCTGGCTCTGTCGTTCCATCCTTGCCACAAGAGACTCCAAACGATTCAGAACCCCGAGGATGACATGACAGCGGAACCGTATACGACAAACCAAAAGCCTAGTATGCGGCGGCTCGTCACATCATCACTGGAGTTCATTCATCAATTCCACATGGTGGCCTCCGTGGTGAAGAACCCTTATCCAGGGAAAGCTCTTGACGGGCTTAGAACCCTCGGCAATGATCGAGGTGCTTCTGTTACACGAAGGAGAGAGAAGACCGCGCTAGCGTGGTATGTCTGGAGCGATCATATGCGTACTGGTAACAGCCTTCAGATTTCGAAACCATGTTGGACCAAAAGTCGTCCCGAGTGCCTATCATGTGAACGCGGGAACAACTTTTCCTCCCACCGATGCCACCAATTGAATCTAAGTAGCACCCGCACCCATGTTTGACCAAGCGGCAACGGGTCCTGTTCCAGTCAGCCATATTTTGGGAGCGGTGTATTGATCATGTATTTCAGTGTCTATGGCACATGGCACACAGCCCAACGGAAGCAACGGAAGCGACGAGAGACAACAGACGATCGTTCCGCAGCTCAGCTCAGGTAAGAATTTCATCTGTGCAGGACTACAGCTCTCGCGCCCTGCGTTGTAGTGACCCCTAGCTCTCAAAAGGGGTGCTCGTAGTGATGACTGTTGGCCAAGTCCAGCATCTCTCCAAACCATGGGCCGTTGGCCGCCGATTCCGCCGATTATCGCAATCCAGTGTCACTTAGAGGGGCTAATCGCAAGCGCCCTTACCGAAGTCAAACAACGTGGACATATCCTTTAGGGGAGCATGATCGTTACTGTGATCACTGATGTTGACTCCGACTCGCAGAATTAGATTTGATAATGAACGACCGACGAGAAATGCGGGTGTGCGGCGCGTTGACGCACGTGGCCCAATCCGCTAAAGCAAGATCATCATGCTCACCTCGTCGGCCGGTTTCATTTATGACCTGGGCGAGATGGACGCCCGTATTTCTAGATCATCAATATCCGCAGTAGATGAGCCATCCCGCATGTATTATCTTTCGAGTAAGTCCGTTCTCCCGTTGGCTTGCTTCCATGGGTCTACATTAGCCCCCCAAAGAAGTGTGAACGCTGCCCAGTCAGCCATTATTGATTGTGGCGCGCAATACATCTTCATCAATGTTATCTTGTATCTGGAAATCTGTGCTGGCAGACCGATCGTTAGGGCAAGCCGAGTGAAGATATGTGATCTCCGAGAGGAACGCTTCTTAGCTGATGATGATACAGTGGAGCTTCCTGATACAGATCGTCACTTCCCCTGTGCCTTTGGGATGGGCCAAAAGGTGGGATCGCCGATCAAATGTGGGGGGATGACAGAACCTAGCCACCGACGAAAATACCCTTACAGGAGCCTTTGGTTTGCGAAGAAAAGATTTGAGGTGGACCACCTCCTGCGTGGGGAGTTATCGCTAGGAAGAGTAAGTGACCTCTTGCAGCTGAACTCGGGGCTCGGGGTCATCGTCCACTTGATCGGATGTTTTTCAAATTCCGGCTGGAGCCAAGCCGCCTTCTGCAGACTGCCTGTTATGCCTTTCATTTGACGCGTGTCGTTTTGGCGCCTGGCTAGAGGAGAGTACATGAACAGGAGGTACACGTGCGACCCCCCTCTAAATGGTAGGTTCAGAGTCAGAAAAAGTTACGGAGCTTGCAAATTGGAACGAAAAGGACACGATCCGACAGGAAACCGCGAGGTTTTGACGGTTCGCGAGATGTCGGTGGAAGTCAAACGCGTATTCAACATGTCCATAAACAAAATTTCAAACCGGCGGCTCCCACAAGCGGAGACGGCAAAAGGAGGTTTGGCACCCCTCGTGGCGTGCGTGTCACCCGCTGGCTGGTGTGAAAAAGATGTGGGGGATGGGGCGTTGGACATTCAATTGCCGACAACACATGGCATGGCGTGACGACAAACTCTGACTGTGCAGGGGTGAGTGGGTCAGGGCAAAAATTCATTTGTATCACACAATGGTGGCACGTAGGATTTGGGGCTTGCAATAATTGGTTGCGGCATTGTGTCGCCGCAAGACGAGAGAATATAAGAGTGAAATGGTGTGCAAAGTGGGGCGAAGGCTGGATATGATGCGGGCAGCCAATCGCTTAGTAACAAGCGCGACGCAACGATTATGCATGGTGGCCATGAGAGGAGCCAATGGTGTGTGCTGGTGCGTGATTTAATTTAAGCACGGACATTTGTCTGCTATCACCTGCAGGCGGCTAGCCTAGCGGCGGGGAGTGCGAACGGATGCTCCTGACGGTCAGGAGACTAGGCTCGGGGCAGACGAAACAATCAGATACCTAAACTGGTGGGTCGATGGATGGCAGTAGATAGGAGAACGTGTCCACCACAAATCTCAACCCGGGTCGTGTGCGATCGTCGTCATGATTGATAAAAAGGAGCATGGCTTTTACGTCACATATCTTTAATATTATCTAGAAGGAGGTCAGCAGAGGAGAGAGCGAAGACCGGACTTGGCGCACATCTGCACCGAAGCTCGATCCCTGGTACATGTTTCCAATCAGGTCAAGTGCGATTGGTTTGGGACGCCCGAACACGCCTTTGACCTGTATAACGGCGTTATGTCCACATGAAACTTTACCTCGTGCCCCAACGTCGAGTAAACTGAACGCGGGAAAAAGAACCGAAGGTGGACACGCATCCCGATGGCAGATCGTCGGGGCGCAACACTTTCGACGGGGTGGTCATGTCAGACGGACAAAGATCGCACCGAGGGGGCCTTCAGGGATGGAAAAAAATTGGCCATAGCCAGCGACCGGTCGTCAGCCTAACGTTCAGATGCGACTAGAACTCAAGGCCAAGGCGTGTTTACCCGACCCTCAGGATAGTTCAATTGGTAAACAGCAACACCGAGCGGTGAACCAATCCTGAAAAACTCAAGTCACAAGGGCACTCCGCGGCGTCCATACCGGCTCACTCACGTGATCTACACATCCCCATTCCCAGACCGTAGCGGCGCTCCGGACTCGGGACGTCTGTCTCTTGTCCTTTCCCTTTTTTTCAGCAGGTTGCGGGTATGTCAAAGGCCGTAGCAGCCGCAGCAAAGCCACAGTTTGTCGTGCGTGTCCATCTTTCTCCTATTCCGGTTCAATCTCAGTTCCTCGACCCTGTGAACAACAGCGCCTCCTCATCGCTGCAGGCAAGGCTGCACCAACGCCTCCTGTTGGTCCTGCTCTCGGCGCTCGCGGCGTTAGGTCAATGGACTTTTGCAAGGAGTTCAACGCCCGTACAGCACATATCTCCCCAGGAATCCCAATCCCCACCGTGATCAACATCTATCCTGATCGATCCTTCACCTTCGTCACGAAAACCCCAACGGTGTCATATTTTCTGAAAAAGGCAGCAGGCATCGAGAAGGGAACCGGCCGTCCAGGCCACGAGACAGTTGGCACTGTCAGCCTCAAACACGTGTACGAGATTGCAAAGATTAAAGCTGCCGATGAACATCTGAGGCATCTGCGGCTTGAGGCGATTGCGAGTACCATCATCGGTTCGGCGCGGACGCTAGGCGTGCAAGTGGTGCCGTGAACTTTGGGCGCTCTTGTGGCTCCTCCCTCCTCTTTCACTTATTTTTGTGAATGTGAGTGGGCTTCTGCCCGTCCACCTCGGGATATGCTGATCCCCGAGCCCCAGGGATATAGGATGCGAAGCTCGACCCAACGCGCGGGTTCCCGGTGAATGATTCTCCGCTGCAGTTGATCTGCCCTGGCCGTTTATGCTGGTGGCAGGCCATCTTGGGTTTTAATATCCCGGAGCTTGTGAATGTTCGGTAGAATCGCAATTGCAGGGCGTTGTACCCCGGGTCGGAATGCCGTGTTGAGAGCCTTGAGTTGATATTGGAAAAAGATCATCGATTTGGTTCCCTAGATCGAAATAAGAGCCGCGGACACGTCGGATGGCTGCTGCGCAGGTCAGAGCCCCATATCACTCCAGACTTGATGGGGCTTGGCTTGCTCTCTTTCATAGTCCTGAATGGATAGACTTTTCGGTGATTCATTCTACATCGAAACCTACACGGCTGCGTACGCACTAGTGGCAGTGGCGGCGGCGGAGGGCGCTGGAGCTGGACATATAGTGCCCAGGAGAAATCTTCCTTATCACGCCTCGCCTTTGTGCTCTTCAAGGTATTGTTGACACGCTGTCTACACGCTCTTTGAGTTGAGACACGACCCGGGGAAGGAGCCGTAGCAGTCGCCAGACTCCCGCATCAAGGTTGCCATATCCGTTTGCTCTCCGCCGCCTCGTGTTAGAGGTCGCTTTCTAGGCGGTGAGTAATTTATTCTTTTTTCCCCACTCAGTCATGGCGAGCTCACCGCGATTTTTCCCCCCCTTCTTTACGTGGTCAGTATATTTATTATTTTCGTTGTTCTGGTAAATATCGTCGTCCTCACCGTTGTCGTAATCAGGGTTCATCACGCTGCGTGCAGCCAATGTAATGGTTGACATTCAGCCTCCCAAGCTCGGCGCTTACCTGCCACCTCGTGTTGTCTTCCGATCAAGTTTGCCATGACCTGCCTGAATGCGGATTGGGAGACTGCTCCAATGAACAACCCTCCTGGACACGTCTGCCAGCCCACTTCTCGTGCCGACACGCTGCGAGTCCTGTATTCAGCTTTATCGGTCACTGTGTCCACGTTTCGATCGAACAATTCACCATCACCCGTGTGCATGAGTATATTCCCCCTTCCCGGGGCAAGTATAAAAATGCCTTGCCGAAGGGCACCAGTCTTCCCAGTTCTCCAGACCACACTCAAGTTATAATCGTCCTCTCCACCTCCACCCTCATCTGCATTCATGGCTACCAACCAGAACGATGTACTCTCCTGGACATCTCAGGATCCCCGACAAAGCCAACTCTTCAGCCCATGGGGCGTCGTCTACCGGTTCCAAGTACGTGTTATCGAACATCGCTGCGCCCCGATGGTCCTGATATCCAACTCTCCCAGACCGAGACCAACGCGCAGGGACAGAGCACAACTACGGTTTGGCGTGCGATACGTGCGAACAAGGAGGATCGAGTGGCCAAGCTTGAGTGGGCCGCTGGTGGTGGTCTCGGACGCGCTGTCATCGGGAAGGTCAGACCTCCGGTTCAACTACCTTTCCATTTGACGTCTTTTCTTACGCTCCCTTTTGATCACAGCACCATGTTCCTATGGCCGACTTGGTCCGCCGAGACCCCCGAATGCCCGTGCGTGTTTCGGTCTTGTCTCGATGTCATTTCCATCTGACCACGGGGTGAACAAAGAACTCAAGAGTATTCAATGGCCCAGACGGTTTCCAGTACCGATGGCGACCAAGTGCTACCAGCCAGGATATTGTGGTAGGTCTCATAGGAATACGATATGCGAGGGACGTCTGATCACATATTCTCCCCCTTTCCCCTCCCCAGTTACAAGATCCTAATAACAACGTGATCGCCTTCGTTCGCCCCACTCGGCCAACCCGCTATCAAGGGCTCGGCGATGTCTACGCGGAGCTTCACTTTGTCCGTTCCGCTGGCGCAGGCGTGGTGGTATGTCCCGATAGATATTTCAAACCATCAACAAACGCTGACCCGGACCGTATGTACCAACAGATGCATCCGCCGCTCATGGACACCGTCACAGTGACCGCGATGCTCTACAGATTTGCTTCGGCATTCAACCTTTGATAATCGTCTTGATATCGGACTGTCTTCTTTACTAATTTAAAAGAGGCTGGCCTAAGGACTGAATTGTGGACGGCGTCGCGTGTGGGGGCAATTACTTATCTTGGCATTCCATGTTGTCGTGTTAGCTGCATATGTAAAGTCGCAACTCCCATCACGTTCCATCGAGAAAAGTCCACTCGCGTGAGTTTCCGGTTTAACCCCTGGCAGGGCCTGCCCGGAGAAGCGTGTTCAGAACACGCATCAGGTGCTGGACGTTCAGTCTCCCACATGTGCAACGTTTTCGAAAGCACTTCTTGATGCGCCATCTCAGGAACGACGTGGGACTCGTGTGCGAATGACAATTTCAAAACAAAAAAAAACAAAAACAAAAACAACTATTCGACGTGATGAACGCGAGGCCTCCCTTCAATTAGGCTTCTGGGTAGATCACCTCCGCTCAGGGATGATCGTGTCCATGAGGGTATCGACGGTTCGGATCACCCACTCTGCTCCCTCGTCGCTCGCAAGCCACCGGTCTTCCTCGCTCAGACCTTCGGTCGTACGCGCCTTGAGCAAACCAAATACGTGACTCGTGAGTTGCGGCCCAACGCGGCCTTCGGCGCGCAGACAAGCGATGCCCACGACGGAGCCCAACGCGCGGCTGAGATTGCCTTGTTCATTCGCTCCGGGGAGTGGCGCCAGCACGGAGCCGTAGGACTGGATGATGAACGCTGGAAAAGGGGATGAAGTCCGTGAGCCACCAGCACCAGCAGCACCATCGAGGCTCGCAGAAGCCACATAACGATGAAAAAGAAGGAAGATCACGATCGAGAAGAGGGAGTGGGTGTGCGTGCGTGAGCGCGCGCGCACGCACGCAGGCGTGGAGACGCTGTGCACTTTCCGCATCGGTCATGGAAGGGGGAAGGAAGAAAGGGGACGTACAGATCAAGTCGGGGTGGTATGACGCTAGCTTATCGTGCAACTTGACGGCGTGCGGCTCGTAGATGGAGTTCCAGAGCGCCATCCCGCGAGCAATGATGGCGTCGATGTTTTCCGGGTTGGCAGTCCTGAGAAAGGGCCACAGAGAGTTGTGTCCCCCCCTGCTCGTTGGCGGGCATCGAAACTTGAGCCAGGTCAACTGATAAGCGCACCTGCGTGAATCAGTCCGGAGGCCAACCTTCACGTTGTCTTCGAGCTCATTTGTGAGCCCTGCGAGAGCTCCGATGGTCTGAGTGCGGTGCGAAAAAAAAAAGGTGAGAATGATAGGAGGTGAGAGATGAGTGGCCTTACACGAGGAACGCCGACAAAGATGGTGCTCTTCAGTGCGGCTTCTCGTATGAGGGCTGCTTTGCGCACAGAGTTCTGAGCGTTCGTCTCGGAACGCGTTACGAAGCGATAGAGATGGCCAACAGACGAAGGAATGTTTGCTGTCAACAGCGTACAGGTCTGGTCCGCAGTTAGGGAGATGGTGGTGTACGGGAAGTCGTAGGCATGCACCGTAAGGACTAGCCAACCAGTTGCAGCCCCTTTCATGCGCGCATTTGTATACGTCGAGTCGAACAGGTGATCCAACCAGGTCGAAGGACCAACAAAAGCATCCGGGTTCCGAAGAGTCAACAACTGCTTGATAGTCGGTGGGATGTGTCTAACCATTGACTAAAAAAGACCAAGTTTAGGAGCGACAATATCTCCTTGGTAACATTCCGACGTGTAATATGCAAATTTAAAATGTTCTAAGCAACTCAGAAATTCGTATCATAGCAGTATCCCGTACTACATCACGAAGCAACACGCCCCCGGCGAGCTGAAGGGATAAAAGATTAAGACACTCGGAGGCTGCTAGCAGACCAGCTCCGAGGGCTTAGGGGTATTCATGTGTCCGAGTAAACCCGCCGCCGTTTAGGGCGGGGGAGACGGGTGTAGGTTCAAGGATTGAGGTACTGGTACCCAAGCGAGTTGGGTTTGCACTTCGAGAGGTCACCGAGGTCTGGACACGTTATCATGCTGTTGGCAGCGGGGACGTTGTTCGGCAGCTCATCCGCCCTGAACATCCCTGAAAAGCACTTCAGTGGTGCAAATTCGTTGATCCTGGGATAGACACCTCACCAAACCAGGCATACATCTCGACGAACGAAGTGGTTTCCAAGAAATGCACTGCCTTCGGGTAGAAACCGTCAAATATGCTCTGGGTGCAATGCGTGAATCGGTAGTAATCCTGCAATGGGTTTAATTGACTTTATCCACAGCAATGTAAAATGCACGAGACCAACCACACAGCCAATTTCCCCGACCCATATATTCAGCCCAAAAGCATCATGGAACTTATTGACAGCAGTTTCGAGGTCGCCCGCGTCTAAGCCATAAAAATGGATGTCAATGTTACGGATCTACGACGATTCATCAGCGCCAGACAAAGACGATCAACATGAAACGAACCTTGCTGTCCTTGCAGAGGCCCATGAATGTCTTCAACCAATTGAAGCCGGCCGGACCAGTTGTGACAGAAGGGGCGATAAGTTCATAACCCAATTGAGCAAGAGGATCAATGTGCAGTTTCCAGAGACTACAACCCTCCTGGGGGGACATATCGGCTTGGCCCGATATCTCGGGCCTGAGTATGTCAGCTGTGATGGTCAGTTTGTGAAATCCGGAAATAACTTACTCATTCCAGCCCTTGACTTTTGAGGCAAATCCCTTCGTTAGAAGAGGGATGTTGGGAATTAGTTCTTTGCGAGCAATCGTAGGGACAAATTCCAATTGACTATATTCGCGCTGACTAGCGACTGAGGGATCATGATATTTCAGGTCCCAATTGGAGATGCTGAAAAGGTATTTGAGCAAGGAAGCGCAGAAGTAGACGGATAGGTGCACGCACTAGTGTGTGCACGGAGTAACGAAATTATGGAGGGAACTCTGTTCGTGATTGGACCAACCGAGACCAACTTTCTTGTTACTACAAGAACCACTGGAAGAGGCGGCAGCAGAAGGCGTAGATGAATGAGACGTGGTGGTGGTCTCGTGTGTAGAAAGCTGAGAGCTTGGTGCGGGTGTTGCCAGGTGGGCGTTAGCAACGACGGCGACGGAATGGTGGGATGTAGTAGATGAAGTCGATGAGATAGCAGGGACCGGACGGGGCTTGCACTGCTTAGAGTTACTACGCTTCTTCGCAATGCCAGCGTGTGCATGGTTGACACCACGAGCCATATGGCCAGGCTCTACGACAAGGGCATTCGCAGGGAGGGCATCCAACGAGATGTTGAGGATTGCAAGTGAAAAGATGGTGAAAAGGCGAAGGAAATTGGACGGGGCCATGGCAAGGGAAAGGAGAGGGGAGGATAAAGGAATGTATCAGGCCGTTTTGGCCAGGTGGAAAGAGAAGGGGGAGCTGGTTCACGACGGGACAGGTCGACGTTGGATATTTATTCGAAGTGGGAGCGGTCTGTTACATAATGAACCAGGCAACGGGATATATTGCGTGGGTGGCGGAGTTACTGTTTTGGGCTCGTTATTAATTGGAAACCGCCGCCAAGATGGCGTGGCGCTTCGCTTCTTTTTGGAATTTTTTTTTTCTTTTCTTTCTTTAACTTTGACAACAGTACAACCGGTTCATCATCGTCATCGTCCATCCATCCTCAAACCAATCTCCTAATCCCCACCCCTGCCGTTGATTCAATAAAAATGTCTGATGCCCCCGCCGCCCCCGTCACTGAGCAAGGCGTGCCTCCGGCTACGCAGACCGAGGAAGCTCCTTCTTTCAAGGTGATTGGCTATCCTCTCTTGCTTGTGCTTCATCCTTTATCCATTTCCTTCATACAGGTCTTCATCGGAAATCTTGCGTATTCCACCACGGATGAAGGGCTGAAGGCGTTTTTCGAGCCCGTTCAGAACGACGTGTACGTTTTTTTCCCTTCATGTCTTTTTGTCGGCCTCGTGCACAGCATGTCCGTAATGTCAATACTAACGGATCATGCCTCCATTGCTTCAGTATCTCCGCCCAGGTTATAATGCGCGGATATAGGCCTGCGGGCTATGGGTTTGTTGCGCTCTCCACAGCCGAAGCAGCCCAGAAGGCCGTCGACGTTCTCGACAAGAAGGAACTCGATGGCCGCCAGATCATTGTCGAAATCGCGAAGCCGGCTGATCAGAAAGAAAGTGAGAGGAGAGATAGGAAACTTCGCAGACGCCCAGGCAGGCGTGGCTCTAGGGCCGTCCCAGGCGAGGTCACTGAAGCCGAGGCTAATGGCGAAGCCAAGGCAGATGAGGACGCCGCTCCTGCCGAGGGCGAGGCCCCCAAACTCAAGAAAAGGAAGAAAAAGACCGCAGTGAGTTTCGTATGCATCATCATTTGGGGTGTTTGTCACTCACCTCAATCTATTTTTGATTAGAAGAAGCCAAAGACAAAGACCTCGGCCACCGATGGCGAGGCTGAGCCCGCACTTACCGCCGAGGAGGGTGAGCCTGTCCGCAAGAGGCGGGGGCGATACCCCCGCCGTGCTAGGGGTGACGAGCCCACCGGCGAGCCCTCCAAGACGGTTCTTTTCGTTGCCAATCTCGGCTTCAACATCGACGACGCCGCACTCACCGACCTGTTCACCGAGGCCGGCATCAAGGTTGTCTCTGCTCGCATCGTTCGCAGGCTGTATGGCCGTAAGAGCAAGGGCTACGGTTTTGTCGATGTTGGTGATGAGGCCGAGCAGAAGAAGGCGATCGAGGCTCTCGAGGGTAAGGAGTTTGGCGGGAGGCCCATCGCTGTTAAGATCGCCGTCAATGCCCGGGCCAAGGAAGCTAAGGAGGAGGCAGTTGCTGAGGAGGGTACTTCTGAGGTTGCCATCGTGGCTGAGTAATGGCTCTCAGGTTCTTCAGCTCCCTAAACTTCATGACTTATGACCCCAATGTTCTCAACGCCCATAACTGCTCCCTGGATGGAAGGTTGTTCAAACTACGTGCTGACCGTTGTTCTTTTTTTTTTTGGCACGCTATTTGTTTCCGTTCCTATGCGTGTTCTATCAGTTTGAGAAAACTGCTCGGTCTAGTGCCGTCTTTGAAGTCATGTTTGGGGGTCATCGTCTCGTACACGTACAACGGCACCTTGTCTTGATCCATCACGTGTGCATCACGTCTCACCGATGGCTGATGATGGTGACGCCGATTACCTCTCCGACAAATTCCTTGCTGTCGCAGAACCTCAGAAACCGAAAACTTACAGTGAAAAACGCAAGGAAGCCTTACGCGAGTCCCGTCTCAGGTACCAACAAAACAGAACCAAAAGCAAGAAACAACTCGAGCTTGAATCACGCGAGGAAGGACTCTCCAAGAGTCTATTCGAGCGTGCAGAAGATGACAAGGCTTCGGGTCGTGGCCCAGAAAACAAAGCACTCTCAATGATGATGAGAATGGGCTTCAAACCGGGACAAGCCCTTGGTGTGCCCACCAATGTCGAAGGCACAGCCACCATACGCGACACAACCCCGAACAGGGAGACTTCCGTCGTCCAACCACAGAAATACGAGAGACAATTGGTGAACCCTCTCCCTCTCAACGAATGGTCAGGTACGTTGAGTCTCCCGCATGCGTACCATTGGGACCCATTCTCCCCGTCTGTTTTCCTCTCCTGTCTCCACAGTTACTGATTCCGGTGCCGCATGCACAATTAATGACAGGGAGGAAAGGCATCGGCCTCGGAAAGCGCGCCCCGTCGCCAACGGAACTTGACCGTCTGGCAAAGGTTGCCAAGGCTGCTGAAGAGGCAGACAAGGAATCCTTCAGGGACCGATCCCGGCGCGAATTCGAGCAACGGCGCGCAGAGGCACGACTCGGCCCTGCCCAGCGAACCTGCGCGACCTTGGACGAACGCGCGGGCAAGGAGGTAAGAAACAGCATTTTAATTTTTTGGATATGTGTCCCTCTCTCCCCTCTTTCTCTCCCCTTTCCACTTCCCTCGTCGTTTTCCGTGGGAAAAAGGGGGGTGGGCGTGGGCGTTGAAAAGTACTGTTGTGGGCTGATATTCGCATGTTTTTTTTTTTTTTGGTCTTGCGCAGTTCAACGTGCTTTGGCTCGATCCGACCAATCCGGATGCGTTCCCAGACGGCCTCGTGGAGGCCATGGTGGAGATGGCCGCCGACGCCGAATGGGGCGGAAGCGGAAGCCAAGGCTCAAAGGAGGAACGGCTACGTGCGCAAATGCAGGCCGACGCGCTTCGACCACTTGGCGACGACGAAGATCTGCCGAAGAAAGCGGACGCTTCTGTCGCTCGGGCGTCTTTACCGCCGAGGACGATCGAGGATGCGGCGCAGTTCTTGCGACTCGATGTGAGTAGTTATATTTTTATTACCCGCCCTTCCTTTTCCGCGGAACGCCGGACCAACCTTTCGTTCTTCCTTTTTCTCCTCTCGTTGACGTTGACTGACGAACTCGCGTTACATGACAAGCCCGTGCAACGCCTAGACCGCGTTTTGCGATACCTGCGCGCAGAATATCACTACTGCTTCTGGTGTGGCACACAGTATAAGAGTTCCGACGAGATGCAGGCAGAGTGTCCGGGACCAGACGAGGATATGCACGATTAGATGGAAGTATGTGTAGTCGACACTTTGGTCGTGATTCCATCGATTATGAGAAATAGAGGTACCGAATAATTGGAAAACAAGGAGAAGCCATAGTGGTACAGGCAGTTAATGATTGTACAAACTCGATGCGAGGTCGGTGTGAAGTTCTGACTAGTAAGGAACGTGTGTAGGTGATCAACACGTATGTCTGTCGCTATCAGCAAACAATAAGGGAGTGTGGAATGGAGAGCAATTGTCCCAAGATGTAACAAAAAAAGTAAGTCCGATATGGGTAAATGACGATTCTGTTGTTGTTAATTGGCGTCGGCAGAGCTATTTCCCACAAGTGCTTGAGATTCCAAGTTACCACTTGGAGATGATGGTCGCGTTGCGGGCTGCGGGAATACGAATGACGAGAGCAGGGAAGGAAGTGCCGGGATAGCAACCGGGGCCAAAGGCTCGTCAAATGCCGACCGTGGAAACGCTCCTGATGTCGGCGACATCTGGGGCGACTTGCGACGCAAATATGTCGAAATAGGGGTGCTCGCATGGAAGTCTGTGTCGTGTAACCACGTCTCACTCCCACGTCGCGATGACCTCCCGTTAGGAGAGTATCTTGGTCCCCGAGAAGCGCGGGAACGAGGAGAGGGTAGAGGCGAGGTGGAGGGCGCCTGTTGCGACGTGAGTATTCAAATCATTATGGAAACGGTTGATGTGAGACGTACCCTCTTGGCTTTTCCTGCTTCAAATAATGAGGGCAGGCTTGCTTTCCGCGGGACCTGTCATACCATAGAAACCAGGGTGAGATATGTACTGTGGATTGACTAGGGTGTGTGCGTACAGAGTCCGTAGAATAAGGCGAGTATCTGCCTTTGCCATGGCGAGAGACCCGAGGCGCGTCTATATCCACAAAGTTGGTATAATCGTGCCGATCATGGTCGGCGGGGACGAATAGGTATGTGCCAGTGGTGGCGTATTGTTGGCGAGGAGCTTCACGCTCGTCGTCAATGTCGGAAGAGGATGATGATGCGTTGGAATGTGAACGAGGGCGAAGGAAGGTGGGAGTGGTGCGAGGGAGAGATGATGCCCCGTCTTCGAGCCCGAGAGAGGACATGAGCTCTACGAACGACGGAAGGGAGGACATGGAGTGTGGAGTGAGATGCAGCGTATAGCTGAAGGGTAGTCGCAACAGGGCAACTGAGGGCATTGATCGGTAAAAATGGGGAGGTATATAACACGCAGGGAATACCCTAGAAACGGGTGGGCGGGAGCTGTGCTAGTCGTCAGGATACTTGGGTATCATAGCAGGTTGCGCAGGAGGTTGTAACACCTCAGTTCGCAACAGCCCGGGGCTTGAATACTGTAATGCCTTTCCTTGAGGCTGGTCTGTCTCATTCATCATCACCGCGGTCGGCAAGGAGACAGTTGGACCTGTTTGCCATGTGCGCTGTTTTCGGGCTCGCTTTTTTGTATGCGTGCTTTATTTTTACTTTTCGGTGCCTTCGGCTGTTACGATGCTCAGCCACAGCACATTCGAGAAACGCTTTGCTGGGAACAGGGGTACGGTAACAAAGAGACATTGTCGATAGGGCACTACCGTAGGCATTGTCTCAGAACAATTAGCCGAGAGTGCTTTCGGTTTAGTGGAGACCGCAATGGTAGCATGATTTCCTTGGCAAGACCGCCTGTTACCGAGTGGAGTTGGGATACGTCGAGAGGAGGCGACAGGACAGTACTGTATGTGGATTGATTGATGGGAAGGATTGATCTGGTAGTAAGGTAAATACTATGCGGGATTTGTATCGATGTTGTCCCCGGCACCGGCACCACCAAGGCCACAGCGCGTGCCCGTGACCAATCGTCTTCTTCATTAAAACCACTACAATGAATCAACAAGGCCAGCCAAGCTCTGCCAACAACGCGGCCTTTCTTCCCCCTCCGAGGCAGGAGATGGAATATTTATGTGCCGGTGAGAAGCATGTTGGCACAAACTTTATTAGTATTTTTAATGTATGGAAGATTGTGGTGCCAAAAATGAAATCAAACCTCGAGAGCCCATCCGCTGTAGGGAATGCGGACACCGTATCATGTACAAGAAAAGAACAAAACGAAGTGAGTTCAAACGTCCCTTTGCGCTGTTATTGTCCTTAATGATTCGTCATAGTGGTTCAATTTGAAGCACGGTAGCACCACACATTACTTTGTAGTTGACCTCTTTTTACTACGAAAAAATGAAAAAAGGAAAAAGATGGGCACCGTCGGACCGGAGTAGCCGGGGACGATACCGACGGATTTGTGTGTGCGCGGCCATCGAGCGGTGTGAACCCGATATTGGGCGCGATAGAGGACGACATCTTCTTTCTTGCAAAGAAAATAATCATATCCCGTCTCCTTACTACCCATGACAGATTCAAACCGACAAACCAGAGAACGCAGCCACTCCCCCGGTGACTTTGATGTGACTCTTTTTCCTTTATCCTTGCCCCATGAACATCTTCCTCACCTGCCCTCTCTCCACAGTCCGACGTCGAGTCACCACAGGAACCTTATCATCTCGATGATGCTCCTGCGGGTAAACCTGGGAGGAAGAAAAATCCCAAGTGAGAGATGGTCAATATGCTTACGTGCATCGTCTGACACTGCCCAGTTCGCAGGCCGCACGCCGTGACCAGAACAGAATTGCGCAACGGGAATTCCGCTTGCGCAAGCAACAACGCGTAATGCCCCCTCCCCCTTCTCCAGTATCGAATCAGACAATAACGATACCCTCTTATCCTTGTCGATAATTAGATCCGCGATCTTGAGGCAAGAGTTGAGATCCTTTCCGGTGGCAAGGATGAGGCCCTCAGCGAGATGCGGAATATCCTCAAGGGTATGCCACAATTTTTCACCCATCCATCCTCTCCATAACCGTTGTCTTATCCAAGATCTCATGGCCGAAAATCAAATCCTCCGAGGCTTTTTACGCAACCTGAGTGAATTCATCGGCGATGGCGCCGGCGGTTTGCTTCCTAAGCTTGGGTGGTCGATGCAAGACTTTGATAAGTTCGTCAACAAATCTGAAACCGATACCGCGTATGAGAGCTATCAGCGACGAAAGCGAGAAGGTCATCAAACCGCCCCTTCTTCCGCAGCCTCGACCTCAGCCCAAGCCACCTCCCTGAAGCGCGCCTCCGAGGACGACACCGCCAGCAACCCCAAGAGAGCACGCCGCCCTAGCGACCGCGACGATAACGAGCGTCCCACAGATGCCTTCCCAGTCCTGGTACCAATGAACCCGGTTGCGTCTAACAGCAACTTGTATACTAGCCGTTCTCCACCAGACGCCAGTCTTTTCTCGGACCTTATACGCGGCTCTAATGGCTCGCCAATGTTAATGCCCGGTCCCTCGTCCCCTTCCTCCTACGCAACGTCGTCATCCCAAGTACCTCAATCGAATGGAGGCTACCAGGGCTCATATGTCACCCCTCTCAACATGGGGGTAGATTCTACCACGATGAACTCTATGCCCTTTGTCAATAATACATCCACTCCGACCATCCAACAGCAGTCTCGACCTAGTGTGGGCGCACTCGATGAATTGGAAGCCATCGACCCTAAAAACGTCGAGGCCCAGAAGCTTATTTCGTTCGTTATATCCACTGCTTGCTGCGGAGCTTACTCATTACTCCTGGATCTCCAGATATCACCTGGAAAATTACAAGAGAAACAGCTCATATTGCCTCCCTGCCTCTCTACGTCCGACGCTTGTCCAGAGGTACGTTGTCCTTCATCTCCATCACATAAAATGAGTTTGACTCCTTTGTCAGGACCGTTCCCCACGGTAAAATGAGCTCACACTTGATTTTGTTTTTTTGAGTCTCTGACGGATGTTACAGAAAGTGTTATTGATCGCATTCCCCACCCAGACCTCCGCGACCGGCTGATCTTACTCCGAGGCATGTCCATCTCGCCCTATGAACAAGTATTCGTGTTAACTCGGCATCTCACAGGCCGCTTCAATCTCGTCGACTGTCTGCATGACTTTTCGTCGGCAGTCACCATACACGGAGACGACGTCCTGGCGCATGCCAACTGGGAAATTGGCGAGACGTGGCTCCGGCGTTATGGGTTCGTCGACTTTATCTCATCCGAGTTTTGTCTCGTTGGTCTAACTGCTGCTTGTGAACCCTGTTGGTCAAATGCAGATTCCTGGTGGACCCGAGCACGTTGAATATTTCCAATAAATGGAGACGGGACCACGGCTTGCCCGAGTTGCGTATGGTAGATATCGCTCCTGACCAGCAGGCATCAACATAGGTGCACGACTTTATCGGTCGTGGCGATGATCCTGGCGATTTTTGCTTATTTCCTCTCTTGCGGTCACTCTGTAAGCCTTCCAGGTGACCCTCTCTCCTTACGAGAAACTCCTTTTCTGTCGGTGTGTCGAATAGGTCTTATTGATTCTTACTGAGCTGTTGTTGTGCTTTCGTCACATGTATATATACTTAATCCAGACCCATTCGGGGAATTTGGTGAAGCTGACCCCGGACATTCTCAAATCAAGTCAAAACCTATCTGCTGCGTGGTCCTGTCTCCTGACAGCGTATGACCATATCAACATTTGCAAGATCCAGGAGACGTCGGAAAGTGGCGGAGTACAGTCGGCTATGATGCAACACGATGGGGGTGGGAGACGTCTCTGGCTTTGAAAACATAAAAGATCCGACAACACACAAATCCGTCCTTCCTCTTTCCAAGGGGAACCAGATTATTTTTTAACCGGGCCATGGGCCCATCACCCTTAATTTGTAAAGTGGAAATCAGAAGGGGTGTTCTATTTAACAAATGCGGCGTAGAATGTGCCTTCGTCATGCATCTATCGACATCGTCATCCTTTATATTCCCGTGGTAATCGGACAAACCAGCATGTCCATGCTCCAAGTCAAGTCGAGGGTTGCTGGAAAGGAAGTGAAAGAGACGTCCAGAACGTAGAGGGCTGGGGTGGGGTATAAAACTATATTCTATTTCCTCTTTTTTTTTTTCCTTTGTCCGGTTAGGTGTACACGAAGCACCTTGACGGGAGTAAACTCGTGAAGCCCTCAAAGCCAGGGGTCACCGAAGGGTGGTCTGGCGACGGGTGGGGGCGGGGAAAGGCCCGCCGGTCTTCACGCCAAATGACGCATGTTCTACACATCGGACGTTCTCCGTCGTCGCTGAGAAAGGTTTCTTCGATATTGTGATTCTTGTTCTTCGAGTGTCCCGCTACGGAAATGATGAGAGACACCGAGAAAGGCGCAAAGAATCACTTACGGTAACGGATTCTCTTGGATGGCGATGCAAGAAAGGAAGGTCAGGAAGCTCAAAGCCACCTGACAGATGAAGACTGCACGCAGAGCGTCTGCGTAGGAGTCTATGGCCGATTTTCTCAGAATCGGGTCCAACTCTCGAATTACATCGGTGGAATGTCTTTACGATGTTTAGATATCGTCTCTGTATTCATAAATGAGCCAAGTTTCACCTTATGCGTGAAATGAGCTATGATTTGATTTGATAAGTCATCTAGAGTCCAAGATAGAGGGGGATTTTGGTGCATACCTCTTCTGCGTTGGGCCCGTGTATGCGTTGCCGCAGCTTGGAAAGGAGAACTCCCTGTAGTAATGTACCACTAAGGCTGACCCCAAGCACCTGTCCAGTGGTGCGGAAGAGGTATGACACTGGAATGACGATTGATTAGACCAGCAATTACAAAAGTATCTCACTTACGGCCTGTAGCCACTGCTACATCCGCTTTGGAAACACATGAGATGAGAGCCTGTGAGGGATCAGTACGACCATCTAAGGACACTTGGCGAATGTCCTACGATGAGAGTTGTCGTGATCACACTCGCCATCCCGAATCCTTGGGGAATCAGGTCACTCCAAAGATGCCACTGTGACGAGTTGTCATTCCACATCATGACCATAGTACTAGCGTAGAGGGGGCACATCGCAGACAGCAGGGTGAGTGTGTACAGTCTTCCTGTCCGCCTCATGATCCTAGGGTGTGCAGATGTATGAGGGGACGCATTGAAAAATAAAATCATTGGAAGTGACTGACCAGCCCGCAAACACACTCCCCGTAGAGATAGCGACCTGAAACTCAGTCAAAACACGTACTCACTTGCACACATCAAAACAGCTAACCGAATGGGGCAGAAGATGAAGACCTTCAGAGGTTTATGGATCAATTTTGCCTGCGCTGATTGACCGTGGTCTTACCTGCATCTACTGACGAGTTCAAACGAACGGTGGAAAAGTACTAGCCATAATCAGACCCGCTTCAAATTGACACTCCAGACAAAACACACCAGAGGCACATTGTAGATCTGATCCCGATAAGTCAATCATAGCTAGGATAAAGATGGGGAGGGGAGACGCACCATAGAAAAAGCAGCCATACTGCCGAAAAGGTTGGACAGTGATACGGCAAGTGGAGTGCGCTGTGTGACAAAATATAGTGGCATGACAGGATAAGGAGACCAGTAAGCCTCCACGAAAACAAACA
>Ga0307510_10000157_pt1 | contig 56813 bp, 30 predicted proteins | sample 12_EM_MG_FD_207224 | JGI IMG/M metagenome (GOLD analysis project Ga0307510, IMG submission 207224) | Populus trichocarpa ectomycorrhiza microbial communities from riparian zone in the Pacific Northwest, United States - 12_EM | ecosystem: Host-associated > Plants > Roots > Unclassified | place... | reverse complement strand
AACAATTAAAAAAAGATAAATGGTTAAAATAGAAAAGACACATTATTTTTCTTTTTATTTTGAAATTATATAAATTTATTTTAAAATCATCTTCAAATTTATTTTTACATCTTCATTGCTACCTCTTAAACCAAGTATATATTTTTTTTATATATTTTTATTTAATATGTCATGGGACATTATCTCAAAACATCTAAGAATAGGTTTTTTATTTTTAAAGGAAAAGTACGGTTCATTAATTATCAATCAATATTATATTGGATTGAAATATTGGAACAAAATTCCACTCGTATCATAATCATAATTTGTAGAGTTTATGGTTAAGTAAATGGGTAACAACATTTACAGTTCTTCTAGCATGCAGCCCTTGATAATTTTCAACAACATCCAATAAGGCCTAATAATCTTCAATCACCAGATCAAACCGATCCATTTCAACATATATAAGCTGCTTTCGTCAAAGAAAATGTTTAATTCTTGGAGAGATATTCAAATTCTATAATTTATGTTATTTTCCATTTATATGATCTCCTAAATTAGGCTTGTTGATGTCAATGGCAACATGATAGCCAAATTCACAACTTGTATCGGATTGAATCTTGGTCCTTCAATATTTAAAAATGTTTAAATGAGTTGAATTTTATCTTATTTTTCTAAATTGAGTATCAATCGAGCATTGAAAAATCCCCTCGACACTACAAAATCCCCGTATCAAGACAACTAGAATCAAATATCAAGTCAAGTCTCAAATAAAAAAAATAAAAAGGTATCAAATTGGAAAAAAAAAGATGAGGGATTGAAATAAAACGCGATCCAACAGTGGGATCAAAAGTTATGATCATTTTGACCCGTTACTCAAGTGTTGCCGACCAGAACTCCTCGTCTCTATATCAAATAAATAAATTGAATTTTGCTTTGCAAAGTCGATAACTAACCGAGCAACAAATATTTTCACAATACCTTAAAATCACTATATGCAAGCATAAAAAATAAATCACTAGGATCAATTGCAAATTAAAATAATGTCAAGTGACCAAATAAAAAGAAAAGAACATTAAGGGACCAAAGCATAAACAATTCCAGGGACCAAATTTTTTTTGCTGTTGTTGTCTATATTGTTTTGTGTCTAGAGCTAAATTATTTTTATATGAATTTATTTTTTCTACCTACTCAATGGTTTAACACCTTTTTTTTTAATCTAGCCAAATTTTGATCATAACATTAAAGCTGGACCGGTTGAATATCAAAATGGTACAATTAGTCACCGGTCTAATATTTTCTTCCCCAATTAACCCCCAGCTCCCGCCCAAAAGCACACCTTTCCTCGACACCATTCGAAGTCCAAAGTCCAACCACTACCCAACGAATCTCCCTTTACGCGGGCAATCTCGTCCATTTGCCTGTCACCGCACGCACCGTACCCAACACCGTTACAATGACCCTTCCTTCCAATCAAAAACCCACAAGAAAAACCACTCGCTTCAATTCTCCGATCTCGATCGAACCAGAGCCGGACGTAGCCAGAGAGTCTGGACATGGGTGTACCGGCGTTCTACAGGCTTCTCGCAGACCGATACCCGCTATCAATTTCGGATGTGATCGAAGAGGAACCTCAAGAGGATTCGAATGGAAACTCCAAACCAATCGATGTTTCAAAGCCTAACCCTAACGGTATTGAGTTTGACAATCTGTATTTGGATATGAACGGGATTATCCATCCCTGCTTCCATCCTGAAGGCAAGGTACAGTTTACCAACTTATACTTGTATAGTTTTCTGGAATCTTAGCTTCTTAGGGTTTAAAAGGAGGTTTTTTGTATTTGTAATTGAATTGCTGTTAAATTTTGATGCAAATGCAATTGACTGTCGTTAAATTTTGATGGTTTTTGTTCGCTGCAAAGCTATACTTATACAGATTGTAAAGTTTTAGCTAGGGTTTAAAAGAGGGGTTTTTTTGTGTGTTGTTGGATGTAGTTGTTGATTTTGATGGATAGTGTTTAAAATGAACATTCATTTATAATTTTACACATGTTATAGGGTTTTGTTAAGGTTTAAAAGATTGAAAGTTTTTGTGTGTTATTTAAATGCTGTCCATTTTTCATGGTTAGTATTGAATGGAAGCATATATTTACGCAAGTTGTAGAATTTTATATTGTAAGATTTAAAAGAGGAAATCTTTGATTTTGTTTGTGTGAATTAATTGTTGTCAATTTTGATGGTTTGGGCTTAAAAGAGGTGTTTTTTTTTTATATATAGTTTCTGTGTGTAATTGAATAAGTTGAATGGTTTCTTACTTTTGATTTTATTTACAGCCTGCACCTGCTACTTATGATGATGTGTTCAAGTCCATATTTGCTTACATTGATCATTTGTTTGCTTTGGTTCGTCCAAGGAAACTACTTTTTATGGCAATTGGTAGGGTTCTTGTTTTATTGAATTTGTTTTTTTAATCGGTTTTGGTATTTGTTGAATTTATAATAATTTAAAGTTCATTGCTTTTTTCCTGGGATAATTGTAGATGGGGTTGCTCCTAGAGCTAAAATGAACCAGCAACGGTCGCGACGGTTTAGAGCTGCAAAAGATGCTGCTCAAGCAGTAAGATTGAGATAATTTAATGGTTTTTTTAGTGGATCCTCTTTTGTAGAAGCGATTCATTTTATTTATGATGTATGTAGGAAGCTGAAGAAGAAAGATTGAGGAAAGAATTTGAGGCTGAGGGGGAGCTTTTATCCGTTAAAGAAAAGCCTGAAACATTTGATTCTAATGTTATCACTCCTGGCACTCAATTTATGGCTGCTCTTTCGACTGCGCTTCAGTATTATATACAAAGTAGATTGAATCACAATCTGGGCTGGCAGAATACCAAGGTGTGATGGATGTTCTCCTTTCGCTTAGTTTGTTATAGATCGGATCATTCCTTGTCTTTGGAGTAATCCCTTCTGTATCTTTTGAATATACTTTCGGCTTTTCAGGATACTTTGTGTTCTCTAAACTTATTTATGGGGCTGCATTGGGTGATTATTTGAAGGTTATTCTTTCTGATTCAAATGTTCCTGGTGAGGGAGAGCACAAAATCATGTCTTATATAAGATTGCAACGCAACCTTTCCGGTTTCAATCCAAACACACGCCATTGTCTGTATAGTCTGGTGAGCGTGTTTCTGATTTGAGGCATTTCAGATTTTATTGTTTTATTATTGTTTTGGCATCTAACTGCTAATCCTATGAAAATATTTTGTTTGTGGTCAGGATGCAGATTTGATTATGCTGTCATTAGCCACGCATGAGGTTCACTTTTCCATATTAAGAGAGGTTTGCAGCTCATATCCTAAAGTTGGCATCATTTCTCCATCGATTATTGGTCAGTCATAAATTTTATGTGCGTTGATTGTACAGATAGTTACACTTCCCGGGCAGCAGGATAAATGTTTTCTCTGCGGTCAAGCTGGTCATCTTGCAGCTGAATGTCGTGGCAAGCAAGGAGATGATGCTTTAGATTGGCATGTGGTAGATGATACCCCAATTCACAAGAAGAAATATCAGGTTGAAGAACAGACATCAACTGTTTCCATTTGTTTCCATCTCGTCGTAGTATTTCTAAGCAGTTTCCTTATTTGAACAGTTCCTCAACATCTGGGTGCTGCGAGAATATTTGCAATATGATCTGGACATTCTGAACCCACCATTTGCTATCGACTTTGAACGAATAGTGGATGACTTTGTGTTCCTGTGTTTTTTTGTTGGCAATGACTTCCTTCCGCATATGCCAACATTGGAAATTAGGGAGGTATGTAAGTAGCAAGCAATGGTTATATGAATGAGTTTGGGACTGAACAACAGGCTGAGTTCCATTTGTTTAGTTTTTCAGTGATCAACTCTTGACAAACAATTATTATGAGATGAGGTGGTTTTTGTTTTGTAGCTTGTTTGTGGTGCTCAGCTTCTAGTTCGTTTGGATGCTTTTTAGCTAATATTAAGTGACATTGATCTGCTTTTGTCCTCCAATCTCTCCTCTACTTCTTACTATGAAATCTTTTCTTCTTTTGTCAATGAAAAAGAATGATATTGATGTTTTTATTTATATTGGCCATAGTTTTGTTTTGAAGTTCTGTTGCTTCATGGTTTTCACTTTGCTGTTCTTCCTGGTGCTATCTACACTATATATTGACTCTTCAGTTTTATCAACTTCATCATCACGTCCTTTCCTGATTCAGGGTGCTATAAGCTTACTGATGCATATTTATAGAAGGGAGTTCTCTGCAATGGGTGGTTATCTTACTCTTGCGGGTGAGGTAATTTCTCTTTTTTATGTTCTCTACCATACTTGTGCCTTTGACTATACTCTGGAATTAATTTATGTTTCTCATTATATGAAATCTGTTAAAGATTTGGAATACGACATTAGTCTAATTTTATATCATGCATCCATTTTTTTCATTTATCACAATTATGATCAGGTGGAAACTGTGCGCAACACTTGAAAATTTAGATTAACATTGTTAATGATGGTCTGTTCATTCTTGTTGTTTTCCTCCCACCTTTGCTCTAACTGTTCAAAACCAAGTTTTTTTTCTCATTTTAGTTTAGATAACTTCTCCTTTTAATCAAGTGGATTTATTCAATAAAATCTGCTAATAAAAATTAATAAATAATTTACAAAGTTATAGACAAGAACTTCTGTTAGAGTTTGTAGTGAGAGGTTTTTGTTGTTTATGAGCAATGATGTTTTAAGACTTCTGGTGAGTGTAGTGTTTCTAAAAATACTCAGATTCATCTAAGTTTTCTAACTTTGGACTTGATTTCGAACTCATTTAGCCCTTCCATTTCATCCTATAGCCATCTGAATTAATGTGGACCACTTGAGACAAGAGGATACTAGCGATAACATGGGATTTTTGCTTTATGTTTGCTGGAAGATATCATTCTAAATATTAGAAAGTTCATACATTATCAATGCATTTGGTTGTCTCCAAATAGAATTAGATCTTAGCTGCCCAATTCCACCCTTTCCTCTGTATCTCTTTTATCACACTTATTTGTTTGGAAATTGAATTCAGGCTTGGCTCATTTTATATGCTTGAATTTCTAGAATGACTTGCTTGCTAAACATGTGCTATAATATTCAGTGGGTTCTAGCCAAGATATAGACATGTTATAGCCTGTCTTGACCCCTAGTTATTCTAAAATACTTTTTTTATTTCTCCTTTTCTCTCAAAGAAGTTCCTTTTTGGCTCTGAAAGTCTTACTTGGTTAGATAATCTTTTTATTAGTTATTGCTCTTTGTCACCCATATCATGAAATAGTTACATCTATCTGCTGGATTTGCCAAATAAACTTCTTCTTCAGTGCTTCTTTCCCCTTTTAAATCACCATGGCTTGTATTTCATACTTTTTATGCTGCTTTGTTGGTTACTTTCAGGGAATGATTTTGCTCCACTATTGCGAGCATGAGTTCTAATGAATGTTCTGATTTCAATTAGCTTCTGTATACAGGTTTTCCTAGATAAAGTAGAACACTTTATTCAGTGTGTTGGTGTTTACGAGGAGCAAATCTTTCAGAAGAGGACTCGTATACAACAGGTGCTTTCTTTTTCCATGCATGGACTTATAGTCTTCAGTTCTCATCCTTGGGTCTAATGCAAACATCTGCATTTATTTTTACTATTTATTGCTGGTAATAGCATGTTCACTTGTTGGCTAGAAACTTTTTATGTTTAGATGACAATTTATGTAAAATCTTGGCAATGATTTAACTTATCTGTAACTGTAAATTTGCTAGATACAGCAGGTAGGATGTTGGCCCTAAATGAAACCCCATATGCTGCTCCTGATTTACTTTATTAGTAGAAGTATTAGGTTCTGTAAACCATTACAAAATTTAAGATGCACTCCGAAAATTGGTCTAGTGATAAGATTTTTGCTTTGTGTGCTAGAGCTGAAGAAATTTAGGGGATTCCCTTATCTTGTTTGGAATGCTTAGTTCTCTAAGATTTACGTCAAATTTTTATACACACATTGCAAAGCAGACTGTACTCTTCTTTCTATTTTTCTTCTGTGGCAAATTTTGAGTTTTGGAGTCATATACATACTGTCTTCTCTGGTTATCTTTTTGTTTGTACTTGTGTGGATAATCTGTTTTCAGGCTTTCGATAATAATGAAGAGATGAAACTCAAAGCAAGAAGAGAGTCCTCTGAAGTGATACAAGCACCAGTTGTAGATAAGGTTTGTGCCTATAATATTTTCATTTGATGATATGGATTTAAATAAATGTGTTGTGTTCTGAATTTGCCTGCGAAAAATTGTTTAGGATCTATATTAAACAAAAATGAACCAATTATCAATTCCTTGCCAGTTAGTTTTTGACAGAAACCTCAATCCTCTCTCATTTTTTTGGACTTCCTTCTCCATGTATAGACGAAAGCTCGTTAGAGGAGTTGATGCTTAATATTGTTTCTAATTTCTCAATACAGGATGTTGGTCATAACTCTTCGAGAGAAAGGAATATAAAGCTAATTTTGTATGATTCCCATGTTGTGTTTGGTGACCTAAGGATTTTTCTTTTCTTAATAGGGTTTTTATGATTTAAAAAATAATAATTGCTTTTGCTTTCTAACTGGTAAATCTGTAACTTACGGTTGTGCCTTAAGTTCCTTGTCATCAGAGGTAGATTTTATTTTGTAGATAAACAGCGAAGATTATTTTGATTCAGTAGTGTCTTAATATTGAACATCCATTTACTCTAGCAGGCTCGTTTTCTGTTTGATATTTGCAAGTTTGCTTATCCATGGCCTTGCATCTTGTGGGCCAACTGAGGACAATGTCAGCCCATTTGAAGGCTAGTCTGGTTGTCCATTTTTCCTGGTATAAAATTTGGTTCATTTTTCTTCTTGTCAGGTTAAATTAGGGGAACCTGGATACAAAGAGAGATACTATGCTGAGAAATTTGAGTTGTCAAATCAAGAGGAGATTGACAAAGTTAGAAAGGAAGTGGTAAGTTGTTTTTTCCTAATCATGCAATTAGCACCTTAGCATATCCATATAGATTATTATCTGCATTTTCTCTTGGTAGCAAAATTTTGTGTGTACACAGTAGTTCATGACAACCGTCTGTCTCCCCCAACCAGTCCTTCCTCTCCTTAAGAACCCCAAGGCCCCAACATCAAAGCTGCAAGGTTGCTTGTACATATTTTTTTTCCTGTAGTTATATGGTCTTCATTCTGAGATCCCTTGGCATGATGAAGTACATTAAATGAGTCTTTCAATCACCCTTTTTAATTGATACACCATGGGGTGGTTTTCGTTATAGTTATTAGTTTATCTGGGTGACCTTGAGTGCTACTTGTCTCACTGTTGTGCTATCAACTTGCTGTTGGCTTCTCATTTCCAGTTCCTAAGAGTTCATTTATTAGTTTATCTGGATGATCTTTGGGTGTCATTAGTCTTATTGCTGTGCTATCAGCATGCTATTGCTTCTTGTTTCCAGCCTCAAAGAGTTCACATTTTTTTCAACAAATGAATATGTTCTTCAATGTGATTGTATTTGTTTTATTATGATCTCAAGTTCCATTATTTTCTCCAACTTTTCATTTTGAGATTTCTTAATTTATATTGACTTTAGTTTGAAGGTGTAATATAATAAGGTGAACTTCACAGATTTACATGAAGAAAATAAGGCTGCTTTTGAAAAATCAAGGAGTTTTGCATGTTTTTCCTTGAATGGGAACACTATTATGTACTATCTTAACCAAAGGAAAAAAAAAGAGAATAATGAATAGATAGAGAAAAAGTCAGTTGCTTGTCATCATATAACAAATAGAAATCTGGTGTGACAGAAGATTTGGATGTAGGAAGTATGCCGGATATGGTTTCTGGAGTATAATTTTTTTTTATGTTGCTAATGATTCCTTTTTGGTCTCCCCTGTCCCTGTCACTTGTTTTCTGTACAACCAATCATGTATCTGAAGAAAAAAGAAAATAACATTTGATGTTGTTCATGCAGGTATTGAAGTATGTGGAAGGATTGTGTTGGGTCTGTCATTATTACTTCCAAGGTGTTTGCTCTTGGCAATGGTCAGTTCAATAAAGGCAGAAACTAGAAAGTCCTTATACTTCTTTTCACTGGCTATTTAATTTTTTTTATTGGAGTTTCAAGCACAAGCATGTGCCCAAAAATACAAACCTATATATGAATGCATAATATCTTGAAGCTCTATACATGAGTGAAGAAATAATGGAAAAGAGGACAGTAAGTTCATTGAAAGTTGAGAACTATAGTTCTATCTGTTTTGAAGGTGGTTTTGACCCTGAGCTCTTAAGCATATGACCTGCCAAACAATCCAATTTATATGGCTTGTGACACCTAAATTTAACTTTGCCATCACTCTGCTCATCAAATGGACAAAAATAGGCTTCCATTCACTCTATAAGCTTATATGATACGGTTCCTTACTGCAATTAGTTGAAGTTGGAATTCTCTGTTGTCTGTTTCAGGTTTTATCCGTTCCATTATGCTCCATTTGCTTCAGATCTTAAGGATCTGGGTGAGGTGGAATTAAACTTTTTTATTGGAGAGCCATTCAAACCCTTTGATCAACTTATGGGAACGCTACCAGCTGCAAGGTTTTTTTTCTTTCTTTTTTATGTGAGCTCCTTGCATTTTCAATTTTACTTTGGATACTCTGTCTGATTATTCTTTCTGTGCTGTGTGTCATCCTTTGGGCATACTACAGTTCTAATGCTTTGCCAAAAGAATACAGGAAATTGATGACCAATCCATCTTCACCAATTCATAGATTCTTTCCCTCAGGTAAAAGAATTGATTGAAGGATATTGATTAATTTACCTCAAGGAAGTGTTTATCTTCTTCACAAGATTAATGGGGTTTCTTTATTGTGGACAGATTTTGAAATTGACATGAATGGCAAGCGCTTTGCTTGGCAGGTAAATTATTCTGTATTGGTTATCAATACATGTGTTTTAACTATACCTTTTCTTTTTCAACTGATTATATTTACCTTATATTTATTGGAAGCTAGGGTATTGCCAAATTGCCATTCATTGATGAGAGGAAATTGCTTGCCCAGACAAAGAAGCTTGAAAGCACTTTAACGGTATTTAGGTTTTTTAAAGTAGTATCCAATAATTTCATCCATCGTAAACTATATTTTAATTTCTCTTGTATGTGTTGGCCATTTTATTAGAGGCTTTCACTCTGCACATGTTCTTGTAAATATAAACTGCTACCTGCTCCTTGCTCTCTTGGATGTTGAGCTATTCTTTTGGAGGCTTTTTCTCTGATATTTTCAGAGATTTGAAAAAGAAAAGTATGCAATTAATATTTGGGAAAACATATTTAATGGAGAAATGCCACTGTCTGAGAGATCAATTTTGTGCAAAGAGAAGGATTCGTGATGTGATATTTTAAAAAACCTGTTGAGATTCCTAGTTATAATGTATTTCTACTGATTTAGATTCTAGGAAACAATATCAGTTCAAATACTGATTTCGGAGAAAAAATATTTATTTGTTACAAATGCTTTTGTCAACAAAGGTTCCTAAAGTTTATTTCTTATGTTACTGTAATGGAGGTTGGGCTGTTAACATAAACTCGTATTCATTTATCTTATTACTTGTGTAACTTTTTAATAGTCAATTATTTGATTGTGTGATCTGATAGTTTTTTGCTAAGTTTTGTATTTGAATAAATCCATGTTGACTTTTGAGTGATTTCCATACCAGATGGACAAGTTTTTTAGTTTCTGATATATCCTCCTGTACTTAAATTTCTCCTGAAATTTAATTTGTAAGCACCAAGGGTAGTTTAGAGTTGGCAGTCAGTTGTGTTCACACCCCTATAATGGGTTTGATCCTTCAGAAGCTAAACCTTGCTGTTTTGTGGCATATCAGTCTTCTTTTTAGTTTGGATGTCAAGTATGTTAATCTTTGATTTGCTATTTGCAGGAGGAAGAGCAGATCAGGAATAGAGTGATGCTTGATTTGCTATATATTCATCCTGTTCATCCATTAGCTCAACTAGTTATTTCATACTATCAACAGAACGATCATTTATCTGAAGGTGAAAGATTTGCTTGGGAAATTGACACAAGAGCCAGGTTAGTTGGTCTTAGTGTTGATTGATCTTTTAGTTTGAAGTTGTCAAATCATTATTTATGTGTGCTGGCTTTATTATCTCATTTTACACTAACCTTTTACAGTGGGGGGATGAATGGTTGTCTTTGGTTATATGAGAGAAATGTGCGGAGAAGTGTGGTCCCCTCTCCTATACTTGGATCGCCAGCCTTAGAGGGTAACCAAGTTTTGTAAGTTCCAACTTTTTCCAGTGCTGTTTTCATAAGCTGATTGATCCTTGGTGTAATGTTGTGTACTTTTTCTATGCAGAAATATCACATTTCTAAATCCTAAAAACCGTGCACACATCCCAGAAATTCCTGAGGGTGTAGTCATGCCTGAAAAGGTATGTGAGCTCTAGATGCCTGTAAATTTGGTTTATTTTGTTATACGCAGAAAAGCAAGGACATGAAATTTCTGTCAACTAATGATGTGGCAGTGATTCAATTCATGCATAAAATAATGTAATAGTGTTATTGGGTTTCATAGTTTAGAGTTTACCGGAGCAGTAAACTGGGATTCTTCTGTGAAAATTAATTGGCCATGCCTGAAAAGGTATGTGAGCTCTAGATGCATGTTTTTCGAAGGTATTGTTGGGCAGTAAACTGGAGGCAGTCCTTGTGTTCAAGGAAATTGAGTTTGGTCATGGTTTCTGTTTCTGGAAGTTCCCCCCTGCATATGGGTGGAAGTGCTGATGCAATTGTAATATAATGGTCATGTTAAGTTTGCAGGTGCAAGGATTCTCATATGTTGTTTCCTTGAAGACATTTTCTTTGGATAATGTGTTGTGCCGTCACAGGGTTTGATGTTAGTTGATGATTTGATTTCACAAATGTCCATGGCTAATTTGAGGCATGTTCTTGCTATTTGCAGATCGTAAAACCTGTAGATCTTAAACCATTCCCCACATTATGGCATGAAGATAATGGCCGGAGACAGCAAGGCAGGGAAAGGTACGAATGGATTTCCACATCTTTGCAATGATTGATTTGCATTGGTTTGTAATGTTTGGGTGGTTAGGTTGAATATGGGTGACATTTGTTCATGACCTGCTATTCTTGACAGACAATGCATCTCGCTCAATTTATATGTGGAGAAAGGAAGGGTTTAATTGATATCCTCTTTTTTTTTCTCTGAAAAACATAGATTGTAGGGTTTAGAACTTACTGCTTCGTCTTCTCTTAAATAGCCTAATTCACATGTGCTGTCTCTGTATTACAGGCCACAAGTACAACGAGCAATAGCTGCCCCCTTCCTGGGGGATGCAGCTCATCGTCTTGTCAAGAACACCCTTAATATCAAACCAAATGGTTCATCCTCTAGAGTGTTTGACCAGCAACTATATCATAGTATCCCCGGCAATTACACATTCTACAGACCAAGACCAGCTGGTTATGGAAGGGGCTATTGGGATGATCCAAACTATCATTATGCACAGCACAGTAACCAGCAAGGCCTGATGAGTAATCCTAGGTATCGATCTTTGTCAAATGGTGTGCAAAGCAACCGACACAACTTTAGGACTCAAGACGGAGTACAGTACCATCAACAGTATCATAACTTGAGTACTGGGGTGTCTGCTCTGACTGTAGAAGAAAATATCAGAAGCAGGGCACCTGCAGTGATCTCACCTCGAATGCCGAATCCAGGAAACACTCCAAACTTACAAAATCAGGCCGAGCAGAACACAGGTCTACTTTCATCACCACCCACCAATTGGATCAACAAAACAGCTGCAGGAAACACTGGAATGTACTTCAAACAAAAATCAACATCGATAGGTCCAAATGAGAAGCAGGTGAAGCAGGTTTATCAGGTTAAGACACAAGTAGCTCAGGAGACGCCAGATATTCAAGCTCAGGAGACGCCAGATTTAAAACAGCAGTAACATTTTATATTTGAAGAATCTTGCATGTTTTTGCCACACCCACATTGCAGTGGCAATGCATGTTCATTTGAATCTTTGCATAAGCGCAAGTTTTTGGCGAATTTACTCGGTTTGGGCAACAGTCACAGAAACTATTCCTGGATGGTATGCAGCTGCAAGAGCTCGTGGATGTTAAAGAGTATAATATAGTGAACAGTGGCCTTTTTGAGATCCACTTTTGATTTGGTGCGAGTTAGCATACTGCATCTCACCTCATTCATGTTGCAGCTGCTTTCATCCAGATTTTCCTATTTGTTTACCAGATTGTCGTAGAAAACTGTATCATACAAATGTTTGGTTGTAATCGGGCATCTATCTCAGAAATGTCGTCAGTATGTACCGTATTTTGGATGATGTAATTCTATGCAGTATCCTTTTTAGTGACTCGGAACTTTTTGCTTCAGGATTTCTGTGCAAATCTGACAGAATCTGAAGGATTGTTCCTTACGAAACCTTAAACGATTGCCTGATGAGGAGAAGCTTTTTCCAAGTTTGAATTCGATCTGCTTGAGGGCTCCATCTTCCAGTTTAATTTGCGAGGTGACGTGCTCAATGACTGAAATTAACCCGGTTCTATGGCTTGCTAGAGCCCTCTTTGGTGTGTTTTTACTGGCCCACTCGCTGTTTAAGGTGGCAGAGATGGTTCTCTCCAAAGGCCCTTTCTATCCAGGGTTGGAGTTGGGATATCATTCTTGCTCAAGTTTCAGCATTCTTTCGTCCAACATTTTCCATTTAGAGGTTAGCTAGGTGCTCACGCTATGTAGTAGGCATGGTAAAAAAAATATTTAGACGAAGCAATGTTATTAAAGAAGCAATAAAATTTGAGACTCGGCCATTGATTTGTTGAGTTTAATATACTTGGTTAATTTAACATGTGAAATTCTAGATTTAAAATTAATTAAAAAACTCAATTCTTAATTAATTTAATGTTTTCAATTAATTTAATATTGAATGATGAATTAAAAAATAATATAGCAATTTAAAAAATTAGCAATATAAATAATAAAAATCAAATTTGATAGGAAAAAAACTAGAGGATGAAATTGTAAGGAAAAAATTAATTTTAAAAATTATCTCAAATAAAATAAATAGCAATAAAAAAAAATAAAGATCAAATCTAATATATGAAAAAATTAAAAACAAATCCATTTTTATAAATTATTTCAATAAAAAATGATAATAAAAAGAAAAGGGACCAAATTTGAATGAAAAACAAATTAAAGATCTGTTTTGAAAATTTAGAGAGTCAAACATGAAAATCAAGTAGGACAGAAAAAGAAAAAAAAAGTCATTAACACCAAGCCAGAGGTCAATAAGCTTCACACACCACATAGGGATGAAGATTTTATCGAAATGATTTGAACACTACCTTGGAAACCAGTGTTTGGTCGTCAAACACCCACTCATGCACCAATTGAATGGTACAACAATAACCCATGCATTATGCAATGCACATGTCAACTATCAAAAAGAAAAGGGACTAATTTTTTAAAATAATATTTATATTTATTAAACTATCAAATTATTCTTTATACAACTTGATTGTAACAAAAAAAAAGTAGAAAATACAAAAAAACACTCCTAGACACAAGTTAAATAAATTTTGATTTTAAAGGTAATTTAATGATCTAATTGTGTTTTAAAAAGTAAAAATACAAAAAGTCATTGGACACTAATTTTTTTTATTTTTTTTTTCTTGTAAGTGTAATGTTGTCATTTCAATATGTTTTTAAAATGCTAAAAGACCAATTTGTCACATATCAATATAACTATGACCAATGGATCCTTGTGAAAAGACCATATTACCCCAATAATTAGTTCATTGTTTTTTTAAAAAAAAAGAAAGACAAAATGATCATTATACTATTCCAATTTATGTCTCCTTATTGGAGAAAAAAAATTCAATTTTATAAATTATTTGAAATAAAACAAATAATAATAAAAAGAACATATATAAATTTGAAGAAAAAATAAATTGAAAGTTTACTTTTAAAATTTAAAAATTTGAAAGGTCAAGCCTACAAATTAAGAGGTTCATAATCCACACATATTGCATGTAGATGGAGGGGCCGCCTAGACAATTTAAACACCGCCGGAAAAGCCAATGTTTAGCCATTGAAAACCCACTCACACATCACTCGAATGCTGCAATCACAACTCACATGTCCTAACATCTGCAATACACATGTTAGTTATTTTTTAAAAAATAATATTTATATTTATTAAATTATCAAATTGTTCCAATTAATTTGATTAAAAAAAACAAATAAAAATATAAAAGAAATTTTGAACACAACTTAAAAAAAAAAATTGCTTTTAAGAAGTCGTCAAAGCGTGCTTTGAAAAGTGAAAATATAAAAAAGTACATGAACACTAGTTCTAAAAGAAATTACTTTCAACAATAATTAAATTATTTTATTGTGCTTTAATATAATAATGATTAGTGGATACTCGTGAAAATAATAACTAGCGGTTTTCTATTTGAGAAGGGCAAAATAATTAATCCAGCAATGTGTCTCCCAGTTAATCTTTTTTTTAAAAAAAAAATAATTTTAATCTTCCTTGTCAGTCGCCTTGCATTGCATATATGTTCCCAATGACTATAGGTCTCTCTCTCTCTCTCTCTCTCTCTCTCTTACATGTCAAGCATTTTACTTTGCTTCATCGTTTCTCTTCCACATAAAACAGCCAAGGATAAGAGAATCATTGATCATCTAGCATGTCAGATACTCAGTAAAATATGCAAATTATTCAAATCTTTAGATGAGATGCATGTTTAATGCTGTACAAAAGAAGAAATAATGAACTAGCTTAGCAATAGAACCTGAAGATGAAGAGAGCAGAAGTCAAAAGATGATCTTCTGGTAGATGAGATTCGACTCAGAACACTTAGATGTCCATATAAATTCTGATGTTCGTGTAACTCTCAAGTCCATTTCTGAATTATTACTCTATTTGCAAACATTTTGTTCCAAATGAACTTCAAATACATATAATACAGCATAACATGAAAAAAAAACCTCACCATTTACTATTGCAGAAAATACCCTGACAAGAACAGAACAAAGAAGAACAACAAGGTCCCATATATCAAAATAGTCTTTTGACCAGAAGTAAGTGCATTGCCTCCTAATCCATACTGCTGGTTCTGTGCAAACCCAGCAATCTCCACGCTTTTACTCTCGAAGAAACTCTTTGCAGCCCCACAGGTTGGACACCTCCAATCATCAGGTAACTTGTCAAACTGAAACCCTGGTGGTAATGGATATGATGGGTCACCAACTGCCTCATCATATTTGTAGCCACAAGACCTACACTCATAAATCCCAGTGTTTAAAACTGCAAACTTCTCTTCCAACCTTCTCTTATCGAACTCTGGCTCTTCTTCTTCTTCTTCTTCGGGAGGAGACTCTGTTGGTGGATTGGTTTGGGTTGAATCTGATAAAGTTGGCGTCTTGTCTTCTCTGGAGACATCAATGGAGTGTAGAGAGAAAAGATGAGTCTTTTGGGGTTTATGAATGGAGAGGAATGATAGCTTTGAGAAATGGTTTCTGGATTTTGGAGGGGAAAGTTGTGGAAGGTGGAAGGACAAAGTGGCTCTTGCGGCTGCACAAGCCATTACTCAAGTTGTGTGTTTTATATGGCTTCTTTTCTTGTGCCAGTGTTTGTGTCTTAAAGGGTGTAGACAAAAATGGAATGTGTGTTGATTTTCTGGGTGGAGGAGAAAAGGAGTGGATCCATGGAAGAGCATATGCTGTGTTCTGAATGGATGGTGGATAAGGTGGGTGAAGTGACAGAGATTGCAGATCGATTCTTATGGCTTACAAGTCTTTCGTTTGTATTGCTGGGATGTGTCACGTGTTGCTCCGCTAAATTAACCTATGAGCCTTAGTGATTTACTTTCTTGTAAATAAAATATAAAAACAAGTGAGAATAGAAGAGATATATTTTAAAAAATATAAAAAATTCACTGTAAAGTTATTTTAAAAATAAATTTATTTTTATTTCTACAATCAATACATTTTTGAGTAATGAAGTGTTGGTCTAGCGATTAAGACATTATTATATCTCTGTTAAGGTAATAACACAAGTTTGATTTTCAGGAAGCGTATTTATTGAAAAGGACAACCACAAAACCCAAACGAGACTATTTTTATTTTTTAAAAGAGTGTAAGAATACCTAGGTAAGAAAAAAAATCAATACATTTTTATCTATTATGTATTTATATTTTTATATTAAAATATTGATCATACAAAAACAACGTGTTTCCTTCTTTCAAAAAAACAAATCTCAAGATTTAAACTTTATAATTTAATATCATAGTTAATGCATGTTCTAGGTCATATCAATCACGTTGCAACTAATTATGTTAATCAATGAGATTAAATTTGTGTTTAGTTTGAAAACGTGGTTGGTTTTTATTAAAATTACAACCATTTTAAAGCACAAACTACATCTCATAAAAGTAAAATATACATGTTTTTTTATGTGAATTCAATAAAAAAAAAAGTCACCACATCCCTAAGTCAAATATGTTTTGATAAAAAAAGTCACCACATCCCTAAGTCAAATATATTTTAATTTTTAAGATACTGTAATATACGTGTATTCATAAAGATAATGTGTTAGTAAATTACAATAAAAATAAATATAGAAAGATTTGATTTGTAGATGAATCTAGTAATTAAAAGAAAATAGAAAAAAGAAAGTCAAATAAATACTATTTTCATGAAAAACACCGATCTTCTATTTCATCACTTACAAATTTTATATTTTCAAGTTGTTTTTTATCATGATAAAATAATGTGTTAATGATATATATAGTGTCATGTAACCATCTCAACTCAATAACTTAAGCTGTTATGTGAGGTTTCAAGATATGATTTATATTATTCTCTAACACACCCCCTCAAGTAAAAGCTATTTGGGCTTGAAACTTACACAAACCCACATTATCTTGTGCTTAATTTTTATCAAATAAATAAGGATAGTGAGATTCAAACTTATGACCGCTTGGTCATCAAAGCTCTGATACCATGTCAAAGAACCATCTCAACCCAATAACTTAAGCTGTTAAGTGAGGTTCCAATATATGATTTATATTATTCTTTAACATATAAATTTTAAAATGTAATTATTTTTTTAATTTATAAATGCAAAAATGCTGTTTTTGCAAACATATTTATGCTTGTATGATCTCAAGTTATTTCTTTATCGTGGTAAAAAAATACATTTTATTGTGCATGATTTTTTTAGTTGAAAAATACAAAGATATTATTTATATTTAATAAAATAAATTAAAAAAAATACATGAATTCATTAATTGTGGAATAGTCATTAATGCTAATTAAATACTTCAATTTATTACTAGGTTGCTATTTGAATTTTGACCGAAAATCAGGAGGGGGGTTTGGTCTAAAATTCTATCTTCCAACCTATTTTCATTTATAAAAACTTAAAAAACACTATAAAAACTTTATAATCCACACACTAACTCTAAAATATCAAAAAATCACTTAGAAAACACAAAAATCAATAAAAAAAATCTAAATACACCCAATCTATTTTAAGGCATGTTTATAGAGAAAAATCACTATTATCATCAAGATTCTCTCATGAAATTGATCCATTTAATATTAATACCAATTATTTTTGTTATTGAAATATGATTAACCAATAATTTTTTCTCTCGTATGCTATTTTTAGTGATTTTTTATTATTTTTGTTGTTGTCTTCTCACTTTTAATTTTTTTTAATACACTTTAAATCTTTATCTCATGAAATTAGGTATTTAATTTTTTTTTTAAAGCTTAAGGGTTGAATTAGAAAAAAAGATAAAAGTGAAAAAAAACTGTTTTACCATCCATATAAACAATGACTGTTATTTCAGTATGTTTTTTTAATTTAATTTAATTAGTAGTTAACATAATTTAGTAAGAAAGTTTTGTTTGCAATATATATATATATATATATATATATATTTTATAAATGATTATATTATTTACCATATTTAAAGAAAGCAAGCTACGGTTGACTTGGACAAGAGACGAGAGTAATAATTTGTGTGCCTAGAAAAAGCTGACTTGGAATCACAATGCTGAAATGGCACGATCTAAGTGGATCAAGGAAATCACTCCCCCCACAAATAATGACGTGGCATAAGTCTCTCTCTCTCTTCTAGTTTTATGTGTAATGTAACGTCCTCTCCTATTTTCCAAACTTACCATCCAAATCTTTCTTTTTTGGTAACATTTAATTTAGTTCCTAATGTTTTATATAATTATCAATCGAGTCCTCAAACAAATATTTCTAACAGTTAAGTACGAAATTTTCCTCTATTCCATTAAACGGCGTGTTTTATTTCATGATATATGCGTACGTAAGACAGAAAATATTAACATACATCAACAGAGAGAATGATTCTTCTTCTTTTAAGGACTAAATTGAAGTTTGTTTTCTTGTTTTAGAATAACCAAAACCATTTATTATATTTTATAAAAAAGTGAAAATATACTCTCTCTCTCTCTCTAAAAAACCTGTCTTTTGTCATCAACCCCCCACCTCCCTCTCTGTCTCTCAATTGATGTGCCCATCTTGGATCTTCCTCTCCTGATTCCAAAAACCCTGAAGAAATCTCCTGTTTTCACTTTCTCTCCTAAACTATTTCTCTTAGATCCAACAACCCTGTTGATCATTTTCGCTGAATTGCTGGATCCAATTCTCTCTGATCACTGGTACTTAACTATCTCTTCTCAAAAAGATCCAATCTTTATTCATCTTTTGTATAGTTACATTCATTTATGTTTCAATCCAGTATAAATTTGTGGGTTCAATATATATTTATAGTGAATTTAGATTCGGGTTTTGTGTTTTTGAATGTGTAGATTTGGATTTGGTCCTGTTTTTTTGAAGATTGACACTTGTTGAAGATAAAAGAGGGATTTTTAACTTTTGGGATTGGATTGTTTTGATAAAAACATGGCATCTAATGTGCCTCCAGGGGCACCTAGACAACCACCACCGCCTAGTTATAACCCAAATTATCAGCAAAACCCGAATATTTTATCCGATAATTTTCAGAATTTGAATCTCAATCGGCCCTCTTCCATGCCGAATTCAGCTCCTAGGCCTTCGCCATTTGGCCAACCACCGCCATTTCCCTCCTCAGCTCCTTCACCACAATTTTCCCGGCCTGGTGCACCACCTCCTGGTGTTGTCCCTAGACCTTCAGTGCCTCCCTCGGGATTACCTCCATCCACTTTCCCCCCAAATGTTACCCCTGGTAGACCTACTGGGCCGCCTTTCAGTCAGCCGCAGCCTTTCAGTCAGACGCAGCCTTTCAGTCAGCCGCAGCCTTTCAGTCAGCCGCAGCCTTTCAGTCAGACGCAGCCTTTTGGGTCCAGACCGCCTCCGGGGTCATTCCCGTCTTCTGCAAGTAGTGGTCTGGCAATGGGTCCTGTCTCTGGTGCACCACCTCAAGGCTCACTTGTACCGCCATTGGGTTCTCGCCCTAGTCCTGCTGCACCATCTTCTTCACCTTTGAGTATGCCCCCTTCCAGTTCATTTGGTGGTTTAATGAGTAATGGGCCACCAGCACCAGCTTTCCAGAGTGCTCCACGTTTTCCTTCCCCTGTTAGTGCACCACAGCAACCGCCCATGGGTCCTCCACCAACAGTGGGGTTGGCTCGCGCACCGCCTCAAAGCATGCGCCACTTAATGGGTAGTTCGGGGATTAGTGGCCAGCCAGTTGCTCCTTTTTCAGCACCACCTCAAGGGACACCGTTTTCAGCTCAGCATGGGATGGCACCACCACCAGTAGGTTCTCCTTTCGCACCACAGATGCAACCGCAGTCTGTAAGTTTGTTAAAATCTCACAACCTGCAGTCAGTGTTTGGAAAATCTCAATTGTTATGCAGTTTCCATTTTGAATTTATTTTAACTTCAGCGTTTCACAATTGCTTGAAATTCAAGTAAACTAGCTCTCCTGGCGATGTTGATAGCTTCAAAACTGTTATATTGAAGATAGTTTGTACTCTATTTGGGATTGCATTGGATGTAGATTCAGCCTCAAGGCTCCATTTTGCTTTAGAAAAATGGCTGGAAAAAAATTATAAAAATCAATCATGAACTTGAATAGGTTGGAGGAATAGTGTGCTTTGTTATGTAATATAAGATGAAAGGAAACAAAAACATGCATTGAAATACTTCTACTACTTTAGACTATATCATGAAATGTTTTGATTGTTTTCAAATATGCTATACTGAGAGCCAAGGCTTACTCTGGCGGCATGCATTACTTCATCAAGTGATAAGAGACTGATATAGGAACTTATGAGGTTCTTAATTGGAAGTTTTGCAGGTTCTGATGTCTTCTTATTAACTTTAAAACATTCTTGTAACAGTGTAGATTAAATGTCGTGAACGATTTTTTGATGTATCGAGGCGAGAAATTTTATACCAGATAGTTACTCCATAGGAGAGAGAGGTATGCAGAAATATTTTTATCACTTTTGGTAGGACCGAATGTGATTCTCTCTTTTCAAAGTGGGTCATGGAGTAACTATTGGTCATTACTCCTGGAGTAACATAAAATTTCTTGTATCGAGGTGGCCAGATTCTTGGCTGAGAAAATGATGGTGACATCTTTTTTCACAGCTTATGCTGTGTTGCTTTAACAGTTTGAAAAAGTAAACCAAGAGACTATTGTTGGTAATCAGGTAGATTGCTTTAACAGTTTGTAACCTAAGAGTTATGAGCGATATAACTGGTTTTTTGGGGCCGGACAATGAAAGTTGAAGCTGGTAATCAGGTAGAACCTTAGCTTACAGCTGAACTGAGTAGATTTCCAGCAGCGTGGATGTGTCTAATTCAAGAAAACCATAGCTGACAGTTGAACTGAGTAGATTTGCAGCTGCTTGGGTGTGTCTAATTATAGAAAACCATAGCTGACAGTTGAACTGAGTTGATTTGCAGCTGCTTGGGCGTGTCTAATTATAGAAAACCATAGCTGACAGTTGAACTGAGTAGATTCGCTGGTGCTTGGGCGTGTCTAGCTATAGAAAACAGCTTAAATGTCTTCCGACTTTACAAGTATAAGGACATAGACATAGAGGATAGGAAGAAGATAGAAGTAAAGAATAGAGGGAGAAGAACTAAAAAAAGAGAGAAGAAAATAAGGGGAGGCTGTGTGATAGGAGATAAGAAGGGGCTAGGCAGCTTTATGGAATTCTATTGCTTTGAAATCATCGGTTCATTTGGATGGAAAGAAATGCAGGAATATAAAGTATCTTTTCACTTCAAGCCAGTTGTTGTGGGGTATATTGCTCTTCTCACATGCCAGTGGTGCCTTCAGGACTTTTATGAATGTTTGTCTTAAAGTTATTCAGAGAGATCGGAGTGCTCTTTTAGCTTGAGATTGCTTTAATTTCTTTTTTGTTTGGAGGATTTCTTCTCCTAACTAATCTTGTATATTTTTCTTTCCCCCCTTAAATAGCACTCTTGTCCTTCAGAAAGAAAGACAAAAGAGCAAAGTAAGGAAAAGTGAGGGAAAGAAGAGGGAATAAGGCAGCGACCACCAGCTTCCAGATTCCTTTATCTGTAAAGAAAAGCAAAGCTTTGTCTCTTGATAAGCTCCACCTCCTAACCAGCTGATATACCATGCAGTTAACTTATCATGTGTTTGGTTTGCGCCAAGGTTTTTTATTTGAACAGTCATGGCATTGTATATGTTAACCAAACAAACTTAGTGTGATTTCGTGTGCATGCCTGTTGATATATGGATTAGCAGCATAAGAAGTGAACAAGGGTTATTCTTCAATAAATCTGTCTGTAAATCTTCCTTGTACTTCCATTCCATGAATTGTTCATTGCTGGTCTGTTGCCTCAATTGTTTCCTATCTACTTTAGGTAGAATATGAAATTTTCTGGCTATGTTAAGAGCTACTTTTCATGGAAGAATGGGGCTATCTTGCTTTACAGATTTCAGTGTGATTTGTGCTGATGTGTGTTTGTTTAAGTAGCAGGGATCCATCTCCTGCCTATAATGGGTGAATCTTTGCCTGACATCACATATGCATCTCTTTCCTCCCACAAATTCTGAACACTGAATTTTATGGATTCTTCTAGGTAGCTCAACCTCCACCAATTCCTGGTTCTGCTCAACCACCTAGAATGTTTGGAATGCCACCACCACTACCAAATCAAATGACTGCTATATCACCTGTTATGGGTCAAACTGGAAGTCCTCTATCAGGAGCATCAAAGATTGATCCCAATCAAATTCCCCGGCCCATTCCAGGTTCCTCTGTGATCCTGCACGATACTCGTGCGGGGAATCAGGCCAACCCACCACCGGTATTTATTCCTTCTTGATTTGTCTCTTTCTTTTTAGTCTCTCTGTGGAATTTTGCATGCTAAATTAATTTAACCACTGGTTTATCAATCCCTCTTCTGATTATTTGTCTTTTTGTAAAGCCTGCTACAAGTGAGTACATTGTTTCAGACACTGGGAATTGCAGTCCACGGTACATGAGGTGCACCATCAATCAGGTTATAATAAACTCTTAACATGCACAAACTTGAAGACTTTCTTTGAAGCATTTACAATTTCTGACATTATGATTGACTCCTTCAATATTTCAGATTCCATGCACGGTTGATCTGTTATCAACATCTGGCATGCCGTTGGCTTTGTTGGTTCAACCTCTGGCCCTTCCTCATCCATCAGAGGATCCTGTCCAGGTATTAACGATTTCTTTTTTGTTTATTCCATCTCTACTGCGTGACATTTTCTTCTTTCCTGAATGAAAAGAAAGTTTGTTTTGCTCATTACTAGGTGAAATATTGTTTTCTACTGCAATTCTTCTTTCTTATTTCATTTCCAATGTTCTTTCTTTCTCATTGAAGTTTGATCCCCAACAAAAGCAATTAAAATCTTGTATCTGACACATGATTTGGGGATCACCAACCCATATTATCATCATTTATAAGGTTTTCTTTTTCTTTTTTTGTGTGTAAATGCCTAGTAACCAGTAAAAAGAGCACGGGCCATTGCTTTCATGTTGATAAATTGTGCAATTATAATCTCACTAGTTCTTATATCACAAAAACTTGTGTTTGTAGGTTGTTGATTTTGGAGAAAGTGGTCCTGTTCGTTGTTCTCGTTGCAAAGGCTACATAAATCCCTTTATGAAATTCATTGATCAAGGGAGGCAGTTCATTTGTAATTTGTGTGGTCAGTTTACGTACTGTTTATTTTTTTGGCTGTTGGAATTCTTTTTGCAGTTTTAATTGTTAGGCTTTCTGAATTTTGCAAAATGTTTGATTTGCTAGTTATAATGGGATTTGAAATAGTCTTATCCTTCCCAATGCCTCTTTGGATTAGTCGGTGACTGAAGACAAGAAAAAGTCATGTACTATACGTGTCGTATTTAGTTTATCACTGTCAGAACTTCTGGAGCAGTGTTGCATGCATCAATCAAGACTAGACATTGTTTATTATTCACTTTCAAACGTACCACTTTCAGTTTTGGAGCATTGTTTTGAGATGTACAGCTTATAACTAGCTGTGTTGACATGTTATAGATCTGTTAACAGCTACAACACTTTATTGGTTTCATTGGCTAGTTGATTTGGCTCTGCTCCCTGAACATACTGGCATGATAAGGGACTCTACAATTTCACCCATTTGTTTTGGCAGGGTTTACTGATGAGACTCCCCGTGACTACCACTGCAATCTAGGTCCAGATGGTAGGCGTAGAGATGCTGATGAAAGGCCCGAGCTATGCAGGGGAACAGTTGAATTTGTTGCCACAAAAGAATACATGGTTTGTTTTCTCTTAAGAATTTGGAGTTTTATAAAATACCGTTTGCTCTCGATTTTCTTCTAATTGGATGCCTATGTGACTATCTATTGTATATTTGATTCCTTGGTTCAGTTACTATAGTTTTTCTCCGGACTACTGTAAATATTTTATTTTCTATTTATTGTCTTCTAGGTCCGTGATCCCATGCCGGCTGTGTATTTTTTTCTTATTGATGTATCCATGCATGCCATACAAACTGGTGCGACTGCTGCAGCTTGCAGTTCAATTAATCAAGTTATTGCTGATCTTCCGGTGAGTTTTATGTCCACTTCCGAAACATTTTAGCATGTAATTCGTCTAGTGCTGGTATTTTCATCGACTGGCATTAATATTATGTTGAGATTCACTTGCATTCATTTAATCATTCATGCTATTTGCAGTTATTTTTTCTTTTGATAACTTACTCTAGCTCGTATTTCATAATATACCTAGATTTGCAAACAAGAAGGCAGTTTTGATTACTGATGTATGGACTGAAAAATCCTTTGCAGGAAGGGCCACGGACAATGGTGGGCATTGCAACTTTTGATTCAACAATCCATTTTTACAATCTGAAACGGGCATTACAACAGGTAAATATGACATTTTTTTCCTGAAGATGCAAGCTGATACATTTTTTTTGTTGGAGGATGTATGGTATCTATGAAGTAAAGGAGATGGATAAAGAACTTTAAGTAGATTGAACAATCAGCTAGATGCTGTTTTGTGCTGTCTTTCTCTGCTCATACCTTTTCTGGGAGTTGTTATTAAATCTATGACCAGCATCCAGCACATCATTTTATTGTACTTAGATTTATGGTTCTGATTAAATTTCAATTATTTTTAGAATTTCAGTGAATAGTCACATCAAAAATTTTGAGTGCTGATTTTGATTTTTGACACATGTTTGCAGCCACTGATGCTTATTGTACCTGATATACATGATGTTTATACTCCTCTGCAAACTGATGTTATTGTTCCGGTTTCCGAGGTTAGCCATCTGGACTCCTATTCTTTGGTTGATCTTTTTTGGTCCTGATGGGCCAAAATATACACGCTTATTATTCAGTTATGAGTTTTATGTTTAGTGACACCAGCCATCTTTATTAGTTTTTAAAATTCTTTTGGTTTCTTGTGTGGATTCAGTGCCGTCAACATTTAGAGCTATTATTGGATAGTATTCCAACTATGTTTCAGAACAGTAGAATCGTTGAATCAGCCTTCAGTGCAGCAATCAAGGTATAGTCTTTTTCGCTAGTGGAAACCATATATGTATTGGTTTTGGATGATGTATGCAAATCCCGTAAAAAATTGAAACACTGTACATGTCTTTTCTTAAGGGGAGGTGAAACTTAATTTTTGCACTGACCATGATACTCGGTCCTTTAAAATTTCCAATTCGCTTGCATGGTTCCATCTTGGACATTAGTCTTAACACATAATATTTGAAACGGGGTACTTTGGGCTGCATGCACAACATAGCGCATTTGGACACGTATCATGTAACTAAGCATGCATGTCCTGATAACTAAAATGGAATATACATATACTGTCCGCACGAGGTTTTTCAGCCACTACATTCAAAACACTATTTTCTATCTCTTTTTGCCTTTCAGAGGGAGAACCTAATTGATTCACACTAATTGATGCATACGGTGCTTCCTATTTTCCTAGGTTTGTCTTTAGATGGAAAAACCTTGGCAGAATGATACATGTTCCTATGTGTCTGCTGCTGCTGGGTTATAGATGTCACCTGGAATCAAATATTATATGCATCACAAACTCATGCAAATATCTTCAGATATTTGGAATTTATAATTCATTTTTTTCCTATTTCAGGCAGCTTTTTTGGCAATGAAAAATACTGGAGGGAAGCTTTTGGTATTTCAATCAGGCAAGCTTATGAACTTGTCATCATCTGCTCACCTTTTCTTTCTTTCTTTCATTTTTTGTTGTTGTTGACCTATGTAAATGTACATGATTGTTAAATTTTAGTATTTTTTATGGTAGGATGCAGTCAATAACATTCTGCTCCTTGTACTTTTCTTTGTTACTGTGCTAGGCATATAATTTGAGAACAGATAACCACTTATTCTCTGTTGCTATATGTGCTCCTGAGGCTTTGATTTTGATCTAAGTTCTGAGTTCAGTTAGATGCCAATAAAGAGAATGATATTTTATACTAAGTATTCATACTGTATATTATGTGATCATGTGTGTAGTTGTTATCTGCATCATTGTAAATTTGGAATTACTTGTAGTTATTGTCTAGAATATTCAAATGAAAGAAGTGACTTGTGAAATGGAGAAAAGAAAAAGGTTTAACTTTCTCTCGTGAGAGAGTTCTAGAATAAAACACATATACCAGAGTTTCATCAAGTTTGATTTAGACTCAATTTGAGCTGGCTGCCTGGCCTATGGTGTTAGTCATAGTTTTATTAAATTAAGCAATCATTTCACTTTTACATTTTTTTCAAATGGAAATTATATGTATTTTTGTGGATGCTTTTCTTGCTTTAAGCATGTTTCAGGCAATTCCATATTTTTCTTGATCCTATTACATGTTAGGAGCTTTCCTGCTTCTTCCTACCACTATAAAACCTAGACTGAAATCATTCTGATGGGGTATTCTGATGATTCTACTATGTTTTCAGTCTTGCCTTCTGTTGGCATTGGAGCCCTTTCTGCTCGAGAGGCTGAGGGAAGAAGTAACATCTCTGCAGGGGAGAAGGTATATTTATCTTATTTATGTGTTCTCCTGCCATCTGTTGTGGTTGTCTTCTTGCTTTTCATGCTGCAGCGTGGAATTAATTTAAGATGAGAACTATTGAATCTTATCCCATCCATTCATATTTGAAGGGGACTGCATAATTTGTTCTAACTTCAATCTCATCTTGCCTTTGAATAGTTATAACTGACACCCGTGCACACTCACACACAAACTTATAGCCTTTCCTAAATATAATTTTTCTTCTCTTATGCCTCTGAAAGATTGGAAGAAGAATCAACATGTTAGGATGATAATTAGATCTGATTATCTGTCAACTTTGGAAGGTTAATGTTGAAAAATGGATATGCTCATCTTCTTGTCATGTTAATCATTATTTGAGGCTTAAATAACCTGGTAGTTTTGTCTTGAAACTAATGGACTGACATTCCTTCTCATGTTCCATTTTACTGGAAGTGGAGTACGGGGCTATAATATGTTTTGCAGTAGTATTCATCTGTTAAACTCTTGTTTTTCCATCATAATTAGTGAAGTGAAGAAACAGTCAATTCAACTGGAGAATATAGCCCTGAGGTTTTGGTAACAGTATTTTCTTATTTACTGGATTGCAGGAGGCCCATAAATTACTCCAACCAGCAGACAAAACATTGAAGGAAATGGCAATTGAATTTGCTGAATATCAGGTGGCCTTTTTATAATTCTTCCCCCCTGTTTACATGTTCATTATGAGGATGCTAGTACTTCAACTGTTCGTTTTCCCTTTTGTACTTTATCATAATCACGAGCTGGTAGATATATACCCTTTTGCCAAAATGTATCTAATCAGGTTTACTTTCCTGTATGTGTTCTAGGTCTGTGTTGATGTGTTCATCACTACCCAGACTTATGTCGACATTGCTTCTATCTCTGTCATCCCTAAAACAACTGGAGGGCAGGTATTATTTGAACTTGAAGTGCCAATCCTGTAGTTATAACACTTGTTTCACAGTTTCAGTAAAATGACAACATGTATATTGGAATTTTATCTTTGCAATACCATGTTAAAGGCAGCAAGCCTATTTGTACAGTAGTTAACTGATGTTTGGGACCTATTTATTTCTGTTTAATATGCTGGATGCCCTTTCCCAGCTATCTTTCTCATTTTACTTTTCTTAATCTTTTTTCCCCCATTTCTGTGTGATATTTGACTTTTAGTTCTGTGATATGTGGTGATGTCAAGCATCTATTTTCAATGATTTATTGAGTACATCTTCCATTCTTTGGTGACTTATGACCTAGATCCTTGTGTTGGTTTCTCTCCATGGTACGCGCTTCATGTTGCATTCTAAATCATGTAAACATGCTAATTCAAACACGGAAACCTTAATTACTTGCTGTGCACCTTGATTCCTCTTGGTGAGTTATGACCTCAGTGTTTTTGGCTGGTTCCATACTGCATATCTTGTACAAGATATTGCTGCCATGATCCTTAGGAGAGAGTTGCTGGGGGCTCTCTTGTAGGCAAGCTGGATAATATTTGGCATATATTGGCAATCTGTTTTATGCTAACATTTCACCACCATATCATTGTACCCATCACCCAGTGCATGAGTTCTAACAACGTGCTGTGAATGACTTCTAGTTTCTTCTTTTAGAGCTGCTGTTTCTGATTATGACTTCAAATGTTTCACATTCTATTCCAGGTTTATTATTACTATCCTTTCTCTGCTGTTTCTGATCCAGCAAAGCTGTACAATGATCTCAGATGGAATGTCACACGGCCTCAAGGGTTTGAGGCAGTGATGCGTGTGAGGTGCAGCCAGGTACTCCTTTCTGGGATATATATCTTTTGTACCTTGCTCACAGTTATAAATTGATTGATTATGTTTTCTTTACATGATACTAGGAATTTGACGTGGTTTGTTTATTTATAGGGCATTCAAGTTCAAGAATACCATGGAAACTTTTGCAAGCGCATTCCAACAGATATTGACCTAGCTGCGGTTTGTATCTTTTTATGAAATTCTTCATTTTCATACTCTGGTAGCCTATTACACTTTAGTTTATTTGTTAATGAGAGCATTCAAGTTGTGAGGTGCCTAGATTCATCCTCTATTGATACTGGACTATAACTTTGCATTTTAAAGCATCAGGCTGAATATAAAATCATATTCACTCGCCAGAAACTTCTTTCATATAACAAGCTATCGAGTGAGTAGAAGAATCTGTTTTGACTTGGGCTGATCTATTGGAGGCTGATTCACCATGTATTTTATTTTTTTATGGCTCTATCATTCCATTTCTTGATTTCCTATCTCTGGTTTCATATGAGTCAAGTGGCAACGTGCATATTTTGTAGCATTTTTACTTCTAATTGTTCTACCTGATCATTCCTTTTGTTTTGCAGATTGATTGTGACAAAACTATTATGGTTACATTAAAACATGATGATAAGTTGCAGGATGGCTCAGAATGTGCTTTCCAGGTATCTTAGTATTTCTTGCCACCTGCACAGCTTTTAATACTTACTGGTCCTATCTGCTTTCATTATATCTAGGGTGAATTATGTTGTGGTCCCACCAAGTTTGACCATTATATGGTATAATCTGGTTTTATGATTCATGCAATTAAATCCTTGAATTTCATCTCGACTGCAATGTAAGGCTACTTTCAGTTACCATTTAGTAGGTTAGAGGAGAATCCATGTGACAAGTACAGTGCTGTAATTTCTCCCAGAAACCCACCTTGTCCTGGTGTCAGCAGCTTATGAAAACTCAAGTTCTTCAATGGTCCATTCATTTTGCTAGGGGTCCAATTCAACCACCTGCCGGAGTAATCCAAAACACGAACTTAACTGCTGTCAGGTTTTCTTTTTCTGTTTCATGTTCAAGAACCATCTAAACAGACCAAGATAACAGTAGCCAGGAATTCACGTTCTACTGCTATTCTGATCCTGGCAAGATTCGTGAAACAATAATACAGAAAAAAAGGCTAAAAGAATTTGAAACATCAGTATGCTGAATGTGTTGTGATATCTGTCAATAATGTTGTAGCACGTCAATCATGATGTCTGACAACCTTCAGCTCTACTTCCCCATTATTTTCCCAAATGGCTTAATCAAGCTTTTCTCAAATCTCCCTTGGTACTCGCGAAAGAAACAGAAAGATCAGGAGGGTCCTTGTATAGAGGGACTGCAGGGACAGTTACAAAACACAACATCATGGCTGATGCCATGTGTCATTGCTGACATATAATGCAACTAACACAAGTGCATTACTTAAGAAGTATCTAGTTAGACGGTTCTTGAACACGAAACAATAACAGAATGAGAGAAAGAAGACTTGATTTTTGCTCTCAATTGAAATTGTGTGCTTTCATCGCTGACATGTAATTCAATTAGCACAGGTACATTACACTAGCAGTATCTAATTAGGTGGTTCTTGAATATGAAACAATTACAGAGTGAAAGGGAGATGACTTTATTTTGGCTGCCAATTGCAAATGCCTGCTTTTATCTTTTTAGAATGATGAAACTTGGAAGGACCATGGAGCGATTTCCCTTGAATCTTTTGTTGAGAAGATTTCTTATTCATATTGTTTGCTTCATTGTTCAGTGTGCCCTCCTCTACACCACCGTGTATGGACAAAGAAGAATTCGTGTTACAAATTTATCATTACCATGCACAAACAATTTAAGTAATCTGTTCCGCTTGGCTGACTTGGATTCCCAATTTGTGTGTTTCTTGAAGCAAGGTATTGAGTTTTTTGTGAGGCATTCTCTTTGCTGTCTGTTTACACTGTTTCATAATTACACTGTTCTCATATCATGGTTTCTGACATTCTTTATATCATTCTCATCCAACATGTTTAAGTCACTATCATGATAATAACTGTCTTTTTTTCACACTCACTTCCAACATGTTATAGAAATTCCTGCCAAAGTTTGGCCTTTTAGTTACATAAGAATGGATGTCTCTTTGCTTCTAAAAGTTTTTATTGTTCATGGCATAACATAAGTAATTATTTTTTGTTTTGCCGTAAGGGGACTGATACTTTTCTCAACTTGTCTTTCTAGCGGCAAGCGAAATCCCTTCCAACCCACCCTTGGTTATCCGAGACCGAGTGACAAACTTTTGCATAAACATTCTGCTTTCATATCGCAAATTTTGTGCGACAGTATCATCATCAGGACAACTCATCCTTCCAGAAGCACTTAAACTTCTGCCCCTGTACACCCTCGGTATATACTTCTCTCGCATTAATTTATGCTCATTCCGATATAGTGTTTATGCTGAAATTGCAGATATTGCTATGAACTCACCTAACAATTAATCATGTTTTATGCTGTGGAACTGTTATAACAGTTAAATACCTGTACATGATCCATATACACTTGGGTGTCTAGCAGAATTTCTTTTCTGGGAGTTAATATGGTTAAAGCATTGAAGAGCAACATAACTTTATATGGTTAAAGTAAAGCTAGTTAGATAAGTAAATTAGTTCAATGCAGTTACACCTTTCCTTTTCAGTGTTTCTGTAGCTTTACATTTTTTTTTTCCTTGGTAGAAATAGCTTTAGTTAAAACGTTGATTTGTTGATAAATTTTGGTGCTGTTTTTCATTTTGGTGCATAATGATATTTCCTCTTATTGATACAATAGTTCCGTTTCTGTTCTGCAATGTGTATTGTTTACTGGACAGATTTGAAATGGATGCAAGTGTATCAGCAAGTTTCTTTTAGTATATTTAAAGAAATTGACATGCCTTGATTTTTTCCCCTTTTCTGGCTTCCTATCTCTCTTCCAGCATTAATTAAAAGTACAGGATTGAAACTCGATGGGAGGATAGACGATCGGTCTTTTTGGATCAATTATGTTTCTTCTGTTTCTACTCCTTTAGCGATTCCATTGGTGCACCCTAGGATGATTGCAATCCACGACCTTGATTCACAGGCATGGGTTGTCTTTTACTATTTTCAATGCTATATTATATATTTGTCCTAAATTCAATGGTAACCTGCTGCTCATTGACAGGAAGCAATTGGATCTCTTATCCCCCCTGCACTTCCTCTTTCTAGTGAATATGTGAATGACAATGGAGTTTATCTTCTTGAGAATGGTCAGGATGTTTCAATATATATTGGGAACTCGGTTAATCCAGATATCTTGCAAAAACTGTTTGGCATTTCATCTGTTGCTGAAATTCCAACTCAGGTACCATTCTTTTAAAGAATTTAGATCTGCCTAACATCATTATTTTATTAGTCTTGGTTTGGAAGAAGCTGTACCTGACCATCAGACCAATGTGGAAGATGCCAAATTCACTCGAGGGACATAACCTCGTATGCTATGTGCCCACAGAATGGCCTTACAAGACACCACTAATTCACAGGCCCAGTTGGAAATTTTATGAATGAAACTTTTGGAGATAATAATGCTCAAACTTTTTAAGTTTTTTTGGGGCTTTGAGTTAATTTGATAATTAACATTGTAAATACACGGACCTGTCAGAGGTGTTTTATCAGAAATTTTCTATTTGCGTAGCCATTCAATTGATTTGCAACTAATTATTTTGGTATTCTCAGTATGTCCTGGAGCAATATGACAATCCACTATCAAAGAAACTAAATGATGTGGTGAACGAGATACGAAGCCAAAGATGTTCTTTCCTGCGGTATGATGTTTCAGTTGGTGATTTTTAATATAAGAATTTTTTTATGACTTATATTCACCTATTATTTTTTTCTGTCATTCTATCTCACATGCTTGCAATCTCTCATTCTGATGTATTGCAATTCTTATCTTGCAGTTTAAAGTTGTGTAAAAAAGGAGATCCATCAGGTGAGTTCATTGGACCTGTTCTTCTATATAATGGAGGGAACTGTAATTCCACTACATATTGTAAACCCAAAACCAAAATGAAACAGATTACTAGCTCCTCGAAAAACTCACATTATCTTGTACCCCTGCCAAAGTAGTTGCAGAACTTGTTGGCCATTTCTGATACTTCATTACTTATCAGGTTATTTGGAAATGTGTGACTAGTTAGGAACTGCATTGGGTCATTTCATGGAAACACAGAACAGAAGTGTTAGTTTGCCAGCACCTACCCTCCTTCACTTCATGGGCCATACAACATTGCTACTCGTATCAATTCTCATGTTGAAGTCATGTTTTGACTGATCATGTAGTTTTTTGGTATCGATATATCATCATTATAAATTTCATGATGACTGATCACAGCACTATATGTAGTCAGAAAAACCACTAGCTACTACCAAAGAGGGCCTGATGATAATTTTGATCTGTCCTGATGATAATTTTGATCTGTAAATGCATCGTGGTAATATCTATGTTCATCCAATCAAATTGTGCTTCATAAAACACGCACCGATCTCATCTTTGTCTGGTGTTGAGTTTTCTTCTGCTGATACCACTGGATGGAGAGAGTTTTTATTGTTAAAATGTTCTTAACAAGTTTGATTTGTTAAAATTCAACTGCTACTTTTTCCACAGGAATGACATTCTTCTCATATTTGATTGAAGACAAGGTTCCAGCTGGCACTCTCTCCTATGTAGAATTTCTAGTGCAGGTCCATCGGCAAATTCAAGTAAAAATGTCTTCATAATTCTGGCATCTACAGTTGATTTTACAAGTTTTGATAGGCGACTGCAAGAACAGAATCAGATTCAAAGTAAAGAAAATCAATGTCATGCTTGATATGTGTTCTGGGATCAGCAACTCACTCTTATTTATTTACAGAAAGCAAGCTGGGTATGAATTTTTCCATGGAAGTTTTGTTGAGTGTGGTTCAATATTTTATAACAGTGATTGCCAATAATAAACTCTTTCATTTAAAGTTGTCTTACCCCGTTTCCCCACCATTTCCTTTTCTATTAGTCATTGTGTACTGTTAGAATCCCTATGCCCGCCCCGCCCCCTTGGTGGTTAGACATCCACTGATTGAGGGTCTCTCCGGGAAAGTACCGTAAGAATCCAGTGGTGGAGGGAGGGGAAGATGTAAAACAATTTTTTGTTGTAATCTCACACAACCTTGTTAGATTTGTACATTTGTATGACAATTTTAATGAGAAAGTTAACAGAACCGTCTTGAGATATGGTTTTATCACAGCTGAAACTCTTTCATGTACTGATCAGGGAAATCGAAAAAAACATATATCGGCCAACCAACCGTTTTTTTTTCTTATCTGATGTTTCTGATGATTCTTTCTTTTCTTTTAAACTCAGAGACTGAAATATAAACAAAATAGAGTATTTTATCAAAATGAAAAGTTTTAAATTGAAAAGTTCAAAAACAAAAACATAAACAAAATACTTTGGAGATTAGATTTTTTAAAAAGGCGATTCATGAATAGTTTTATAAAAAAATTATAAAATACTTATATTTTAGTCTGCCTATCAAATTTGATCTTTAAAATTTTTAATTTTTAAGAATAATAAAATAAAATTTTTATTATAAAACCAAGCATTAATTCAATGCCAATTTTATGTGAGTGAATATATAGTGTTTTTCATATTTTTTTTTAGGTTTTTGTTTTTAATAATTTAATAAAGGAAAGCCACGAATATAAAAAAAGCTAAAAATCTCCACACAGCAATCAGCACCTGAAAGCAATATATACAATAACAATAATGATAATAATGAAAAAGAAGAAGAAGAAGAGAATAGAGCCTGAAATATATTACAACCACCTTTTCTCCCCGTTTCTGATTTGACTCCAGGGTAGCTAAATCAATCAGTAGCCTCAACGACTAAAGTAAAGAGAGAGAGAGAGAAAAAAAAAACTAAATAGCTCTAATGTTCAGCTTTGGACCAATTAAAATAACGAAAATAAATAAATAAATAAATAAATACAATGAAGCCTTGATATAGTTTGGTAACCACTAGTGGCAGCAATCCAGCCAGTATTTTAATCTCCTTTTGTCACCGACAATCATTTGAAGTAAATGTGTCTGAAAAGCCAGAGGCCATCGAGGGAACACTTGACCGGGTCTGAGTGAAGGAAGTATCATCAGACATCGTAGAAGTTACTTCTTCAGTTTGCCATCTTCGCAGTGTTTCAGGAAGGTTGGTGTCTAGGTCTGTGCCACAGTTCTGGTCCTCTTGTTGGCTAGCCGGCCTCCATTGCTTTACAAGAGGTGCCAATACATTCACTGCATGCCCCATGTCCGGTCTCTGATATGGATCACGAGCAGTGCAATGTCCTGCTAACTCAGTCACCGTATAAATGGTGGCTAATGTCTCTTCATCTGGATTTAGAGACTCATCAATTGCCTTTGGAATGTTCTCCTTGTTGATCAGGATCCTGCGGAACCATGTGACCAGATGAGCTGCCTCTTCTGGCCTAGTGTCATCCACTGCTTTCCTGCCAGTTATAATCTCCATTAGAACAACTCCAAAGGCATAGACATCCACCTTTGAAGTCACTCTTCCAGTAGCTGAAGAAAACAAAGAAGACCCAATTCAGATTCGGATCATCCACAAACAAAGGGAACTGGTTTCCAAATAATTTCATCAGACTAAAGGAAAGTGCGTGCAGAATCTGAGAATTAAACGCAAATTCACATAGAGATGTCTTTGAAAACATGCTTGCAGCAAACATAATTGCACGCATGCACCCAATGAGAACGCAAACAACAGAAATTGTTCGTAGAATAAATTGACCTTGTAAAAAGTCAACCCTTACTAAACTTAACCATCAACTAATTCAGTTCATCAAAATCAAGAGAAAGTTACGATCAATATCAGCAGCCAATAACCTGAAGCATTTACTGGACGGCAAAAATATGGCTATTTCTAAAATGTTGCAATGAAAAAACTCAATTGACACAACACAAAATAGATGCAAAGATGAAATGACCATGTGAGAAACATAACAAAAAATGTGAACCTATTGACATTCCAATCTTCATACTGCTAAATCATTGTAAAGAAGAACAGGCAACTGGAGAAATCCCTTCAACAAAGTTGAGAATATACGAAAAGGGCCGAGCCAGTTACCAGCATACTCAGGTGCAAGATAACCAAATGTGCCTGCCAATCGTGTTTCCACAGAATACTTCCCATCTGGTGCATTTTTAACCAAACCAAAATCTGCCACTTTGGCTCTCATGTCGTCCCCAAGAAGAATGTTTGAAGTTTTCAAATCTCTGTGAATGAAACTCTGCTGTGCTAAACCGTGCAGATACTCAACTCCTCTTGCCACATCCAGTGCAATTGTGATCCGCTGCTTCCATGTAAGTGGAGTGTACCTGTAATCGTGACATTCAAATAGATGCTGTCCTAGTGTTCCTTGTGGCATATACTCATAGACCAAGAGTCTCTCGTTGCCATTTATACAATAACCTAAGAGAGCAACTAGATGTCTATGCCTAACCTTTGTAAGCACCGCAATCTCTGCTTGAAACTCACTAATACCTTTGTTTCCCATCACTGTGGATTCCATTCTCTTCACAGCAATCTTGGTTCCATCATGCAACTCTCCTCTATAAACCACTCCAAAACCACCTCTTCCTATAATATTAATCTCATGAAAATTATCAGTCACTTGTCGAAGAAATTCAATTGGCACAGCAACATTCCCACCCTCAAAAATATTTTTACTGTTATCACCATCACTGCTCTGGCTATGCAATGCAATAGGGACCTTATTAGAACCATTCCCTCCACCTGCAACTTCATTTTTGAAAAATTCCTTTCCACCATCCCATTTCAACTCCTTCCCAGATTTGGGATGTCGTTTCTTATATTGATATAAGACAAATGACAGGACAACAATAAAGATGACAACAGCAACAATGATGCCTGCAATCACACCTCCAGGTATCTTGGTACTACCTGCACTGCTTCCTCCACTGGAAGTGCCACTGGTAGTTCCTCCATTGGAAGTGCCATTGGTAGTTCCTCCACTGGAAGTATCTACATCTGTCCTCAAGAAAGGGTTCCCCGGCTTTGTAATTAATTTCACAGAGCGTGGAAACTCGGGAATTTTTCCTGATAGGTTATTGTTGGAAACGTCAAGGGTTTCTAGCTCTGGCAGCTTGGTCAAGCTATCAGGAATTGAACCCGTCAAGTTATTCTCATTGAGATACAAACTTTTCAAAGAAGAGAGCTTGGCAAATGATGGAGAGATACTCCCCGTAAATTGCTGCTTTGCCAAATTCACAGTAACAACATTCTTCTTCCCAACGTCACAAGTAACAAGGGGCCAACCACAAGCATCATTACCATCCCACTTATCAGACAATGTCGACGGATACCCAAAACCCCCAGCAATCTCAAGCAATGTCATCACCAGAGCATCACAAGGAACCCCAGGACCTGCACAGTATTTGTTAATCCCTTCATTTTTAACGGTGATAACAGACGGGGGAAACTGAGGCACAGGTCCTTGGAATTTGTTATTAGACAAAGAAACATTCACTAAATTCGGCAAAGAAACCAACGACGCAGGCACAATCCCTGTAAACTGATTATCCCTCAACTGCAAATCAAAAAGGCTCTTACATTCTGTCAAATCTGGTATAGGACCCGTAAACTGATTCATATGAAGCCAAACCTGAGACAACTGAGTTATCGATCCAATCACCTCAATACTCCCAGTTAACCCAATTTGCTGATTATTCACCCACAAATTCTGTATCCCAGAATTCGCAAAAGAAGGTGGCAAAACCCCCGTCAAATTATTATAACTCAGTCTCAAATTCTGCAAACTTGGTAACGACCCAAAAACATCAGGGATAGAACCAAAAAGTTGACAATCATTGGCTGTTAACGTTGTCAGACTAGTACATTGAGCTAAATCAGTTGGAAGCTGCCACGGAGACAAATTAACATTATTTCCAATACTAAACGTTTGCAAACCCGTTAATCCTTGAAAAAAACCAGGAGGGATGGACGTGAAATTGTTGGAATCCAAGAAAATGTATTGCAAATTCGTTAAGTTGGCGAGGGATGGGAGATCCCCAGAAAGCTGGTTGCCCTGTACAGACAGAGATTGTAGTTCAGAAAGGGTAGATATTTCTGGAGGAAGAGTGCCTGAGAGGCTGAGTTTTGAGAGAGAAATGGAGGTGACTCTTGATTTGGAAGAATCACAGTTTATACTATGCCAGGAACAAAAAGTGGTGGAGGATTTTGTGGACCAGCCGGAGGGTAATGGGGTTATAGATTTGGCCAGCTTAAGAATGGTGGCGCCGTCGTCGGCTGTGGCGGTGGAGAAGAGGAGGAGGAAGAGGGAGAAGAGGAAAGGGTGGTGGTGACCCATTGGGAGAAAACAGGTGAGAAAGCTAGAGGAAAGAAAGGCTATTGAATGAAAACACATATTTGCCTTATTTTTAGTTTTTGTTTTTTAAGTGAATTTGATATTTTTTTCTCTTATTCTTTTATTTATGGGAAAAAAAAATAGTAATAAGCTTTGCTGTTATTTTTTTTATTTAGATAATTAGCATTGGTGTTTAAAGTGGTTGTTAAGATAAATCAATATTATCAAACAAATCTTGGTGTAATTTTTTTAATTCTTTTTAGATTAGATTTTTTTTGTATATTATATGCATTAATGATAATTCTTGTGTATAGCATGCATTAATTATTTCTTTCATGATGACATTGAATATATATCAATTATGGGTATTGATTAGATTTTGAATTATGTGAAATCCTATAATTGTTTCATTATTAATATGGTAATTCAGAGAAAATCCATAGAGTTAGTTGAATTCTTTTTGAGAAAGAGATGAGATAATTAGGAAAAATGGAAATAAAAATTCAAAAATTCTTGATTTGCTAATTGATTTACAATCTTTGAATGATATACAATTATTTCCTTTAATATTTTGGATAAATATCTCTTAAAGCTTCCAAAAATAATGTGCCCAATACATAGTAGGTAGCATCCATTAGAACAATTTTAAATGTTTTTTTTCTAAGAAATACTAAGCACCTTAGCCAGAGAGTTAGTGATTGAATTTAAATAATTGAATGTGAAAGGTTTGGTTAATTAGGTTGGGGGAAATCAAGAAAAATGTATGGGTGTGTTTAATAGCAGAAACAATTTTCCCTTTTCTTTTGTAGTTTTTTTTTTCAATAAAGAATTAAAAAACCTATTTATTTATTGAAAATGAAAACAATTTTTTTTTTCATTTTTCAATAAGAAACCCATTAAGATTACAACTATTTTTAATAAAAAAAACCATAAATCATAATTTTCATCTTAGTATTTTGTATTTGGGATAATCTAATTATAGAATAATAATTTTATTTTACTAAAATTGTTATGAAGAGTTTATATTGTTAACTCAAAAGATATTTATATTAGATTTACAATAAAAATTAAATTTGTGTCACTAACTAAATATAAAAAAATGAAAAATAATAATTTTAATATCTTACATTTTTTAAAAAATGCTTGTGTATAAGAAAATTGTATTGTATATATATGTTTTTTTTTCTTATTTGAAAACCTTGTATTGAAAAATCACGAAGAACTTCTAAATCATACAAAATTGAAAAATTAAAAAATTAGTTTTTCATGAAAAATATTATGTTTGAATAGAAAAAACTATTTTTTTAATTTTTTTTTGAAATATTACTATGTTATGGAACAACAACTTAATCCCTGCATCCCTTGAATGAGAATCTCAAAGTGTACACGAACAGACGTAAATGTTTTATTTATTTTTATGTTTTAAAAGTATTAATTTTTTTTATTTGAAATTAATATTTTTTAGTATTTTTAAATAATTTTGATGTACTAATATAAAAAATAATTTTTTTAAAATAAAAATAATATTATTTTAATGTATTTTGAAGTAGAAAACACTTTAAAAATCAATTACAAGCATATTTCTAAACATCCCATGAGATTCATGCGTGGCTTGGATTAAGAAGCCAAGGCGTTTGCTTAGAATCTGCAGCACAGCAGCTGTCCATAGAACATCCTCTTCAACATCAATCATTTTTGTCATCAGTTAAGGATTTTTGCACGTAATATTCAAAATTTAAAAATGGTTCAAGACCAATATCTTTAAATTTTTGAAAAAAAAAAAGCTTCAAAAACTTGTGTGTTGTGTCGTTGGTTACAAATATTATTGTCCCCGGAACAGGTGGAATAATCACTCGTTACTCATGTAGTGTACATGTGATGTAGTATTCGCTTCATCTTCCCAAATTCAAGTGAAGTCGTCGGAGTCCATTATTATGTTCATAAAATAAATGTGACGGGAGAACATTACAGATGTGTTTCTGTCCCAAATGGTAAGAATACTCTATGCAATGGGATGTAAGAGATTTGGGTAGTGGAAACCGAGAGAAAGCATGCCTCCTTGTATTCCTGTTTTGAAAATATAAAAATTCATTCCAAAACTATTTTGATTTATTTTATATTTTTATTTCTTCAACTAAACATGTTTTTTTTACACTATACCCTTCTGTCATGGAAGAATAATCAAACACGATACTAGAAACTAAAGAGTCTTGTCTTGTTATCTTGTTGAGTCTTGAGTATATCATCAACTGTCGGACTGATGTATTCACAGACAAATATTTGTCTTGCGGCCTCCTCCAGAATTTGAACAACATAATATGTGATTAACTAGAGAACTTAAAACATCAAACTAAGTTGGTTTTCCTTAGAGTAGTACAATGGGATGAGACAAGGAGCCAAAATTAATTTTTGGAACTATACTTTTTAAACAATGAGATGAGGAGTTTGTGATGAAATATTGATAATTGCAAAATATACATATGTTTTTACTTCTTTTACACTATGTTTTTTTAATGTATTTTGAGCTTATTTGAGTTTATCGGAAGTTATTTTTATGAGTTTGGCATGCCTAAAAAACTTTGTGAATTAATTGCTAAAGATAAGAAATTCTGCATTTTATGTTTTGAACCCAGCTTCTTGTGATAGGTTTTTCACCAAGTTAGAGTTCCTGAAAGAGAACGTGGGCTTAATTTAAGTTGAAATACACATGTCAAGCTTTCCAGGAATGTATTATGGGCAAAAACATGATCTCATTTGGATTTCTAATCAGACCTGCAAACTCAGGCCAGAATCCTACTTGCAGCAGGATTCTTTGTTTTCACACTAGATATTTAAACGGGAATATCTTGAGTTTTAGATATCGAAATCAGGCGATTCAAAAGCCCAAATTCATCTAAACATTTAGGAATAAAACTTTCATGAAGTACTCCAAGTCAGATAAAATCATTTTGAAGGCCAAACTCCGGACTTAATCTGAAGGATGAGATGGGTCTCCTGATCTGATCAGGAAACTAACGGTGCCGAGCATCTCACTACAGCTGAGAGTCTGACATAAAAATGGTGGGTCTAGGACCCAATAAAGATTTAGATCAAGCCTCTAACATGTTATGAATGAAAGAATACAGCTGGTATGGTCGGATATTTTAAGAAACCAAGTCAGAAACAAAGTCTAAGTTGCAACAGAGTTGGAATTATAACAGAGTTGTGACAGCAACAAGGTTAATTTTCAACACAAATTCTGAGAAATTTATTTAACATCAAGGACCAGATAAAGAAGGAAAGAATTAAGTATCATGAAGACTTCTAATTAGCCTAATAATCCTGAAGAAATTTGGCAGCCAATGAAGAGAATAAATAGAGCAGAACACAGCTGAAACAAGGTTTGGAAAAACATTCATTTCTTCTCTACTTTTGTCAATTTTCCAGTAACTATGAACTAAACTCCTGAATTCGGTTCATGAGGGATACATACCATCTCCATTAACAAGTTGTGAGAAGTAAAGTTATCATTGTAATTCTTTTAGATTCAAATATTTATTTTTTCTTGTTCAAAATTATGTTATCGATTGTTATTCAAGCTTATTGAATTGTTTTGAGATGACATGTATGTTTTCTAGTTTCTTTCAATCTGTAATTGTTGTTAGGGACTAGAGTATGAAGCAAAAGAATTAATTTGATTACTACAACTCTCATCTTGATTTATTAGGGAAAAATAAAATATGTTAAATTGTCAAGCTTTTGAATGTTTGCGTAGAATAAATGCACAAATTTTATTCCTAGACTACTGTCAAATGAATGAAAATTGCTTTTAATATTATATTCGCTTGATGGTAAGAAATTGATTAGAAAGCTTTTTCTAATTAATATACTTGTAATCTTATCGATTTCCCTTAGCTTTAAGAGATATCAAATTTATTTGCTTGACGTGAAATAATATTTATTTTACTTCGATAATCAACAAAAGTATAGGAATATGAATGTATGGACCTTTGAACTAATTTAACGGCATATCTATTTATTATTTTCAGAATTATTGTTTTTTGAATTTTTTCATTCAAATCCCCCATTCTTTCTTTCAGTATATTGTAGGAAGATTAAACGAAATTTTTCTTGGATTCGACCTAGTTTTCATGATCATACTAAAAATTTATTTTGTTTATGATAGTTTAATTAGAATTATATTTTGATGATTCTAACACTCAACCAACTATATATTGGACTATATCATAAGGAGATCATACAATAGATAAATACACAGTAAGCAAGCTTTACGTGAAAATCAATACATGGTAAATTTCGACTTGGTCTTTTCGAATACTTGTTCTGCGATAACAGCACCACTACCGTCGGCTTTCTTGATCTCCAAGTGAGCCTTCTGATAGAACCCAGTACCTCTTAATGCATCAGCAATGAAATCATCAAACCCAATTGCAATAGCTGCTTCAGCTTCAGCTCCGTAAACCAACCTCTGTTGCAGAAAATGCAAAAACACAAACGTGTTAGAAACTTGGAAAACTTGAAGCATTAAATATCACGTGAAAATGAGAATTTGAGCTACTCGACCTTGAGTCTTGAGAGATGGATGGCGCCGAAGCACATTGGACAAGGCTCGCAGGACGCATATATTTCGCAATCCGAGAGCTCAATTCGGTTCAGCTTCTTACATGCCTGCAAGATAAATTTATTCATGCATTGTATAGCAGGAATTACCAAAATAAGTTTGCAATTTGCACATCAACACACACGACACAACACTACTGCAGATAAAATCAAGGGAATATGATAATTTCAACTCTTAACCTCTCTAATAACAGTAACTTCGGCGTGTGCAGTGGGATCAGTGTTTTTCAAAACCATGTTGTGACAGCTCATGACTACTTCATCATTTCGAACAACGACAGCACCGAATGGACCTCCGTCACCACATTCGACGCCTTTATAAGCTTCTTCAACTGCTCTACTTAAGAATTTATGGTCTCTATCCTGAACAGCTGGTTGATTAATCAACAAAAACTTTCATAATCAATAACTATCAAGAGACAGATACATGATGGTCTTGAAACCCAAGAGTCCTCCTTAACAGGGAAAACAGCAAGGGAAAAAGACAAGCAGCGAAGTGGGGACTGGGAGCCACGATGCATTAACACAAACAAGGACAGAGACAAATTTTCTCAGTGTTCACAATAATGAAAACGATCAAATTGATTGGGGAATTAAGAAATGGAAATGCATAAATTGACATATGTTCCTCATAAAAGTACATATAATTTGATCAACCAACTGCTGGCGATGCTAATTTATCGTTAAAATGTCCAAACATGTTAGAAAAAAAAAATGGAGCAAGATACTCAATTGACATTTACCTTCTTGATAACCAGCAAAAGAAGATGCCACAGAAATAGTTTGGTCTTCAGCTTCCATCACTATTGAAAAGCAAGAGGGTAAAACAAAACAAAAATGTTACCACTGATCTATAATTGATGAAAATGATATATAATTATCTAAGATTTCTTATATACATGATGACTTTAACTAACTTGTAGAATCCAAAAACATCTGTTTTAAACAAATTTAACCAGTGATCTACAGCATTCAATCATACTAGCATTCACTTAGCCGATTTTATGAGACAGTCATGGTAAAGATTAAAGACCAGCTCTAAAGTTTGAATAAATGGTATAATTCTTAGATTTACAATCAGTAATTGCTTTCTCAGAAATGAACCCATCCATTATCTTTGCTAGTTTAAACATCACAAGACATGAAAATGTTTCTCAAAGACAGACCGTAAGGACTATTGTTGCTATCATTATACGTCTATATATTAAGCCTCAAATTCTACAAATCAATCTGTAGAAACACAGAAAAAAGAAAGCTCACTCTGTAAATGTCCAAAACAGGACATATAGCTGAAATTCTTGGAAAGTCTGCCATTTTAAGACATCCAGATATCTTTTCAATATATTAAAGGTTAAAATTCCAACATTACACAGCCAAAATGTTAAAGGGAAGAACTTTAACTCTTCGTTTCCTAATTAAAAAAAGAAAGGAAAAAAAACAAATAAATTAAACAAAACTAAAATCTAAATTCATGGCAGCCAAAAAAAGTTCAAGCTTTAATTCCAAATATACCAAATTACCAACCATAAACATAGAACCAAAAGAAAATACAAGAAAATTAATCAAACTCAGAATCCCATTAAAAGAAAACAACAAAACTTTCAAAACATAAAGCATGTAAGCACAACATGAGCCAGCTTAAACCATGACAAAAAACATCGATGCAAAAAAACACCTTCAAAACAAAAACCCTTCATTATAATTCAAGAAACGACAAAAGAAAAGTTGATTACCATTATCATCCTCCATGATGAAAGAAAGTAAAAAAAGAAAATGGGGTTAATAAGGAATGGTGTGGAAAAGAGTAGATAAAGAGAAGGAAAGAGGAGTGCAAGAGGATGATATAAACTAGTCCACCAATTCACTATATTTATAGTCTCACTTCCAAACAGGAAGGGGAAGAGAGAGAGAGGGAAAAAGAAAAGGAAAAGGAAAGGTACACGTGAAATTGAGAGAGAGACAAATGGGAATCTATGATTGTTAGAACTTCGAAGCCGATTCACTTTTTTTTTTTCTTTTTTTTTATTAAAATACAGCCACAAATTATTATTATTAATTGATTAACAAAAACACTATAGAGTACAGTTAAACCACTTTATTCACATTCCCATAATACTATTTACTAGAATATTATTATTTTTATTTAGTTTTCTTTTTAAATTTACCTTTCAATAACTCAAAAAAAAATTATTTATTTATTTTTTCAATTTTATTATCAATATTAGATGGTTTTAAGAATTATGTTTTATGATTTTTTTAATTTTTCATGTTGAGTTACATACAAGTCTTATGGATTTAAGTTTTTTTTTTTCTTCTTGGTTTCAACCTTTAACATTATATCGGTTGGAAATGAGGTTTCATAATTTTTTTTAGCTCGTTTTATATGAATTTATCCTGATCTCATAAATCAGGTCATGAGTTTAATAGTTAACTTGAGTTGACACGGTTCATTATTTTGTATTGCTTTTTCTAATTGATTTTTTATATTTTATCCTTCAAAATTAGGTTGATTAGAAACTCAGCTTAATAAAAAAAATTTATTTTCTTTGTATGGGTTATTCTAAGACCTGGGTCGCAGGTTTGGCAGATTGACCCGAGTTGACTCTATTTATTTTCTAAGTCCTTTTTAATTGAATATTTTTTAATTGGGCTTCACATTTATTTCCTGATTTGTTTACTATGGGGTTATCACGATCTCATTACTCGGGTCGTAGATTTGACATATTGACCCATGTTGACTTGGCTCATTTTTTTTTAATTGAATATATATTTTTTTCAATTTCACCCTCCAATAACTCAACTCATGTTTGACTTGGCTCATGAGTTTTGCGAGTTAAGCTGCAAAGTTTAGATTGATCCAATATATTTCGTAACAATATTTTAAAAAAAAGATATCATCTTGAATTTTTTTAAAAAAAGTCAAACCACGCATTTATCAATCTTCGGGTTGCAAGTTAAGCCACGAAGCCTAAGTTGATCAAATATATCACCATCACTATATTAAAAAAAAATCATCTTAAAACTTTTTAAAGTCAAACAACGTTTTTTACCGGCTATTCAGGTTGTCTTTGAATCCGTTATTCAAATTGGTTGAATCACATCAAGGTAACTCTCACACGATTTAATTTGAATCTTGAATTTGGCAAGGAGACAAATCATGAGTTTTTAAAGTTAATTCGTTGTGTCGAGTTTAATAACAACACCAAAACAAATCCCCACCACTCGGATATTATTTTTAGGTTTAATTTTTTTTTATTGCCTAACACGAGCAAGTAAACCAGTACTAATAATAAATAAATTGGAAACTTTACAAAACCCTATTATTCATTCCTTTTCTTTTTTTCAAAATTAAGGGGGAAATTATGTACAGATTTTGTTTTTTTTTTGGTTTCTGTCATATTTCTCACTTGTGAGATTAAAAGAAGTAGGTGCCAATGGATTTGCTTGACTTGTATAGATTGGAGACGTGTATAACATCGGATTTATAGTGATAATAAATTAATTTCTGATTACTTTGAATCGATATTTACCTTATACGTATGGATGGAGTGATTTGTATACATTCAATGAACGAGCTAAGATCAAATAGTCTGGACACGCTACAATGTATTAAACATAAGTTAATTGAGCAGCAAGACTTTCAGAGTCTTCATGAGCTAGTAATGGTAAGGATTTCATTATCCAACAATTACCAACTTCCTTGCCTGAAAATAAATAAATAAATAAATGTTTGATATTGGTCTGGTGCAGTGGCACACGACTTCTCTTTTCGGATGCCAACCACTTAACCTTCATAGTTTGGCATAATGCCTTTACTATTCATCAATAAAGGGTGAAGGCTGCCATTAACACAGAATCCATAAAGTGATATAGTGTAGAGTGCTCCTTAGAGTAGGGAACCGTCTGTTGATTTTGACAGAATCATGGCTTGAACCTCACATTGTTTGTGGTTTCTACTGCAGTACCACGAAGTCATTGTCTTACTGTCCAAATTAACGTTATTTTTACTAAAATAAATCTATTTAAAGGCGTCTGGATGATGATGACTTGAATTGCTGTCCTGTTAAAATGGCTCTATAGTCTTCGGGTGGCTCAGTTTGGTTGCTTCAAGTTAAGAAAGAGCGGTTGTTTGCTTGCTTCAAGCTAACAAATGGTCCATCTAGTTTTTTAACTAAGAAACTCTCCAATGGCCAATCCATGCACGTCCTTTTTTCAGCAACTGAAGTGGCCAGCAAAGAATCTGGAGTGAGTCTGAAAATCTTAAATAGATTTAGTCAAGAACATAATCAAAGCGAAAGCGATGCGAAAAGCATATTGATCTTCAACCGACCAAACTTGAATGTTTCACATGGACTTCCCAGAATCAATATGCGTGCAAATCGTGCTTTAAAAGGGTCATACAAGGACATGTCAAGAAGCTAGAAATTATGTAGAATTGTGTGAACGTGTGACCTACCTCCTAGAAACTGAAACCAAATTCGTAACTCTTTCCTCGACCGTCGGTAGCTTCGTCCTCTCATTCACTCTGGCTCACTGGATTGGATTTTGTCCCACCTTAAGCCGAATAACAAGAGAAAGACGCCTCTGCATTTATTGCTTGGGCACTAAAATAAATAAAAAGCTTGCTCGGGAGCTGAGTCTAAGACCCACATGCACGTACTCTAGCCTAATATGAAAGAGGTGGATCATCTGTTGTATGCTGTCGAACAAATAGGAAGGTCAAGGAATACACATCTCATACATCCCTCGTCTCATATTCAGCATCTAATCCCAATCTTCGGAATATCATCAAAAGAATATTATAGAAATGGATTCGTTGACGGGAAGCACAAAACATTCACCACTAATTTGACGAAAACATACCATAATTTGCAGAAAATATACTGCTAGTTGGCAATCACATTGTAATTTTAATTTTATTGTTCCATGTTGCATTTTGAAACCTTCCTTAAAAGAGTTTCTTCATGGGATCTAATTCCAGGTGCAGCATTGAGTATCATTACGAAAATAACAAAAAGAAAATAACTAGAAATATATAATGGCTCGATGTTCCAGAACTTGTCCACAGATCAGTGCTCAAAATCAGATAATTTAGCTAAACATAAGATAACCCAAACATCCACACAAAGAAGAAATATTCCATTTCTAAATGATAGGGCACAAGACTATTGAAGAAACCCCCCCTGGTGCATAAGGGCACATAAAAACTACCACAAAATCACCTATAACTCACTTCTTCTTTGCAGCATCTCCAGCCTTAGTCTGCATCAGAAAATATTAAGGTTAGTTATTACTCTTGTAACATAAAAGTAATGAAAAAGGAAATAACAAACATCAAGAGGCAATCATAAATAAAACCAGGAGCTCACCTTCTTGACTCCACGGACTTTCTTTGCCCTGTTCTTTCTCTCCTTCAATTGCTTCCTCGACTTCTCTATCTTAGTGGCAAGCCCATTCTGCCAATACAAGACATAGATTAAGCAAAAATGCATGTGATGGAGAGCTTTCACAACTGAACAAGAACATGATTCCGACAAACATTGACAGAATGACATGCTTAATCAACCCAACAGAATATGAAAAAAACACTCGCAGAACATTAATATTTGGCTACAGATAAGAATCACATCTATAACTAATAGAAACTTGCAAAGGAGCACTCCATTAATAATTATCTTTCAACAACATCAACTACATACTCCAAATTGAATAACCAGGTCAATTCATTCTACAAGTGTCATGTTCCAAACTATGATTTTAATTTTAGCTCCATATACTTAATTAATACATAACTTGCATAAACCCAAGAAATCCACAAGAAAAAAATATCAAAACAAATATGGAAGTTGAGATAAAGGAGAATGTGCATTTAAGACATACCCTTATGAGCCTGTACTTGGGCTCGTACTTCTTTGCATTGTCAACTGTATCATAAATCAACCCAAATCCAGTGGATTTCCCACCTCCAAAATGGGTCCTAAATTTGAACACAAAGATTGTATTGGGGTCCTTCACCTCATACAAATTTGCCAGCTTCTCCTTCAGTTCTGCCTTCATAACAGAACAAGTGCAAGATAAACAACAAAACCAGGTGCATCAGTCACTCAAAAGTCAACTTTTATAATAAAAAATGGTCAATGCAAATAACCTTAAAAAACTCAAGGTGTAAGTTATGTTATTCCTACATCAGATCAGAACTATCTCACAGTTAATTGTCCAATACAGCCCCATTTATGACAATAATGGAAAATCGTTCCAAATCCTCATATAATATGCAAATTTTTTTCAAAAACCATGGATGAAACAGATAATGCTCAGAAAAATAAAGCACAAAAAACTTCGAAAAGCAACACGAGACTGAGGATATACCTTAGAAACATTGGCTCTACCAGGATGAAGAACATCAATGATCTGCGTAAATCAAAGAGAAGAATTAAACCAAAAACACTTGAAGACCTTACTTAAAAAAGAAAACAAATACAATGGAATACACATTTTCATTGAACTATAACCTATGCAAACACAGATATTAGTAGGTAATGCTCTAACAGGGTCCATTTGACACCAAAGCATAATTGTTCTACAATAACCACTAATGTCAGGGTCAGTAAACACGTTACAACATCTCATTTTACCAGCCAACAAAAACTCCCAAGAAAATTATTTGAAACCAAAAGGATTCATGAGCTCAGAGATGTTGGTGGAAACTAACATCAAATGGATTCCTTGAAACCCATCAAGAGTAGCAAATATTTTGTCATATCACTGGCCCCTACTATTTTGTCCACCTCTGAATTCGTACACAAACATTAATCACTAACGTAAATTAAAAAGAAAATGAACTTCCCTAATCTAAAACACGCTTTATTTCTATTGAAGCAAAACAAAACCAAGACTATTCACATTAACTAATAAAAACCCACAAACAATATTCTGCATGTCCATTTAAGAGCCGCGATCCATTCAAGTACCAACAATTTATTCCAAATACAACAAACAATAACACTAACACTTCCAGGAATAACATTCATAAACAACCATCTCAAAAATTCTAAACTTTCTTCCTTACAGTTCAAGATCTAAAGGACCCAGTAGAACAAAATCAAAAACTAAAAAAAAAATTCTTTAATACACCCTCGTTTGGGCACCTAGAAAATGAAGAAAAAAGAGAGAATGCTAGGGTCAAAGCTTACAAATTGCTTCCTTGAAAGGAGACGATTTGTCATGAACTTCCTGGTACGAATGGTAACTGCTTTGTCTGCCATGATTTCAATCAAAACCCTGGATTTTGTTTTTGGATTTTGGAGGCGGAGAGCTAGAGACTGGTGAATAGCTGCTGCAGCTCAAGGAGATAGCGATGGAGGACCAAAACCCTGGCTTTTATAGTGTGGTGTTTATAGGGTTATTTTTTGGATTCAGAGATTGAATCGTGCCCTAAGGAAAATAATTGGGCTTTATAGGCCTTATAAAGTTGTTGGGCTAAATCAATTTCGTTTGAAGGCTTTGAAAATATAGGCCCATTGAGTAGAGAAGTGGCAAAACCCTGGTTTTTATAGTGTGATTTTTATAGGGTTATTATTTGGATTCAATGATTGAATCGTGCCTTAAAGAGATTCATTGGGATTTATAGGCCATTTAAATCTGTTGGGCTAAATCGATTTCTTTTGAAGCCTTTTGAAAATTGAGGCCCATTTAGTAGAGAATACTTAAGAGAACTTGGCCCAGAATGGCACCCACGAACACTACTAAGCACTAACGAAAGTTTACTTGACGCCACCATTAAAGAATGATTTTCCATAGAGTTTCGTTATTATTTTGAAATAAAAGAAATGAAGATATAGGAGATAAGATATTAAGAGTGTGGATTATCTTTATATCCTTATTATAGATAATACATAATAAAATATAAAAAAATTATTTTACCCTTAAATGTTTTAGTGACAAACTTATTTTTATTTTAGTTTATATTGAGTACCGAAATTAATAATATTATAATCCTTGGTTATAAAATCCGGACTAACCTAGCAAGTTAACTTGGAATCCAGCCAATCTAAAGTCTGGAATGATCTAAGTTTAAGAAAAAAATAAATGAATGATTGATTTTACCTGATCTGATAAAAAACTCGAGTCACCCAAGATAAAACACGATTGCTTTGATTTTGTTTTAAAAAAAATTGAGTTAACTAGAGTTAACTCTACCAGCCCATGATCCTAGCTTTATCCCGGATCGACTTCTGAGTTCTTTGCGGTTAAAATTAAGCCACCAAAAGATTTCTCTATCCTAAATTTTTTCAAGGAATGATCATGAAACATAAAAATAAAGTTTAGAATCAAAATGAAAATGCTAAAAGAAGATGGACCAATTATGAAAACATTTAAATTATAGGACCAAATTATAATTTTAGGCACCTTTCGTGGTGAAGGCCTTCATTTTATTTTCCTGAAGTCTGTCGCTATCCGACATAGCCACCTAGTTTTTGAAGAAGGGGTTAGAGCGCCTAGGATTGTTTAAATGACATGATGATGAAGATGAATTGCATTCTTTGATTAATGAAAGAAAAATGTTAGAGATTACTGTCTTACAAGATTGGGTCAAAGGGGACTCTAAGAGTTTGTGTTAAGTGTAAAGTGTCTGCTAGTTATGATTGCTTTGGTTTATTAATATGCAGAGTTCAACGAGTGAGGAAAAAGCTTGTAAATTATTTTTTCAATTCTTTTCTTTTTAGTGAAAGGACTTTCTTGCACACATTGTAGATTAATTAGTGGATATGGCCTTCTTTTATTAACCAAAGATTATACCATGACAGGCATAAGTCGTAAACTTTAAGGAACACATATGTTTAGTTAATGACTTCACAGATAATCTTAGAAAATCATCATGCTCTGAAATATCATAGTGATTAGAGAGCTGTGGAATGTAAGCAGTGCCTTGTAGACCATTAAAACCAGACAATGCTAGAATCATAACTCCAAATAGTTTGGAAAGAACGCTATAGGGCACCCTTTTCTATTCTTTTGAGGTTATTCTGTAGAAACGAAGGTATTATCTGGACAAGGGTGATGAATCACTGCCCGGAGATGAGGGGGAAGTTGCTTTTAATTTCTAATTGTAGTCGGTACGAGGGTGCTTTAGAGACTAGTGGAATAATTTTTTGGAATATTGGCCTGTGAAGTTTAGCAACAAGGACAGGTGTTGGTTTGCAAAGATAAAAGAAAACCTGTAGGTTTGTTACAGAATGCTGGGAATAGAGCTTTCTTAAGCTTTGCTGGGGCAGTGGCAATTACACATGAGATTATAGTTGACTCTGAAATTCTTTTGTTTCTCTGAGACCTGTAGGGCTACACCTTTGAACCTTTTTAGAGCTCTTGTTGCCTGGTCTCTGAGTTTTTTATGAAGTATCGGGTTTTTTCTTCATATTTTCATTTTCTCAAAGGGTTGCGTGCTTTAACAAAATGATCAAAATTGTGGTTTAATCTCTTTTCTTGATTCTAGAACACACGGGATTGGTTTCGTGGTCGGCGTTATGGCCAAGTCTTGAGGCATTGTTTATATGCTTTCGGCAGAAGAAGTACACATGCAGTCAAGAGACTAGAAGATCTTGCTTTATTATTTTTTGAATATGTTTCATTTCCCTTTGAACAATCCATCTCAATAACCTGATGCCATGGGCATTCATTTCATGAGAAACTGCCAGCATTCTTTTACATCGAGAAAATGATTCCATCACTGTTTCGTGTTGTTTTTTCTTAAATGTGACACGTTTCACAAATCTGCCAAAGATTAACTTTTAAAAACCATGACAATAATTTCGTGAATGTCAATGAAACTCTGTTGTTACCCTTGAGAACATGCTCTATCATCTCATCATGTAAATCTGTTAACATTTACGTTACTTTTACATGGATTTGTCTCCGTTACAGAGACCCCAGTAGCTTTGCTTTGGCACCCTGATTATTTGCATCTCTGGCTATTCATCTGCAAGTATACAGCCATTTCCTAAAACTTTATCTGGTTTTTCATATATCTATGCATGTTCTTTTGGATTTTGCATATTTTTTTGTGTAATTTTTGTTCAGGCTGTCTTCTTCCCGCTTTTACATTTCAAACATGATTGATATGTATATATCAGGACTGATGGATAGATGCACATGCACTCTGCTTTCTTATCAGGTGGATATGAAGCGAAGCATGGAGGATGGTGAAAAACGTTTCAACCAACTTTCCATGGGAAATTTGATGAAGAGACACTTGCCAATATGAACAGCATAAAAAGGCAAAGCACAACAAGCAAGAGATCTAATGGATTTGGCAATGAGTATATAGTGGTAAGATCACTTCTCTAAAGTTTCAATATTTTAGATCTCATATTTAAGTTCTGGATTGGAAGACTTTTTGCACTGTGGTATTGTAAATTTTGCGTGCCATTCTTCCACTTCAGGCAGTGCAGTTTAAATATATTGTCATGCAGGCAGTTGAGGTGTTGTGGACACCTCAGAATGAAAATGACATGCTGTCAGAGAGGGAACTGCCTGAAGATTACCCACTTTTGAGGCCTCTGTAGGAGTTCATATCAGAGACTTGTGTTTTGCGTTGGAGATGTGGAATTTACTTTGCAAATTAGGTGTAAATTTATATAGAACAAGCCCACGGTATACAGAGTGTTTGCCTGGTATTGAGCAGATGTTCCTGAACTGAATTTTCGAGCTTATCAAGAGATAGATTGTGTATCTACTGAAACAGATCAGAATTCTTTCATTAGCAGTACAGCAAGTATGATACATTCTAACAGATCCAAAAAACAAGAGTCTACAAGTCTATGGAGGTTCGGAATGCAGCTCTAATAGAAATATTGATGTCCCTTGTGATCCTTGACTGGACAATGTGAATAGCTGAAAAATGCTTCGCAATTCTAAACAGTTATCTTTGTTCTTGGCATTCCTCTTTGGCATTTTTTTTAATTTTTGTTCTGCTTTGCCAGGCTGCTATATATGTCAGTGCTTGTTTCTATTTTAATAGTCTCATGTAACTACTAAATCAAGGCATCTCCATTTCAGGAGTCCCCGAAGCTTCAAGTAATCTTTAGAATATATTCTGCTGTGATTTCACTATATAAATCCCTCATTATTGTAACGAGCTGGCTCCATCTTTCTATATTACACCTAGTCAAGTTGACTAGGTATAAAATACGATAGAAGGCTGTGGATAGTTTGAATCGTTCCTGTTAGGTGCTGATAGATTTACCCTTCCTGAACTCTTAAAGGGTTAGGCGGATAGATTATGAGGAAATGGATAGGGATGGCCATTGCACAGCATGATCAAGGCCAGAGGTAGATAGCTCATCTGAGCTTCTTTCTTTTGTAGATCATGACTAACTTGATCTCCCTAGTAAGGTTCTTGATAGTGTACAGGGTTCTTTCTGTACGTGGGTTTTGTAAATTGACCTTCCCTCCACAATACCTTGCATCGTTTTCCATCAGGGTGAAAGTTCAAGCAGATTTAAAGTTTTTGGTTATGGAGGATACACACAATGTGTTTCAATTAGTTTCCATTCATAGTATTTATTTTTGGTGGTCCTACTCTAGGCCATAGCATTTTGGAGCAAAATTTTTACATCTTCTACTTTTCTAGCTAAAACCCTAATTTCCGTGGAGTATCAGAGTTCTTCGCGAGGGGTTCTACCTATTTGATAATGAGGAGTTGATCTAAACTTTACAAGTGTTGTCGTTATCACTAGGCGTGGACTTTGGCCTAACATTCACCACTGTCATGCATGATGGGAACTACCTGCAATAAAGGAGTTCAAATGGCTTGGTTTTTGCTTTATGATGTCATGGTAGGAACATGGACATTAGTGGTAAGGTTTCTAGTTGAATATCTCATCCCATTTTCCTTTTCTATTGGGAATTTCATTCACTGGGGTGTTTTTGGTCTGGATTTCTAGAATTGTCAACGAAAAGTGTTATGCTTTTTAACTGATCAATACCTTGAATTCAGTTGACCAGGGCAAGGCTAAGTGGAGCTTGGAGCTTTTTCTTTATTCTAGGCAAGCTCCTTTGGTGCATGAGCCTTGCTAGAAATCCCACTCTTGTCAGATCAAGTCAAGATTGTACTCTACTCGATCGTAAATCTCAATACAATCAAACCTTCTTGATCAAGTTATCATACACTGACTGATTCACAGCGTTTGCGGTCAAGAAAATGTCAGGATTTAAAGGCACCCCATCAATTATCGTTGAATTCTGCTGTTAATCTGATGGATGAAATGTTCAATCATCAACTCCAACGTCAAAACTTGTCACTCACGCATTTCAACCAGGTTGCAATGGAAACTGAGTTCTGAAACTCCTATGCTGCCACAGAACTGTAATATGTGGAATCCTCTGATTTTTTTTGGTGGATATTTCATGTGGTAGGTAATTGGTTGTTAAACTGTGAGTTTAGCATGTAGATGCGTTTGTCTTTTGTGTCTTTGCCGCAGCATCCACATCTTTTGTAAGTGCGAGATCATGCCCACAGTACAGCAGAAATATCTCCCAGCTCCCACTCTATCACGAATACTCATTGTCCAATCTACAACAAAGGGCGTGTGTGCCTACTTTCCAGAAAGACCAAGATATCATATATATATACATAGCTGTTCTGAGTGGAATATCTGCTTTTTCAAGCTTTCTTCCATTTTTGAATTTGACATGGGAGTGGTGATTGGAGATGAATCTGTCAAACCATGCCTCTTGATAAAGTTGCTTCCTGTTGAGGAATATGCTTATCCAGTAGGTGTATGAATCGCCACTATCTTTCTTTAATAAAGGAAATAACTTTCTATAGGATTCACATGTTTCCATTTGTCCTATATATCCTGCTGTGGGAAATGACTGTTATCACAAAATTATGACAAAAGCATACTTCACAGAGTTTTTCCAGTGTTCTCACAGCAAGAAAATATTTCTCAAATTAGCATAGTTACCCCAATTAATCGTTAATAACATCCTTAATCATCATTATCTTCGTCATCATCGCATCATTGATATGAGAAAATTAACCAACGGGTGAAAAAGCTTCTCAATCATTGAATGTTTTTTTTTTCCAAGCTATTGAGCCACCACTCGATATTCATTCAATTGCTTTCTATCACATATATACATGCCATGATTCATTAATAGCCTTAATGGCAATGCCTATCCTTTGTGACTCACCTAATAGATCTCTACACTTTACAAAGACAGTCACCCCTTTAATCATCGTGAAGCAGGCGTAATTTGGCATGGCATGCTTGTTGTGAATCTTTTGTGTTTAGCTAGCTTCATGTTGGTTTTATTTTATTTTATTTTTGTTTATATATATATATTTGATTATTTTATTGGTTGCTTACAATTCAAAGAAAGAATAAAGAAAAGAGACGTAGCTTCACAATTCTAGTCAAATTTAATTAGGTATTGGTCAATTTTTGAATGAATTAAAGAATTTTGTGAACTTTTTTTTAATTTAATAAACAATATTTTGTTAAAAACAAAAGTATAATAATGAAAAGAATGGAAAAGGTGTTAAGAAATCAAACCAAAATAAAATGAGTACCTTCTCTGGTACTTACTTGAAAGCAATATAATATTTATCCTATTATTTTTACAGCTTAACTAATTGATTCATGATTATAATATTAAAATTATTAATTATTTTTTATATTAATACATTAAAATTATTCGAAAATATCTAAAAAAAATCATTTTTTAGACAAGAAACAATTTAAAAAACTAGCTGTAGTTATTCTCTTTTAGGATATTTTCGAAACATTATTTTATTCAACAACTCTAGAATTCTCTTTATTTGGTTTCAGTATATATAATATATAATTCTCTTGTGTATATTATTCTATTTTTCTCTGTAAGAAATACAAGCATGAGTTCTTGCAGAGCATAGAGCATGGCAGCACTCAAAGGGTACAATATTTGTACATCCTTTTTTCTGTAAGGATGATTTGATTATTTATTTTATTTATTAGTAAAAGCCTGCCTCAAAGTCAGCATAGACTAAGGCCATAGGTGACCATATATTATTAATTGAATGATATTGCTCATGTGGGAGACCCATGCTGTATCTTCATCAGCATGGATGAAATGAGCTATCTATATTCTATAATGCTTTAGTGGACCATCTTCTCTTTGAAAAAACCTCTCTATGATTGCCCTAAAGTGTGGGCTCCGCCGGTAGCTGGCCATCCAGGGCTCTTCGGAAAACCTCTAATATATATATATATATATATATATATATATATATATATATATATATATATATATATATTTTTTTTTA
>Ga0307510_10000156_pt1 | contig 56919 bp, 54 predicted proteins | sample 12_EM_MG_FD_207224 | JGI IMG/M metagenome (GOLD analysis project Ga0307510, IMG submission 207224) | Populus trichocarpa ectomycorrhiza microbial communities from riparian zone in the Pacific Northwest, United States - 12_EM | ecosystem: Host-associated > Plants > Roots > Unclassified | place... | reverse complement strand
TTCTTTATCCTTCAGACGCACTACCGCAGTACGCTGGACTTCAGCAATGAAGCCCTTCAGGCAGCGGAAAGGGGACTGAAAAGGTTATGGGAAGCCTACGACCTGCTAAAGAAAATGGACATCGGCGGGTTCTCCGGCAACGGCTCCTCCGGCAACGGCACGTCTGGTCAGAGCTCGTCTGGTCAGGGCACATCCAATCACGGCTCGCATGGCCACCCCAACTCATCCGCCACCGGCTGGTCCGGCGAAGCACCGGATTATGGCGGCCCCTCTACCGCATCCGATCCCGCACTCGACGACCAGGTACGCAAGCTGCTCCATGACCTTGACGAATACATGAACGATGACTTCAACACTGCTAAAGTGCTGGCCAATATCTTCGAGCTCGTGCCGGTGATCAATTCACTCAAAGGCGGTCAGATCCGGCGGGACGCGATCAGCCCGGCTACCCTTCAGCTGATGAAGACTTATTTCTCCAACTACCTGGAGAAGATCCTGGGCCTGAAAGGCGAGTCACTGGGGGATGATCACAAGCTTACCGGTGTGGTAGACCTGCTCATCGATATCCGCCGCGACGCCCGCAGCCGCAAGGACTATGCTACTTCCGACAAGATCCGCAACCAGCTCCTGGAGCTCGGCATCGTACTCAAGGACGAAAAGGATGGGGGAGTGAGTTATACATTTGCCTAAACCACCATGAATTACCTTCTTCATCTTGCAAAAGACAAAAAGCTGAAAAAGCTCATCGAGGGCGTCGAACCCCTCAGTGTGCGCAGAAGTAAAGACATCCTCTTTTACCTCATCGCCTCAATTATGAGCCAACAGCTTTCCACCAAAGTGGCGGATACGATCAAAAACCGTTTTCTGGCACTCTATGACGGACGCATACCGCTGCCCGACGAAGTGCTGGCTACCGCTCCTGAGACGCTGCGGTCGATCGGTCTGTCCAATGCAAAGGTGAGTTATGTCCTGAATGTGGCACGTTTTGCCCTTGAACATGGCCTTGACGATGAGGTTCTTCATAAGATGGATAATGAGGAGGTCATCGCATATCTTACCCAGATCAAGGGAGTAGGCCGGTGGACAGTGGAAATGCTGATGATGTTTGGACTCGGACGGGAAGACATCTTTGCCATCGACGATTGGGGCGTCCAGAACGCCATGATCCATATCTATAAGCTGGACCGCACAGACAAAAAAGCCTTTCGCGAAGCCCTCCTGCGTATTTCACAGAAGTGGAGCCCTTATCGCACCTATGCCTGTATGCATCTCTGGCGTTGGAAAGATAATAGCCCTGTTGTGACCCCTGCGGCAAAGAAACCATCGACCCCAGCAAAGAAGCCATCGGCCCTAGGAAAGCAGGCGGAGGCCCCGGCAAAGAAAGCCACAGTCTCAGCGGCAAAGAGCCCCGCAGCCAAAGCCACCAGCGCCACCACAAAAAAAACAGCCCGCACGGTCTCGGAAAAATCTCGCACCAGCGCCACCACAAAAAAGAAAACCGCCCCTGCCGCAAAAAAACCTCGCCCTAAAACTGTCCCCACAAAAAAGACCAGCCCGCGCAAAACTTCCCGTTAACAAGTTTTTAACCTATAAAAACCCCCTTTTGGCCGATTAACGGTAGACGCCTCCCCCCGGTTCCCCGTATCTCACTCTATAATTGTTAATCTTTAAAATTATAGTTGTGAGAAAATTGAAAGTCTTATCTCTTGTGACCCTCATCGCGAGTACCTTCTTCCTGTCTGTCGGCTGTTCCAAGAGCAATAACAGCAGTACCAGCACAAAAGACAGCGTGCTATACTCTGCCTGGCAATCATTCAGCATGAAATATGAAGGTCTCGACAACAACAGCGATTCCGTTTACGACCAGACCACTGCGGCCGCCGCAATAACCCAGAGCGTACTCGACAAGGGAACTGTGCTGGTTTATGTGTCAGACGGAAGCGGAGATTATGCCGACGCCTCCAACGCAGGGTTCTCCGTGATCCTGGGTGTAGGTCAGATCTATCTTTCCACTTATGGAGCCGTTCCCTCCAGCTATAGCTGGCGATATGTTGTCATTCCGGGGACCATCGCGACGACCAGTACGTCGGGATCTTTACAAACCTATACTCCCAGTCAGCTAAAGGCGATGTCATATTCTGCCGTGTCCGGTATACTGGGTATCTCTGCAACTAGCAAACTCACCCCATAAGGGTGAGTTTTTTCAACTTACTTAACCTCTTTTACTTCAACGTCCTCGACTACTTTGTTATTCGCGTTTACTTCCCAGCGCTGAACAGAGTTGTCTCCAAAATTGCGGATAACAAAGGTCAGCCTGGCAAACTCATCAGAGTCAGCCAGCCTGAATTTTTTATCAAACGTCTTATCTGAATACTGCTTCTGGAAGAGCTGATTGCCTTCCGCATCCAGTACGATCAGACTGAAGCGGCTGCCGGTTGTATTGTTGTATACGACGTTGAACAAATATTCTCCGTCTTTCCCGGTAATATATTTTACCTCTGAAGTGCTGGCATTGGTGTTATTAGTACCACCACCGTTACCGCCATTTGCCATGCTCAGCAAGCTTGTGCCCGCCAGCAAAAAAGTGAAAAGAACTGGTTTCATAAAATGTATTTTTAATTGTTAAGTTTTTTTACTGCAATCTCCTGTATGAAGCGGCTGTTGACATTGACCTCAAAGGCCTTTACCATATCAGCATCCTTGCCATTACGGATGACAAAAACGATCCTGTCCTTATCAGCCTTGGGCAGCCTGAATTGCTTATAGAAAGTTTTCTCATTAAAAATGTTCTGGTATAATTGAGTACCATCCTGGTCCTTGATGATAAGCTGGAATTTGCTCCCCTCGGGGTTCGCATAGGAGACATTAAATACGATCATGTCATCCTGCGTGCCAAGGTATTTTACGGTTGCGCTCTCACTTTGACCAGCCCCGGAGACGATAGTTTGAGCTTGAGCTGTTGCCACCGTAAGGATAAGACAGGATCCTAAAACCAGTTTGCCGAATACAGCGGTAAGTAACTTCTTCATATAAAATGGGTTTTTAATGACTGTTAAGGATATGGGGCAACCCGTTTCGGCAAGTATCGTGTGGCAGCAAAAGAGAGGCGAAAAGATCATTGGGGGCAAAACAGTCGGAGGACAAGTCGATCGGCAGCAAACAGTCAGAGGCCATGTAGATAGGTAGCAAACACTCGGAAGATAAGTCGATTGACAGAGCCAATCAGGAGCAAACAACCAGTACCAAACACTGGGAAGACAAGTCGATCGACGGCAAACAGTCAGAGAAGAAATTGATATGGGGCAAAGCCGTCAGAGGGCAGGAAGATCAAAATGGAAACAATCCGGCGTCAGAATGGAAGCAAAAAGGAGGCTTTAAAACAATCGCCGGCAACAATCGAATGGCAGGCTAAAGTAAGGGAGAGATACTTTTATAGAACAAAAATATCTCCAAAATTGAATAATTGCAATACTTCTATATAAATTTTGTGTTAAGAAGTCATATTTTATTTATTGATATGCGTATCTTCATTTAAAATCTTCCATAACAGGTCCTTTAACTCGACGAGCCCCTGTTGAGTAATCGAAGAAATAAAAAGATGAGGGATATTAGCCGGTAACTCTTTACTAATAGCTTCCTTTAATTCACTGTCCAACATATCACTCTTACTGATCGCAATAATAAATCGTTTGTGCAACAGCTCCGGATTGTATTTTTCCAGCTCATTGACCAAAACGCGGAATTCCTCGCCATGATTATAGCTATCGGCGGGAATCAGAAATAAAAGGACAGGATTTCTTTCAATATGCCGGAGGAACCGATGCCCCAGCCCTTTTCCCTCCGCTGCACCCTCGATGATACCCGGCAGATCAGCCATACAAAAAGACTGGCCATCGCGATGTTCCACCATTCCAAGCTGGGGAGTCAGAGTCGTAAAGGCATAATCGGCAATTTTAGGCCTCGCAGCAGTAATGACAGAGAGCAAGGTAGATTTGCCGGCATTCGGGAATCCAACCAGTCCTACATCAGCCAAAACCTTCAATTCCAGCACTTTCCATCCTTCCACGCCAGGAAGCCCCGGCTGGGCATGCTCCGGTGCCTGGTTGGTTGGAGTGGCAAACATGGCATTACCCTGGCCGCCCCGGCCGCCTTTCAGCCAAATGAACTCCTGACCGTCTTCCAGTATTTCAGCCTCGACTTTTCCTGTTTCCTCATCCCTTGCAATAGTCCCCAACGGTACTTCGATGATAATATCCTTACCCGTACGGCCAGAACAGTTGTTACCACTGCCATTCTCGCCATTCTCCGCCAGCACATTCTTGTAGTATCGCAGGTGTAGCAAGGTCCACAAATGCTTGCTGCCCTTCAGGATAATATGCGCACCACGACCGCCATTGCCACCATCAGGCCCGGCCATGTCATTGAATTTTGTGTGCGCAAAATGCTTGCTCCCGGCACCACCATGCCCCGTTCTGCAAAAGATCCTGATCTGATCTACAAAGTTTGATTTCTCCATTGGCCTGCAAAGATACTTTATTGTTTACGAACTGGACGGAGTCCTGTTCGGCGTCAGCTTTGGAAATTCTGTCTCCTCGTAAATTTCTTCAAGAGAAAGAGTAACCCCGTTTGTCTGCATATGTAAACTATCCTCAAGCCGCTCATATTTTCGAACAGCCCAGTCCCCGCCCTCATTCTTAACGAAATGCTCAAGTAGGACAGACTTGGAATCAACAAGAATATATTCCCGGAAACTATCCAGCCCCTTATACAATTCAAACTTATCACCCCGGTCATAGCTTTTTGTAGAAGGAGAAAGAACCTCAATGATCACAGCGGGATTGATCAGGTTGATCTTGTCGTCATTAAGCGTAATGGGTTGGCCACAAACGATGGAAAGATCAGGATAAGTGAAAAGGCTATTTTCCTGAACATGTATTCGCTGCTCACTATTGAAAACTCTGCAAGAGCTTCCCCGGAGTTTTTGCTTTAAGACGCTCGTTAGATTAACGGTAATTGTATTGTGATCCATCCGGGCCCCTGCCATAGCAAAGATCTCGCCCTTGTAATACTCATGCTTTTGCAGGGAAGCCGTCTCCATTTCCAAATAATCCTCCATAGTAAAGGCCCGTTTACCATACTGGAAGACCGGCTCTTCCACCTTATTTTCAGCGGCCTCTTTCCACGGACGATATTCCTTCCCCGCCCCCGCCTCCACCCCCTCTTCCAAACTCTCCCCCAACCCCTTCTCCACCTCCACCCCTTCCCCCAAACTCTTCCCCAACCCCTTCTCCAATCTCTTCCCAGTCCCTTTATCCACCCCAATCCCTTCATCCCCTTTCATCCCCATTCCCTCACCCATACTCCCTTCCCCCGGCCGCCGCGGTTCACAATCCTTCCAACCCCCATACATATCCCCCGGCAAAGCCTGATAAATGGCCGTACCCTCCGTCTTCCACCGAAGCATCTCCTCACTTACCCCCTTTACTATCTTGGCCGGATTCCCAACCACCACACTTCTCCCCGGTATCTTCTCCCCAGCCTTTATAAAGCTCAGCGCCCCTACAATACATTCATCCCCAACTTCCACACCATCCATAATGACACTGTTCATTCCCACCAGACAGTTTCGACCTATCGTCGCCCCATGTACGATCGCGCCATGACCAATATGCGCCCCTTCCTTCAACAGGACCGTAACCCCCGGAAACATATGGATAGTACAGTTCTCCTGTACATTACACCCGTCCTCGATGACGATCTTCCCCCAATCTCCCCGTATAGCCGCCCCCGGACCTATATATACATCCTTCCCGATAACAACATTACCAGTCACAGCCGCCTGCGGATGCACAAAAGCAGAAGCATCGACCATAGGCCTATGTCCCTTGAATTCGTAAAACATAAAATTTTGATTTAAAGAGAGACTCATTCCCCCCTAAACACCGGAGCCCTTTTGTCCAAAAAGGCCTTCACACCTTCCGCATAGTCCTTCGTCTGAGCCGCCTTCTGCTGCAACTCATCTTCCAATAAAAGTTGCTCCTCCAGCGAATTTATAACAGAATAATTCAACGCATGTTTGGTCAAAGCCAACGCCTTCGTCGGCATCCCCCCCAAAGTTACGACAAGCCCCCTGGAATTTTCCAAAAATCCCTCCCCCTCCATCACCTTATAGATCATCCCCATCCTCTCCGCCTCTTCCGCACTGATCCTGTCTCCCAGCATAGCTATCGCCGCCGCTTTCTGAAAACCTATCAGCCGCGGCAGGAACCAGGTGCCCCCACTGTCGGGGATCAAACCGATCTTTGAAAAGGCCTGGATAAAACTGGCCGATCGCGCCGCGACGACAATGTCACAACACAACGCAATATTTGCTCCCGCTCCGGCCGCTACGCCATTCACCGCCGCCACCACCGGCTTGGGCAGATTGCGGATCCGGGTAATGATAGGATTATATTGCTCACTGAGTATTTTGGCCATGCCCGGCCCCTCCGGGTCGACGACTTCCGCCAGGTCCTGCCCGGCCGAAAAAGCCTTGCCCGCCCCCGTAAGATAGACGGCCCGCACCTCATGCAGACTCGCACATTCATCAAGACGGTTCTGCAACAACAAAGCCATTTCCCGCGTAAAAGAATTCAGCTTGTCCGGCCTGTTCAACGTGATAAAAGCAATATGATCTTTGATCTCAAATAAGATAGATGACATATGAAATTGATTTACACCGACCGGTTCCGTGATCAGTGACACTTGAAATAGTCGAAAGGCTCCCTGCAATCCTCACAGCGATACAAAGCCTTACACGCCGTGCTGCCAAACTCGCTGATCAGGGTCGTATGATAAGAGTTGCAATGCGGACAGGCAACAGCCTCCTCCCGATGAAATAAAGCCGGATGACATACCTGCTGCGAAGGCAGAGGCGGAGCGATCCCATAACCTTTTAGCTTTTCCTTTCCCCGGTTACTCATCCAGTCCGTAGTCCAGGCCGGCGATAATATAGTTGTCAGCTTAACATTCTTATAGCCGTTTTGTAACAGCACCATCCTGATATTCATTCGTATCACATCCATGGCAGGACAGCCACTATAGGTTGGAGTTAGTATGATCTCCAGGGCCGGAGCTTCCTCCTCCACAATCCCCCTATCCATCTCTGCAACTCTCGTATCCAGAACTCGTCGCCCCGCCGCATCCACCTCCCTGACATCCCGAACGATCCCCAGATCGACGACAGACAACACCGGCACCTCCGGATCATTTACCTGCTCTAACAAAGACCATATTTGCGCCGTATTTACCATTCACAACCCGGATAAGCTCTTTGCAAAAATTGCATCTCCGCAAGCAGATACCCCAGGTGCTCAGTATGCCGCCCCTGTTTGCCCCCGGTCTGCTCCCACGCAGCCGCAGGTTTTGTCAGACCCGCCTGCCGAAAGACGGCATCAACCCTCTCTTCCCACTGCGACCGGATAGCCGTTAGGTCCACGGCGATCCCTTTTTCAGCCAACACCTTTTCATAGTCCGCCGGTACGAACAGCTCGCCCGAGAACTTCCACAGCTGATCCAGCGCCTCCTCCATACGTCTATGACTTTCTTCCGTTCCGTCGCCCAGCCGTATCACCCACTCGCTGCTCCATCTAAGATGATAGGTAACTTCCTTATAAGATTTTTCAGCGATAGCAGCCAGCTCCCTATCCCGACTCTGCTGCAAACGCTGATAAAAGGAATATTGGTAGGCACTAAAAAAGAACAATCGCAAAATCGTTTTTGCCCAGTCCCCATTGATCTGCTCAACCAGCAGACAATTCCGGTAATCCCAGCTATCCCGCAGATATGCCAGCGTATCCTCCGTCACTTCAACCCCACCGCCACCCGTCGCCGCAACACCCTCACTCATTCTCCCTCCCCGCGCGCCGCCCAAACTCACCCCCTCATTCCTCAACCGCGCCGCATACTGATAAAAATTCCTCGCCTGCCCGATAAGGTCCAGCGCAATATTCGACAACGCAATATCCTGTTCAAGAATAGGCCCATGCCCCGTCCACTCACTGTTGCGATGCCCCAGCACCAGCGCATTGTCCGCGAGATGTAAGGTATAGTCTATAAGCGTTTTTTGCTCCATCTTACATATGCGTTAATTCATCCGGCAGCTGATAAAAGGTCGGATGACGATATACTTTATCATTTGCCGGATCATAAAAAGAAGCAGCCTCGTCCGGATTCGAAGCATGCACATATTTACTTTCCACTACCCAGATGCTGATCCCCTCCATCCGCCGGGTATAAACGTCCCTCGCATTCTCAATAGCCATCGCCGCATCGACAGCATGGAGACTACCGACATGCTTATGATCCAAACCCTGCTTGCTCCGGATAAATATTTCCCAGAGTGGCCAGCTGCTCCGGCTTTCAGTATTTTGATTTTCCATATTGATAAATTTTATGCAGCCTCATGACCTTGTTTCTGCTCCTCCGCCATTTTCTGCGCATGAGCCATCGCGGCTTCCCGCACCCAGGCCCCTTCAGCATGAGCCTGCACCCGCGCCGCCAGCCTTTCTTTATTACAGGGCCCGTTGCCATTGATGACATTGCGAAACTCCTCCCAGTCGATCACCCCGAAATCATAATGCTGCCTTTCTTCATTCCATTTCAGATCGGCATCGGGTAGACGCATCCCCAGCAGCTTCACCTGTTCGACACTGACGTCAATAAACTTCTGCCGCAGCTCGTCATTCGAAAAACGCTTGATCTTCCATCGCATGCTTTGCTCCGAATTAGGCGAAGCATCATCGCTGGGACCGAACATCATTACCGAAGGCCACCACCAACGATCTATGGCATCCTGGCACATCCGCCGCTGCGCCTCACTGCCACGACTCAACACCAGCAGGATCTCAAAACCCTGCCGCTGATGAAAACTTTCTTCTTTACAGATCCGCACCATCGCCCGCGCATACGGACCATAAGAGGCCCGGCACAACGGTACCTGGTTCATAATAGCAGCGCCATCGACCAGCCAGCCGATAGCACCCATGTCCGCCCATGTCAACGTTGGATAATTGAAGATAGAAGAATACTTTGCCTTCCCGCTGTGTAGCTGCGCCACCATCTCATCCCGACTCGTGCCCAGCGTCTCGGCAGCAGAATATAAATAGAGACCATGCCCCGCTTCATCCTGCACCTTGGCAATGAGCGTTGCCTTACGCTTCAGCGAAGGCGCCCTCGTGATCCAGTTGGCTTCCGGGAGCATCCCAACAATCTCGCTATGCGCATGCTGCGAGATCTGCCGGACTAAAGTCTTACGGTATGCATCCGGCATCCAGTCCTTCGGCTCAATACGGATATCCTCATCGACCTTATCCTGGAATATTTTTTCAACCTCGGAAAATGACATACGGCTTTCGTTTGCCAACAAAGATACTTTTTTTGTCCTAAGCTAACAAGCGTTAGTTTTCCCAAAAGGAGTGCCGCTATTCAAAAATGTTTAAATAACTTTGACACGAAGAAACCCTTCCGCGGCGAACAGCGGATCAACGAACGACTGATTTTTATGGAGCACGACCCTAACGCCACAGATTCTTGCCCACCAGAACTACTGGAACTCGTTTCAGCCGGAGATCAGGCTGCATTCAGGAAACTCTATGCCCTTTTTTATAAACGCCTCTTTCATTTCGCACTCGCCCTGGTAAAGATTCGCGAGTCGGCAGAAGAAATTGTGGAAGATGTCTTTGTCCGCATCTGGCAGCAAAGGGAAAATCTTCATACCATTAAGAACTTACGCGTTTACTTATATACCGCTACAAAAAACTCCTCTCTCAATTATTTATCCCAAAAGGCCCGCCAAAGCATCACCGAACCCTTTGACCATATTCATATCGGACTCAGCGACTCCGCCATTACTCCCGAACAGATCCTTATCACCGCCGAGATCCACCAAAAGATCGTGACGGCCGTGGAAGCATTGCCGCCCCGCTGCAAAATGATCTTCAAGCTGGTAAGAGAAGATGGCCTTAAGTACAAAGAGATCTCGGAAATATTGAACATCTCCGTCAATACCATCGATGCCCAAATGTCCATCGCCGTCAAACGCATAACACTCGCAATAGAACCGGATTTTGACTTCCCCGTCAAAAAAATAAAGCCGGCAAATAAATGATAATCATTTACTTGTGTCAATTCCTCAACCCTGCCCTAAAATATTTTTAACTTTCTTTTAGTAGATGCTCCCTGATTTTTTGTCTTTCTAAACTGGAGAGCCTGCCATATGACTCAAGACAATCGCTTATGGGTATTAATGTCCCGACGCCTTTCCGGCGAAGCTACCCCTGCTGAGGTAGAAGAACTCACATTATTACTGGAGTCATCTCCCCAAAAACAATATTTGTACGGTCTCCTTCATTCCTGGTTTACAGACCTCCCTTCCACCGCTTCCGGTCAGCTCATAGAAGATCCCGATTTCGAAGAGAGATTCCTCAAGATCCTAACCCAGCCCGATGCTCAGGAACCTCCTGCACAGAGCTGGGACACCATCGTCGTCAATACCGCAGACAACACCGCCACCCCACGACCCATACGCAAACGGCTACTCTATATTACATCTGTCGCCGCATCCACCATAGCGATATTCTTTCTAAGCTGGAGCATGTATCACAAACACTCCATAGCCGTCAAACCATCCCGGCCCACTCCCGGCGAAGAAGTCCTGGCAAGATCCGGCACGCGGACAAAACTGGTTTTACCCGATGGTACCCAGGTATGGCTCAACTCCAACAGCAAACTGACATATTCCAACGAGTTTAACACAGATTTCCGCGAGGTAAGCCTGGAAGGAGAGGCCTGGTTCGACGTGGCAAAGAATGTCCAACGGCCTTTTATCGTCCACGCTTCTTCCCTCGACATAAAAGTCCTGGGCACCTCCTTCACCATCAAGTCCTATCCACAGGATGAGACCATAGAAGCCACCCTGCTAAAAGGAATCATCGAGGTCAGCCGCAAGGATAATCCCAATGCGGCCCGGGTCATCCTGAAGCCCAATGAAAAACTGGTCTTTAACAAACGGATCGTCCCCTCCGGCCGGACAAACCTGGCCCCGGACAGAATAATCATCCGCTCTCCATCCACCCTGCCTGACATTGCCGTCAACAGCATCGGCAAGGATATCCCTGACAGCGACAAAGTAGAGACGGCCTGGATGTACAACCGGCTCGTATTCAAAGGAGATAATTTTAAAGAACTCGCGGAGAAAATGGAACGCTGGTATAATGTCAGGATCACTATTCGCGATTCAAGCCTGAACAACTATCATTTCGGAGGCGCCTTCGCCAACGAAACGGTAGAAGAAGCCTTTAAAGCATTGCAGCTGACAACCGCCTTTACATATAAAAAAAATAATAATGAAATAGAGATCTATGCAAAATAAAAAGCGGGGAATGCGCTAACATCCCCCGTTTAGGTTGAAACGGAAACCTACGACCAACTGGGAGGGCGGTCCGGGTTTCCCATTTGATAATCCTTAATTATAAAAGTATGAAAAATTTGCAACCCCCCATAGGGAGGGGGCGATTACGATTGCTCTTAAAAATTCTTGCTATTATGAAGCTTTCCATGCTGTTTATCCTCTTAGGCATCCTGCAGGCAAGGGCAGATGTTCATGCGCAAGGCTCTATCACCTTGAATATGCAGCAGACAGAGATCGTCAAAGTATTGAATAAGATCGAAAAGAAAGGCGAGTTCCGGTTTCTTTATAATTATGACCTGACTTCCCTGAAAAAAAAGGTAGACGTCAATTTTTTTAATTCGGACCTCAAAACCGTTCTGCAAAACCTTTTTACAGGCACGAACCTTACTTACAAGATCCTGGAAAACAACCTCGTAGTCGTAATGGCCGGCGGCGGTGTAAAACAAGCCATCCGCATAACAGGTACCGTGACGGGACCATCGGGTGAGCCACTTACCGGCGTATCGGTACAGGTGAAAGGAGGAACTGTCGGAACTTCCACGGGAAATACAGGCCAATATACACTTACAGTGGAAGAGAATGCAACCCTTGTCTTTTCCTATATCGGCTACTCGGATAAGGAAGTAGCCGTGAACGGTAAGAACGTTATCAATGTACAACTGACGGGGGCCGAAAAAAAGCTGGATGAGGTGGTCGTAATAGGATATGGCAGCCAGCGGAGAAAGGACCTTACCGGCGCCGTTTCCACGGTGACAGCGGCAGATATAGCCAATCGTCCGATCGTAGATGCAGGGGAGGCCCTGCAGGGGAAAGCGGCCGGCGTAACAGTGGTCTCCAACTCCGGTAAGCCCGGCGCGGGTCTGACCATCCGGGTGCGTGGCTCCTCTTCCATCAGCGCGGGTAACGACCCCTTATATGTAGTGGATGGTATCCCCACGACAGATATCTCGGCTTTTAGTCCGAATGACATCGAAAGCATCTCCATCTTAAAGGACGCAGCTTCCGCGTCTATCTACGGCACCCGTGCCGCTAATGGCGTAGTGGTCATCACGACAAAAAAAGGCGTTGCCGGTAAATCCCGGATCAGCGCGAACGTCTATGCAGGGATCTCCTCCCCGACAAAGATGCTGTCAGTACTGAATGGAAAGCAATATCAGGATTATGCCAACGAGCTGAACGCTCCTGTTGTGGCTGTTACCGATTCGATGGTCAATGCGAATAATGTCAACTGGCCAAAAGAAGTCTTTCGGAAAGGCAACCAACAGAGCTACCAGTTGTCGATTGCAGGAGGTTCCGAAAAGACCCAGCATTACATTTCCATCAATTACCTGAACCAGACAGGTATCGTAAAACCGGCCGCCTTTGACCGGCTAACCGGCAGGGTAAACCTGACGACCAGGGCCAATAGCTGGCTGACCTTTATCACCAGCACGGTGCTCTCCCATGCACACACATATGGGGTTAAGGATAATTTCGGGGTTGCCAGCGGTGGCGTTGTGCTGTCCGCGCTGGAAACTCCCTTTACCGTACCAAAATACGAACCCGACGGCCGGATAGGGTTTAATCCGCTAAAGGGATGGTCCAACCCCTTCGGCGCCATCTACGGCGGCTATACCCATTTTTACACTGATCGTCTGCTGTCCAATCTGGGCGCGGATGTCAAACTGCTGAAAGGACTGGTCTTTCAGTCGCGCTTTGGCTTGGACTACCAGGATATCCAGGCCCGTAGCTTTACAGACCCCTTCCTCACATCGAACATCGCCACCACCAACCCCAGCGATCACTCCCAGACCACCACCAACATTCTAACCTGGCTGAGCGAACAGACGCTGAACTATACTGCCACCTGGGGACGCAGCCATTTCTCGGCCCTGGCCGGCTGGACGGCACAGGATGCTCATACCAACAGTGTGACGATCGGCGGTTCCCACCTGGCGAACGAATTCCGGCTCCTGCCCTGGGATGCCAGCCTGGCCCGGGATTCCATCCATCGTCCAGGTACGACGGCGATCGATGAATGGGCGCTGATCTCCTATCTGGGCAGGATCTCCTACGACTTTGATGGGAAATACCTGGTCCAGGCCAACCTACGGTCGGATAATTCTTCCAAGTTCGCACCCGGAAACCGGACCGCAGTATTTCCATCGTTTTCCGCCGGATGGAGGATCTCGGGAGAAGAGTTTATGAAGAAGTTCGACTTTATCAGCGAGCTGAAGCTGCGGGCAGGCTGGGGACAAAATGGCAACCAGGAGGGGATCGGCAGCTATGCCTATCTGCCCCTGTACAATATAACGGTCAGCAATGATTCCGCCACCAATGGCAGCACCACTCCTTATTCGACAGCACCGATGAACCTGACCTGGGAAACGAGCACACAGACCAACATAGGGGTAGACGCCACTTTTTTTAATGGAAGGATCACTTTTTCCGGCGACTTTTATATCAAGAAGACAAAGAATATTTTGTACGACGTGCCTCTGCCCGCGCAGTCGGGATATAAGAATGCGCCGGTCAACGGGGCCACTATGCAAAATATAGGCGAGGAATTCCTGGTCTCTACACGGAACATCGTCAATGGCGACTTCCGGTGGAGCACGGATTTCACCCTCTCTTTCAACCGGAACAAGGTGACCAGTCTACTGTATGGGATCAGGAACTCTCCCACGTATGGAGACGTGTCCCTCAACGGCGCGGGAACGGCTCAACACGCTATTTCCCTGGCGACAGGTTATGGGTTGGGAGAGTTTTATGGATACGTTGCCAAAGGTGTCGATCCGACAACGGGACACGAACTGTACCAAACCAATGCCGATACCCTGTCGGATAGCCCCGATCCACAATCCCGCCGGCTTATCGGCAACGCTCAGCCGAAATTTACCTATGGCATAACCAACAATGTATCGTACAGGAATTTTGACCTGACGGTATTTATCCAGGGCTCACAAGGGAATAAAATATACAATGTAGGAAGAATGGAAGCCGAATCGATGCTCAACTCTGCCAATCAGAGCGCCGACATTCTGCGCAGATGGAGGAAAAAAGGAGACATCACAGATATCCCCGGCGTAGGTTGGGCCAATAACTCCCTTATTTCAACCCGCTTCATGGAGAACGGTTCCTATCTGCGGTTTAAGACCATTACGCTCGCCTATCGTTTCAACCAGAAGCTGATCGATAGGATAGGGCTGTCGGCAGCCTCAATTTATGTGTCGGCCAACAACCTGATCACGCTCACCAAATATAAAGGCTTTGACCCCGAAGTAAATTCCACTGGCAGTCCCGTCGTTGTGAACCCGAATGGCACCGCCAGCACCGACAATGACGCAAGGAATATTTCACTGGGAATGGACAGCGGAGCCTATCCTCAATCCAAAATATTCCTGGTTGGACTGAACATCAGTTTAAAATAATTCATATAAATGCTCAACAATGAGACAAACAATAATAAATAAGACCGCCTTTTGGGGATCGCTGCTTATGCTGGCGCTTTCAGGCTGTACCAAATTGCTGGATCAAAAACCTGTTACCCAGACCGTAAAGCCGAATGCTGCGGACTCCAACCTCAGCCTGACGGCAGCCCAGAGCCTGCTGCAAGGTGTTTATGGCGCTTTTAAGGGGGCCGGATACGGGCCCGGTATCGAGGTAAATGTACTCGACAGGATCACGAATGGAGACGTACTCTCCGACAACTGTTATGCCGGCGGGGACAACCCCGACAATATGGCCATCGATATGTTCACCTTCAATTCGGGAAATGGGAATATCGCACGGGATTGGAGCGATTATTATTCCGTTATCGGCGCAGCTAACAATGCGCTCTTCCAGATAGCCCCGAGCAAGGACCCTTCGCTGATCGGCAGTATAAAGGACCAGATCCTGGGACAAATAAAATTCATGCGGGCTTTTGAGTACTTTGATATCGTACGTCTTTGGGGTGCAACGCCGCTGGTGATCAACCCGATCGATGCCAGCAGCAGCGAGTCCCTGATCAAGTCATCAGGTGGATTGCGCTCATCGGTGGATTCCGTCTATGCCGCTATCCTGTCCGATCTCTGGGCGGCGAGAGCAACTGTTGTAGATCCTAATGTCGATCCTTCCAAATACACCGTTTCCAAAGGGGCCGTTAATGCCCTGCTGGCAAAGGTCTATGCTACCAAATCTCCCGCCAACTGGGATTCCGTGGCATACTATTGTGATCAGGTCATCCCGAATTACGCGCTGCTGCCCAATTATGCCAATCTGTTTGATATCAATCATAAGAACAACAGCGAGTCGATCTGGGAAATCCAATATGATGGTTACAGCAGCAGCGTAGGAAACTGGATACCCTCGCAATTTGTCGGGGATGGCTGGAAAAAGTTCGAAACGCCTACCAATGACCTTATCAATGCCTTTACGGCGGCGGGCGACAATGTGCGGATGAATGCATCCATTACCATCGTGAATTACGGCTGGCCCGATAAATACTGGCAAACACCGACCAGCTATCCCGTATTGTCCAAATATACTGACCCGAACAACGGCCTGAACAATATGTATATGATCCGGCTGGCGGATATCTTATTGCTCCGGGCTGAAGCTTATAATGCCAAGTCCGATCTGGCGAACGCCGCGCTCATGGTAAATAAGGTGCGTACCCGTGTAGGGCTGGGCGCTACTACGGCAGCCAGCCAGTCAGATATGGCATTGGCGATCGAGAACGAGAGAAGACTTGAACTGGCGTTTGAAGGACAGCGTTGGTTTGACCTGCAAAGGACGGGTAGAGCCAAAGCCGTCATGAATGCACAAAAGGATGCCAGCGGCAATACACTGTATAATGTAAAAGACTTTCAGCTACTTTACCCGGTGCCTCAGACGCAGATCGATCTGAATCCATCACTCGCGCAAAACCCCGGATATTGAACTGTCTGCCCGACAAATAAAAAAAACCGGTCGTAAGACCGGTTTTTTTTATTTCGTATCAAAGTCTACAACGATCTTTTCTGTCCTCGGATGCGACTGGCACGTAAGAATAAATCCCGCCGCCAGCTCATCGGCCTCCAAAGCATAATTAACCTCCATTTCCACTTCGCCCTCTACCAGTTTTGCCCGGCAGGTACAACAGACACCGCCTTTACAGGCAAAAGGCAGATCCGCCCCTTGCATCAGCGCCGCATCCAATACCGATTCGCCATCATAGGGCAGGTCGAATTCATGGCTGACCCCATCGAGACGCACCGTTACCCGGCTGACCCCAACCCCACTCTTGCCGCCCTCGCCAACCGCACTTTCCACAACCTTTCTCTTGCCCCCGACTACAGGTTCCCCCGTTTGTGTATGAAACAATTCGAAATGGATCTTCTTCCTCTCTATCCCCTGCTGCTCCAGCCAGTCCTTAACCGTAAAGATCATCTCCCCCGGACCACAGAGAAAGATCTCGTCCATAGATGACAGATCGATCAGCCGGCTACAGAGCGCTGCGCATTTCCCCGCATCGATACGACCCTGGTTCAAAGGGACATCCATTTGCTCCCGGCTAAGAATATGATGCAGACTGAGACGGTTCATATACCGGTTCTTCAGGGCCTCCAGCTCTTCCCGGAAAAGAATCGTCAGCCGGTTGCGATTGCCATATACAAGCGTAAAATGACTATTGGGCTCCACGGCCAATGTGGTCTTTATCAGCGACAGCACCGGGGTGATGCCGCTCCCGGCCGCAAAAGCCAGGTAATGTTTCCGGTTTTCCGCCCTCAATTCCGTATAGAACTTACCCGTAGGCGGCAACACTTCCAGCTGATGCCCTTTTTGAAGCTGCTCATTGGCATAGGTAGAAAAAAGCCCGGAAGGCACCTTTTTGATGGCAATGCGAAGCTCTTCATCAAAAGGACTGCTGCAAATGGAATAGGACCGCCGCACTTCTTCTCCGGCTATCCGCAGCCGGACAGTGACATTCTGCCCCTGCACGAAACGGAACTCTTCCCGAAACTCCGGCGGAACAGTAAAGGCAATGGATACACAATCTTCTGTTTCCCGGCGTACGTCTTCGATCTCTAATGTTCTGAAATGGCTAGCCATGTTGGTCCAGTCTTATTTTTTTAACCCTTCGATCAGATATTTAACCATATTCGATTCCAGGGCCTCGGCACTCGTACTCTTCCTGCTCCGCTGCCAGGAGTCTATACCGCTGATGGCGGACAGGATTACCAGCACCGCCGTATAAGGGTCGATCTGTTTTACCTCGCCCTTGCTGATGCCATCCTCGATAATATCACCCAGCCGCTTGCGGTAGTTGCGCCGCTGATTAAGAAAGTTGGAGAGGTAAGGCTCCGGCAGATGCCGCCACTCATGGTCGGAAATATAAACGAACTCATATTGGTCCAGCATCATCCGGATATGCAGCCGGATGATCGCCTCCATTTTTTTCAGCGTAGGCTGCTGACTCGCTTCCACCACCTCCAGGTTGGTCATGAACTCATTGGCGACCTTGAAACATATCGTCTGCAGGATCTCCGACTTGGATTGAATGTGGTTGTAAAGGCTGGCGGCCTCCACCCCCACATGCTCCGCAAGATCGCGCATGGATGCAGCCCCGAACCCCTTTTCCCGGAATAAGCGGGAAGCCTTTTCGATGATCACCTCTTTCTTGGTGCTGTTCCTCTTGCTTTGGATTTTCGCCATGTTGCCGACAAAGATAGAAAACACTAACGAGTGTTAGTACTAACTTACCAATAAATTATGTAGGTTGCAGCCCAAAATAAGCGCAATGTCATTAACAGTAGTAGGATCCATGGCCTATGACGCCATAGAAACACCCTTTGGAAAGACAGATTGGATCGTAGGCGGTGCCGCCACCTACGTAGCCTGGGCAGCCAGCAATTTTGTAAAACCCATCAACCAGATCTCCATTGTAGGGTATGACTTTGCAAAAGAAGAGCTGGACCAGCTGCAGAAACGCGGCGTCAACCTGGAAGGCGTAGAGGTCGTAAAAGATAAAAAGTCCTTTTTCTGGAGCGGCAAATATCATATGGACATGAATACCCGGGATACCCTGGTTACCGACCTCAACTGTTTCCTCGACTTCAACCCCATCGTCCCCGAAAGCTACCAGGGCAGCGAATTCCTGATGCTTGGAAATATCCTTCCCAGCCTCCAGATCAATGTGGTCAAACAGATGAAACAGCGTCCGAAGCTCATCGCCATGGATACCATGAATTTCTGGATGGACAACGCCCTCGACGACCTGAAGAAACTGCTCACCATGGTCGACGTGCTGATGGTCAATGACAGCGAAGCCCGACAGCTCAGCGGACAATTCTCCATCGTAAAAGCAGCCCGCGAGATCATGAAGATGGGCCCTAAATATGTTATCATCAAGAAAGGCGAACACGGTGCCTTACTCTTTCATGAAGACAAGGTTTTCGTAGCGCCAGCACTACCCCTCGAAGAAGTATTCGACCCCACCGGAGCCGGAGATACTTTTGCAGGCGGTTTTATGGGACATATCGCAAAAACAAAGGACGTTTCCTTCGAAAGCATGAAGACTGCCATCATCGTCGGCTCGGCAATGGCTTCCTTCTGCGTAGAGAAATTTGGCCCCAATCGCCTCAAAGAGATCACCCGCGCCGACATCGACGGCCGGATCCGACAGTTTGTCGATCTCGTGAATTTTGATATAAAACTTGTATAACTGCAATAAAAAAGCCCCGGTAAACGGGGCTTTTTTATTATAAAGAACGATTATTTCAGTTCAACACTTACACTGACACGGGTTTGTTCGTGGAAAAGGTTCAATGTCTTTGGTTTTGCTCCCGGAGGTATCTTGTAGGTGATATCCTTGATCTCCTTTGTTGATTCGGCATCTATATTCTCTGAGCCGCCTTTGTATTCAGTAATATTGTTGCCGTTGTCCAGCGTGAGCCTGAAGTTATCAGTCCGGAAAAAGACTCCCGCACCGCCGACGCTGTTCTTATTGGTAGCTTCCAGGTCAAAGGTGAACTCGATGCCTTCGTCCTTCCCATCAGGGTTAACTAAAGCAACGGCTTTGGCGGTTTTTATCTTTACTAAAACTTCTTTGTTCTTGCCCATCAGAACGCTGTCCGGGCTAAAACTTACTGCATATGTCTTGGGTTCGTTGGCCGGAGCGGTAGTTGGAGTAGCCGCGGGCTGGGTAGTTTGTGTGGTGCTGTCGGTTGTTGTTTCCTTCGGCTTACTCTTGCAGGAGTAGACGAGGGCGAAAAGAGCCAACGCCGAGATAGGGATAAGTTTCTTTTTCATGTAGTATGTTTTTGTCTGTTAGGTTAGCAAGTTATGACCCAAAAAACTTCTTTAAATAAAAAATTTGGATTTTTTTGCGTTCATGACTATTTTTGGCCTCGTTATGACAATTAGCATGAAACATACAAAGCAAATTAAGAAGCACCTCCTACAGCGGGATAAGCTTTGATTGTTTTGTATGACAAGATAATAAGAGCCTTCCCGCACAGGGAAGGCTTCTTTGTTTTCAGACCATGCATAACCGTATATTAATTATTTAAAAACAAAAAGCAAACAATGAAAGTTGCAGTCGTAGGCGCCACCGGACTGGTAGGCACTAAAATGTTACAGGTATTGGCAGAAAGGAACTTCCCGATCACAGAACTTTTCCCGGTCGCATCCGAAAGATCCATCGGGAAAGAAGTGGAGTTCAAAGGAAAGAAGTTCAAGGTAGTCAGCGCCAATGATGCGATTGCAGCAAAGCCGGCCCTCGCCCTGTTCTCCGCCGGTGGCAGCACCTCCCTGGAATGGGCTCCCAAATTCGCCGCAGCCGGCATTACCGTAGTCGACAACTCCTCCGCCTGGCGTATGGACCCTACAAAAAAACTGGTCGTGCCCGAACTCAACGCCGATGCCCTCACCCGGGACGATAAGATCATCGCCAACCCCAACTGCTCGACGATCCAGATGGTCGTGGCCCTCAACCCCCTCCATAAGAAATATAAAGTAAAGAGAATTGTCGTCTCCACCTATCAGAGCGTTACCGGCACCGGTGTCAAAGCCGTGACACAGCTGATGAACGAAAGAAAAGGTATCCAGGGAGAAATGGCATACAAATATCCCATCGACCTCAACGCCATTCCCCAGATCGACGTCTTCCTCGACAACGGATACACGAAGGAAGAAATGAAGATGGTCAACGAGACAAGGAAGATCATGCGGGACGACACCATCCGGGTAACGGCTACGACCGTGAGGATCCCCGTTATGGGCGGTCACAGCGAAGCCGTCAATGTCGAATTTGAGAACGAGTTCGATCTTGCCGAAGTAAAGGCCCTGCTTAGCAACGCACCGGGTGTAGTTGTAGTGGACGACCCCGCCACTCAACAATATCCAATGCCAAAAGACGCACATGAGAGAGATGAAGTATTCGTGGGAAGACTGAGAAGGGATGAGACCCAGCCAAAGACACTTAATATGTGGGTAGTAAGCGATAATCTCCGGAAGGGTGCGGCTACCAATGCGGTACAGATAGCCGAATACCTTGTCGGACAGAACCTGCTCTAACAGCAGTTCTCAAAAGAAAGAGGGTGCCTCGGAATATTTCTTGGGGCACCCTCAATTTCTTATATATAAGGTTTTTATTCCAGTGAGCGATTGATAAAATGCACAAAGTCGCTCATGGCATCGAAGGTTTTTAGTAATTCTTTCAAAAAGGATTTGGCTTGTAATTCAGCGTCCGTAAAGGTCCTTGTAACGATAAAACTTTTCAGCTTCAGGAATTCGATAGCAGGGTTCTCGTCGTCATAACCCTTGGGCGGTCTTGACAACATGTCTTCCTTTTCCAGGCTATCCTGGAAAACTTTTTTGAAGTTGCGATCCCCAATAATCTTTGTCCATTCAGCGAAATTGTAATCTATCTCCTGGCGGACCTTGCTTAGTTCCGGAGCCAAAGGCATCCACAAACCGCCGCCGGCCATATTGCGACCTGGCTCGCAGTGAAAATAGTAACCGGCCGTTGGCATTTTTTTGCCTCCTTTGTTGAGGTAAGCGCCCATGTTGGTCTTGTAAGGCGTTTTGTCCTTAGAGAAACGGACATCACGGTAGATGCGGTAAGTTGCGTTCTTCGGGTGGAGGGGTTTGATATCTGCGTCAATTTTTCCCAATCCCTCGATCACCTGCTCTACAAAAAGTTCAATGTCCTCTTTTGCATCCAGGTAAACGGACTTATTTTTTTCAAACCAGGGCTTGTTGTTGTTCTTTTTCAGGTCCTTCAGGAACTTGATCGTGGAGGCTTGAAGCATAGTTTTGAGATCTCGGTCTGTTGAATGTTTCCTGTCTGATGTTTCTGTTTTTTGCCGGAGTCATTTGAAAAAGGTTATTTGATCCTTCCCCAATTCTCCCCGCTCTTGATGCGATACATGGTCATTTCACTGACCTTGTACTTTTCGGCCAGCTTCTTAATGGTCAGCTGCCTGTTTCTACTGGATAGTGTCTTTTTGATCGTTTTCACCTGTGTAGCAGTCAGCTTTAACCCTACAGTCCGGTTCGCCTGAACCTTCTTGTAAGCAATCTTAGCAGGACTCTTCTGCTGGTGATCGATCATCTCTTCCAGTGTTGCCCATTTCAGATTCTTAGAGGCATTGTCCAGCTTGTTGTGATTCACATGGATCACATACTTGTGCTTTGGCGATGCCTTTGAAAGAAACAAACGAGCAATTTCCCGATGAATGTAAAGCGTGCCATTGTTACCTGGCCGATGTAAATTCAGGGTTTTGTAACCAGTGGTCAAGCTACCGTTCAGCAATTTGCCGTCGGCAAGCACGTCTTCTGAATAGCTCGCTACACGACCTAGAGAAGATAGTGCGTATTTTTTTCGGAGTTGTTTCCAGCCGGGAAACTGCAAAGGTTTCCATACTTCGCCGGTGAGTTTTCTAATCATGCCTATCAATTTTCTTAAAGTTACGAAAAAGAATTTCGAATTACCAGTAACGTAAGAAAATATTCTCATATGTATTTTGCGCTCCCGGCAGTTCTGCAGGCCCGTTATCCCTGCGAGATCAACCTGATGAACTCGTCCTCTGTGAGTATTTGAATGGATGGTATTTTTTTGGCTTTTTCCAGCTTACTGCCTGCATCGTCCCCCACTACCAGATAGTTCAGCTTACTGCTGACACCGCTCAGCAGTTTGCCGCCGTTCTTTTCGACAGACTCTTCCGCGTCCGAACGTTTTAGCCGGTTAAGGGTCCCGGTGAATAAGAACGTTTGCCCATTCAGGTTGCCTCCGCTGGCGCCACTGGATTTCTGGCTTTTCAGGTTGAGCCCCAAACGCTCCAGCTCTTCCAGCATATGAAGGTTGTCGGGATTGTGAAAGAACTGGTATACACTGGTCGCCACTTTCGGACCTACATCTTCAAGACTTTGAAGACTCTCCGGCGAATAGTCGGATAAGTCCTTCAGGTGACCAATGGCCGCCGCCAGGATCTTGGCCGTGGTCTCCCCGACATAACGGATCCCCAACCCGAAGATCAGCCGGTGCAGCGGCTGCTGTCGGGAAGCCTCTATCGCCGCTTGCAGATTGCTGACGCTTTTTTCACCAAAGCCCTCCTGCTCCCGGATCTTGTCGTAAGGAAGACGATAAATGCCCGGAACGTCCTTCAGAAACCCAAGCTCATAGAACTTCCGGACATTGGCATCCCCAAAACTGCGGATATCCATGGCATCTTTACTGGCAAAGTGGATGATCCTTTCGACTACCTGCGCGGGACAGTTGATGTTGACACACCGCCAGACGGCTTCCCCCTCCGGTTTTTCCAGCTTCGTCCCGCATACAGGACAGTGCGTAGGGAAGACAATAGCTGTCTCTTTTCCGGTGCGTACCTCCGCCAGCGGCTTTACAATATAAGGAATGACATCCCCCGCACGCTCGACCAGTACCTGGTCTCCAAGCCGAAGGTCCTTTTCGCGGATCACATCTTCATTGAACAACGATATGGAACCCACCGTTACACCACTCAGCGGCACCGGGTCGATCTTGGCTACAGGGGTAATGCTGCCGGTACGACCCACCTGGAACTCCACGCTCCGCAAAGTGCTTGTAGCCTGCCGGGCCTTGAATTTAAAGGCAATAGCCCAACGGGGATGATGGGTCGTCATTCCCATCTTATCCTGTAAAGCAAGGTCATTCACCTTTATGACCATGCCGTCTATCTCATACGGAAGGCCATCACGCTGCTTCTCAAATTCATGACAGTATTCGACGACAGCATTGATCCCTTTTACAATACGCTTTTCCTTCTGGGGACTGCGGAATCCCAGATCCCACAGCATCTGCAGCTCGCCGCTATGCGTTTTCAGCGCAGGATGTACCGGCAGCTCAGCCTTTTTCCCCGGCCGTCCGGCCGCCTTTTCCCCTTCGCCGGTTTCTCCGGTGGGCTCTTCACCCGGAGCCGCCACATGCCCGTCCGTGATCTGCCAGCCGTCTATCGTGGTGAAATAGCTGACATGGTAAAGAAAAGCTTCCAGGTTGCGCCGGCTTACTTCCTTTGGGTCTTTTATACGCAGCGATCCGGCCGCAGCATTCCGGGGGTTGGCCAAAGGCGGGATATTCTGCTCGGCCAGCTGATCGTTGTACTTTTTAAAATTATTCTTATTCATCAATACCTCGCCGCGGATCTCTATCACCTGGATGCCATATCTGGAAAAGGCCGCCGAAAGAGGTACCGACCGGATCTGCCGGATATTGGTCGTGATCTCGTCACCCGCGACCCCGTCACCCCGGGTAACACCCCGCGCCAGCTGGTCATTCTCATAGGTCAGGGAGATACTGGCCCCATCGAACTTGGGCTCGATACAATATTCCAGCTCCTCAAGCCCGGTAAGCTCCCGCGCTTTCCGGTCCCAGTCCAGCAGATCGTCTTCATTATAGGAGTTCTCCAGCGACAACATGGGCACCAGGTGCTGTACCGTAGGAAAATCCTTTGTCAGCCCACTGGCTACCCGCTGGGTAGGGGAGTCCGGTGTTACCAGGTCCGGATGCTGAGCCTCTATCTTTTCCAGCGTTTTGTATAAACTGTCATATTCGAAGTCTGAGATCAGGGGATCATTCAGAATGGCATAACGGTATTCATGGAAACGCAATACTTCCCGAAGTTCGTCCCGCTTCCGCGCCCATTCGTCCAATGAGGATTTTGAAGCCAGGGCTAAAAGGGTAGTGGTCGACTTTTGAAGGCGATGGGTCTGATCGGCAGAGTACATAAACTCGAATTTATGCCATAAAGTTAAGTGAATCGCATTCTAAAATGCCTAAATTCGTAGTTGAATGAACCCTGAAATAATACCTAACGACGATCCATCACCAATGGATAGTGCTGCCTCTCCCAGTCAGAACATTACAACCATTCTCCGCCAGCTGGAGAATGATGGGATCATCGGCATTTCTGTCGACTGCGTCATCTTTGGCTTTGACGACAACGAGCTGAAAGTATTGCTCATTAAATCCGACTTTGAAAAATATAAGAACAAATGGTCACTCCTCGGTGACCTCGTCAATAATCATGAAGACCTCGACGAGGCTGCTTACCGCATCCTCCGCGAGCGTACAGGCATGGACGATGTTTACCTCGAACAGGTAAAAGCCTTTGGTGAAGTATCCAGGCACCCCGCCGCCCGCGTTGTCACTATTGCTTATTGCTCCCTTATCAATATCGAGCATCATCAGCTGAAGATCCTCGACAACGAACTGCACTGGCACCGCGTGACCACTCTTTCCGAAATGGCCTTTGACCACCGGAAGATCCTCGACGTCTGCTATGAATGGCTGCAGAAAAGGATCCAGGAACATCCGCTCGGATTTAGCCTCCTGCCAAAAAAATTCTCCCTGCGCGAACTACAGAATCTTTATGAAGCTATCCTGGACGTAAAGCTCGACAGACGCAACTTCCGTAAAAAATTCTTTTCCATGGAATTGCTCGAAGATACCGGCGAGCTGGAGACAGACGTGCCGCACCGGCCAGGGAAGCTGTATAAGTTCAATTACGATAAATACCAGAAGAAAGAACGCAAGAAATGGTTCGGGATCGACTTTTAGATCAGGATTCGGGCAGCCTCATTTTTCCCGGATAGCGCGCAACGCCCGGCCCGCCTGCATTGTCATACCCAAAAAAGACCTATGCGCCCCCTATTGCTATGCCTGACCTTCCTCATCCTCTCCATGGGATGCTCCAAGAACAAACCCGGCTGCGACCCGGCTATCCTCCCCTCGGTACCCTTTATACACTGACCCTCAACAGTGACTCGACCTATCAACGGTACAACAACGGCATTTCTGATTCCGGAACGTTCACCATCATCCAGGTGAAAAATGATCCTGGCGGAAATATCCTCGGGTCTGGCATCGTATTCAGCAAAGGTCCTTCCTGGCCTATGTTCTACCATTTTGGTATGGATTCGCTGGTGCTCAGTGATAATATCAGTGATGGCTTTACCAGAGTGTATGAGAGACTCCACTAGAGATTTATTGCACCTCTTTTTGATGGTCAATGATAAATTGAATGATCTCCTCCAGCGGGATATCGATACGGCTTATCGCATCATTGATATCGTCCCTGCTCACCTGCGCAGCAAAAGAGGGAGTCTTTAGTTTCTTTAGGATGCCCTTTACATCCATGCCCTCATACCGCGTGGGACGGATCAGCGCAGAAGCATGGATAAAGCCCGAAAGCTCATCGAATACATAGATCATCTTGTCCATCTTGCTCTCAGGTTCTACACCAAAATATTTGGGTCCGTGAGAAGCGATACAATGAATGACTTCCGGATCGATCTTCAGCTCTTCCAGTTTTTCGATAATGACACGACAGTGCGAGTCAGGGTGCTTTTCCCAGTCGGCATCATGCAACAAACCCGCCTGCTCCCATTTACGGGCCGTCAGTTCATCCGCACCCTCCCGCTCCAAAGCCCATGCTTTCATTACAGCCCCCACCTGTTTCATGTGTAAGCGCAGCCTTTCATTGGGCACCCAGTCATGCAAAAGGGCAAGAGCGGCTTCGTTGGGTAAAAGACGGTCTTTATTCTCAGGATTGCCAAAGCTGCTGCGGCCAAGCGCAAGAATGGGAGTGGACATGAAAATATTTTTCGTGAAGATATTCGTTTTTCCTTTTTCCTGCGCAACGTTCCGCCGTCCGCCAGTGTCAATCTCAAAACCTCCGCCATGAAACGCGCCTTGCCAGCCCTTCTCCTCGTCATTTTGACCCTTTGCAGCCTTTCCTGTAAGAAAAAGACGCCCATAGAGACCGCCTCCAACTGCAGCCGATTTGAACCGGGGGAGGTCATAGTCGGCTTCAAAAATACCGTTACCATGGAGGAAGTTTTTGATTACACGAATAACCTCCACCTTCCCATCACTCAAATGTTCGGCTTTCTCTTCGCTTCCCCCTGGCCTACCGACAGCATCCCGTCAATGGATACCCTCCTCAATACAAAATCATATATCAAAAGCAATGGCTTTTCCGCCAGCATCTGGCTGAATGTCGTCACCCATGTCCTGACCGTTTCCAATCCCTACTGGAATATGGATGCCGCCAGCCAGCAGGATTGGCTAAAGACAAAAAAGACATTGGGTCTCACCCCGATCCTTGGCGACTCCAATCGATCGGGCAGCTATATAATGGTAAAGGTCCCCGTAGGAAAGGAAAGACGCTGGGTTGAAGACCTAAAGGCCAGCCCACTGGTCAGCTGGACCGAGCTGAATTGCTACTCGAATATCAATGGCTATCCGTGATAGCTGGCTTTTTATTCCAGCGAATACTCCCGCGCAAGCGCGTCAACCGGTATACGAAGCAGTTTGCTGAATTTGCGGATCATCGTGAGCGACAAGGCCTGTTTGTAGTTTAAAACTTTACTTACCGTCCCTTTATCTCCATATTCCCGAGCCAGGTCTCCTGCCTTATACCCAAACTCCTCCATACGGATCTTAATAAGCTCGATGGGATCCACATCTGACATTTCCCATGACTGCTCTTCATACATGTTGATCAGAAAAGCAAGCAGCTGCCTTTCCTTGTGCTCGCCGGTACCTTTTTCAGCCTCACGTAGCGCCTCATAGCGGCTGACCGCTTTTTGGTAATCGGCTTCATTTTCTAATAAATACCAGGCTTGCATAATGTTCATTTTGTTTTAGATGGTCGCAGGGTCAATGCGATCATATTCATTGTGCGTCCCTATAAACCGTATTTCAACTATTTTATCATCGTAATAGATATGCGCAATCTGATCTGCAATTTTGATAAAACAAATATATAAACAGGTTGGCAATTTGCCAACTTTTTAAGATGACCGAGGAGCCATGGTTTTAAATAGTCAAATTTTTTATTGTAAATCAATCTCTTACAAAAGCCCCTTACAAAATACCCCTCATTTTTCTTGGAACATCACACCTATTCCATCTACCTTTGCACTCCATTTAAAAGCTGACCACCGGTCGGCCGGCTAAATGGCCCATAATTTAATGCTGTTGGGATAGCAACAGCTTCATGTAAAAACATAAGAAAATGAGCAAATTACATTTCACAACCAAACATGCGAACGAGGCTACCGTTAAACGCGACTGGTATGTTGTGGACGGTACTAATCAAACCGTAGGTCGTATGTGTTCTAAGATTGCCGCCATCCTGCGTGGCAAGAACAAAGCCTACTACACACCGCACGTTGATTGCGGCGACTTCATCATCATTATCAATGCAGAAAAGGTCGTCTTCACCGGTAACAAGCTGGAAGACAAGATTTACATCAATTTCTCCGGTTACCCCGGCGGAAAGAAGGAAGAATCTGCCAAGAATCTGCTGAAACGTCGTCCCGACGCCCTCCTCGAAAGAGCCGTCAAAGGCATGCTGCCAAAGAATCGTCTGGGCCGCAAGATGTACAAGAAATTGTTCGTGTATGCCGGTGACCAGCATCCGCACACCGCACAGCAACCCAAAACATTAACTTTCTAATTTCTTAGATAATGGAAAAGCAAAAAAACGCAGTTGGTCGTCGTAAAGAAGCAGTAACCCGGGTGTTCCTGAGCAGGGGTGAAGGCAAGATCACGATCAATGATAAAGACTACAAACAATATTTTTCTCTTGTATATCTGCAGAACCAGGTCGAAATGCCCTTCAAGGCTATCGAAGGTGGCGATAAATATGATGTCAAGATCAATGCTGCCGGCGGTGGCATGAAAGGACAGGCCGAAGCAGCTAAGCTGGGCATCGCCCGCGCACTGCTCGAGGTAAATCCTGAGTTCCGCCCCACGCTGAAGGCCGCAGGTCTTCTGCGCCGCGATCCAAGATCTGTAGAACGTAAGAAACCAGGTCGTAAAAAAGCGAGAAGAAGCTACCAGTTCAGCAAACGTTAACAGGTCCGGACTTATAGAAGTCCCCTTAATCATTGACATAAATTATTATAAATACATACAATGGAAAATAACACTTCATTACAACAGCAACTCCTTGAAGCCGGTGTACATTTCGGACACCTGCGTAAGAAGTGGAACCCAAAAATGCTGCCTTATATCTTTGCTGAGAAGAAAGGTATCCATATCATAGACCTGAACAAAACCACCGAAAGCCTGCAGGAAGCTGCCGCAGCTCTGAAGCAGATCGCCAAGAGCGGTAAAAAGGTCATGTTCGTCGGAACAAAAAAACAAGCTAAAGAGATCGTTACCGAATGCGCACGTAAAGTAAACATGCCCTTCGTTACCGAACGCTGGCTCGGTGGTATGCTCACCAACTTCAACACCGTTCGTAAGAGCGTAAAGCAGATGCAGAGCATCGAAAAAATGCTTAACGACGGCACCTTCGATAGCATCACAAAAAAAGAACGCCTCACCCTCTCCCGCGAAAGAGATAAAAAGGAAAAAGTACTGGGTGGTATCGCTCAGCTGGGTCGCGTTCCCGCCGCCTTATTCATCGTTGACATCGGTCACGAACACATCGCGCTGGCTGAATCCAAACGCCTGGGTATCACAACCTTTGGCATGGTAGACACCAACTGCGATCCAAATAAGGTGGATTTTGCTATCCCCGCCAATGACGACGCTACGAAATCCATCGCGATCATCGTAAATTATGTAACCGCCGCTATCGCCGAAGGTCTTGCAGAAAGACAGGCTGCAAAAGAAGAAGACGTAGAAGATACAGGTTCTGATGAGAATGAAAAGAAAGCAGCCCGCCTGCAGGCAGAAGCTGAAAGCGAAGCAGCCCGCGGTCGTGGAGAAAAGGTTAGAGGAACAAGTCAGCCCAAACGCCGTGTACCGAACTCCGGTCCAAGACGCCCGGGTGGTGGCCGTTAGGATAAGGACGGTCCCTTGATTTATTATCAATTTCAAACTTAACTATATGTCAACTGCAACTATAACAGCAGCCGATATCAACAAGCTGCGCCAAAGCACTGGCGCCGGAATGATGGATTGCCGCAAGGCACTGGTAGAGAGTGATGGCGATTTCGAAAAAGCAATCGACTACCTGCGTAAGAAGGGTCAGAAAGTTGCTGCCCTGCGCAGTGACCGTGAAGCAAAAGAAGGCGTGATCATCGCTACGACAACAGCCGACAACAAAACCGGCTTTATCGTTACGGTTGCCTGTGAGACCGACTTCGTTGCAAAAAATGCCGACTTCGTTGCGTTTGCACAAAGCATCGCTGATGTCGCCCTTAAAGGAAATGTGAAGAGCCTGGAAGAGCTGCTCGCCGCTCAACTGGACGGAGCAACTGTCGCCGACAAGATCAACGACCAGGTAGCCCGCATCAGTGAAAAGATTCAGCTGGCCCGTTTCGAAAGAATCGACGCGGACGGTGTAGCCGCATACATCCACGGTGCTTACCGCATGGGCGTACTCGTTGGCCTGTCCAATAACAAACCCGCCGTCATCGAAGCCGGTAGAGACATCGCCATGCAGATCGCAGCAATGAACCCGGTAGCAGTCGATCCGGATTCCGTTCCTGCCGAAGTGGTAGCCCGCGAAAAGGATATCGTTACCGAACAGATCAAGAACGATCCTAAGATGGCTGGCAAACCCGCCGAGATGATCGACAAGATCGCCGTCGGAAAACTCAACGCCTTCTTCAAAGAAAATACCCTCACCCCACAGGCCTTCGTAAAGGATGCCTCAAAGACAGTAGGGGATTATCTTAAAGGCGTCGACGCTTCAGCAAAAGTGACCCAGTTCAAAAGAGTTCAATTAGGATAATTTTATAAAAGGCCGTCTATCGAAATATAGACGGCTTTTTTTTTACCTTCGCACTTTAATCAAGAATCATTCGTCAGACCATGGTGCCCAAGTACAAGCGTATTCTACTCAAATTGTCCGGAGAAGCCCTGATGGGAGATAAGAGTTTTGGTTTTGACAACGCTGTTATCGCTCAATACGCAAAGGATATAAAAAGCATCGTGGAATTAGGCGTTCAGGTCGCCATCGTCATCGGCGGCGGAAATATCTACCGCGGTATGAACGAGGCCGAGACCGGCATCGAACGCGCACACGGAGATTACATGGGCATGCTCGCCACCGTTATCAATGGCATGGCCTTACAGGCCGGTCTCGAAAAGATCGGGGTCTATACCCGCTTGCAGAGCGCCATCAAAATGGAACAGATAGCCGAACCCTATATACGCCGCCGGGCTATCCGCCACGTGGAAAAAGGTCGCGTCGTCATCTTCGGGGCCGGAACCGGAAACCCCTATTTTACAACCGACACAGCCGGCTCCTTACGCGCTATCGAGATCAATGCCGAAGTGATCCTCAAAGGCACCAGGGTAGACGGTATCTATACCGCAGACCCCGAAAAAGACCCCAAAGCCACAAAATTCGAGAGCATCACCTTCCAGGAATGTATCTCCCAAAACCTCCGGGTCATGGACATGACAGCCTTCACCCTCTGTATGGAAAATCAGCTTCCGATCATCGTTTTTGATATGAACAGAACAGGAAACCTGATGCGAGTTGTTCGGGGTGAAAAAGTCGGAACTTTAGTAAAAGATTGATTTTTATATAGTTGACTTGTATTTTATTTCATTTGCATATCTGGGCAAAGGATAGTAATTTCAAGCTTGGTTTTGCACCGCTAATCTACTGGGACGCAGTCTCTAGCTTTCTCCTCTGGTCAATATCCCCTGAAAAACGTTTTGTTGTTTATCGATGTATCCCCGGAAAGTCATATTGTATTTTAAAGTAGTTAGTTTGGCAAATTTTTCTTCCGAACCCGAACCATCATGAATAGCTTATTAAACAACCTGAGCATTATACTGGGATTTCAACTGACAATGGGATTGCCTGAAATCATCATCTGCGAACTGGGGGCACTGATCCTCGGTTTTACCATTCATTTCTTTTGGAACTCAAAGAAGAGCCTCCGCATCTCCGAACCCGCCGCGGGTAATGGCATCAGCGAGAACGACAATTGGAAGCTGAAGTATTACAACGACATGGACATGCAGGAGCGTGCCCAGCAACAGCTGCGGGAAAGACTGACCCAGATGCAGGAGTCCGAACAGATCCTTACTATCGAACTCGAAGAGAACCGGAAAGAAGTTGAAGACCTTCACACCGAGCTCGACGCTAACCGCGCACAGCTGGAAGAAACAGAGCAGAAGCTGGCCGCGCTGCTCGCTCCCAAAGAAGAAGTTCCGGTCGAAGAGACACCAGCCGGATCTCAACCCGATGACTATACCGGCAATTACCTCGTCCAGCTCAAACTGGCCCAGGAAAAAATGCTGGAACACAACAATCACATCCATCGCCTGCTGGAACAAACCCGCCAGGTAGAAGATTCCGAGAAAAAGAACCAGGAACTGTCCCGCCAGAACGAAGAACTGAACGAACAGCTCAGAACCTTCGGCCAGACATTGATAGAAAAAGAGACAGAGATCAGTCATCTCCGTCACCACCAGAAGCTGTCCGAAGAAATGGGCCAACGCCTGGATAGAGTATACGACGAATACAATACACTCCAGGAAAAACTCCAGAAACTACAGGCCTATCTTACACAACCATACAACCGCGGTGCCGATTATGATGAGCTGAAAGAATCCTATTTCAAAATGGGGAAAGAACATGACGAAATGAAATTGCGGCATATCTCCCTGCGCGAAGAAAACCAGCGGCTGAATCGCATCCTCGTAGACACCGAAGAAAAACTCAAAGAAGCCAACTTCCAGCGCCTGCAATTCCAGAAACGATCGGCCTTCCTCGAAGAGCTCAACCACGATCTCCAGGAGATCTCCGAACATAATAAAAAGATCGAAAGCCAGCTTCGCCGCGTCAGCGACATGGAAAGCCTCCTGGCAAAGATCACCGGCTCTACGGATAGCAGCGACATCACACATCGCAGTCTCGACTGAAACCGAAACCTCAACTGACAAGCACCAGTTCGGCCTCGTCGGTCCCTCTGGCTCACATCGTGTTCTTTTCACGGGTAATACCTAACTTTGTACCGTGTCAAACAACATCGCAGATATCCGCAAGGAATACAAGCTACAGACGTTAGCAGAAAATGACGTGCTAAAAGACCCCATTGCCCAGTTTGATAAATGGTGGCAGGAAGCCGTCCACGCAGACATCGATGAGGTCAACGCAATGACCCTGGCTACCGCATCCGCCGATGGTATGCCGGATGCCCGCATCGTACTGCTAAAAGGATTCGATACAAAAGGCTTCTCCTTTTTTACCAACTACAATAGCTCCAAAGGACATCAGTTGCTGGAAAACCCAAGAGCAACCCTCGTCTTCTTCTGGAAAGAGCTGGAAAGACAGGTCCGCATCAGCGGCCTCGTATCCCTCGTCAGCGAAAAGATCAGTGAAGAATATTTCAACAGCCGCCCGGAAGGCAGTCGCCTCGGAGCCTGGGCCTCACCGCAAAGTGAGGTCATAGAAAACCGCGAATGGCTGGAAGACAACGAAAAGAAATTGCGGGAAGAATGGAACGGTACCTCCGTAACACGACCCCCACATTGGGGCGGTTATCTCGTCAAACCCGTCCGGATGGAGTTCTGGCAAGGCAGACCTAGCCGCTTACACGACCGGATCCTGTTCAGCCTGCAGACAAATGGACAGTGGAAGATCCAACGCCTCGCGCCTTAATTTATAAGCCACGAGGCGTATTCACTTATTTCTTCTCAGCAGCAGCAGCGACGGCAGCAGCAGCTGTCTTCTTTGCTTTAGCTGGATTGGCAGGGCGGCTCTTACCAAAAGAACCCTTGAAAATTTTACCCTTCTTAGTTTTTTTATCTCCTCTTCCCATGATTTAAATTTTTATAGAACACTACTGTTCTCTGTTTGTGCAAAGATACGGATGGAAACCTAACAAAAAGCCCCGATACCTGCTTTTGTGCCCGGTAGCGGAGCTTTTAACTGATGTACCCTTAAGAATTAATAAGAGTCAGCCGATGCAGCATTATCAAAGTCGCCGGAGGCGGCTCGCCCCATAGGACAGACTTATCCAAAGTCGCCGGAGGCGGCTCGTCCTATAGGACAGACTTATAATTTGGCAGAAAGTTCTTTACCTGCTTTGAACTTAGCTACTTTCTTCGCCTTGATCTTGATTACAGCACCAGTCTGAGGATTGCGGCCGTTACGGGCTGCTCTCTTAGATACAGAAAAAGTACCGAAACCTACCAGGGTTACTTTTCCGTTTCCTTTCAGTGTTTTGGTAACTGCTTCAACGAAAGAATCCAGCGTAGCGTTTGCCTGAGTTTTTGTAATGCCTGCGTCATCGGCAATCTTTGCGATTAATTCAGCTTTGTTCATAGTGTAATTTTTTATTTATTTAGCAGCAACAAATATACCCGCTTTTTTTATCCAACAAAATTTTTTTACTTTTTCTGACAACCACTGTAGCCCGCTCTAAACCACGGTGGGCAAGGATTCGCGAGGGTAGGCATTCGTAAATATCCGATGGCAAACTTACGTTAATATGCTGAAATGCAGTGCTGTAGCGAGTTTCGGGGGAGGCGGGCTGAAATCCTTACCAGTTAAGGATTTGAAAGAATTTACAATATTTTCTAATTCGATAATCTTTTTTTAATTCTTTTCCACAAATAGTGCACAGGTCGTCTCGTCTCATATCGATTCCAATAATGTGCGAAAAGCAATAAACCCATTCCCCCATTTGTCCCATCCCGCTTGTTGTATTGCCGGAGCAAATTCTATAATGAACTGCTCATAACGCTCGATCGAAGTAGTAAAGAACTGTGTCACAAAAGTCGGTCCCTCCTCCTCATCCTGCTCCAGCAGACGATAAAGCTGATGCCCATCAAAAAGTTTAGTAGCCAGAACAGCAGGGATCTGTTCCTCCAATTGCCACTCCAGCCAGGGTTCCACGATCTCCCACCTGACCTTGCTGCTGATATTATAAACGATCATTTGTTTCTTTTTTAGCAATGGCCTTGACCATTTTGACGCTAATATAGATCAATAACAGCAGTACTATCACCAGCGCCAGCCAAAGTAAGACGGTCGTTCTGGTATCGGCCCGCGCTCTCGCAACCGATTTAACCGCAGAACTGTCAACCGTTATACTATCCTTCTTAACCTGGGCAGGCTTCGGCTCTCGGAGGACAACATCTTTGTAGCCGATATCCAATGGCCGCTTACTTAAGCTATCCGTAAAATAATGCAGATCATAGTCCGGCTTCCTGGCCAGGCTGTCGCCCCCCTCTAATTCATAGTCCCGATGCTTTTCCAAATGCGTCAATATATAAATACCCGACTGCGCAGAAGCTACCCGGCTAAAGACCAACGGCATATTATCCATGTTGGTAACGTCAATAAGCAAGTGACGGCTTTTGACAGCAGGGATCAGGAATACGCTATCACCGGGATCAAGGCTAATGGCAGCGATCTGTCGATCCATTCCAGTGGCATCCTCGTTGATCACCTGGGCCGTCCTTTTATAAAGGGTAGGGCCTTTGATGACAAAAGAAAGACGTTCGATCCGGAAGGCATCCACATATTGCAACAGAATATAAGAATGTTTATCACTACTGTCCTTCTGTCGGATCAGCGGGTCCGGCAGGGCAAAATAACCTGCATTCAGCCGGCTTTTCACATCGGTGTTCAACACGTAGGGGATCATTGTCCCGTCGGACTGACAGATCCGTATGTCAGAGAGGTCCGCCCTGCACTTAGCCACCAGCTGAGGTGGAAGGATGATTCGGTAAAATCCCGTTTTTTCTACAGGATCGAGCAGCGCTCCGGCAGTCTTCTGCGCTCTGCAGGTTATAGCAACCATTAGCAACCCGATTATCAGCACCGGCGTCAAACCATATCTCCCAACCCCGCTCGGGTTCCCCACTTTAAACAGGCTTTTTTTCTTCATCCTCGATAATGATTTTTTTCAATCGTTGGTACATAAAGGACACTACCAGTAACAACACACCCAAACAGAAAAAGGCAGCTATCTTCCCCGCAACAGGAATATTCCGGATGTCAAACAGGAACAGCTTCAAAAGAGTAATGAAAAAAAGGACCAGCGAGATGATCCGTAACTGCTTGAACTTATGTCGCATACCCATCCACATAAAAGCAAAAGAACAAAGCCCCCATAAAATAGGCAGCCCCGTCTTATTATAGACCCTTGCCAGTTCATCCAAAGAATACTTCGGAGAATAATATAGCATATTTATCAACAACTGACCTTCCGCACTGACCAGTATCACCAACACCAAACAGGCCAGCCAGGTGAACAGCTCCACCGGAGCCTTTAATTTTCCCACCCTTTGCCTTGCCACCAGCCAATAAAATATAAGGGTGACCAGCAGGACGCCGATCCAATGCCCCGCAAAGAAATTTTTATAATGATGCCCTTCAAGCATATCCTGCTGCACATTGAAGACCTCCGGCAAAGAAAACAGGTAAGCCAGCAAGCCGCCTGCCGGCAACAACAGCAGCAGCCATTTAAATTGGTCCTCCTTCATCCGGTCAAGAAAAAAGCTAAAGACCAGTATCAGCAACCAGGCATATAATAAAGTATAGAGCAGGGATAAATTGATGCTGGGATAATAATAGTAGAACTGGTGATTTATTTCCAGCGCACCGCTGCAAAATAACAATACTCCCGCAGTGATCAACGAGACTATATGCCACGTTGTCCCCTTGCGCAAACGAAAAATAGCCCAGCAGCTTACCGCTGCAAATATACCCGTTAAGAAACCGGGGTTAAAGACGATATGCAGCCGATGTTCGTTGCCAAACGATGTGTCCAATGTATCCCAATAATAGAACCGTGACAAGTCGATAAGTAAACTAAACAGCATCGCCCCCCAAACCACCATCGCCGCCAGTCGGATCAGCTTTATCTGCGACTTTAAAAAAAGCCAGTACAACAACACCACCTCCGAAGCCCAGAACAACGTTATATAATGCCCATGCAGCTGCAACGGAGCCGTCAGCGAAACAAAAGACATCGTGATCCCGATGAACAGGTAAAGAATATTCTTGTCAATCCTGTTCTTCCGGAACAGGAACCAGCTCGTGGCCAGGTGAAAAACACCCATCCCGGCGCAGAACAGCCCTTTATACCTGTCCAGTCCCAGCTGCGTCATCATATACAGCGAAACTCCCGCATAAAGACAGGTGTTGACCAGCAGGATGCCAAAATCGGAAGTGATAAATTTCTTATTCTCTTTTATCGTATGCGCTATGTTAATGACAAAGAACAACAGATAAAATATGCTTGCGAACCACAATCCACCCCTGTAGGTAGAAGCAGGCGCATTATACGGAAGCTGTAGCACCCAGCTGGCAAAAAGTATCGCCGTAAAGCAAAAGGCTAGTATATTCAGCAAACGCCAGGCCTTGTTATACGCGATCACAAGCAACCCGGCATTCAGAATAAGAAGGTAGCTGAACAGGACCCTGTAGTTGCCGCTCCCATTGCTGACAAGAAAGGGCGTTAGAAACCCTCCGACCAGCGCGATGACGGCCAGCTCCTGGCGATCGTATAAGAGGGAAAGCAGGACAGAAAATGCCGTGATGACAAGCATGATAATAAATGCCGTCGTCTGCCCAAACAGTTGATATTGGTGATAAGCCAGCGCAATAGTAAAATAAAGAACGGCCAGCCCCCCGCCTACCAGTACCGAGCTAAAAGCAGTATAACTTTTCCGCAGCCAATGCGCCAACCCGATGAGGATCCCGCCACATAAAACCCCGATGCCTACCCGCCCGATAGGACCGATCCAGTCATTGTCGATAGCATATTTTACAAAAAAGCCAATGGCAAGAACAAGTATGGCAATGCCAATCTTGCTGATAAGATTTTCCCCGATAAATTTTTCAAGGTCCTGCCCCCCACGCTCCGCCGGCCCCACAGGCTCCCCTTCCCCCACCTGCTTCGTCTGTCCCACAGGCTCCGCAGACTTCATCTGTCCCACTGGCTCCATTCGATCCTCCCTCGTCACAGGTGCGATAGGACGCTGAACAGACCTATATGGCTCTGTTTCAACCGGCGCCATCGGCCTGACAGGCTCCGGCACCACCGGCTCCGCCACCCCCGGCGCACCAGCCACCGGCGGCGTAACATCCTTCGTCCCCACCGGCCCACTCTCTGGCCTCGCAGCCGCAACCTGCCCACTCACCGGCGGCACAACCCGCGCCCCCTCTTCCTTCGCCGGCGGCAACGTCTGCCGCAACCGCATGATCTCCTGCTCCAGGCGATCCATCCGCTCAAAAATACCGCCCCTCAACACAAGGAGCATAACGATAAGGATTATAAACAACAATATGACAAGTGCTTCCATAATGGAAAAGGCATAGGTTCACCAATAAAGATAATCGGCAAAATCCGTATCCAAAAGCACCCGTACGGTTATTTTAAGGCCAGCTTGACGTAGAGAGGACAGTGATCACTTTGTTTAACATCCGGGTATATTTCCGCATCCAGTAAGCGTTCCCGCAAAGGCTCCGTGACATTGATATAGTCTATACGCCAGCCCTTATTCTGCAGTCTGACGCTCGGAAAACGCTGCGTCCACCAGGTATAACGGTCAGGCTCGGAGTGGAAATGACGAAAGCTGTCCACCCAGCCACTGTCGATGAATTTGTCCATCCAGGCCCGCTCTTCAGGCAGGAACCCGGAGGAGTTCTTGTTGCCCTTCGGATCATGAATGTCTATTTCCCTATGCGCGATGTTATAGTCGCCGCATAAGATAAGTCGCGGATGAGTCTTTTTCAGCTCTTCCAAATAAATATGAAACTCATCCAGCCATTGATACTTATACCCCTGTCGCTCATCCCCCGATGAACCCGAAGGAAAATACGCATTGATAAGCCGCAGATCACCAAGATCCAGCTGTATCACCCTTCCCTCATCATCACTCATGCCATGCCCCGTACCATATTCCACATGATCCGCTTTTATTTTACTGAATACAGCCACGCCACTATATCCCTTTTTCTTCGCAGAGAACCAGTAGTCATGAAAACCAAGTTCAGTAAATAAAGCATGCGCCACATTGTCCTTATGCGCCTTCGTTTCCTGGACACAAATGATATCGGCCGGGTCCGTCTTCAACCATTCGATCAGTCCTTTGTTCATAGCTGCACGAAGTCCGTTAACATTATAGCTGACGATGCGTAATGATGACATAATTACTATTTTTGAACCAGGCATGTACTTTCCACCAAAATTAGCACATGCCTGGTTCAGCGCTAATGATGGGGTACTTCGCCGGAGCTTCGGCCCTCGCTCCGGCTCGTCCGTAACCTTCGCTTTGCTCGGTTACGGCCAGAACGCCTGTGGCGTTCTCTGAGGGTTCACAATTTACTACTATACATTAGAAGAAAGCAAATATGGAAAAATTAGATAGGATCATCCCGGCCAACGCCAAAGACGCCCAATTCCTGGAAGGCCCCAAAAGTCGCGGTTACGAGCTCAACTTCGCCTGGAAGATCTTTCGCGAGTTTATCAAAGGCTTCCGTACGCTTCATTTCGTAGGCCCCTGTGTCACCGTATTCGGCTCGGCCCGTTTTAAGGAAGATCATCCGCATTACCAATCCGCCCGCGAGATAGGACGCCAGATTGCCGTCCTGGGACTGACTACGATGACAGGCGGCGGACCAGGGACGATGGAAGCCGCCAATCGAGGCGCCTTCGAACAGGGTGGGGCTTCCGTAGGCTGCAATATCAAACTGCCTTTCGAACAAAAACCTAACCCCTATGTCCAGACCTCTATCACCTTTGAACATTTCTTCGTCAGGAAAGTAATGCTGGTAAAATACTCCTATGCTTTTGTCATCATGCCGGGAGGCTTTGGCACAATGGATGAATTCTTTGAGACCCTGACCCTTATACAAACAAAAACCCTCGTCCGGTTCCCCATCGTTCTCTTTGGGAAAGAGTATTATCAGCCCCTCTTTGACTACATGGAATATATGGCCCGCGAAGGAACCATCTCAAAAGATGATCTGGCCCTTGTCTTACTGACAGATAGCATAGCCGATGCTTCGGCACATATCGATGCCTTTATAAAAACCAACTATCGTACGGCCCCACGAAAAAGAAAATGGTGGTTATTCGAAAAGTACAAACAGTATAAGACGGCCTGATTAAATTACCTCCACCACGGATGAACAGTGGGAATTGTAAGCCCCAGACTCAGGATCATTTCATACGTCCCAAACGCCTGGTGGCCCTTCCCTTCATAGATATTTATCCCTGAATAACGGGCATAATCCAGCTTATTCGAATATTCGAGATAAAAGGCTCTAAAGAAAGTAGTACGTACCACCCACTCCGTCCCCGTATTCCACCCACCAAACTGGAAACCCGAGTGATTAGCCTTCCCAAACAGCTCATTCTGCGTATGCGGGATCACCGGACCTACCCCAAACTTGCCATAAGCATCGACCTTTATCTTCTCGTCATGTGTCTTCCACAGATGCCAGCGCTTGGTAACATTAAAGAGCAGGAAGTTCGCACCGTTGTTAAGATAATAGTAAAAGCCATTCGCTTCGTTAAAGGCAATTGTTTGGTCTACCGGCTGATTGTTCATCCGCCCCTTGATATGAACATCCTGGTCGGAGATGATGTATTTGGTGTGATCGAAGTTGACCTCAAAACCCCAGCCCCTTTCTTCGTCAAGCAAAAATCCAAGCCGGTAATTGTATTGAGGTATGCTCAGCGCTTCCGTGAACAATCCTTCATTCCAGCCCGGATGATCATGCGCTTTGACATGCTCCATCGTATAGTCATTCCCAAGCGAAGGCTGGGATACATGCAGACTGCTATGAGTATACCATTCCTTATTATAACCCCAGGAGATATATACTTCTTTTATAAACTTCTTCTTTTTCTTTTGCGGTTCCTGCTTCTGCGGCTGATTCAACTGTTGCTGCTGCGCAAAACAAAAGAGCGGAAGGCTAAAGGTCAGTACTAAGGCCGGGAGAAGGCCGATCAATTTTTGTCTCATAATTTCAAGAGGTCCGATTGCTAAAAAATAATTCCAATTAGCGAAAATAGTTCCGATTCGCGGCAGCAAAAGTACCTAAAAATTATTACACATCGTATTCCAGGACCGGCCTTAACCATTTTTCCGCCTCTTCCAGCGAGATTCCCTTTCGGCTCGCATAATCCACGACCTGGTCTTTTTCGATCTTACCCACTCCAAAATATTTGCTTTCAGGGTGAGCAAAATACCAGCCGCTGACCGAAGATGCCGGATACATAGCCAAAGACTCCGTCAGGATAACCCCGGTCTGGTTGGTGGCGTCAAGCATGGCAAACAGCTTTATTTTCTCCGTATGATCCGGACAGGCCGGATAGCCCGGCGCAGGCCGGATGCCCTCATATTCTTCCCGGATCAGCCGGTCATTGTCCAGGTTCTCACCGGGGGCATAACCCCAATATTCTTTACGTACTTTTTTGTGCAGCAGCTCGGTAAAGGCTTCCGCCATCCGATCGGCCAGCGCCTGTAGCATGATCTTGTTATAGTCGTCATGCGCCGCCTCAAAACGTTTGAGATAAGGTTCGATGCCTTCGATGGTGACGACAAAGGCGCCCATATGATCCTGCTTGCCCGTGGATGCCGGTGCAATAAAGTCAGTCAGCGAGATATTGGGCTGATTGGCCGCTTTTTTTATCTGCTGACGAAGGGATTCAAGACGAACCTCACCATTCCCGGTCTGAAGGGAAATGGTATCCTGCCCATTCGAATTGGCAGGCCAGAAGCCTATGACAGCACGGGCCTTCAGCCACTTTTCCTTTACGATCTGCGCCAGCAGCGCCTTCGCATCGTTAAAGAGCTTGGTAGCCTCGCTGCCCACTACTTCGTCCGTCAGGATCTGCGGGTATTTGCCATGCAGCTCCCAGGTGATAAAGAAGGGGCCCCAGTCAATATACCGGGCGATCTCCTCAAGATCATATCCGTCAAAGGTCTTTGTACCCGTAAAAGATGGCTTGAACGGCTGGAATTTCTCCCAGTCGATCTTTACCTTGTTTTCCTGCGCCTTTGCAAGCGGCAGATATTGTTTTACCGTCTTTTTATTGGCAAAGTCTTCTTTCAGTTTCTGGTACTCGGTCTTGATCCCTTTGAGGAATTCTGGTTTCTGCTCGGCGCTGAGCAGCGACCCGGCTACCGTCACGCTCCGCGAGGCATCGAGTACATGGACAACCCCTTTCTCGAATTCAGGCGCGATCTTGACAGCCGTATGCATCCTCGACGTCGTCGCCCCCCCGATAAGCAGGGGCACCTGGAAGTCCCGTCGTTTCATTTCCCTGGCCACATGCACCATCTCGTCGAGAGAAGGCGTGATCAGACCGCTAAGCCCGATGATAGCAACCTTTTCTCTTATAGCGGTTTCCAGGATCTTGTCTGCCGGTACCATCACACCCAGATCGATGATATCATATCCGTTACAGCCCAGTACGACCCCGACAATGTTTTTTCCGATATCATGCACATCCCCCTTCACGGTCGCCAGCAGGATCTTTACCGCGCCGGCGCCTTCGACATTGACCGTTCCGGCCGCTTCATGGGCCAGCCTTCTTTCTTCCTTTTCCTGCTCGATAAAAGGAGTAAGTACGGCCACCGACTTCTTCATCACACGGGCACTCTTCACCACCTGCGGCAGGAACATCTTCCCGCTCCCAAACAGATTTCCTACCACATCCATCCCCGCCATCAACGGACCTTCGATCACATCGAGGGGCTTGGGATATTTTACACGGGCTTCTTCCGTATCCGAGTCGATATAGTCTGTAATGCCATTGACCAGCGCATGTTTCAAACGCTCTTCCACAGTACCGCGACGCCAGGCCTCGTCTTTAACCTCCGCCTTGCCCTTGGCCTTGACGGTTTCGGCAAACGCCAATAGCTTGTCCGTTGCTTCCGGGTCCCTGTTCAGGATCACGTCCTCACAAAGCTCCCGAAGTTTCGGCTCGATCTCATCGTATACAACGAGCTGCCCCGCATTGACGATGCCCATGTCCATGCCTGCTTTGATGGCATAGTAGAGGAATACGCTGTGCATGGCCTCACGCACCGGCTCATTGCCCCGGAAAGAGAAGGAGATATTACTGACCCCTCCGCTGATACGCGTCAGCGGCATCTTTTCCTTGATCTCTTTTACGGCTTCGATAAAGTCGACGGCATAATTGTTATGCTCTTCGATACCTGTGGCAATGGCAAATATATTCGGGTCAAAAATGATGTCCTGTGGATCAAAACCAACCTGTTCAGTCAGGATCTTATAGGCACGCGCGCTGATGTCCACCTTTTTACGCAGCGTATCGGCCTGCCCGTTCTCGTCAAAGGCCATGACAATAACAGCAGCACCATAGCTCCGGCAGACTATCGCCTGCTCAATGAACTTTTCCTCTCCTTCCTTCATGGAAATAGAGTTGACGATACATTTCCCCTGTACACACTTCAACCCGGCCTCGATGATCGAGAATTTCGATGAGTCGATCATGATGGGGATCTTCGCAATATCCGGCTCAGCCTGCAACAGGTTCAGATAGGTCTGCATGGCTTTTTCTCCGTCCAGCAGCGCATCATCCATATTGACGTCGAGTATCTGCGCCCCGCTTTCCACCTGCTGACGGGCTACACTCAACGCTTCTTCATACAGACCATCCCGGATGAGACGCGCGAATTTCTTTGAACCCGTCACATTGGTTCGCTCTCCCACGTTGACAAAATTCGTCAGGGGACGTAATACCAGGGGCTCAAGGCCGGAAAGCCGGAGAAAAGGTTTTATAGTAACAGCGGACATCGTTTTGTTATCTTATTAGTCTGGGTTTATCAATAATTTTATGCTAACTCCGTCTCAACTATCGGCAGTGGTCTGGGCTTAATAGCAGCCACATGCTCAGCGATATGCCGGATATGATCCGGAGTAGTGCCACAGCATCCTCCTACGATGTTGACAAATCCGTTCTCTGCCCATTCCTCGATAAAGTGAGCCGTCTCTTCGGGAAGCTCATCATATTCACCCATGGTATTAGGCAATCCGGCATTGGGGTAGGCCGAAGTAAAACAGGCAGCTATCTGGCTCAGCTCCTCGATATGCGGCCGCATTTCAGCAGCTCCAAGTGCGCAGTTGAGACCGATGCTCAGGGGACGCGCATGCATGACGGAGACATAAAAGGCTTCCAGTGTTTGCCCGCTCAGCGTTCGTCCGCTGGCGTCAGTGATAGTGCCGCTGATCAGGATGGGCAGTTCCGCAGTTCCGCTGTCCCGGAAATATTTTTTGATGGCAAAGATGGCTGCCTTGGCATTGAGGGTATCGAAGATCGTTTCTACCAGCAGCAGATCGGCGCCCCCGTCTACCAGCCCCTTCACCTGTTCATAATACGCTGAGGATACCTCGTCAAACGTTACCGACCGGAACCCGGGATTATTGACATCCGGAGAAAGAGAAAGCGTTTTACTCATCGGACCGATGGCCCCGGCTACAAAACGGGGTTTGTCGGGATTGCGCGCCGTATAATCAGCAGCAGCCTTTTTTGCAATACGCGCCGCCGCCACATTCAGCTCATAGGACAGGTCCTCCATATGATAGTCAGCCAGACTGACCCGTTGAGAATTGAAGGTATTGGTCTCGATGATGTCAGCCCCCGCATCAAGGTACTCCCGATGGATGCCCTCGATGATCTGCGGCTGTGTGAGGACCAATAGGTCATTATTGCCTTTCACGTCCGAGGGCCAGTCCTTAAAGCGCTCGCCGCGATAATCCTTCTCCTCCAGCTTGTGCCGCTGGATCATGGTGCCCATAGCCCCATCTATAATGAGTATCCGTTTCTTCAGTTGCTCCTGAATGTTTGTACGTACGTCCATGGTTTAGCTCCTTTTTTTAAAAAAGTCCATTCCGGAAGCCAAACGCGATTTTACCGTAAAAATTTCTTGAACTGATTAATAACGAGGGAAATAACCGAAGCAAATGGTGATATTTCAGACGTTTATTAGTTCAGTTGATGCGCCGGCTTTCGGCCGTACAGGTTGAACAATAAACAAATCCCCCTGTACAGATTGCAAATTTACACAAAAAATCATTATGGACAACGTCATCCAGCCGACTCCTGCGTCCGGCGCTTCACCCTACACGTCCCATGCCCACTATGCCGAACTCTGCGCGACCACCCCCGGCGCCTCACCAACCGCCACCAGCGGGCCCCGTCCACCATCCAGTCCCTCCTGCGCCCCACCGCGTCTAAGACCCCGTGCCCACAACCTGGCGCCTCACCGATCCACCGCGCCTCAATGCCCCGTCCTATAACTTTCCACAGGCAGCCGGTTCGTAATACTCCTCGCCAAAGTCATCTCATCGGCATATTCCAGCTCCCCGCCAAAGGCAATACCCCGGGCAATAGTCGTGATCCGGACAGGGATGTCCTGCAACTTCTTCTGGATATAATAAATGGTAGTATCCCCCTGGATCGTGGGATTCAGCGCAAAGATCAGCTCCTGCGTATGCTCCTTCCGTACCCTGTTGACAAGGGTCTCCACATTCAACTGATCGGGTCCCACCCCATCCAGCGGAGAGATGATCCCTCCCAGGACATGATAAGTACCACTATATTGCTGGGTGCTTTCGATAGCTATGACCTCCCGCAGCGTCTCTACAACACAGATCAGCTCCTGCTTGCGGAAGGAATTGGCACAGATAGAACAGATATCTCCATCGGCCACATTGTGACAGCGCTGGCAGAACTTTATCTCCTGCCGCATCCTTATCAGCGTCTCGCCAAAACCCTGCACATTTCCGGCATCCGTCTTCAGCAGATGCAGAACAAGCCGAAGGGCTGTCTTCTTCCCGATACCCGGCAATTTGGCAAACTCGCTGACAGCGCTCTCTAATAAAGCAGAGGAAAATTGCATTTTGCAAAGATACGACAAGCCGCCGCATCGCAACCCCCTTAAAGGGTTATATCCACGTCATTATCCCAGTTGGCCTTGACGGTGAACTTTTTCTTTATAGGGGCTACCTTTTCCGGCTGAACCCGCTTGCCAAAGTACTGCCCCGGGTCCCAGCGGAGATTCCCGTTGGTATCATAAAGTACCCGAAGATCATATTCCCCGGGCGGGAACAGGATCTTCCGCACATCTCTCCGGTTGCTGAAAGGAAAGGCATATTTCACATTGTCACCCTGCAACATCAGCAGCAGGGGATGCCTGTTCATATCGAGATTGATGATCCTGATCCGGATCTCGCCATAGTCGATATCCTTTTTTGTCCTGAAAGTGATCGTATCGTCCTTTAGCAGTTTCCTTCCCGTCGAATCCTGCCCAAAAGTTTTGGGCAGGATAAGATTAAACTTGGTATCCGTAGGCCAGGCATAGTATATAGCAAAAATTTTATTGGAGGTATCACGGACATAGCGGTACCGCCTTGGATCGATATCCTTGAAACTCTCGTCGGTAAATCGCAGCTGCGTCGAGTCAAAAGACTTCAGACCCGTGGCAAAGGTCAGCTTGAAGGTGTCCAGCACATCGAAGACACTGTTGGCGACATTGGTCTGGAACTGCAGCCTTCTGTCCTTCTCCCTGTCCTTGGCCGTTCTTCTGCTGGCAGCAGGCGCCGCCGTCGTACCGGATGACTTGGATGCCGGCTTGCTGTCCGCAGATTCCGCATAAGCATAAAGAGCTATCGACGGGGTATTCTCACTGATGACCACCGGCGAATCCGCAAAGGCAAAGAGCTGCGCCTTCGAGAGATACTTATGCTGACCACCTTCATCCTTCATGGCATATACGGTATATCTCCCCGGCTGAAGGTTCCGGAAAAGGAAACGGCCATTGCTGTCTATTCGGGTGACATACCGGGGCCTGTCCTTGGCTATGGCCGAATCACCGTCCTTGAACACGGCTGAATCATTCTTTTTAAGCCCGGCCGGACTATCGAACTTCCGGTGAAGCAGCACGGTTATCGTACTGTCGACCTTACCGGTCTGGGCTACTATCACGGTGCCCCCAAATGATCCCTGGTCGATAGTACCCCCTGTGGAAAAGACATACCTGAAATTCTTCAGGATATTCCCTTCATTGTAATCCCTGATCGATTTCCCGAAATCCAGCGAATAGGTCATATTGGGCTCTAAAGTATCCTTGATCTTGACCGTAAGGGTCTTTAGCTTGGAATCTACAATAGGATCCGTTTTCAGCACCGGAGAGAAGATCAGCTCCGTCCGGATATCCTTCGGGTCGATGTATTCGTCGAAATTGAAGACGATCTTGTTCCCCGTGAAGTGTTTGGTCGTATCCCCCGGTGTCACAAAGATCAGCTTGGGTGGGATAGTATCCCGGGGACCTCCCGTTGGTGGAACGATATTGGCGCATCCCGAATGACCGACAACGCCGATCAGCAGTAGGGCAAAAAGGAAAAGAGACAATAGACCGTTTCGAACCTTCATTTTGCAAACATAATTTTTTTCATCGGCATGCCCATCCGGCGTTTGCCTAATAATCCCTTAAATCTCCTCATCACCACTTTCATTTATCTCATGCAGCGCAATCGCCAGATTATTCGTTTTTACAAAATTGCACCAGTGACAGTCTGACTCGCCACAGCCGGTATAGAATTCCCTGTTTTGTATCTTCTGCCAGGTAGTAATGATCTGCTGCGTGACAGTAGTGATGTCCTCGGGCATGATCACGATCTTCACCTTCCGGTATTCTTTCTTTTTGTCAGGCTCCACAAAGTCGAACTCGGTGCTGGTTACCTTCCAGTCCTTCTGTTCATAACTGTCGACCAGGATCTTATAAAACACGGCCTGCCTCCAATAATCCCCGCCGTTAGGGTCCTTTGTATTGGGCGGTGTCAGCTTTTCCCTCGCCTTGTCAACATCCCCGGTCTTATAGTCCACGACATTCACTTCCTTCCCCTGGAATTCCAGCTTGTCCAGCTTTCCTTTTAAAGGCACCCCCCTGACAATGACATTCCGGATATTCCTTTCCACCGCAACGATCTTATTCCATTGGCGGATATATTTATCATAGTAATTCGACAGTACCTCCAGGCCGTATTCCATCCGCCTATGATACGCCTCGCGGGTAAAGATCTCCCTATGACGACCCATATACCACCGGAAGTCATCCAGCATTTCTTCTTTTGATGGGAATTCTTCCCCCGCATGCACCTTCATTTTCTCGAACAGCCTTTGCAGGGCATGATGCACGGCGCTGCCGAATTCCGTCGCCTCATTCTTGGGACTTGGAATTCGTACCAGGTTGCGATAATAGAATTCCAGCGGGCATTTGAGATAATTGTTCAGGGCCGTCACATTCATGACAAACTTTTCCAGCATCCTGCCGATAAAATCCTCTTCGGCCGCCTGGATCTCGGGCGCAATATTGTCACTAAAGGGTAGGGCGTCAAAATCCGCCTGCTCCTCCACCGGGATCTCGATCTTTTCGACAGGCAGCACATGCTCTTCCTGGATCTCTGCGATAAAAACGGAGGGCTCAAGCTCCTTCCCATCGTCGCGAAACCGCGACCAGGATATAAATAGATGTTGCTCCACCCGGGTCAGCGCTACATAGAACAGACGGCGAAGCTCTTCCTCTTCCCTCGACCCGGCATCGCCTGCACGGGTATAAAGCGTGTCGGGATACTTGTACCCGCTGTTTAGCTTGCGCTTCTTTTCCCAGGTAGCCGCATTACAGCCGGCAAAAAAGACATATTCGAATTCCAGCCCCTTGCTGCCATGCGCCGTCAGCAGATTGACAGCCTTGTCGCTGCCGGAAACCTGCACCAGGGGAAGGGCTATACCGTTGTCTTTCATCAGGTCGGTCATCTGGATCAATTGCTCGAGGTCCAGATCGGGATCGCGCCGCGTTTCCTCCTTGACAAAATTAAAGAGCGCCGTCAGAACCTGCATCAGCCAGATCTTATCCGGACTTTGCATGATAAAGCTGAGAATACCCGTGTCGCGGATACAGTTCTCGAACAGGGCCTGAAGAGTCGTATTGGGGACGCCCCCGATGAGCTTTTCAAGAGCGCGGCTTGCCTTCTTTAACCCCTCCGGCAGCCCGGTGTCAAAAAGATCGCGGGCCGGCCGGCTTGCTTTTTCAAACAGGAGCCGGCGGATAGAGGTCTTCTGTTCGCTGAATTGTTTGTCGGCTACTTCGACAGAGAGTTTGGCTATTTCTATCGGCACGATCGAAAAGAAATCAAAATGCAGGATCTCAAAAAGCATTTCATCTCCGCCATAAGGCGCATCATGTTCCGCCGCCAGGTATCGCAGCAACAACAAGATCTTTTGCGCCAGCGGAATATCGAACAGGTCGATACTTCGTTTGCTGTATGCCGGTATCTTCTTCAGCTGGAGAAAGCGGCTCAGTTCCTCGCCATATTTATTTTCTTTGTAGATAATGGCGATCCTGCCGGGCATTACCCCTTCAGCCAGTAGCTGCTCTACCTGCAGGGTGATATTCGTCATTTCCTGCCTTGGGCTCAGATATTCCTGGAGCCGCGGTGGATAAGCACGCTGGCTGATCAACGGATGACTGGACCGCAGGTTCTTGGAAAGACCGGGGATCTGTTTCACCAGCCGCTCCTGGTTTCTGTCGATCAGAGTCCTGGAGATGTCGAGGATAGGCTGTGTAGACCGGTAGTTGCTGGTGAGCACGACAGTAAGCAGGTCATTCTTATATTGATTCGCGAATTCCAGCATGTTCTCTACATTGGCGCCCTGGAAACGATAGATGCTCTGGTCGTCGTCTCCCACTACAAAGACATTCGGCTGATCCCAATAGCTGATCAGGAGGCTGACCAACCTGTTCTGTGTCCCACTGGTGTCCTGGTATTCGTCTACAAGGATGTACTGATAACGCTCCTGGTAGGAGGACAGCAGCCCTTTGTTTTCTTCAAACGCCTTTATCACCCAGTTGATCATGTCGTCAAAATCATAACGGTTGTTCCGCCGCATCAGGGCCTGGAAAGGATCGAACTCACTGACCGCCGCCCTTAGCTTTTCCATCCGCTCCGCCTCTTCAGCGATCTTGTCGGTTCGGATATCCCCCTTTTTGAATTCTTTCGTCGCTCTCTTGGCGATGAACTCATCCCTTAAAGGCAGATCAGCAAGGAACTCGTCTATTTTTTCATTGATAAACCCCGGGGTCCAACCCTCCCTCTTCATCGTAGAGAACAGGTTTTGCAGGTTTCGCATCTCATAATAAACGTCCCCTCGATATCTTTTTAACGGATGATTCTTCGGAAAAGAGTCGATCAGGGTCTTGAAAAACTGGATCTTCTCCAGATCGGAAATAGGATCGAGGGCCGTTTTTTCAAAAAGAGGCAGATTCTCCTGAATGATATCATTACAAAAGCCATGGAAAGTATAGACATGTACCTTGTAGGCATCCGGACCGATAAAAGACAGCAGCCGGCGGCGCATCGCAATAGTGCCGGCGTCTGTATACGTCAGACAAAGAATGTTTTCCGGGGATACATCCGTTTCCAGGAGTATCTTCCCTATCCGGGCCGCCAGGATCTGTGTTTTGCCCGTACCGGGTCCTGCAATAACCATCACGGGCCCCTCCGTAGTGTCCACCGCCAGTCTCTGCTGCTCATTCAGCTTCTGATATTCTTCCTGAAATTGTGACCGGAGTTTTTCCCGATTGATTGACATGATCCAAAGATAGGAATTTGCTCCTGCCCTCCGGACAACAGACCCCGGGGGCTGCTCTGTTTCCCATCACCGCAACTTCAGGCTACTTTTTACCCTTTTTCCCCGCCACCGCACCGCAGTCTCTCTACCCAGTTCCCACTATAAAATTCAATATTTTATAAGAGAATACCCTTATTTTTGCCCTATATAAGTCTTTATTCGTCGAAAAGATTGGAAAGAAATTGGAAAATGTCTTAATATGGGAATAATTTCGTCATTCCAACGTTAGATCAGTATCCTATACAAACGCAGATATGAAAAACCATCAGTCCTTTAAAGTTTTCATCGTTGAAGATGATGTCTGGTATGGCTCTATGCTCCAGCATTATCTCTCTCTCAACCCGGAGTACGAGGTTAAACGATTCGAATCTCCCCGCGATTTTTTTGCCGCACTACATGAGAATCCAGAAGTTGTCACACTCGATTATTCACTGCCTGATTGTGATGGTGCCGAAGTTTTAAAGAAGATAAAGGAGCATAATCCGGACATCCGGGTTATCGTCATCTCAGGCCAGGAAGATGTGGCTACAGCTATTAACCTATTGAAAAATGGGGCCTTCGACTATATCGTCAAAGACGATGATACAAAGGACCGGCTTTGGAACAGCATCCTGCATCTGCGTGAGATCAGCAACCTGAAACAGGAGGTGGAGACCCTCAAAAGCCAGGTGGGTAAGAAATACGATTTTTCCCAGATGATCTTAGGGAAAAGTGATCAGATCAATAAGGTCTTTTCACTGATAGAAAAAGCAGCAAAAACAAATATCACCGTTTCCGTAACGGGCGAAACGGGTTCTGGTAAAGAAATGATCGCCAAGGCGATACACTATAATTCCGATCGCCACAAGCAACCCTTCGTCGCAGTCAACGTAGCTGCCATCCCCCGCGACCTCATTGAAAGTGAGCTCTTCGGACATGAGAAAGGGGCGTTTACCGGCGCCGTCACCCGTCGTATCGGAAAATTCGAAGAGGCCGATAAAGGCACTCTATTCCTGGATGAAATTGGTGAGCTGGATATCAATCTCCAGGCAAAGCTCCTGCGGGTCCTCCAGGAACGGGAGATCACCCGGATCGGGGGTAACAGCGTGACAAAAATAGATGTGCGTATTGTAGTAGCTACGCACAAGAACCTTTTGGAAGAAGTAAAGAACAAGAGCTTTCGGGAAGACTTGTACTATCGTCTGATCGGTCTGCCCATCCTGCTGCCGCCTTTGAGGGAAAGAGGAAATGATATTCTCATTCTTTCGAAACACTTTATTGATGGCTTCTGCAAGGAGAATAAGATAGACAAAAAGACACTTGCCGCCGAGGCCCAGCAAAAGCTGCTGCAATATCCTTTCCCGGGTAACGTCCGGGAATTGAAGTCGGTAGTAGAGCTGGCCGTCGTCATGGCGGATGAAGAGCTGATCCAGCCGGAACATATCACCCTGAACACTACGGCCAGTATTGCCGATCTCCTGAACAAGGAAATGACCCTTAAAGAATTCGAGATACAAATCCTGCAGCATTATTTAGATAAGTACGAAAAAGACGTTCTGTTGGTGGCTAAGAAACTGGATGTTGGAAAATCCACGCTCTATCGCATGATCCAGAACGGAGAGTTGAAGATGAAATAACAAAACAGGTCGCATGAATTCAGATAGTGGTTTCTTTGAGGAGATACTGCGCAAAGTTCCTGCGGAGATTATCGTGGCAGATACGAACTATCGTTATCTGTACGTAAATCCAAGTGCAGTGGCCGATGCGTCTTTACGGGAGTGGATGATCGGCAGGACCAATGAAGAATTTTGTGAGTACGCCGGACGTTCGACCGTAATTGCCAGAGCCCGGCGAATGGTCTTTGAAAAAGTGTTACGTACCCGCGACCTGGTGGAGTGGACCGAATCCACCCGCGATAAAGAGGGAGCCCTTCAACACTTCATGCATAGGGTTTGCCCCGTATTGGGGGAGGACAAAGAGGTCAGGATGGTAATAATCTATGTCATCCAGATCACGGAGAAAAGGGAATATGAAGAAAAGATCCGGCTTGGTGAAAAGAGATACCGTGACCTGTTCAATCATAGCCAGGCGCTGATCTGCACCCACGACCTGAAGGGCAAGCTGCTGGCTGTCAATCCGGCCATCTGCAAGGTCCTTGACTACAGGGAAGAGGAAATGATGGGACGCAATCTCCGCGAATTTATCCCGGTTAAGCACCATTCCAGGTTTGAAAAAGAATACATGGAGGCGATCCGTACCTGCGACAAGGCGGTCAGCGGAGAGTTTTGTGTGCTGAGTAAAGACGGAACAGAGATCTTTTTGCTCTATAAGAATTTCCGGATGGAAGAGCCGGGCATGGAACCTTATGTGATCGGGTTTTCCCAGGACATCACGGACAGGATCAAAATGGAGAGGGAATTGCGGTTGACGAAACAGCTGACGGATGAAGTAGCCCGCGCAAAAGAATCCTTTCTTGCCCACATGAGCCATGAGATCAGGACCCCGATGAATGGGATCCTGGGCATTGCCAGCCTCTTGAATAAAACACGCCTGGATGTACAGCAGAGGAATTATCTCCAGCTGATCCAGGAATCCGCTAACAACCTGCTTGTCATTGTCAACGATATACTCGATCTGGAAAAAATAGTCGCGGGGAAATTGCAGCTGGAGAGTATCCCGTTCAAAATTGTAGACAAGATCGCGACGACCATCCAGTCGTTTATCTATAGGGCGGAAGAGAAGGAGCTGGGCTTGGTCTTTCAAAATTCGATCCCCGGAGACCTGGTCGTAAAAGGCGACCCTTACCGGCTTAGTCAGGTATTGAACAATATTTTAGGCAATGCCCTGAAGTTTACCAATGACGGGCATATTACTATAGTAACAGGCATTGTCGAGTCCGATGCCGATGGCGTGGTGATAGAGATCACCGTTAGTGACACGGGCATCGGGATCGGCAGCGAACGCCTGAAGACCATCTTCGAACCGTTTGAACAGGCAGATGCGACAATCTCCCGGAAATACGGTGGCACCGGTCTTGGGCTGGCCATTTGTAAGAATATGGTTGAAATGCAGAACGGAGAGATGTTGGTGAAGAGTGAAGAAGGCAAGGGTTCGGCCTTTACAATACGAGTACCCTATCACTTAAGCGTTGAAGCTATGCAGGAAAAAGAAATAAGACAGGAAACAGACTACAAAAGCCTTGGATACAGGAAGATACTGGTGGCAGAAGATGTAGAACTAAATCAATATCTGGCCCGGCATATCCTGGAATCCTGGGAGTTTGAGGTGGTCATCGTCAACAATGGACTAGAAGCTATCCACGCCTTGGAGCAGGCCTCTTTTGATTGTATCCTGATGGACGTCCAGATGCCGGAAATGGATGGGATAGAGGCTACCCAGCATATCCGTCGCTTACCCGACCCCGTGAAGGCGACTATCCCTATTATCGCGCTTACTGCCAATGCGCTGAAAGGGGATAGTGAAAAATACCTGGCGGCGGGGATGAATGACTACCTGGCCAAACCTTTTGACGAAGAAAGACTCTTCCAGGTGATCTACAGAAACCTTGCCTACTATAAGACACCCGTTGGGACCATGGCCACAGTGGACCTTACCGCAGGACCGGTCGCCCTTTCGGAGTCTTCGTCTTCCATTGATAACCCCTTTAAAAACAATAATAATTCCAACAGTATGACACCCGTGAATTCCAGGTTATATGATCTTACAATGGTTCAGTCCGTTTCTGGCGGCGATGAGGGGTTTATAAAGAAAATGGTCGCCCTGTTTATTGAGACGGTGCCCCAGAATGTGCAGGACATGAAGAAGGCGCTGAACGAAGAGAACTGGGATCAGGTAGGCAAAACAGCTCATAAGCTGAAGTCTACCATTGATTCGATGGGGATCAAATCCATCCGCCAGGAGATCCGGACAGTAGAGGCCAACGCCAAGCAGAAAGAGGCGCTACAGGAAGTGCCTGCCCTGATCGGGACTATCGACTCCGTCATCAGCGAGTGCATCGTACAGCTGAAGGCCGAGGTAATGAACTAAATGGCACCCGGATTCACCTATCACCTACCAATAAGCCCACTATCTGTCAGCGGCTAAATCCAGCCACGTCTATATCACGTATATAAGGGACCCCGAGGTCCCCCCTTTTTCCCAGCATTTTAATAATATTCCCAAAGAGGGAGCGTAATTTTGACAATTATTCGGCTTTTCCTTGATAATCAATAGATTCTTTTCTGGCACCATTTTCCTAGTTTATTACTCGCACTACAGTAAACAATCATGGAACTAAGCCAACAACCCGTTATTTTTGTCGTCGAAGATAACGTGATCTATCAAAGCCTTATCGCAAAGGAGCTGGAATCTCTCAGCAACAATATTCATTTTTATACCACTGGGGAATCTTGTGTTTCCGAGTTGGACAAACATCCCACTGTTATCGTTTTGGACTACAATTTGGACGGTCAGATGAACGGTTTGGACACCCTTCAACGGGTAAGGGATTTTGATCCTAGTATATATGTGATACTGTTTTCCAGCCAGAAGGGCCTCAATACAAAGGAAGTATTTCTGCAATATGGCAGCTTTGACTTCCTGGAAAAGAACAGCCTTTCGCTACGGACGCTTCGGCATATGGTAGATTGTGTAACCTCCAGGGGCGAACAGCCTCTGGAAAAATAAGCGGGCGCCAACAGCTCCCCCCGAATCATCGCAGGGCTGAGCCAACCCATTGGACCCCGACTCTCGCATCGTCGCAGGACCGCGACCCACACCCCTAACCGGGGATCCGCGAGATATATTTCTCGATCTGTTTGATCTGACCTACAATCTCCGGAGTAGTAGGCTTCAGCGCCTTGGCCCTACGGAAAAAATCCTTCGCCTGGCGGAACTCCCTTCTTGTCATCATGATAGAGCAGAGCTGTAAAAATGCAGCAGCCTGATTTTCCTTATCCGGCAATCCCTTACGGAGCGCCTGACGGATATAACTCTCGGCTTGCCGGATATCGTTCTTTTGCATCGCCAGCATCCCCATTTGCAGCAGGCTGGCCCCTTCGGCTTCCTTCATGGGCATGCCCAGGTCGAGGCCTTTTTTCATATTCAGCTCAGCCCCGGCAAAGTCCTGTTTCATCATGGCGATGTTACCTTTGAGGGTAAAATACACGGACCGTATTGGCTTATAAAGCAGGTTGGGAAACTTGACAGAACTCAGCACTTTCTCCGCCTCTTCCATATTCCCGCTTTCCATATGTTCCTGGATCAGACGCAGCGGCCCGAAAAAGAAATACCCGAAAAGCAGGATCACCGCGATGAGGTAGGGTAGGAAGGCCGGCCAGAAACCGGCATATATATTTGCAAGGATGCCAATGATCAGGAAAGCAATGGCTATATGGGGGCGATACTTGATGACAACATTATAGAACTTCATAATCCTTCAATTGAGGATGGCAAAGATAGGGCTATGGCCCGTATTTCGCCGAAGGAGTTTTCAGCCCCCGCAGGAGCCGAAAACCACATCTAAAATTTATTACCCCATCCACCCCCCGCGCCTAAACGGACGAACTAAAATTTATCGTCATTGATCTCGATCCAGTAACCGTCCGGGTCCTGAAGGTAGACCTGCTTTACCTTGTCGGGCCGAACCTGCGGTTCCTTGGTAGACTGAGCCCAGTTGCCATATTTGACACCGGCAGCATCCAGGTGCTTCGTAAAAGCATCCATAGACGCCACACTAAAAGCGAGATGTATATTGATGTCGTGGGCTATATCCTCCTTCGCGCCGGACACCACATGCAGCTGTCCATGCTCGGAGATCTTAAACCAAACGTGCTTCCCATCGTGAAAAGGCTCTTCTATCTTTTTGAGTTGCAGCACTTTTTCATAAAAATCCGCCGCCCGGTTCAGGTCCGTTACAAAAATAGTCTGGTGACTGAAATGAGGGCCTTGTGCGCGCCCGCTCAGCGCCAATAGAACAGGAGCCGCCAATACCACCAAAATGCGGCCCCAACGCGGCAGAGTCAATCGATTCATAGCTAATTTTTTATTTGAAGCAATCAAAGTAAGGAATTCCCTTTAGCTAAAAAAAAATGCCTTATTTTTGCGGCCCTTACTATCTGGCCCGGCCGGTTCCGGCCCCGCCAACGATAAACGGTCCCGTAGTTCAATGGATAGAATAGAAGTTTCCTAAACTTTAGATACAGGTTCGATTCCTGTCGGGACCACACTCACTCCAACCCGCTGCTCAATGGCGAGTTTATTTTTTCTGATGCAAAAGCCGCCAATTAAGGTTCTCAATGGAACAAGAGCATTTAATTGAGATAAATTTAAATATGCAAATTAATCCTGATTTTGGAAAGATCATCATGCTTAATGGTGCTTCGAGTGCAGGAAAATCA
>Ga0307510_10000155_pt1 | contig 56922 bp, 26 predicted proteins | sample 12_EM_MG_FD_207224 | JGI IMG/M metagenome (GOLD analysis project Ga0307510, IMG submission 207224) | Populus trichocarpa ectomycorrhiza microbial communities from riparian zone in the Pacific Northwest, United States - 12_EM | ecosystem: Host-associated > Plants > Roots > Unclassified | place... | reverse complement strand
TCTAACTGGTGATTTTTTTTTTTTTATATATATTTGTATAAATGTAGAAGCATTGGCATGTAAATATCAGCTTCCTCCACCGGAGATAAAAGACATTGTTGATGCTCCGCCTCTCCCTGCGTTGTCATTATCACCGCAAAAGGATAAAATACTTTTTCTCAAGCGGAGATCATTACCTCCACTTGCAGAACTAGCAAGACCAGAGGAGAAGCTGGCTGGTTTGCGTATTGATGGGAAATGTAATACTAAGAGCCGGATGTCATTCTACACTGGTATTGGCATTCATCAGTTAATGCCCGATGGTACACTAGGGCCTGAAAAGGAGGTACATGGATATCCAGATGGTGCTAAGATCAACTTTGTCACCTGGTCTCTTGATGGAAGGCATTTGGCCTTCAGCATCCGAGTTTTCGAGGAGGACAATAGCAGCAGTAAACTTAGAGTATGGGTTGCTAATATGGAAACAGGGCAAGCTCGACCTTTGTTTCAGTCACCAGATGTTTACCTAAATGCTGTTTTTGATAATTTCGTATGGGTGGATAACTCTTCTCTGTTGGTCTGCACCATTCCATCATCTCGTGGAGATCCACCAAAGAAACCATCGGTGCCCTCTGGTCCAAAGATTCAATCTAATGAGCAGAAAAATGTCGTTCAAGTTAGAACATTTCAGGACTTATTGAAGGATGAGTATGATGAAGACTTGTTTGACTACTACACGACCTCTCAAATTGTGCTGGCTTCTTTGGATGGGACAGCGAAGGAAGTTGGACCTCCAGCTGTATATACATCAATGGATCCATCCCCTGACCAAAAGTACCTTTTAATTAGTTCTATTCACAGACCATACTCTTTTATTGTACCGCGTGGAAGATTTCCCAAAAAGGTAGAAGTATGGACAACTGATGGGAAATTTGTGAGGGAACTCTGTGATTTGCCTCTAGCCGAGGACATTCCCATTGCAACCAGCAGTGTGCGCAAGGGGAAGCGCGCCATCAATTGGAGAGCAGACAAGCCTTCAACACTCTACTGGTATATCAATGAAAATTCTAATTTTTCACTGTGCTTGTGTAGGAATCGGCAGGATTACATGATAGCTGCATGACGCTAGTTACTTAACAGTATAAATGAACACTTTTAGCATTATGTAGTGGCATGTGGAGCAGCTTGTCCTTGTTATTTTTATTCGTTTTTTTTCCCTTGACTCTTGTTGACGTTTTAGGGCAGAGACACAAGATGGAGGTGATGCAAAAGTTGAAGTTTCTCCAAGAGATATAGTTTATACACAGCCAGCTGAGCCATTGGAAGGCGAACAGCCAGAAATCTTGCACAAACTTGATCTTCGCTATGGGTATGATATGATCTGCATGTTGATTTCTTACTTTGCAAAACTAGTTTGCAACAGATTCTTAAATCGTGAATGCCTCGATAATTTTGAAACTTTTGGATCTTTCTTTTATATGTGTTTTGATAATGATACTCTCATACTCTGTAGAAAGAGCTTAATCTTGCAGACTTACTGACATTAAGAAATTCTATAACCAACCACAGGATTCTCAAAGATAGGTCTAACACTAGCCTGGACTAGCATTCACTTCTGTCAATATACGTGTTTTTTCATCTTGCGTCAAGCTCTAATTACATGCCCAAGGTCAACAAAAAGAGACATGCAGGAATGCATGTACATGTTCAGTTGCCTTCTCTCAAGCACATGTTTGATCCCTAAATTTCCAAATTTTTGTAATATCTGTTGAATACATGCATCGGTTGCGTAGGAGGGTTATTCAAGGACATGAGTGTGACATATATTAAAAATGGATAATAACAAATTGTTGAATCACCCTTTAGGTCGGTGTGGGTTATCTTGGAAGACATGCAACATATGCTAACTTTTTCACTAAAATCTCTTACTAAATGAGGTACTGCTTTCACATTTGTAATCTATGCTATATCATTATCAATAGCACATGATTTATCATTTAGGAAAGATTTAAAATTTATTATGATGTGTCGTTCACTAGTAAGTTGTTATGTTTCCATGGGGAACTTTTCGGTGATGTTATTAAATTCAATCCATCCTAGTGAGTCAACATAGTGATACCATTGACTCGGTAGCTAGACCAGTCCGAGTTTCAAAGCAAATCATGTCGGAGTTGATCTAATATAGCCTAATCAACTTGGCAGTTGCACCTGCCAAGTGGTCGACCGGGCAAAATCCTAGCTTCATATTTTTTTTTAAAATATTTTAGAAATGATATCAATATAACATTTTTTTTACAAAAAAATTGAAACGATGACATTTAGGATAGATCAGGGTTAAACCAGGTTAATCCGCCGATTTCGTAACCTAGGTCATAGCTCTACTTGGGTTTAATAACTTTGTTTTCTGGAATCCATATTTTATTTATTAAAAAATTATAATAATAGACATTTGCATGAAAAACAACAAATAAAATTGTTTAAGAGAAATGTATTTTTTTATTTAATTAAGCATTATTTTTTCATGAATAAATAGAGGTTGTTCTTTAATTTTTTTTTCTTTCCCCTTCCTTCACAGTGGGATTTATTGGTGTGATGATTCACTAGCACTAGTTTATGAATCATGGTACAAGACAAGGCGAACAAGAACCTGGGTTATATCTCCTGGTTCAGAAGATGCGAGTCCAAGAATACTATTTGATCGGTCATCAGAAGATGTGTACTCCGATCCTGGCTCTCCCATGTTGAGGAGGACTCCTGCTGGAACTTACGTGATTGCAAAGATAAAGAAGGAAAATGATGAAGGCACTTATGTTTTACTGAAGGGAAGTGGTGCTACGCCTGAAGGGAACTTCCCCTTCCTTGATCTGTTTGACATGTGAGTATTTTGGAGAAGAACATTTCAACACATGTTCCTCACCTGGTCCCCAATTCTCATTGGTCTCATGATAATCCAAACCAGTTTCTTTCAGAAATACAGGCAGCAAAGAACGAATCTGGGAGAGTGACAAGGAAAGGTATTATGAAACTGTTGTTGCTCTTATGTTGGATTACGAAGAAGGGGATTTACTCCTTGATCGGTTGCAAATATTGACCTCCAAGGAGTCAAAGACAGAAAATAGGCAATATTTCATTCAGAAATGGCCAGAGAAGAAAGCATGTCAGATTACAAATTTTCCACACCCGTACCCACAGTTGGCATCATTGCAGAAAGAGATGATCAGGTACCAGAGAAAAGATGGGGTTCAGCTCACTGCAACATTGTACCTGCCACCAGGCTATGATTTGTCAAAAGATGGCCCTCTTCCATGTCTGGTCTGGTCTTACCCTGGAGAATTTAAAAGTAAAGATGCTGCAGGACAAGTTCGTGGTTCTCCTAATAAATTTGCGGGCATAGGTTCAACATCAGCTCTTCTTTGGTTGGCTAGGAGGCATGAATTCTTCCCTCCATTTCTTGTTACCATTTGTTTTATTGCTTATACTGTCTCCATTATCAGCTGATTTTTGCTTCACCTTTACCATTGCTTTTGTGCTTTGAACATGCTGGACCTTATTATAATATCTTCATTTCTTGCAGGTTTGCTATTTTATCTGGACCAACAATCCCTATTATTGGTGAGGGTGATGAGGAGGCGAATGACAGGTAATTTGATATAAATCTTACTGAATTATGTTTTTATTGCTAGTTCATATGGATATGATTATGTGGGTTTTCTTCATGTACTCATCAAGTTATTGTCATGAATTGCTAATTATTCACATAACTCAAACTCTTTCAGTAAATGGTATACAAGTATGTTTTCATGAAATTGTGGTTACAACTAACAAGTGAAACAAATCATTTGTTATATGTTAATCCTGGTTCCATGGATATTAACATAAAGCAAATGGTTCATGAAAGAAGAGGACAGCATTAGCATGATGCCTTTTCCCTTAACTCATAAGTTTCCGCAACATCCACAATATTGAACAAGGGGCTAACTCTTCAGTTGCTCTCTGTTATTTGGAGCATGTTTTTAGATTTCTTCTTAGGTAATAGGAAGTATCACTAAATGAACTATGCTGTAGAGTCCCTAAAGTTTTAAATCTTAACTATATGTGTTGACTAGATATGTAGAGCAACTGGTTGCAAGTGTGGAGGCAGCTGTTGAGGAAGTTATCCAGAGCGGAGTAAATTTCTTCACTTGTCCTCGTATGACTATTATTTCCATAGCACCGGATGAGTCTGTGACAGTTGTTTTGGTGTTGCACATTTTAAGGTTGCTCATCCCAACAAAATTGCTGTTGGAGGACATTCCTATGGTGCATTCATGACTGCAAACCTCTTGGCACATGCCCCCCATCTTTTCTGTTGTGGAATTGCTCGCTCTGGAGCTTACAACAGAACACTTACACCTTTTGGCTTTCAGGTAACAGTATAGTGGAATAGATCCCCCCCCCCCCCACCCTTTTTTCCTCAATTACGTGCTGCTAATTGAACAACAACAGTGTTTCTCATGTTTTTCTTCCCTCGATCACTATTTTTGTCATAGTTTTGGATGATTTTTTTTTTCCTTTCATCTTATTGATATAGCACGAGGACAGAACTCTTTGGGAGGCCACTACTACTTATGTTGAAATGAGTCCTTTCATGTCAGCAAATAAAATTAAAAAGCCAATACTGCTTATCCATGGAGAAGAAGACAATAATTCAGGAACGCTAAACATGCAGGTATTTATAAAAGAAAATTTAATGGTTCAAACCTACCGTTCCAATTAGCTAAAAATAATCATACTATCTATCTGTAGAAATTATTCTTTTCTTTTTATTCTTTCCGGTTGATACAATATATTTAACTTTTGATTTCTCAGTTTAGTGGTTTGTTGCCAGCTTCAGTTTGTGTTCCCAACTTGTTTACTTGCTGCTTATCTTGCATTTTCACATGATGCAGTCAGATCGTTTCTTTAATGCTCTGAAAGGTCATGGTGCCCTTTGTCGCCTGGTCATTCTACCCTTTGAGAGCCATGGGTACGCTGCACGAGAGAGCATCATGCATGTTCTATGGGAAACTGATAGATGGCTTCAGAAACATTGTGTGCAGAACCCTACTGATGCAAGTGCAGAACTTGATGCCTGTAAGGACGAGGTGAGCAAAGGAGTTAGAGACTCTGATAACCAAGCAGTTGTTGCCAGTGGAGGAGGTGGGCCAGAGTTGGCAGACTTTGAGCATGAAGGGTTCTACTCTTTGCCGAGGTAATTGTTATGGTAATGTGTTCTACTCTGTTTAGTTACGCATCTGAACTCTCAAGCACACTACTATTGTCAATACATTGTTTTATTGAAACTATTGTGTTTTCGGTTGGATGTCGAAACTTGAAAGTATTGCTGTGCCCATCATTTGGTTTAGTTACGGTGATTGTTTTCTGACTTGTATTTATGCATTTCGTGTCTGAATGACCAATAGTTCGTTTTGTTCTGTCTCCTATGTTCTTGTGTGATCAATGTCTGTTTAGATTCAGTGGCCAGTGTTTGCCCGCCGGGAGTTGACATTGAGCAGCATCAACTGTCAATGCATGGATGCAACAGCAGCGCAGGTGCACGTCCCCTGAGTACAAAATATCATCCACGATTGAGTGTGTTGTTACATAACTTATAAAACCACCACCCTTTTAAATCAATGCTCATTTTCCTGTGCCTTTCTCTCTTCGATTCAAAGTTTCAAACACATGTTGCTTTTTATGTTTACTTGAAGCAAACTTTGCTTAAATAAATCAAGGCTGTATTTAACATGATCTGTGAAAATTAACTTCTGATTTTGAATCATAATTTAAAAATTGTTTTTCATAAACAACTTAAAAGATAAAAATGAGCTAGAGTGATGAACTATGGATGGTAAAAATGAATCAAAACTACTTCTTAGAAGAAGAAAAAAAGCACTCTAAGTTAGAATACAAAAGTAAAAAATAAATTACTTTTAATTAAAGCAAAATTTTGATTCAATTTTATAACACATTAGTTTAAGTTGAAAATTATTTCTAACCAAGACTGTTTATAATTTTTTTTAATTGAAAGTTAAAAAAACAACTCAAATTTAGTTTATAAGAATTATAGCAAACATAACTTAAATATAGATATCTTGACGCTATCTAGTTCTTAAACTAGTTATTTGATTCGCATTCTGTCATGAGTTGTAATTTTTTTTTTAAAAAATCTGGATATACATGTTATTTTGATATGTTTTTTCTACATTAAAAAATCCAAAGTGTAATTCAAAAAGCGTATTTGATATCTCAAATTGAGACATTTACCTGTTTCTGTTTACTAAATTTATTTATTAAAATCAATGAAAGATAATAGAAATAGAAACACTTATGGAACTTGGTAAATATAATAAAAGGAAAAAAAATATTATTCAAGGCCAAACATATCAAAAATATTATTTCAAAATAAATATTTTTTTTATAAAATAAAGCTTATTTATATAAAATAAAACCAAATCTTCAAAAATTAAATACAAAATATTTTTTTATAAAGAAAACATCTATTCAAAAAAGACCTGCAAAACTAGTGACCTAGACCATGAGACCATAATAAATAGATATAAAAGAAATTGAAGAAACCAAAAAACCAATCCTTTTTTTTTAATATTGCAGAATGACAAAATCATAAAAGAAAATGAGAAAAAAAAAAGAATCCCTAACAATATCAATTCTTAAAACTTGTGACCCGTGTCATTAGATCGGAAGCATGATAAATGGAAAAATTATGAATTCCAATCTCCAACAAGTCAAACACTGAATGATGAAATAGAAAAAAAAATCAATCACACAAAAAGATGTAATTAAAAGAATGAGGGTGAAAATCAAAATAAAAATAAATTTGAAGGCATCGAAAAAATATAAATTGGAGGGTTAAATTGAAAAGAAAAACACTTTAACAAAAGGAAAAAAAATCTAAAGAATGAGGGCTAAATTGAAAAAAATGAAACAACATAAACTTTGATTGAAAGATGAAATTCAAAACAACAAAACTTTAACAAAAGAGCCAAAGAAAAAAAAATCAAGAATAAAAAGAATAAGGACTAAATTGAAAAAAATAATATATAAAAAATTGTAATTTCAGGACTAAATTGAAAATATAAAAACTTTTCTAAAAGGGTCAATGACAAAATAAACAATAAAAAACATAAGAATTGAAATTAAAAAAAAAATAAAAGATGACAGATGTGCATTTTCTCTAAGAGAGAGAGAGGATGAAAAAGAAAAAGAAGAATAAGTTAAATGTACTACCTAATAAAATGGAAAAAGGGTTAGTGATTGGTACACTCCCTAGTGGAGACAATATATATAAATTGAGTATATAAGGGGTTGTCGGTGATGATAAGGAGATATGAGATGAGGGTAGATTTTTTTTCCACTAAGATTAGATGATTTAGATATATTTTTAGGGATGGACTAATTAAGTGTCCATCAAGCTCAATTGGATTATTTCGCCAAAACAGTAACTTTATAGGGGTTAGAAAGAAAGAAGGTAGTGTTTAGGTTAGAAGGAAATGTCATGTCAAGTTGTACAATATTGGTGATGATTGTGAAGAAGTTATCGAAGAAAGAATGTATGGCTTATTTCACCCATGCTTTAGAGATAGAAAATAAAGGGATGAGTTATCAGATATTCCTATAGCTAGGGAGTTTCCCGAGTGATTGCCAAGATTGCCACCTGAAAGAGAAGTCGAGGTCTCTTTAGACATAATATTTGGAACTGCTCTTATAGCTCAGTCGCCTTATATAATAACGCCTACAAAGTTGACAAAATTAAAGATTTAATTAGAATAATTGTTGGACAAGAGGCTTATCCAACCGAGTAACTTATCATGGGGTGCCCCAATGCTATTTGTGAAAAACAAAATGACACCTTTTGACTTTGTATTGATTATAGACAATTGAATAAGGTGACGATAAAGAACAAATACCCTCTTTCATGAATAAATGATTTATTCAACCAGCTAAAAGGGGCACATGTGTTTTCAAAGATTAACTTGAGAACATGATACTACCGGTTAAAGATTAAAGAGTTGGATATTCCAAAGATTGCTTTTAGAAGTCTTTATAGACATTACGAGTTTCTGGTAATGTCATTTTGGTGAATGAATGTTTCAGTGGTATTTGTAGATTTGATGAATAGAGTCATCTAGTAGTATTTGGACAAATTTATGGTAGTGTTCATAGACAATATATTGATCTATACGAACTCATATTTGGAGCACGAACAACATTTGATATGTGTGTTACAGACGCTAAGAGACCATTGGTTGCATGCTAAGTAAATGTGAGTTTTAGCTAAAAAATTATCTTTTTAGGGCATATCATATCAGTTGATGGAATACATGTAGATCCAAGGAAGGTGGAAGGGGTATTGAAGTGGAAGAAACCTACAAATGTCACGAAGATTCATAGTTTTCTTGGGTTTATTGGGTAACAAAGGAGGTTTATCAAAGGGTTTTCAACTATAACAACCCCTCTGACTTGATTAACCTGGAAAGTATTAAGGTGAGAATGGTTAGAAGAGTGTGAAGAAAGGATTTAGAAGAGGCTTACAACTACTCATGTATTGACACTTCCCTTCGAGTTAGAAGGCTTTATAGTATATAGTAATGCTTTAAAGAAGGGGTCAGGTTATGTGTTGATGCAACATGAAAAGGTGATAGTCTATGCTTCATGACAACTGAAAACTTATGAGATCAATTATCTTGTCCATGATCTAAAGTTGACAGCTGTGGTGTTTGATTTGAGAGTGTGAAGACACTATTTATATGGGTCGCAAGTCCAAATCTTCACGGATTATAAGAGTTTGAATTATCTGATATTGCAAAAAGAGTTAAATATGCGGTTAAAATGATGGATAAAGTTGATTAAATATTACGATTATGTGATGGACTATTACCCGAGAAAGGCCAATGTTGCATAAATGCTCTTCGACGCAAGGAAAAGACATTAATTGGTGAATTGAATGCTTAGGATATAAGAGAAGTAATATAATTGAAGAAATTTGATGCATAGTTAAGAATTGAAATTAAAATGACAAGTCCAGTTGATAAGTTGGATAGATTGTATGTAAACAAAGTAGTCAGATTACATGGAGTACCTGTATCTATTGTATCTGATTGTGATCCTAGATTTACTTCCCGTATTTGGCCTAATATTTAGTATGCCTTGAGGACATAATTGAAATTAAGTACAACTTTTCATCCCTAGATAGATGAACAGTTTAAGAGGATTATACAGATTCTAAAAGATTTATTGAAGGATGTGTGATGAAATTTAGAGGAAACTAGGAAGATCATTTACCTCTAGTGGAGTTCACTTATAATAATAGCAATCAAGCAATGATAGGGTTGGCTCCGTATGAAGAAATGTATGGACAAAAATGTTGAACTCCCGTATGTTGGGAAGAGGTAAGGGATACAAAGTTAATGGGATTGGAATTGGTGCAAATCACCACTGAAAAGGTGAAGGTTATCAGAGAAAGAATGAAAGCAGCTCAAGTTAGAAAAAAACGTTATACTGATAACAAGAGAAGGTCTTTTGAATTTGAAGTAGCGAATCAAGTGTTTCTAAAGGTTGCGTCTTGAAAGAACATCATGTGATTTGTCATAAAAAAAAGCTAGCGCCGAGATACATATGACCTTTTAAAGTTATTCATAGAGTAGGCCTATTCACATACAAACTAGCATTGCCTTGTATTTGAAAAGAATACACAATGTGTTCCATGTATCATTACTTTGAAAAGCAGAAATAGACCTCACTCATATATTGTCACAAGTCTCCCTGAAGATTAAAGAGGACTTGACTTTGGAAGTGAGACCAGTAAAGATTCTAGACTGAGGTGAAAAAATCTTAGAAGTAAAAAGATTCCTATGATGAAGGTATACTATGGAGGAGCTCTCAAATTAAAGAAGAAACTTGAGAAAGAGAATAAAAAATGAGGAAAAAGCATCCCTAATTATTTTCGGATGCAGGAATGAGGTTTAATTTCGAGGATGAAATTTTCTGTTAGAAAAAGAAAATGCAAAACCTTGGTTAAAATATTATGATATTAGTAAAATGCTGTGAACTTAACCTAACGATCAAAAGAAACGAATAGCATGAATATTAAATGACTGGAGATAAAGATTTATGAATTTAAATATTAAAGTATGATAAGACTTAAAAATAAACCGAAAAGGGATACCCAATAAAACAAGAAAAATAAAATAAAAATATACTTGAACTAAAGAATAAGGGCAGGATTGTAATTATGAGTATAAAAAAATATAAATAGAAACTTGGCTTCCAAAAGAAGTCAAGTTGGTTGGCTACTGTGGGAGAAAGAGAGAAGAATTTAAGCGAACTCATGGAAATATTTACTAAAGTACACCAAAGAGAGATATCCAAAAGGATAAAAAAAGAATTAAGAAGGGATTTAGTAAGGAAATTGAAGTAAAAACAAGGGTTATTTGGTTAAAGGAGGCCTATTTTGAAGAAGAAGAAGGGGAGGGAAACAAGTGAGTAGAAAACTTTTTTTTTTTGTTGTTCTTGTCTTTTTAATTTAGTGTGTTTAAGAAGTGAGGAACCTTGATTTGCTATGATTTTGAATTTCTAATGAAAATTTCATATGTTTTGCGTATGGAAATGTTGTGAAAATTGGGTTTGAATAGAAGAATGGTTGAATGAATATTGTTATGATACATTGAGTTTAGTAGAGATGAAAAAGAGGGTATATTGTTAATTGAATGAATCGAAGAAGAAAAACCTACTCTCTTCCTCAATGTGGGTTTCGGTCTACGGGCGAGAAAGAGGAATTGAAATTGTCGGTATATTTGTTAAGCAAACCATGTGGAACTATATTAGTTAGATGCTAATTTGTAAGAAATTCATTAATAAACAAATTTAATAAAAATAACAAAGTAAATATTTCATCTTTCAGGATTAAATATATTGATCTACATCTATCTCTTAATTTTTTCAATTTCTCTTTTAGTTATTATTGATGGTTTTTTTTATTTATATAGAAAGTTCTCAATTTATTTAATTATATATTTACATAAACTTTTTGATTTATACTTATGAATTTTTTTATGTAAAAAAAACATCAAAATAACATGCATACCTTTCATTAAAAAAATACATTACGACCCGCAACGAAGTAGCATGAATTAAATAGCTAGTGTGTGTGTGTTTAAAGTATATATATGTATATTAAATAATAAAATGATATTAAAATATGTATATATCATATATTCTACAGATATATCAATATAATATAAATATATATTTCGAATTAGTTTTGTATCATGCTTTTATATATATATATATTATCCATGAGGTAAGATAACTATTTCAAAAATACTCACCCATTAAAATAAAGTCAGAATCCATCAACTTTAAAAGAAATTATCATCCTTATTATGATCACATCATGCTTTTAGCCTGATTTGAGATAAGATAGGATATGTTAGCTGTATTTTGCTGAAATTTTAAAATTTCGATGTGAGATTACAATAATGTGAGATTAGGCATCATCCTGTATGAGATTAAAATTTCAATGTCAAGCTTTCTGAAATTCGCCTTTTTTCTTCACAAGTACAATTAAGTGAATAATTATTTGGTGTTGTAATAATTATTTTTTAAAATTTATTTTTTAATATTAGCACTTCTAAATAATCTAAATACATTAAAAAAAATTAATTTAAAACAAAAAAAAAATTCATTTTTTTTCTTTTAAAAATGCTTTTAAAACACAAACAACTTATCATCCAATGTTTCTTCTAAAATTCATGATTAGGATAGAAATTGAATAAATAAAGATACAAAAACCCAATTGATAATGAATGATGAAACAATGGTGGTTTCAAGAAGTTACATAAAGAACGCACGATGAATGATTGAAAGAGGTTGTCATATAACAAATGATTTGGAGCAGATTTGCTCAACTTGAAATTGATTTATCATGAAAACAACCAACCATTCCTCATCGGGAAAAATAAATAAAATAAATAAATAAACTGACAAATGATCCAACGAAACTGATCGTGTTGAATTCCATACCCACAAAATTAGCAACAGCAAACATCACCCTCTCCATTCAATTGGGCAAACGATAAACAAGTAGCGGACTCCAAATCCAGAAAACTAGTCCCAAAATCCTGGCCCCTATTGGGCACCATGTCTCATATCATAGGGCAAGCAAGAAATTAGAGCAACTTTTAACCTTCTAGTGACAGTAGAGAAGAAAGCAAAGCTATGTTCAGACTTGTTTTTAAATATGAAAACAAAAGACTTCGACGACAGCTTCAACGCTTAACCAGTAATGTTTTTGTATTCCAGCATAAAAGAAACGAAAAGAAAAGGAAAAACCTGCCCATCAAACTCATCAAGCTTCATTGCATTTCTGTTTCATGAACTAGCTGGTGCACAAATAGCACAGCCAAAAAGAAAAACTAATATTCAAGTAACATGGCGACAGAGTGAAAGACGTTAACATTCCAGCAAAAAAGGAAAGGAAAAAGAAAAACCTGCCCAGCTTAATTGCATTTCTGTTTCATGAGCTAGATGTGCACTAACCAACAAATAAAAAATGAAAAAAACCCTAATATCTCAAGTAACAAAACCATAGGAGCATCACAACGATGGAGTGGAAGACATTAAACTTCATACATTTACGTAGAAAAATTATGTGCTGCACATCTTAGACAAGAAATTTATTCTTCAAAGTCAGAAGGCTAAGGACCAGCAACCTGAGATTCAGACACAATTGGAACAAAAAAGAATGACAAAACAAAATATACTCTGACGATGTCCATAACACCATGGCAGAGGCATAGGACATGATTTATTCTTCCACAACAACACCGATCTCACCTTTTTCCAGCAAGTCATAAAATGATCTCACTTTCCTCTGCTCGTTCCAGTGATGCATTTTCCAAAGACTACCAGCAGCCAAGCCAAGTGCAATCCCAATACAAATCTCCTTGACAACACTTGGTCCTTTTAAGGTCACATGAGCAACCCTACCGCCGGCCATTTCACTTTTCTGGTAACCTGCAAGCAACATTTTCTTTATTTTTAGCACCCACAAAAGAATTCAGGAAAAAATAGAAACATGTACAATTGCAATAGGCCAAAAAAGAAAATCCCTCAATAGTTATATCTATACATAGACTAAAACGGCTCCATTGCCCTTCACAAAAGAATAAGTATAATTGGCTGGCTACTCACTACCAAGAAAAAATACGAACTTTGTCCTTTTAGGAATAAAAATACAAGGAAAAAAAAAGGGATCAGAACAAGGCAAAGCAAAAATAAGTAATGCAGCCTGTAAACCAAATTACAAATTTAAACAATTCATAATCCGATCATTCATTTGTCATTTAACCCATCATCATCATCATCAAACAGATTAGTATCAGAGATCGCCTTTGACACGATCCTGTATAAGTTGCACGGAAAATCTTCAATTTGTTATAAGTTCACCGCCCCGCCCCATTTTCATGTCAGCAAAACTTGACACGAGTGGACAGACAAATTTCAACTTGCACACAATAAAAAGAGATCGCGTGAAATTAGAAGAAAAAAAAAATATGGAACCCTATTTAAATTAAATGATACAGTAGTTAACAGAGAGGAAGAGTTCGTTCCAAGATAGATGTAGATCAAGCAAGAGCGAGGGAGGGAGAAGCTAGGGTTTGCTGACCTGAACTTAAATGAACAGCTGAGAAGCTGATTACGGAGGTTCCACAGAAACGAGAGCCTAATTATGTTTGTGAATCTTCTCTAACACCGAGGGCGTTTGTTGGACAGGCCAAGGAATCGTTCGGAGCTTTTTTTTATTAAACCCGCCCGGGATTGACCTGGTAAATGGATCAGATTCTGAATCACACAGGTTAACTAATTTGAGTTAAGTTAACCTGAAAAAAAATATTTTTTTATTTTAATATTTTATATAAAAAATTAAAAAATATTCTATGTAAATATAGACTATATATAATTATCCTGAAAAAAAAATTAAGTAACATTACATGTATATATATATATATATCATAAAAAAAATTAAAAAAATAATGAATTTAAAATGATATTATATATATATAGCTATTTCACGTGAAAAAGTTAAAAAACATCTAATCTTTACTAGTAATCATGAATGAGGATGGCATGAAATGTTAGCATGATGACCCTTTCATTACCTGGATCTCTTAGTGATTAAAGAGTGTTTATGGTTTGGAACTTGGTGAATGAACACATAATGGTGACCTGGGGTTCAAGGATAAAAAGGTTGTCTTTTGTGTATGACAAGTTTAAGAGGATGAAAAGAGTGAAGGTAAAGATTTTTTTTTTTAACGGTGGTAGTTTTCTCTTTTCTCAAAGCAATTTTTTTTTTTTTAGTTTAATTTGGGTGTCCGGGCCAGCTTGCGCGCACCTCGACTAATCCCACGGGTCCTGAAGTTAACGATCATGTAAGCCTCCAGTGGCCATCATGTGAGCAACCACAGGGCTCGAACCTAAGACCACAGAGGGAGCAAACCTCTTTGTCCCAAACTCTTACCACTGAGCCACCACCTAGATGGTTGCAATTTTACTTATCCTATAATGATAGAACATGTGGGTAAGGACCATAAGACACTTCCTCTCTGAAATTTGCCCTAACAACATCCTTAACCTAAAAATATAGCTCACTGGAATTAATGACCTACGGATACAACCTGAGGCTCCTTGCTATAATTCTTCAAAGACTATCTTTTTTGAAGTTCGATGGATCACATGTTTTTACAACAACTTGTTCTCCTAACGCTAGACTTTTCTTAGCTTCAATGGTTGAAGAATTATAAATGTTTGTGTATATGCTTTATAATTAATCAGTTGGTTATACGTGTTACTAACTTTATTTATATAAACATATTTATTTTTTAATAAAAGCTTTATTTATCTTTAATATTCATTAAATATTTGATTAATGAATCTAAAGTAAAGATAAAGTTATTGGGACAAAAATATTTTATAAAAGAAATTATAAAATTGTTATATATAGGATTCATATTTCATCAAAACATTATTTCTAATTGTTTTTAGTCAATGCTCTATTAAGATTGCAGATTAATTAGATTCGTTGAGATTGATACATATTATGTTCTTTTCTTTATTAAATGAAGCAATTGTTCTTATAAGCTAAGGTATTAGGGGTATCTAGAACTAATATGTAGATGTTTATCATATGACATGTATACTGAACTGAATCACATAAGAATTCCATATGGATAGATCACTTGTGTCTATGAAAATGATCATATGACGATTGTGTAACTAATCCTTAGACTTGAGATCACTAAGTTATCTTATAAAAGAAATGTTATGCTTTGATCCTACAACATATTGTCCTAATTAAGGGTAACAAACAGGTGAATATTAGGTATAACATGAACTATATAAAGATATTTGAGTAATCAAGAGAGGATTCATCACCGTAGGTGAATTAGAAAAAATGTTCAATATATTCTCAAATAATATTGATTGTTGCGCAAGGTGGAATGAGATTTGAAAAGAGTTTTAAATCTTATTCAAAGAATCAATTACTATAGTGTTGAGATCAAGGTTGTTAAAATCACGAGTTGACTCGTAAAATCATACGATTTTACAAGTCAACACATGTTAAATGTGTGAAATCACTTTGAAAACTCGAAAATTGTTAAAATCGAACTACAATCGAGATTTTAAAAACGATTTTACGATTTCAACTAAAGTATATATACTACACCAAATTTTTACCTCCAACCCTCCACATCAACACCAACCACCCATACAACATTTACCCTAGCCTTTCTTAATTTCTTTCTCTCAACCGTTCAACAATCAACCACCACCAACAACAACCCTTTTTTTTCCATCATCGATTACGTCCTCTTCCCCAGCCACTATGAGTTCCAGACAGTGGCGTCCTCTCCACCAACAATTATAAGTTATTATGTACTTTTGTTTATTTTTTTCTTCCCATCATGCACTAGCTAATGATCATTTTACATTATTGCTCTTTTTTTTCTTTTTAATTTATGAATTTCTTTCGAGTAATATACTTGTGTATTCAAGTATTTATTTTTTTTCTCTAGATTGAAAAGGGTCAATAGCCCTAGGCATGGAGTACTTGGTTTTTGGGATCAAGAAATGGTAGTAAGAAATGAGTGCCTAAAAAGGTGAAGACAATGCTATATATTGGCCACTGCACAATATCTTCATCCCCCCACCTTTCCAAGTATGCAATCTAACTATGGTTAGAATTGGATTGTTGCTTGCTAATCTTTCTTTAGACAATTATGTATGATGTGAAAAAAACAACACACAATTCTTGTTTCTCGTACATAATTCAAGCTCTAGACTAAAGTTACTACAATTCTTATTCTTTGTTATTTTATGAGTCAGGCGTAACCACCTTAGCACACTAGTAGATTATTTGTTTTAAGTTTGTTAATTATTAGTTAATGAAAATTTATGGACATGAATAATTATATTGTATTTTTAAGTTACTTAAATTATGCATAAATTTTTATTTGAACCATGCATTATAAGGTGCTTGAATTATGTACGAGTTTTTATTTGAACCTTATATTTTAAGATACTTGAACTATGTATGAAAAAAAAATTCTTATAATTTTATAATTTTATGTACGAGTTTTTATTTGAACCTTATTACGATCCGTTTTTACAATCCGAGTTTATATTACATTTTTCATGTTGTGTCAAAAATGCGATTTTGACAACCTTGGTTGAGAATAAACATGATTTGATAGAGTAGACACATTTCATGCTATATATCTAAATCAAGACATTGTTGATGAAGGATAATAATTACACTGAGAACTTGGTCATTGAAAGGTTATGTCAAACCAATTATGACTTTTCTAATATTTAGAGGATCATAACACATTGTTAGATGTTATATTTAATCTTTAAATATAAATTAATCGATGAATTGAAAATAAATTATTATTTTTTAATTTTTTTAATCCTATTTTATTTAGAACTATAATTTAAATTTGGACTAACTTATTAAGGAACTTAGTAGGTCACATACATAAGAATCATTGGTCAGTAATTAAATTGGATAATTAATCAAGTGTGACTTAATTATAAATAAATTTTAGAAATTAAAGACTAGAATGTGATTTTTACATGGAATTACAATTCTAGACCTAGAAAAATCAAGTAGAGACTTTGCTAAATAAATTTCTAAAATTATCCTAAAATAATTTATTGGATATTATTTAGGGAAAAATTTATATTTTTCCATTTATTAGGGTTTTCATGTTTTCTTATGAATAGAATGTTGTGCCTCTTATTTTCTGTACAGTATAACAATACACAAAACACCTAAAAATACAAAAGAAAATAATAAGCACTCAAAGGCATATTATTTTTTCTCTCCTAAAAAGGTTTAAGATATTTATCACTAATGGTTCGTGTGGATTACCGTTAGAGGCTGGATACTTAGATGACTTATAATTTGCGATAACTCAACCTTAAAACAATTATTCAAAGTAAAAAAGAACATCCGATCTTGAGGTAATCTCTATACAAACCCTAAATAATTCTAGATCTATCTAAAAAAATCCTTACGACCCTCGGAAAAAATTTAAATTTATTGTTTTCATTACGTGAATGTATTTTAAGAAACCTAACAGTTGTATCAAAGCCTTTGTTAGAAAATTAGAGTTGTTGATTCTATATTTTGATTGTTACTGGCATTAATTGTGAATTAATTTTATGTGCAAAATAATTATTCCAAAAATTAATTTTTATCTCCTAATTTCTTTCATGAAAAAGGTATTGTTCCGGCTAGATATAGCTAGATTTTTTCATACCTGGCCATTAAATAAAAATAAAGGTGTTAAATGCTTATATGGACGTATTTAGTGGTGCAGCGACAACCATTATTGTTGCTGCTATGGTAGCCTCTGATATGGGTAGTCCCCCCATGCCGACAACAACTGTTGCTGCTTAGGAAGAAGATAAAAGCAGAATTGTAATTTTACCCCATAGCAAAATGTTAGGTTTTGGGGAAAATTGATGAATTTGCCCCTACACCTTACAACTTTTTACAATAGGGTTTCTAAATTTATTTCTTATTAAAATATGATACATGAGATAGAATTACGATTATGTCTCTCCATATATAAAATATTAATTTTATATTTTAAAACTAAAACCTAAATTAAATTAATTATATAATTAATTTTCCTATTAGGATTAGGATTGAATTAAATTCAATATTTTTTTGTAATATCATAATAGGATTAGGATCTAATTAAAAATAAATATTTAAGAAAAATAATTTTTCTAATTGAAGAGAGTTTTGAAACTAGAAAGTTTTATGTAATAGATCCTAAAATAGTTTAGGTTGTTAATACAAATTTTAATATGATTAATTTTCTTATTGAATTTTAAATATTATTTTTAAAGAAATATTTTATTAAAAAAAATTTATTATGTTTTTGAAATTATTAAATTAGATTTGATTTAATATTTCTAAGTGTTAAAAATATTATTTTAAAATTACATATAAAGTTAATAATTATAATTGAAGCATGAAATGTATTTCTTTATGCATATTAAAGTATTATTATGCATGATGGATAATTATGAAAATTTAAAGACCAATGTGATTTTGTTTTTTAATGGTTGAATGATTGTAATATTAAATATGACATGCATGTCTTACATTTTCTCTATTTTTCTTCTAGGGTTGTAAAATTCTTTTCTCATCTAATTCCTCTTAAATTTAACTCGAGGTTTATTATTTAATTATATAAATGTTATGTAATTTTAAATTTTAAATATGAAATATTATTTTGTAATCCAAGACGAAGAAAGAACGGAGAAAAAGGCTACAACTGTGGTGCTGACAAAGAACTTATGAAGATTTGTTGCAGCTACCTAGGTTTTAACCACTTAATTCTTTTTTATGGCTTGAGAGAGTTATCTTAGATCTGTCCATAATCATCTAATTAGAATGATATGTTAATGGTGTATGTTTATATATAATTTTTATGTATGATATATCACTAATGTCATGGAACGAGACTTAATTAAAATAATAAATCTCTCATTTATATGTTAACTACATGTTGAGAATATGATTTATTGCTTTCTAATTTTATATGTATAAAACTAGAGTTCTATTCATAGATATCTTGTTGAGCTACTCAAGGTTATCGTTAATCAAATATATTTAATGCTATAATATTAGGCCTTATTTAACTAACTTATATGATTTGGATGAGTTATTTATGATTATATAATATTAGAGGCAATAGTTAGGCGAAACATATATGATAAGTTTAGACAAAGAGTTGTCACCTAACTGATCTAAGAGTCACATAAAAATATGATTGATAAGCTATATTATATATTTAATTTAATTTAATTTAATTTATTTTTATTTGTTGAGTTACTTAAGTCGTGAAAATTAAATTGGATCCTAGTCTACTAGAAGATCTAAGTGAGGTTTCTCAAATTAATAGTAAGGGTTATTAAGTTGTAGGAAAATAATGGGAGGTCAAATTATGATTAAAGACTTTATCTAAATTTAGTTATAAATATTTATGTATGAAACCAATACTTGCTATCTTTACATGAATAGATTGATAGATTACCATGAGTAAAAATAAATATATTCATATGTAGCATATTTGATGCTAATAAATTATCTGAACCAAACTTCTTTGACTGATATCGAAATATGAGACTTGTTCTGAAACAAGAAACAAAGTTATATGTTCTTGAAAATCATATTTCTCTTATCCTTGATGACAACACTTATGATAAAGTTAGGACTAAATATCAACGTCATCTTAATGATGATTAGTAGGCTACATGTGTGATGTTAGTCAGCATGTCACTTGAACTTCAAACACAACTTAGGAATATGGAAGTCCATATAATAATCATGCATCTTAAAAAGTTGTTTGATGTGGCTAATAAGACTGCAAGGTGTGAGACCTTTAAGAAATTGTTTCAATGTAAATTGATAGAGAGTTCCTCGATAAACACTCATGTGTCGAGAATGATTGATAATTTTAGAAATTAGGCCAATTAGGCTTTGTTATAGACCATGAGTTAACAATTGACTCCATCTTGTAGTCTAAACATGGAATCCTACTTTGGGCATCAAGAAAGATATGGATATTTATAATTATTATGGAAAAGAAAAACATTAAAGAAAGATTTTACAAAGATTATCTTGCAACCATGAAGGCTAAAAAATCTTATTGAAGTTTCTGCTTCATGTGTGTTTATGATTGAATAAAGGTAAAATAGACCTATGAGTTGGTAAAGAAGCAAGGGTTGCTGCATTAATTTTACCAAGTGGGTTGATACTAAAACTTGATAATTTATATTTTGTTATAGAACTTTCTAGAAACATAGTATCCATTTTTGAATGGATTTAAATTTATTATTAGGAGCAAATGTTGTTCTTTCTATAATAATAATATTTATTATGGATCTGTCACTTATAAAAATGTTTTGTATATACATGATCTTAAAATGTCCATGTTCAATATAAATAGCAAGAAGAACGAATTAGATAATCAATATCCAAATCATTTATGACATTGTAGACTATATTATATCAATGAAACGAGAATCACTGAGTTATATATAGAATAGTATTTAATCCTTTTGATTATGAATTATATGAAACTTGTAAAACTTGTTTAGTAGGTAAAATGATCAAAACACCCTTTATTTAAAAACTAAAAGATCTAATGAATTGTTAGGTTCAATATATACAAATATATATAAACCAAGAACAATTCATGCCAAAGATGGATATACATGTTTCATCATTGATAGCCATATTGGATATGGTCATGTGTATTTGATGAAAGTCTAAATAATTTAAAAGGTTCAAATAATTCATAAATAAAGTTGAAATATAAATTGGAAAGAATATTAAGATACTTTGATCAAATTAAGGTGGTGAATACTCAATCAAACATTTTCCAGATTATCTAAAAGAGAATAGGATTCTCCTCCAATAGAGTTTTTGAAAGGAAAAAAATGTACATTATTGGATATGGTGCAGTCTATGAATCTTTCAAACTCAAGGTTCACAATCTCTTAATTCTCAACATTTTTAACATATATATTTTCATATCAAGGGTATCTAGGCACCACCATCTACCACCTACCAACCATGTAGGCTTTTCATATCAAGCCATTAGACACCTTAACTAAGAAAAATGGATTAGATTGTTTGAACTAAGAGATGAACTAATTATCCAATACATAAGTCTTATTTCTAAGCTACTTGGATATTGTAGGACCTCATCAATATCAGCAAGTGATGCCTATTTCGAGTTGATGGAAAATGTAGATTGTTGGTCACTAGGCTTCAAAACACCATCAACACATGCATTTTGACTCTTTTTGTGGACCTTCCAACCTAGAATAAAAGACCAAATACATTTCCCAAACTCCCATTTATGACTATTTAGTAGCTTAGTAATTGGAAGAGAACTTTTTTCACCAGTAGATAATCCATAACAATATATCAATCATGGTCAGATCTTTTAAAAGCAAAATAATATAGCAGTTTCCGGCAATAAATCACTCGTGTAGTGTTTGGGATTGTAATTGGACCACAATTTTGAAAATTTTTGAATTCTTTATCTTCCAAATATTTTTTTGTGTTTTTGGATCGTTTTGATTTGTTTATGTCAAAAATAAATTTAAAAAAAATGAAAAAAACATTATTTTGATTCTTTTCCAAGTGAAAAACACTTTGAAAAACAATTTCTACCACAATCTCATACACGCTATAATCAAGTTCTTAATCTTATATCATTTCTTGTTCTATTGATCATTAATCAAACAAGTACATTGGTGTTCAATGTAAAGTTGCTACCCTAAGATAAACAAGTTTGCATATAATTCTAAAGTACCAATAAGACCATTCATCCACTTATCTTTATGAAAATGAACCAAGTTGCCATTTCCTATAATCCAAATAAAGGCACACATAACAAACTGTCTTCCATAATAGCAAGGTGCTAAACGAGGCCCTAAACTACGTTACGGGTTCATATTATTTTTTTGCATAAAATGTTTAGGTGCTGTAAGCACTTTTTTTTTATTTTATAAAATCCAATCACCAAGGTAACAGTCCCGACCAACCAAATAATTTGGTTTCATTTGAATAAAATGAAAAAAAAACAGTAATAACAAATAGAGAAAAACAAAAGTGACTACAATAACCAAGGATAAAAACCTTATCCGCAAAGAACATGGAAGGAAGACATAGGATAAAAAAGGGACAAAAAAACTAGTGTGTGTCAACTTAAGCTAACATTGCAGACATGTAATTTTGTGATTAAAGGGTGAGTTGGTCTGGATTAATCTATCAAACTTACTAGAGATCATGAAGTCGGGATACCTAAATAGAAAAAGTTTGAAGAAAACCACAGAGCTAATTTTTTTTTTTTATAAAAAAATACAATGTCAAACTACAAAATTGGAAAAGAAAAGAAAATAAGATAACAAAAAGATGTCAAATCCTATTAACTTTTCAAACTCGTGACCTGGGCCATCAGACCATTAGCACAATGCATGAAAAGACTGCAAAGCTCAATCCCTAATAAATGAAACGTTGAAGGACAATATTGGATAAAAAAATAAATCACATAAAAAGACTTCAAATAAAAAATAGCAATTAAAAGAATGAGGGTTAAAATCAAAATAAAAAAAATAAATTAGAGGACAACAAAAAATTTTAAATTTGAGGGTTAAATTGAAAAGAATAATAACCATAACAAAAGGATAAAAAAAATAAAAAGAATCAGGATGAAATTATAAAAAATAATAAACCATAAATTTGAATTAAATGATTAAATTAAAAACCAATAAAATTTCTATAAAAATGCCAAGTAAATCAAAAGAATAAGGATCAAAATGAAAAAAAAATATGATAAAAGAAGTGAAAAACAAAAAATATCGACTCGCGTTAACTTTCCTAAACTGTGGTAAGGTAATGAAATAGGGATAACCCAACAAATCACTCTTCTAAAACCTAACTCGAACCAGCGGTTTGAACCATAACTTGGGTGATTTAAGGTGTAGGTCGAGTTGGTTTCCATAAAAATAGGCATAGAATTGACATGGTATTATCCTGTCAAAAAAACAAATTGTCCCGCAACCCAATTAGCCATGGGAAAACCTAGTCAAAACTCGTTGACCTTTTTATTTTCTTCTTTTTAATTTGTTTTTTTCAAAGTCATGTCATTTCTACATGTTTATAAAATAAAAAAAAATAAGGTGACTCGAGTTAACTCAGGTCAACCTACCTAATTCTTATATTTCTTAACTTTTATAGTTCACTGTCATTGTTTTTCATCTTATAATCATGACTATTTTTCCATGTTGTTCTTTCATATATTTGTATGGAAAATATAAGTTTTGATTATTCTACCTTACATAATGAGTGAGATGGTCTCCTATTGTGTTAAATGTTTTGTTTACATTAACTATAAACATTATTATTCTCTCATTGGCTCAAACTGAGCCATTTTGAATAAATGGTTAAACAAGTTTTGTTTTCTTTCCTTCTATGCTCTTTGCTCAAACTAAGATTCCTTTTTTATATTGTTTTCCTTCGCTGGCTCATAAACTGTTCTTATTTGCTGTGAGATGTAGTATGATATCCTTATTGGTTTATAAAAGTAGGAACTTGTATGGCTATTCCTAGTTTGAATAAATGGTTGTGTGCTTTTCGGTAGATCTTGTTTTAGGGTATCTTAGTGTACTTCCTTGCATGAATGCATGGGAAAGAGAAATGGAAATGCAGCCACTACATGTCTATAGGGTCTTTAGTTAAGGGAGCTTCCTGTTTTATTTTCCAGTGACAGTTTGCAATGAATTTGGCTGGGATGTGTTATTTTGGGCATTGATGACCTTTTCTTTTAGTCAAGCTTTTTTGGTTATAAAATTTAGGCTTTTGATAACATAAAAGTAAATAGGTTGGGCTTTGTTATATGGGGTTTTGCCATTTATAATCTGTCTTAAATGAGTTCTCAGTTTGGTTTAATTTCTGGCTTATTATACTGACTTGGGTCATGAAGATATAGGCTTTATGTCATTGGATTATGCATAATAATCTTGGGTTGACCTTGATTGCTTTGTGAGCTGATTTGATTTGTTTTTGGGCTGTGATGTTTATGGAATTCCAAGCTTACAACATTTTGCATGATAAAAAAAACTAAATTTTTTTTTTGCTTACGACCAAGTTCTTTTAAAAAAAATTGTTTTTGCATATCTTGGCATTGTACAAAAAGAAACCTTTGTTTTATTCTTCATAAAAAGAAATTTTGCATATTCTAGCATTTTTTTATATTTATCCTAGAGTTTTACAAAAGATGAAAAAACAAAAGTATTTTGCTTGCATACTTGGACTTTATAACAAGTTTATAAAATTCATTATAATTTGGTATAAATTAAAAGACATATTAGACTGACATACCCAAACTTTAAAAATGAAACTCGACCTTGATTTTTATCAAAATAAAATATCTTGATGCTTATCTCTATTGTTTTGAGTTAATGGACTCATAGTGAGCCATTACTTGAAGCACAAAAAATAATAAGAATAGTTTTTCAAAATAAAAATTTTCAATTCAAATAAAAATTTCAAGAATAGAGAAAATATATATTCATTGACGCAAAAGTTAGGAATACCGACTTTAGTGATATTCACCAATGCTAAAATTGACAATATATTTTGGATCATAATTCACTAATGCTAAGGTTAGGAATATTAGCACTTGGATTGGTAATAAATTTGAACTCTAATATTCACTAATGCTAGAGTTAGGAACATTAGATCTCTTGCATGTAGTACTTACCAATGCCAGATTTGAAAGTATATCTTAGCTGAATATTCACTGGCGCTAGAGTCAGAAATATTATAGGCAAAAAATAAATAGTAGAGCATAATAGACCCTTAGCAATTTAGGACAAGACCAATAATACAACCTACTTTAGGTATAAAGCTTTAAGGGTGATAATATCTTTCTTTTTGAGTAACCAGTCATTTACCATAAAATCTCTATACATAAGTTTGAACTTTTTAGAGATCATAATATTAGATGGTGACTCTATAAGTAAGACTTTTTCCATTAAAAAAAAACATGATGTCAGGTATGTGTTCTTTCCTCTCTTTTTTAAAGGTCATTGCAATGTCGGGTAGCGACATAAATAAATAAAAAACCTTTAGCCATCCAAACTTTCTCCCTCGAAAAACAACTTCTCCTTGCAAATTAACATTGTTTTCCACTCATCTCCAGCAATGGCAAAATCCACCCCACTTCTTTGGTAACAAAGCAGTAGCCCCACCACCACGCGACACCATTTTAACATCTCACTTTTCTTCCTTATAGTCCAAGCCTTTCTTCCCCTCTCTAACCAAACCAAAACCATGACAAAGCCCATCTTTTGGTTGATCACCTCCTTTATCAATTTAGTCTTCCAACCATCAAACAACCCCTCACCTCATGTCATGTTGATAGAGCCACCAAGAGTAACAACCAAACATAGTAAGGTAGATAAAACTGACAAGAGAAAGAAGTTGATCTTCTCTTGACTCGATCTCCCCCCACAAGCATTGGTGTGCCTCATTGCTAGTAAGAGGAAGAGAAGATGCACTTTATCTAGTTGGTCTCATGCACCAACTCTTATTGGAACATGATTCCATTTGTTAATAGTTTATTTAACAAAACAACATGTGTCTCTCATGCACCACCACTTTTCAACACACTTCTAATAGCTTTTAGATGATTTTTGTACCTTTTAAAGGTCGATCTTAAACCTCAAATGAATATTTATGTGTTTTGAATGGTTTGATGTATTGTTGATTGTTGTGAACTTTAATTTTTCAGGATTGTGGACTGTGATATTTTAGTGCAAGTTTAGTGTGTATGGCGATTGTTGATTTATTACGTATATAATATTATTGTCCATAAAGTCAACCCAATATAAATGAACCATTCAGTTGTTATTCAAGGATGTTGGCACATGAAAGACAAAATTCCTTGATTTGTGATTTGATTTCACTATATTCAAAGTTATTTAGAAACATGTTATAATTTTTCTCATAGTTTTGTTTTGTAATGATAATCGTTATTATTTATAAATCCAACTTAGGATAAATAAATCATTTGATTATTGTTCAATGATGTTGACAAGCAAATAACAAGAGCTATTATTAATATATGACTCCTCATTACTTATATCTAAAAAAAAAAATTACAAATCTTTTTATAATTAATATATGTTAAATGTTGGGTTTTATTTATTAATCTTTTAATTTAACATTAATGTTTTATTACTATTAGGTTGGTTGCATACTACAAGAGGGTTGAAAAACTATATTTGTGCTTCATAACATTAAAGAAGAAAATGAAGGATAAACATATGTGTCCTGGTGGTACAATGTTTGTCGCACTATACTTGAAACTTTTGGAGAGAGGTTAACTCTTGATGATGTTATGGACCTAGATGCAGTCGTGCTATTGATGAGCCCGGATCATTCAGTAGACGACAAAGACATAGATAGATAAATGAGTTATGTTGATATATTTTGGGATTCCAATTCCTAGAATGATATATTATTTAAGTATTTAAGATTCATTTTACATGTATATGTGTTTTTTTTATTTGCATTCCTGGGACTACTTGTAATTATGAAATGTGAGAATTTATTAAGTTTTGTTATTGTGTTTCTTTGCATGTTTTTTGAAGTGAGACAAAATTTTGGGTATAGTTCCCAAATAGGGAAAACTCGACCTAAATTTTGATAAATTCAAAATTTCTTAACTTTCTAAAATCATTAACTAAATTAAATGCCAGATTAACAAACTAAATAATAAATCTCATAAGAAACATTTATTTTTGTTAGATTTAAATGTTGGAGAAATTTGTTGCTGGGAGGGGCAGTAGCCTCATTGCCAATCCTCTAGCTTAAGCGGCCGGCCGATTCACATAAAAACAATAACTTTATGAAAATTTTCTTCCAAATATATTTTATGAGTCAAAATATATATTTTTGTCCAACTTGTAAATAAAAAAACAGAATCCAATTAAAATCTCAAAAATTTATTGTTCATACAATAGTTGTTCTTTGTTTTTTAGTTTCAACCAATCAGCTGATTTAAATGACCATTACAAACCAGTCGAATGGTTTGTCCTTCTTAATAGTACTAAAATTTAATTGATGTCACGGTTATGAACCATGACATCAATTAAAATCTTATCATGATTGTAAACTACGGCATTTAATTGATATCACGGTTTAGAAACGTGATATTTGATTAAATGTCGTGATTTTAAACAGTGATATTTAAATAAATATCACGGTTTTGAATATAATATTTAAATAAATATCATATTTCTAAATTATAAAATTAATTAAATATCATGGTTTAGAATCACGACACCTAAAAATATGCTATTTTATCAAGTTTTTTTTTTTTCTGTAATTGTGTTAATTTGTCGTAACTTTTTATTTTGTATGGTAATTGCCGAATTTGTCCCATCCAAAATAGGTTGGATGGTCCCTCGAATTAAACTACAGAGAAAGTCGTTCGTCATACTTCATAAATCCAGATCACTTGCATGTGACAACTTTGTTTATTATGAAAACGGATGACAATTATTTTTTGACTATTCCCACGATGTTTCACGTAATTGTCCTGTCCAGCTGTGCCTCCCCACCGTCGTCGTCCTTGCATTTTTCTGGTTACAGATGGTGTCTTGTAAGATGACTAATCCACCCCCTCCAATGGGTTCTACTTCTGTCGCTTGCATCTCTTGCAAATCAAGCAAAGCCAACTCATCCAATAACAGTGAAGTTGTTTAAGTTGTTATTGTTCTTTAAAAAAAATAATTTTTTTTATATTATTTTGATATACTAATTTTAAAAATAAAAAAAATATTATTTTAATATTTTTTAAATAAAAAATATTTTAAAAAATAACTGCTATAATACCTTACAATAAACAGGGACAACACAGTTAAAAAGGATATGTAAAATAAAATATTCTTGCTTATTAATTCAGTTGTTCTCCTAAAAGAACTGGAAAAGGGGAATAAATTAGGGAAAAACTTCGATATCAAACATGATGCCTTAGTTTTTCTTTTCTTGACGAGAGTTTAAAGGCTAGTCTGTTCATGATGATTGAGATTTGTAAACACCTGAAACACTAAGAATTAATTAACGGGTGGATTAGCCATTGGATTTTTGTCTTTTTTCTAATTTCTAGACCTTTTGGATTTAAAAAGAAAAAGGAAGGAAAGAGAGTTCAAGTTTCAAATTAACAGGTTTTTTTTTTTTTCTTGGTAAATATTCTCTCCACACTTTCTTATTACTTGAAGAAACAGAAATACCCCCAGAAGACAGCATATGGCAGCCTTCTCTGTCAATGTCCCCCTCTCCCCTTCAAACTCCCTTCCACATCAAAAGACCAATTTTCTACAAAGACTTTCGAAACTCTTTTGAAGTAGACCTTCATTTCTTAACGCACAACAGAGAGACTAATTTTCAGAAATGGACAGGCAGAGAAGTTTCTCCTTCAAATCCACAAGATCCTTGGTATTTTCTTTCACAATCTCTTCTTTATTCTTTCTCGTATTTTTTACCATCTGGGTGTCCAAATCTACCCCTTCAATTCTCCAAGAAACAAACTTTGAGCTCAACAAAACCTCCCTTGTAGCGAGTTTAAAACCACTTAGTGTACAGCCCTTCAGTGACTTGACTATAAATTCCTCATCATCTGACGTGAAAAGTTCAATTTTTGTAGATACCCATTTTAGAGAACCTGAAAATATTTCTGGATTTGCTAGCATTTCAGTTATTAAAAGAAAGGGCAACGAATCTGAAACTAGTGAGAAAGACAGAGATGGTGTAAATGGTAGTTTTAGCACGGTACAAGAGATTGCGCTGGTACCAGAAACTGCGAGTGTTGAAGAGAAGAAGAGTAGATCAATTTCAACGCAGAGAATTGAAGTTCAGAGTAGTGAGAATATTGCAGAAGAGACTAGAGGAGCTGCTTCACAGGAAAAAAATGAAGCTCCAAACAAGGAGGGGATTCGAAAGAAGAAAAAAGGACCAATTTCAGTGGCAAATATTAAGACTTCGAGGAATGAAAGAAACAAAGAAAAGAGCATGAGAGAGTGTGATGTTACAAAAGGGAGGTGGATCTATGATGAGAACTATCCTCTCTACACAAATAGTTCATGTCCTTTCATAGACGAGGGCTTTGATTGTGTTGGCAATGGGAGATTGGATAAAGATTACATGAAATGGAGATGGCAACCTCAAGACTGCAACATCTCAAGGTACATCAATTTACATCAAACAGTCTTTCTCTTTCCTTTTATTTTGAAAAAGTAGGGGCTTTATGATTTAATTGAAAGGGCAATGGTGGAAAAGACAGAAGCACACAATGTTGAAAATTCTTTTCGTTTTGAAACGGGGTGTTGTTCCATTCCACAGATTCAATGCGACAAAAATGCTGGATTTGATTAGAGGGAAGAGGCTAGTTTTTGTCGGCGATTCAATTAACAGGAACCAATGGGAATCCATGCTGTGCATGCTAATGGGAGCTGTTAAAGATCCTAAGAAGGTGTATGAGACCCATGGAAGGAGAATCACCAAGGAGAAAGGGAATTATAGCTTCAAATTTGTGGTAAGATCAAATTCTGCGATACTAACAAGTTATTCTGTTGGACTTGTTGCTGATTTTTGAGATTGGTTTTGCAGGACTATAAATGTACAGTTGAATACTATGTGTCACATTTCTTGGTTCATGAGAGTAAAGCAAGGATAGGGTCCAGGAGAGTGCAGACATTACGAATCGATGCCATTGATCATGGTTCATCAAGATGGAGAGGAGCTGACATTTTGATTTTTAACACTGCACATTGGTGGTCTCACTTCAAAACAAAAGCTGGGTCGGTATATTCTTGACCTACTCAACGTCAGAACCTAGGCTAGTGCATAGTTTTTATGGGAATTCTGATTTTTCAAATAAAAAATTGCTACTGCTGGAAGTTTTATTAGGATCTGGTTTCATTAAGAAAGCATGGAATATATTGAATGTGGCAAACTAACAACATTATTACCAGCATGCAGGGTGTCTCTAAAATAGAGCAATATAACTTTGGAAAAGACCATCTGTAGTTTTAATATCTTTGCTTCCTTGTATCTATATCAGGTCGTTTGTAACTTCTGCTGACCTTGTAACAGGATCAACTACTACCAGGAAGGTAACCAAGTTCATCCCCAGCTTGATGTTTCTATAGCTTTCAGAAGAGCTCTAATGACCTGGGCATCATGGGTTGATAGGCACATTAATCCGAGAAAGACTCGTGTTTTCTTTCGAAGCTCGGCGCCTTCTCATTTCAGGTATGTTCAGTGCTGTCATGTTCAATGCCTTGACTTCCACGTATCAAATTGTTGAGTGGCTTATGATGCATTATACAGGGGCGGACAATGGAATTCAGGTGGGCAGTGTATGGGTGCTACTCAACCCCTTAATGAAACTTCAAGTACGGGCTATTCTGAGAAGAATTCCATTGTTGAAGAGACCATCAAGCACATGAAAACTCCTGTAACTTTCTTGAATATAACTGGCTTCTCGGGCTTTAGGACAGATGGTCATCCATCTATATATGGAAAAAGACCTGGTAAGCGCTATGCATCGAGCATCCAAGATTGCAGCCATTGGTGTCTTCCAGGTGTTCCAGATACATGGAACGAGTTTTTGTCCTCTCACTTGCTATCTAAAATAGGCTCTAAACAAGGGGATACGTTTCAGTAGAAGTGATTTGTACTTTTCAGCTTGTACATTCTTTTCATTCCTCGTAATCTTTCAGGCAGGCATGTGGGGATTTTTTTTAAAATTTAATTTTTGGGGGGGAGAGGTGTTTTTCTTGAGATTCAGACGAATGGAAACTGGAAGAAATTCATCACTACGAACCAGATAGAGTCCTCTGCAGATTCTGAAACGCTAGTTTTCCAACCACAAGCATGACGTCTTTACACATATACTAACACTGTGGTTACACTGATAGCGTTCAAGGAGGATGTGGATCTGATGAGACGCAAACCCACCCCAGCTAATAATGCACATGGATGCTTCAAAGCTCAAGGTCAAACAATTGCCTACCAGCCTCGAAGGAAAAAAAACAAAGTAGGAGAAGAAAAATGCCTTATTAGTTATGATAATAACAATTTTACATGAAACAACAGCATATTTCATCGGGTACTGTTGGCTTCTACAGGAAACTGCAAGATCAGTTTCAAACTCAATATCAATAACAATGTTTGACCTTATTGCTATCCTGTCTTTTTGAAGGAGTCAAATTCACAGGAAGCGCACTTGTGCGTGCATCTTTGTACAAATAAATGATGGCATGACCTGGTATAGGCAACTTATGTTCATTCTATGAGTAAGAGACTGTTCAAATACACTTAGGAATTACAGAAACATGCCCCATAATATCAAGCCATGCCAATAATCATCCATCAATGTGATTGGTGTTTCTTTGCTCTACCTTGGGAGATTGTGGAATCATCTCTTTTGGAACCCTCAGGTTTTCGAGCCCACGCGGGTGCCTGGTCTGGCCCATAGCGATAATCATAGAATAGCTCCTCACAAGCTTCTATATGCTCCTTTGCAAAGATGCCCACTCGATGATCTCCTGCTACCAGCATTACCTGAATGATCCAACATGATATCTAAGTCCATGTCGAGAATGAAAAATTAACATGGTAATCACTGAAACTTGAATACCTTAGCATAGCAATTAGGATTTGATGAATGGTTTGCAAATTTCAGCTTATCTCCCTTTCGGTAAGCATCAAGGACAAACTGGGAAAAAAAAAAGAAGAAGAAGAAGAAGCAAGCCACATTAACCGGCGAGGAAGATAGCCACAAAAACAGACTCAGTAAATCACTCTGAAGAGGATAGAATGCGACATTAATCAACGAAGATGACAGTAAGAAAATAGATTCTGTGAATTGCATTGAACTTCAGAAAATGTAAACCAATTTAGTTCTGCAAATCAGATACCATCACTCTACTGCTCAATTGTCAAAGGAGCAGCCATTTGAACATGAGGTGAATTTGGTCTCAAAGGATAGCATTATTATTATGTTCTTACACACGGGATTATCTATTTTGTAACCAGTAACTATCACTTGCCTGATCATTCAAGTCAAAAAGGAATGATGAGTTAGCACGATCATAGATTTTCCCACGCTTATCCGCTTCTCGATGAGAGATCAATTCACCAGTATATTCTCCAAGATAATCATTTTTGTTGACGGGGTTCTGAAACCACATCATCAAATTCAATGCACAGAACAAGTCATGAGTAATGGAGAGCATGACAACAGAAGCAGGCAGTAAGTAATACCTTTAAAAAGGCTCCCCATCCAGCAACATCAGACTTTGCCAAGAGGATCTGAAGAATGATATTATATATTTAGTGTGGAAGACAAAAAATTTCTTTCAGAATGTATCTATAATATTAGTATGATAACAGTTGTTTTTCTGAATCACTCACTCTCTGCTGCTGCCTTAAAAGAAGCCTCATGTTTCCACATTGTCCATCTCCTCGTTTTGGAGGCTCTCCTAATGAGCCATCTCCGCAACTGCATAAAAACAAAAATGTTACACAAAATGCAGAAGAATGAAAGAAAGAGAAGGTCAAAGAGATTGAAAAATTCAGTAACCCTGGCCATCAATAGATCCCAGAATTTATTAACTCAAACCGGAGATCAAATTGCAAAAGAAACATGGATTGAATAGTTCAGTAATCAGATTCATGGGACTGAAAGAGACACTTTAATTCAGAACAGACAGGTTCCCATGACTGAATAAATCAATCAAACAACTTCATGCTTTACTTTTCTTTCTTTCTTTCTTCTTCTTCTTCTTCTTCTTTTTTGATATGAAAATCCCTGAACTATCACTAGTATTCTTTAAGTCACCAGATTGCTCCGAAACTGGAGCCTTTGAAACATGGAACTTGACTGATACAAAGATCAAATGTTTGTCTGCCTGGCTCCAGTTTGGATAGAAAACACTAAAGTCCAAAAATTCCAACTTCTCACAACTAGATAAAATGAGATCAATTTCTGAGACAACTAATATTCAGTTGTGAACCATCTTTTTCTACAGTAAACAACCAACTAATAACTTGAGACGAAGCCTATGAGCCTAATATTCCATTATCTCAGGGGCACATTTGTCAAATGATTCAATTAGTTTCAGAACAGCTGCTTAGACCACCATGTAAATGTTCCTATAGTTTGATAGGCATGTGGTGGTCAAGTAAAAAAAAAAACAAAACAGAGAGAGAAAGAAAAGCATTTCATCCAACTTTGTTCTGGAGCTAACATCTACTTCAATCTGCCGCCCCTATTGGATAATAAGGTCTTGTAGTATAGTGTGTGCGCATAAACTGTCACTGTTACGAAATTTGGAGGATGCAGGATACAAAGATTGAGTTAATGCCAAAAGGTGATGTACAGGTATGGCGAACTTGACAATACAATGCCATGGTGCTTACAGAAACACACACATATAAGAATGGAAATGCAATAGAGGTATGAATCTTTGCATAAAAAACAATGATTATCAAGTATAAGCATATAAAATACTTTACCTAACCCAGCAATTCCTACAAACATCTGGGTCACATTCACGACCAGCAGCAAAGCACGGGCATTGTCGACTTCTGCATTGGCTCTTTGCACAGTGGCATCCTCTGAAGCGATTTTTGCAACTTTTCGAGCACCTGAAGAATTTTAAGCCGAGTGGTAAGAAGCTTGATCCTGATTCAAATACTACTCATAAAGATGCTGCATAGTACAAATGCAAAAGAGACTATTTTCTACATTCTATATATGTTGCATTAACTTCTGTAATCAGTAGTCACCTTATGGAAAGATACATCAACATACCCGCAATATTTCTCACAGCAAGTTCCGTTATGCAGACAAGGGCACTGCTTTCCACACATTGACTGGCATCCACAAGGTGTAAACTGCTTACATGACTGATTTTTTCCATCAGCAATTCTTTTCCAAAATGATGGATGACCAGCAGACTTCCAAGAATATTTTAGTTTCCGTGCCCTTCCCCTCCTACGAAGTAAACGGGACCTTGTTGGCATATCTTGCTCCTACAGAAAACAAAAGGTATGGAAGAGATGGCTTTATAATGTAGAAACAACTTGTGGGATGAAAAGGCAGAACCCTACAGGAAAAGAAAATGGATATTGGTAGACCCCTATGGAATCAGAAAGAACAGAGGGAGGGAGAGAAGCAGTTAACTATAACAACATATTTAAAAGCAACTGCTGAATACAGTTGGAAATCAATATTCGAATTCTCACAAATATACGAACATGATTCTCTTCCACCCTTCTTTTGTCAAGGGCAGCTATCTTTTCCTGAAAAATCATTGGCATATGCCAAATCTATGGAGTACAATCACCAAGAAAGACAGCAAACTGAGATGAGTTGAGGCAGATGGTTTCCTTACAAAGCAAACTTAAGAATATGGTAGTATAATCCTTCCTGAAATATCATAAATCATAATGCATACCACATAATCCGTATCACTCTTCCCACTGTCTTCTAGAAATGATCTTGGGGCAACAGATCTATGAGGCATCATAGCTCCACTTTCACGCATGTAATTGGACACCTCTATACAAGTCTTTAAGCCTGAAAGTAAGTTCCTTGCAATAAGACAACTGCAAAGCACAAATCATACTTTGAGCACAACGTGAAAAATAAAGACATAAAAGTTTTGTTTGGCACAAAAGATAAGTGAAGTTACATTTGGATTTATCAAAACCAGTAAGTTAATTAGAAGAGGGATAAAAATTTCTGCTCTTTTGAAACCAACATAATTACATTATGTAACACTTGGTTAATAACAGGAATTTATAGGGTACATCCAGATTCCTAATAACTGAACATGGATTGCAAGCTTGCACTCCTGAATATCTAACAGTTTTCAAACAAACATTTGACACCTACCAATGATAAAGGTATCTCAAGACATGTATTATTGGCATCTGCATGCAAGTGTGAAATGTTATTTAAATAGGTAAACCCCATACCTGTTTTTCCCAAATATCTCCACTCCCTTCAGATATAGTTCTTTCTCAATGGGTTTCCACTCAGATTTTCTTAAAACCCCTTCCGCTGCTCTGTCTACTGAGGATGACTGTTTTGGTCTGGGCACTCCAAAGACATCCTTTGCCCCATGCCCAACGTTCTCCTCAGTACCAGAACAAACAGTTTCAAAGGAATCATTGGTCGTCTTTTTTATGGTCATCTTAAGTTCAATTTTATCACTTGCTTTTTTAGCAGTGGAACCATGATCAGGAAATACACCTTCAGCAGCTTCATTTACTACATCCAAATGCAATAATCTTTTCTTTTTCTTACTAAAATCCTGCATATCATCAGGAGCCTGTGATGAGCCATCTGGTGCTATATCTGTATGCTGTGGTGCTTTGCGCTTTCGCATGTATTCTTGGTTATGTATCACCATAGCAGACATATCCAGATTCGGAGCTTCGGAAGCAGGTTCCAAGTTACAAAAAGCTTCCGTGATACTTTCTTCATCTATCATGAAGTCTACACCACTTGGCCCTTCAGCATCTGAGGCTGCTGCAGTCTTTTTTTCCTCTGATGAGGTTGCAGTTTTTGTCCTATTAACAGAACCTCCTGGCAAGTCTTTGACAACTCTTAGCTGAAAGGCATTTACATTAATATCAGACTCACAATTTTCAATGCAGAATGTAAGAACTCTAGATGAAAAATTATAACAGCATATGCAACAGAAAAGATACATTAGAAGTCATTGGTAACCATTTGATCTGGCAAGTCCCTCGGGATTGAATGAATACGTGTAATGGCAGTAGTAAATAAGAGTGTCCACATGAACAAAATATACACACACATTCTAAGAATAATAATTACCTAAAAATTTGGAGTAACAGTGTAACTTTGAGTAACTTGTTTATGTGAGCAGTACAGACAGCACAATTAGTTACCAGCTTCAAATATGTAAGAAAAACTGTCTCGTAATTAAGGAATAAAAAATTAAAAAGAGCACAAAGGATCATATACCACAGAAAGTTAACCTCTCCTGTAGCCTGTTATCTGCAGTTTATAGTTATTTTTGGTACATATATGACCTCATCTGGCCTAATGTTCTTAACATTTCAAGTTCCAATTGGTTAAAAATTGATCTTGTTGACCAGAAAAGCATCCCACTGTTTATGCTGAAAGTTTAAAATACATCAAATAAAAATTGAAGAGAATTTTCAACCAGATAAAAGAACACACCCGAAGACTACATTGATCGCTGCAAGGTTTCCGATCATCTTCATATTCAGACCAATATGACTGCTTTTCACTCTGCCAAGCAAAGCCTCCTATTAGATATAAGAACACCTTACATTAAAAAATATATACTTTATACACACACAGAGCACTCATATATAATGAAGGTTTCTACTCACAGGATTAATCAAAGTTTGCGAACAGCCATGGAGGCGGCAGTCAAATAGCTGTTCAAGATGAAAAAATCAAGGTTGAAGCAATCAAGGATTAATTCAGAAAAATTTCATCTCATGATTAGGCCAGAAATGAGTACCAAGCAACGGCGACAGAATAGGTTATCAAAAGAATCTAAAGCAGCGCTAAGGCTCTTTTCCATAGATATGCCCCTCCCAGTTCCTGAATCACTAGTATCTTTGACACTTTGGTCACCACTATATTTCTCCTCAAGAGTCCTACATCGCTCCTGCAATATCAAACTCAGTAAGTAGATTAAGCCACAGGAAACCATTTTCACCAAACACATAGTAATAGAAGCAACTAATGATGAAATCAGTTCAAAACTCAAAGCAGTTAATATAAATTCCTTTGTACTACCTGGATTTCTGTGGTGCCAACTCCAATAAACTGGCTAACAACATTCAGCACTTCCTCAGCTAATCCATGTTCCCGAGAGACCATCCTGCCAAATTTGACAGACACATTGTGAAGTACTTGGGACTGGTGGAAAATAATTGGTCATGAATTACAATCAGGGGTGTCATTAAGACCAAACAGATAGCATATTTTAACGTCTGCTGCTTCTGATTTAAGCACCAAAAGCGACAATTTTGATAAAAACAAGGACTTTAGAGTATGAATAACTACAATTGGTACATCCTAGAAGACCAAGAACGACAATAAGAACCGAATCTAATGAGAGTCTTACAGCTTTCAAACTGATCTGCGCTGTTTTTAATTTTGATCTTAATATCAGTTCTTGACATATACTCTTTTGTGAAAGTTAATTAAATTTTGTTCAACAGCGTAGCTTTTGCTTAGGTTGCTAGTTTAACAAAAAAAAAAAATGGTAGAGAGCAACACGGTTCATTATTAAGAATGCAATCATGCCATCCTAAAATTTAACAGGAAATTGCATTAAAAATATGTACCAAAATAAAATCAATCAGCTTACCACAAAATGCGATCTTCACCATCGCAAAATTCATGTTTTTCTTCCTCTGGTTCATTGTCTTCTTCACTGTCACTACAAATCAGAGCTTCACTGCCATGTTGATCATAGTATATGCGTCTCCTGCCAACCACTGACTGGTCTTCTGCCATCCTCTGATTCCTGTGCTGCATAATTGCATACTTGAAATATAACACAAAAACAAAATCTCCATATATGAAACAATACGAGGGAGCCAACAAAAATCATCAAATGTTTTGCATTAATTTCCCAACATATGGCAGGTTAAATTTCTCCAGTATCAAAAATGAATTATTGATATCCTCAAAGAGCACCCAAAAGGTAAATACAACAGCACATGTTTGCTTGCTCATTTATTTAGCACCGGGTAAAAAATGTGAAAGATGAGCAAGTACTATCTGACATACTTGTCCAAAAATATCCACGTCGTATACGGAGGTATATTCTCTACGAACGGGAGCTTGGTACCCGTAGTGGCTGCAACTTCATGACCATTGATAACATCTTTATCACCCGATCCTTGAGCAAATCCACCATACTTACAAAGAGGAGTTCCAATTCTCAAAGATATCATTTTAGAAACTCCATTCTGCCCCATAAATGTTCTCGAAGTTGCTAATCTTAGCTGAGAAACATCGGCTTCAAGTTTCCTTCTGTTTTTCTCAACTTTATCCTATACAAAAAAGAAAATAATCAAACATGAATTGCTTTCTTGTATATAATTATTGACCAAGCCATGAATAAACGAACGGCGATCAGATCACAATACGGTCAAACTTCAGACTTACTTTTATCGAAACAACCCTTTCCGCTTGAATTTGTCTTTTAAGCTGATTCATCTTGGACGTCAGGTTTCCAACACCGTTATTTGACGGTTCTCCATCTGATTTCTGCCGATAACAACAACAATAATAAGAAAAGGTAGAAATCGAATTTATAATCAATGGAGAAAATACCTTAAGCATAATAGCAAGCGATTATGCATAGTTCCATGGTGTTATCAATTAAATAATGGAAAATGAATTTATTATCAGCAGCTAAACACCTCATACATTCAATAGATTGAAAAATCTTAAGAGATTAAATGTATCAGAACTGATTTTCATTGTTTTTCCCATGCGATAAGAGTGAATCATCGTAATTATGTTAATCCAGGCCAATCAATAATTATCTATCTTATACAAGGATCAAGACCTGAATTCAGAGGTCTAGAGAGAGGAAACTAACTCTGAATTTAGAGGCAGAGTCGCTTGATCTTGACATCGCTCCACTGCTCTGCGACTCTCCACGGTGAAAGCGAGTGGCAAGCAGAGGGAACGAAGGGAGAAAAAGAAGAAGAAAAAAACATGATTCGGATACGAGATTGACACGTGGTATGTGGTACGTGGTAATGGCGTGGCCTACTCTGTATGAATCTTGTCCATCGATGAGATGCCAAGCATCCATGAAAGCCCAATGGGCTAGGGTCGTTTGGAAGCATTTAGAGTGTGTTTGGAAACGATGTAAATTATGTTTTTTTAAATGTTTAAATTTTTTTATTTAAAATAAAATATTTTTATAGTTTTATATTGTTTTGATGTATTGATATTAAAAATAATTTTAAAAAAATAAAAAAAAATAATTTTAATATATTTCTAAAATACTTTCAACTGCTACAAGTATTATAATTCCAAACAACAGATATTTCCAAAACACACCAGATAGTATAATCAGCCTTTCAGCCAATCAAAAGATTCGAGGTATCATTTTCAATGAAATGGAAACCCACCCTTGTCGCTCTATTTATATTGATATTTTATTTCTTGTATTTGGTACCTTCACATTTTGTTTTAAAAGGAAAATTCAATTTTACCATTTCCTTGAAAGCCACGTGACACTCACTTGAAAATTATTATAGAAACCACTCAAATATGTGGGGTTTTTACTCTATCATCCCAAAACCGCTCTGTCTTTTATTTACACAAAACAAAAGGCAAGAAATAAGAGGTATTATGGTTTTTGTTTTTTTGTTTTTTTATAGAGATACGCAAGTCTTTTTCAAATTCATTGGGGGCATGGATGTTTTTTTGTCTTTCTATAGAACAATGAAATTTCCAAAGTAATCTTATAGGGGAAAAAAAGGTTTTATGTTCAAGGGTTTTATAGTAATTTTGTTTTTTTTCATAATAAAATAACAAAAACACCCTCATAAAAAAAAATTAACATTGTCTTGCGTGGGTATTTTATTCTTTCTATCATGGTTTCTTTGTTATATCTAGAGCAATAATAAAAGGCATTTCTGTATTTTATATATAAAAGTTTGTTGGCACGTGCTGAAGGGTTTATATCGCCTATGTTTTTTGAGCGACATGTGTTGCGGTGTTCATTGTTGGAGTACCGCCTTCCGCAATGGTGTTAAAAGTGTCGTGAAGTCCTCTTCCAAAGTATACGACGTGTGTAGGCAGTGGATGGTCAGTTCGTCATCGGTGATTGTTTCTGTTTTTTATTTTCTCTCTCCTCCACCAAAAAATATACCTTGGTCCTCTTTTTTATATATTTAAATTTCAATCTTTATTTTTTTTATTTTTACTTTTTTCTTAGATTTTTTATGAAATTTTTTATTGTTTTAAATTTAGTCATTCAATTATAATTTCTCATATATTATTTCTTTCAATTCGATCATTATTCTTTTGGTTTCTAATTTTTTGTTTTTATCCCTTTTGTTAAAGTTTTATTGGCTTCCAATTTCATCTTTTAATCAAAGTTTATGGTATATATATTTTTTTAATTTGATCCTCATTCTCTTAATTGTTTTTTCTCTTTTGTTAAAGTTATTATTCTTTTCAATTTAACCCTCCAATCAAAAAAATTTGGTTGTCTTCTAGTTTATTTTTTGTTTTTATTTTCAATCTCGTTTTTTTAATTGTGATTTTTTTTAGATCTTTTTGTGTAATTGATTTTTTTCCTAGTTTAATCCTTCAGTGTTTGATTTGTTGGGAATTAAGCTTTGCAATTTTTCTATTCATGGTGCTTCTGATTTAATGACCCGAGTCACGAGTTTGAAAAGTTAGTGCGGGTTAATATCCTTTTTTATTTATTTTCTTTTTCAATTTAATCGTTTGACATTAGTTTTTTTTTTTAAAAAAAAGATTGGGCCTATAACCCCAGTCATTTGTTTTTCGTATTTTTTTCTGCTTTTGATTTCTTTTATTGATGCCTTTTTTTAATGTCTTTTCTTTTTAAAATAAAATTATAATTTATTTTTCAATTAAATTTCATTCTCTATAATTTTTTTTATTTGAACTTATTTAATAGATGTTTTTTCTTAGTTATTTTGTTTTTGTTTAATTTTTGAAAATATTAACCCAAGTCATTTGTTTTTCATATTTGTTTCTGCTTTTGATTTTTTTTATTGATGCCTTTTTTAATGTCTTTTCTTTTTAAAATAAAATTTTAATTTATGTTTCAATTAAATTTCATTCTCATGATTTTTTATTTTGCTTATTTGAACGTTTTTAATAGATATTTTTTCTGAGTTATTTTATATGTGTTTAATTTTTAAAAATATTATTCTGATTCATTTATAAATAATTTTTCATGTTTTGTTTATATTCAATTTATTTTTTAAAATAAAAAAATAATTATTTTTTTGATGATATTTTTAATGTGTGCAACTTTGCATAATAATTTTTTCAGTTTTTGTTTTATCCAATCAATTTCATGTATGTGTATGTTTTTATTATCATTTGATTGAATATAAGTTTTATTTTGATAAAAACAATTTGGTAAACACAACTGAGTAAATGTTTCATGTTGCGAGATCAAATATCTTGATCTACATCTGTCTCATGATTGTTTTAGGTTATTTTTAGTTATCATTAATGGTTTTTTTTCATTTATTTACATTGATGGCTCTTGATTTATTTAAGCATGTGCTTGCATGATTTTTTTTTTATATTTATATTTTTTTTTATGTCAGAAAACACGTTAGTAAATCCTATATATCCAATGTTTTTATTGAAAAAAAATATCCAACCACGATAAGTGAGTGACTAGTAATATATTATTTGGAATAGCTCACAAAAATGGGAAATAAATTACCTGCTGTGCTTTTATTTTTTTTCAATATTTAAGAGTAATTTAAGATTGTTTTGTAGATCACTCAAGACTAAGTTTTCATTTTAAAAAATTTTAAAATGCAATTTCATGTTGACTTAGTGTATCTAACAAAAAAGTAAATTCTTTTAGATATTAGCTTTAAGATAAGAAGTAAAAAAAAACATTAACCTCATTTATGTCTTGAATTATTTTTGAAATTAAATTACCAACATTATTTTTCCTTCTTTTTTTAATTAGCTATAGGAGTTTTTTTTTTTTTTCTTATCTATGTTTGGCTCCTGCTTATTTAGATTTTGACTTGAAGAAAAATAATTAAGAGCATTAAATTGGCGTTTAGTTAGAGACATTTCGACTCCTTTGTCTATCGTGAATTTAGCTTTAGACTTGAAAGCAAAATAATTAAAAGCATTAAACTAGGTTTTAGTTGGATATGTTTTGATTCCTTTAATTAACTTACTAAAAATGGTTAGAAGCATACTTACAATCAATTTGGATATTTCAAGTTCATGTTATTTAAATTTAGAATTTAATTAGATAGATGACTCGTGTTATGTCGTAAAATAATCTAATTTTTTTAGCATAAAAAAATTCTAAAAAGATATTAGTGTTCTTTAAAAAACAAAAACAAAAATGAAATTCATGTGATTAACTTGATTGGGCTTTAATAAGCTTGAGTCATTTAAATAATTTGAACTAAAAAAAAATACAATGACAATGAATAAATGTTTTTAAACAATCAACAACAAAAAAAGGTTCAAAAAACCCCATCCAAGTCCATTCGGGTTAACATGTCAAATCCGTGACCTGGTCATGATACCGAGGTAACCCCGTCAAAAGCAAACTTGATAAAACTATAAAGCTCAATGACTAAACAATTAGATGCTGAAAGGCAAAATAGAATAAAAATATTTTTAAAAAAATGCAAAAAAAAATAAAAAAATAAGAAGATTTGTGTCAACCTATGTTAACTCGCTAACCCACGACCATGGACATAAGATTGAGATAACTCCATAGAAAGAAAAGTGAAAAAAAAAACGTGAAGACTAATTCTCAATAAATCAAATGATGAATGATGAAATTGAAAAAAAAATAATTTTAAAAAAAGACCTAAAAAAGACCAAAGTCAACCCTTGTTAACCCTCAAAACTCATGATTCTGGTCATAAGTCTAGGACTAATATCGTAGATGACAAACCCTAAAAATATAAAGCAAAATTCTCAATCAATAGAATGCCGAATGATGAAATTGAAAAAAAAAATACAATTAAAAAGGATAAAAAGAAGAAGAAGCAAATAGCAATAAAAAGAACAAGGATCAAATTTGACATAAAAATAAATGAAAATCAAATATTGAGAGATGAAATTGAAAATAAAATTCAATTAGACAAAAGGCTAAAAAACAAACAACAATTAAAAAAATAAGGACCAAATTTAATTTAGAAATTAAATAAGATCAAATAATTAGGGACAAAATTAAAGAAAAAAAAATAAATAAGAAAAAGATAAAAACAAATAAAACAAATAGTAATCTAAAGAATGAGGATCAAATTGGATATAAAAACAAATTACCGAAACCCTTATATTTTGGTAAGGAGGAAAAAGAGAAAAGAAATAGAAGAAGAAAAAAAAGGTTTAATAGAACCTACTTTGCCATACACATTTGCCTGACCACCGTGAAGATCATGTCGGGACACTTCCTAAACTGCTGCAAAACAATGGTGTTTAACCATTGGACGATGCTGCATACGCTACCCGAAGGGCGTATATATTGTCCACGCGCTGACGTGTAAGCCATCTTTTTATCTAATATTATTTATTTTAATTAAATTACCAAATCACCCCTAACTCGACTTAATTATAACAAACAAACCAAACTGAAAAAACAAGAACATCCCTAAGACCTAGCTTTATATTTTTCTTATTTAAGTGTAATTAAATCATTTAATTGTTCTAAAAAACAAAAAGACTAAAAAGTCTCTAAACCCTAGTTAATATTTTTTGCTTTTAAAAGTATTTAAGTTATTTTTTTGTACTAAAAAAATAAAAAGACCAATTTGTCCGAATCAATATGATAATAACCAATAAATCATGTGAAAAATACCTTACTACCCTCACTAGTGAGGCCATTGATTTTTATAGAGAAAAATAAAATTAAAATATCATTACACTATCTTTTTAAATTTTATTAATTCATATTTGAATCGTTAAATGTTTAAACCTGACCTAAATATATTAAATTTAAACAAATTCAAGTTACGAGTTTAATTATTTTTCTGACAAAAGAAAAAACTCAATTATTATTTTAAATTAAAGGAAAAAATATCCTAACTATTATGTAGTTTACTTAATTTTACACCTTGTATTTAGTATTTTAAAAATTACAGAATTTTAAAAATTCATAATTTTTTAAGTGATATAAAAAAAAATCCAAGTATTTACAAATTTGATATTATATTTCAATGTCTGAAGAACCCTGGTACATCGAGTTAAGGAAGAAGCCATTATAAAAAATTCAAGCACTCGCGCATCATTAAGAACAATCAACATTAGGGCTCCAATTATGCATTCAGATTGCAAGTTCCATTCTGGTCCCTTTCCATTATTCCTTGCAAGACCCCTCCCTGTGGTTATCTGTTGGCCATAAGATTCTGCCCGTAACAAGAAGAGCAAGAACCTCAGGAACAAAAACCTCATATCAAACCACAAAACAAGCAGTAAGTCTTCAATTTTTAAACAAAAGAAGAGATTTTGATTCATAAAAACAATTACTCAAGACACTGAAAATCACAAATTACATCTTAACACACCCTCTTAATTTATAATCTTCAAGAACCTCCTGAACTGCTAGAACTTATCTGCAGACATAGCCTTGGTAAGCACATCTACGTACAGGCTGATCACTGGAGTTGATGAGATCCAGATTTATCTCTTTCTTATTTACATTTCACGAATAAACTGATGACGCAATTCAATGTGTTTTGATCTTGCATGGAAGACAGGATTATTAGTCATAGCTATAACTGATATATTATCACACAGAATGATAGTAGGATCGGAAACTTTCTGTTGCAAATGTATTTAGCCTCAGCGGATAATAATGCAACAGAACTTTGCTTCCTTGAACTCCATGAAATCACATTTGATCCTATACAAAATACATATCCTAATGTGCTTTTCCTTCCATCATAGTTTCCAGCCTAATCACTGTTTGTAAAACCAATCAACTTGTTGTCTTCTTGTTTCTTATATTTAATCCCATAATCTTTGTTTCCCTTATCATGTTATCATGTTAATTTTCTTAACTGGTTTACAACTTATCATGTTAATTTTCTTAAGCAGATTTGCAACATACTTTAATTTCTTGAGAAATAAAAATCTCCTCCGATGATTGTTTCACTTGAATACCAAGGACACATCTTAAATCTGTCATCTCATACTCTTTCATAATTGACTTCTTAAATTCTACAACCATCTCTGCGTCAAGACCTGCATATATTATCAGATCATCAACCATCATAAAATCTCCTCTTCTTTTCTTCGCATAAAATGATGGTTTAAATTGACATATTTCAAAACTATTTTGATGAAAATAAAAATCAATCTTGCTATTCCATGCTCTTGGTGCTTTCTTTAAACCGTAAAGAACCTTATAAAGTCTATAAACTTTGTTTTCTTTTCCTTCTGATGGTTTCCATTCTAGCAACAGGTGCAAATATTTACGTGAAATCTACTTCATTCTTGAAAAGGTTTATGGTGTTGTTTAGTTTGTTTTTCTAATATAATATATATTGGGTAATTTTAATTATTTTGATCCATTTGCTTTCTTATTTGAAAGTTATATTGTAAGATGGGATAAGATGAGGGTTCGACATGACACATTTAGTGTTTTTTTTTTATATAATTTAGAAATAATATTATTAAGATCATTAAGAGTTCACTTCTTGTTATACATACTATTATTAAAAGGTTACTTCGACGTGAAAACAAATTTATCTTAAAATATAATTACAATTGATTACTTTTCCTCGCTAAAAGGTGCAATCCTCATGAGCTAAAGGATTCTACACTCTGGGAATTGGGGATTTGCAACTGTTTAATGGCATACTTTCGTTTTGGTTTCCAATCTCTCTGTCAATGACACAGAACAGTAAGGAATTCTTAAAAGGAAGCCAACATTTTCCCTTAGATATGGGGGCAGAGAGAAACCTTGTGATGAGATTTTAGGAAATAGAAACCATTTTATTCAGTTCGAATAATACACTTGAAATTAATAATCTTCAATCTAAGAGTGCAAGTAGCTACTACAAAAGCAGTTTCAGAAGTTATTATTTGCCAACGGCCTCCATAGTCTCTCTGTAGAAAACTTCCAAGCTGAAAGGGAATGCAATGGTGTTCCTTTCCACCCAACAATCAGGCACTTGCCATTCTTTTCAAGAGTACATGAACTGCCACAAGGAAATTGCTTTGGAATCAAGCCAGCTTGGTACAAGGATGACTCACTAAATCCTACTTCCACCATTCTAAATCTTGAGAAAAATGCCCTCCATACGTCCATCTTCACACTTCTAGCAATCCTGTCTGTGCCCTCCATTGTCACAATATTTTCTATCCCATTAGAGAAGGTTGCTTCAGTTATCGTTCTGTGCTCAGTGTTCTGTTTCAGGCAGGTCTCAAGGCAATCGAAATATGCACCATAAAAGAACAGTGCTTCAATGAAACGATTCACGAATGTTGGTGAGTTATGATTCGCCTCAACTTCGCCGACGATCATTATTGAAGGATTAAGATTTTTAATCACTCTCGTCAAATTTTCCAAGCAAGCTGGCCTTGAGAGCATGGTCCTGAGTATCATGTTAGCGACAACAACCATGGCTTCATCAGCTGCAGTTTCAAATAGCTCCTCTTTGATTTCAGACATGCACGATACCTGTATTGGCTTGAAAGTGAATGGGAAGTTCATGGACCTAGCAAAGATTTCTAACCTCTTACCAGTCTCCTCTATCTTTTGTATGCCTCTCAAGCCAACGGCAGTTATCTTAAGATGGTCTAGCCGGCGTTGACGATCCGCAAGAGCTTGCATCAAGGCTGTCCATTGAACTCCACTCCTGATTTCGAGGTCAATCAAATGGATCTTTCTTGCAGATCCAACATTTTCAATTATTGCTTGGATCGCCGTGAGTTGCATTACCTGACTAATAGGAACATTCTGGTGCATGCTAAGGTGAGCTAGGTGTGTACTTAACCCGTGAAGAGTTTCACAGTTCGGTTTTCCCTTCATTTCCTCTGGAATGAATCTTCCTGTTGCCTTATGAATCCTCCCTTGAAGAGCTTCTGCAAAGTAGTACACAACTCTCTGCAGTGGATTGGATCTCTCGGATGCAACCCATTCACAACGGCTGAGCAATCTGCTAGCACGATCAAATTGTTGGTAGCCTACCTTCTCTGCCGTGGCTAAAAGAAGGTGAGTGAGTTCTACATCCCTTGTTTCTTCCTCGGATAGGCCTGAGAGTGCATAACCAAAAGGGTGCATGAGCATGGAGAAATCATCATATCTTTGATCAGAGAATTGTATGAACCTTGATCCAGCTACTCTTATGATCTCCTCAGTTGACAGTTTCTTTCGAGTACTGAAGCAAGTTTCATCGCTAGCACCGCCAAGCTGGCTGCATTCAATTTCTTTCCTACTTCCATACTTGCGTAGGAGTTGTAGAGATGATGACAGAGCAGGTGTGTATAGCGTTTCTTTACTATTTTTGGCAATACTCTCAAGCCTTTTGATTTCCTGCATTGGTTGTGCTGGTGCTGGGAAACAAGAACCAAGGAAATCATCTAACGTCAAATAACTCGATTTGGGTGGCGATTGTTGCTGTTGGGGCTGCTGCTGATCTCTAAAGAAATTAAGCCCCTTATTCTCTGTGTTATCTTGATAAGCACCATATTCAGGACATAAAGGATAAACCTGTCCCAAGTCTTCCATTGAAAACAAACGGCTTTTCTCTCCTTTGATCATTAATTCCTCTTTCTCATAACCTTCAATATGACTATACCCACGTTGGACTCCACTGAGTCAAATGAGGCATTTGCCATCTCAGAGTAGAGTTGCTAATCGACAAACTCGCACTCAAGTGAGACAATATGCTTATCTAATCTAATGAAAGCATAAACAATATGGTTATGCTTCGAAAGCTTATTTCATTACATATATTAATCATCGTAAAATCCGACGAATCTAATGGTAAGGACTGTGACATTGATGATGATATTGTGAAAAAAACAGCACGGCCTGCTTATATTAAAACACAGCTTTGAGTGGGAATAAGATGGTATATTTTGAGATATCGTTATTGCTAAATCTAATGTAAAGAGCCAAGCGGATGACAATGGTGAATTGTATCAAGTCAGTCGATCCAAATATCCTAAGAAGCTCAGCCATGCAAGAGTAGACAATAATTGAACGAATTAAACAAAGAAGAGTTGAATTTCTTCATGGGGAAAAATTCAGAATAGAATAATCACAGCTTTATAAGACAAATGAAAGAGTTATCAGTGAAGTACAAAAAGCTGCAATAAGAAATTAATTTCCGGCCAATATGTCAAATGGGGCTGGGGTAACCTTGCCAGCTGCCAGGCTGAAAATAATAAATGGTAATTCATCCATAAATATGCATATAGACAAATAAATCCGGGTAGCTAGATATATGCTTCCATTAATGTCTATGATGAAATTACCTTGTATCAGAGACGTTTGCAGTGGGTAGGATGGATTAAATTGTTGGTAGAAATTAATATCTCGTGTGGTTTTCCAAACAGTATGAGAATTTTTTGAAAATCTTGGGAGGCCTAGTTATAAATTCCAAGTCTAATATGAAAGGATGCCTAAACTCAAGGACTAAAATGAAGTCGATTTTGTAGATCGATTAATCAATTCCACCAAGTTTTCTATCGGTGTTTATTTTCCGGTATAAAGAACTTATAGTTTCACCAACATCTCGAAGTCGGTATAGGAAATGGGTTGTGGTTGAAGTGTCGATTAATCTTGCATGTTGAAGTGTCGCAAGATTTTCTTCAAATAATTCTTTTTGTGAAAGCCAAATCTTGCTTTTACTTTTGTTTCTATAAGTTTGCATCCCTAAAATATTGTTTGTTAGTCCTATAGCTCCTTCATATTAAACTCCCTAGCTAACCGTACCTTTAATTTTTTGACTCAATCTTTGTTGAGGTCTACTACCAACATGTCATCCATATACAACAACAAAATGATAAAATCATCATCTTCTTCAAATCTTTTGTAATTTGTACAATAGTCTAAACAGAGTCTGTTATACCCAAGGCTAATTATAAAGGCATCAAATCTCTTTTACCAACACCTAAATGTTTGTTTGAGACCATATAAAGATTTGTTTAGCCTATAAACCAAGTTCTCCTTGATTATTTCAGCAAAACCTTTTAGTTGAAACATATAAATTTCTTCTTCAAGTTCTCCATGAAGAAATACAGTTTTCATATCTAACTACTCTAAATAAAGATCAAATATAATTAAATCATTATTAACTTAACCAATAACATCTTGACATACTCTCTAATCTTTGATGATGTTGTACCCATTATCTTGAAAGAAGAAAATAGGCGCAAGAACAAAGGAGACAAAATTAACAGTTCACACCACATATAGGGGTTATTGACGTCAAGAGGAAGATTAATGGAGTGTGGCTCCAATGGGAGCTAAAGGCAAGGAAGATATAAATAAAGAAGTAAAAAGACTGTGAAATGCTACAACTGTGGTAGAAAGAGGCACTATAAAAAGGGACTACTGGTATACAAAGGTATAAAAAATAACCCCGATGTAACATCCCCCTATACTTAGGTATAAATTCCATGTAATAAATCTGGAATCAGTGTAAATTTCAGCAGAGAATCTACCAAAATTCAAGCAGAGTCTCCCCTATATTGAGAGATCCAAAGTTATTGATTGAACCTATTATACTTTAATAAATAGTCAATTCACATTCCAATCGTTATCCAATATTTTTGAACTCATCACATCACAACTCATCCCATCACACCAATCATATTTTGTTTCACTCATTTCATCTCAAGAACCCTAATTCAAATATTGCTAATTTTGCATTAAATCATTAAACACTTTTTCAAATCGATATGAAAAGGTTTTGAACACCTTACCTAGTTGCTAAACGTATTTCAAAAGTCGATCCGTCAAGATTTTTCCCAAGCTTCTCTCTTTTCCTCTTCTCTATTTACTTTTTCAAGAGAAAACGGGTTATAATAGAGACAATAGTCAAAACGGTCTAACTATTTTATGTAAATCGTTCTAGCCATTTCTCAAAATGACTAGATCATTTTTGTTACTAGAAAAAAATATGTCTTTTCGGCCAAAAGCTATTCTTCTTTTATCTTCTCATCTTATTTTCTTTTCTTTTTTCTTATTTCATTGCATTACAACTCGTGTCTTTATTATATTATTATTTTTAATTTATCCTGAGGTTTACACCTAATTCATCAAAACCTCAGGGACGTGTTGCCAACACTTTAGATGATAAAGACGTTTTATATAGTAAAATAGTGACAGTCTCTGAAGATAGAATAAAACTCACTAAGATTTGGTTAATGGATTCAGGAGCAACAAGGAACATGACTCCTTTTTGAGATTGGTTTCATACATATGAACCCATTTCTAGAGGTTCGATGTTTATAGGTAATGATCATGCCTTAAAGATTGTTAGCATTGGCACCATCAAAACTAAAGATGTACGATGGCTCAATTCATATTGTTTTAGAAGTATGACTTGTGAAAGGCTTAAAGAAGAATATTTTGTCTATGAGATAATTTGATAGTCCTGGTTGCAAGACTCGTATAGACAATGACATCATGAAAATTATCAAAGGGGTGTTAGTGGTATTAAAGGCAAGAAAAATAGCTATAAACTTGTTTTTGTTAATGGGAAAAACATATCGGGAGGTAGAGATATCAATTGCATCGGCCATTTCTACAAAAGAAAAGATATTGATGTGGCAGTAAAAACTAGGCAACATGACATAAGAAGTTATTCCCTGGGTTTGCAGAGGTTTCTTTACCTTTTGTGAGCATTGTATTACAAGTAAATAACACAAGTTGACGTTTGACATATCAACAACTAAGAGCAAATACATCTTTGACTCGATTTATTCTGATGTTTGTCAAACACAAATTATATCCATGAGATGAGCGAATTACTTTGTCATGCATAGATGATTTCTTCAAGAGATGTTAGGTGTATCCAATCAAAAGTAAAGCAAATGTGCTCTCAATTTTTAAATCCTTTAAAGTGTTAAAGGACAGAAAATGAAAGAGAATATACTAGCGATGAATTTGATAACTTTTGTTAACCATAAGATATCAAAAGGCAATTCATAACAGCAAACACTCCATAACAAAATGAAGCTCTACACAAGAATAAAACTTAAGATCTTGTTTTTATATCACAAAGAATGAAGGTCATCGACACAAAATAGATTTACAAGATAAAACATGATAGCAATAATTAAATGATGTGTTATCATACAAGATTGGTGGTCAAAGGATTTGCTACAAAAAAGAGAATATAGTTCTCTAATAATAAAAATAAACAATTAAAAATCTCTCTATTATCAAGAATAAACACCTCACACTTTCATAAATAGCTCACAACTTTCTTTTGGAATTTCTCGTCTTCACTCTTGTATGTAGTGTATCGAAAGACATGGGATGTAGCCTAATTATGCCATTTCAATAAATGGTGCACCAAAAGTTGTCAATTATTGGGCAACTTTCGGTGCTAACCATTAGAATGGGATGGTAGTAAATGAAAGGTAGGCTACACATTCAAGACATCCCTTCCTAATTTTTATCAAATCAATATTTAATTTGATTTAACTAAAACAATTCAAAGTCAGGCTCTGTTCAACTCACCGATTTAACAACTACACTTGCTTTACAAAGGCTATTCAAATGTTTTTTATGCGTGGCTGCGTTTTTGAACTTCTGTCATTAGTGTTGAAATATTGCTTCCAGCCTTGTTTTAAATTCGAAAGGCAGAGAAAAGAAATTTATCAAATGCATGGAGGTAAGTATGTCTATCCATACATCTCCTAAACCATGTCTTTTATTACACTCTTTGAATTATTTTTCTTTTTCTCAAAGCAACTCCTAAACTCGCATGTTTTCCTAAAAAACATCAAAAAGATTAAAGAGAATTCCTGGATTCATTTCCTGGTGATATTTCTTTCGTAACTTTGATGAAGGTTGAGGTGGGGATAAATGACATGCCTTTCTGCTAGCTGAGTTTTAGGTGCTGGCTGCAAGGCCTCCTCTACTCTGGGGTCTGGCTTTCTAGGTTGGAGGTGATTGCAGAGATTCAACTACAAAGATTCAACTACAACAATTGGTGCTGGTTTTGGGGGTTTAGTTTTTGAAGTTGCTGAAGTCTGCGAGGTCCCTTGTTATGACTATCCACAAATAATGAGATCATCCAGGAAGCTGATGAGTTAATTGGCATCACTGCTTCGGGATCCAGAGAACAGAGAAACAACTTGTCCTGTCGATCTCTTTTCATGAAACTTAAGGGTTAAACTCTGCCAAACTCCAAACACGGTATCTAAATGTCGATCTAAGAGGAGGGAGAAGGTAAGAGGGCTGAATCTTATAGCCTCTCCCTTCCATTTTTCTCTTCTATTTTTTGGTATAGCACGGAGGGCAGTCATAAATCAAGCAGTCGCAGCAGGAATATACAAAGGAAGGAACGACTGATCTGACAAAAAATAACAGAGCGAGAAAATTCCAAAGCACTAGCTTTCAAAAGTAACCCACAAAATTCCTGAAGTGGATATTGTAGAAGGTTTCAATATATCATTACTTGGCAAGCTTCTGTTCCCTGTTCATCGGCCTCCAAAATCCGTAAACAGATCCCATATTCAACACTTTATTTACACAAATCTTCCATGTATAGCTGCAGGACAACATTTATGATTGGTTACTAATGGAAAAGTTCATATCCGATGAATTTGGTAGCGTTGTGAATTCACCATTAATTCTTAGATGCGTTGGAGACCAGCTTCTGACATCTTGTTCCAATATTCAGCATCTGTCGTACACTTCTTGAAGAAATCTGCTATCCTATTTCTAGACTCATCTCCATTGTTGGGATAACTGTGGGATCCTGAGACCCCATCAACAATAGTTTCTGCTGGGCCACCTTGATTGGTGGCTAGGCTAGGTAATCCACAATTCATTGCCTCAATGACTACAAGGCCAAAAGCCTCAATAGAGTGCAGCTTGAACAAAAAATGCCTTCGTATATATCTGCAATGCAGCGGTATCCACTCTTCAATCTATATACAGACTAAATAAAAGCAAATCGCATTGATCATCAATGCCACGGCCGCCACGTGCTATCATTAATTCGAAACCCATAAAAACATGCATTTCTCAACCCTTTTTTTTTTTAAAAAAAAAAACTTATTGAATACAAAAGAACATGTACAGATGAGATATGATAGGTATAATGTATATATAACCCAAAAAAAAAAGATTTTAAATGTTTGTAATTATAATTGTCAATAAAAATTATATTCATCACTTATTATAATTATCAATATTACTTTACAAGATAATTTAATCAATATTTATCATATCATTTTTCTACGTTTACAGATTGAAATATTCAGAATTGGTCTAAAATCACAACTAGAATATTGCATAATATTGTTGGATTATTTTGTCGGTATTTAAAAACTGATTTTATCAAAAAATAATTTACTGATGGAATTATGGACGGTAAGTGATTATCAAAAAACTTATCATCAGTGATTTTTATTATATCGGTCATTTCATCGGTAATATAATCATCGATAAATTTAAAAACGAAAACAGCTCACTAAACAAAAAAAATTTACCAGCATCATTTTGTCGGTCAATGACAAATCACCAACAAAATGAATCAGTGGTAATTCCATCTATGATTGAATTTATATTACCGATGAAATTAACCCATCGGTGAATCACATATTGTCAGTAAGAATTCCTGTAATTTTTTTTCCAACTCTCTGAAACTTTTCGATGGGCTTAGTCTGTTAGTAATTCTATCTGAAATTGTTAGTGGTAAAATCATTTAAGTTTTTCCCAACTCTTTAGAACTTTCCAATTGACTTAATCTGTCGGTATTTTATATGATTTTAAAAAAATAAACAAAACATAAAAAATTAAAAGAAATTAAACTAACATAAAACTAAATTTTTATTATTAATTTAAAAATATTATTGAATACAATTTATTCAGAGGATAAAAGATAAAGGAGGAGGCAGAGGTGGATTTTTGTCAGGACTAGGTGGGCAACAAGGTAGACAACATGAACCACCGAGGCTTGACAACAGCTCCTCATACAATCACCTAAGTTCAATCCTCTCGAACCTAAGTTGGTCTATCTCAACACCAAGCCGAATCGTCTAAGCTTCAACTTGTTCTTATACAATCGCCTAGACAACCAAAAATTGAGAGCTTGAACTTGATTGTGAGGAACCAACGATCTATACACGACGACCCGTCCACATATCCTCGGTTGTAGTGTTTGAAATACCATAAACCTGATTTTTACTGGGTCCATTAGACAATCCAGCCTCCAACCACAAATCCAATCGAGTTTTGGATAGGTTGAATGATCATCCTCATATCTCTCCTGCAATCAAATGTTATATGTTTCATGAAAAAAAAAACAATAACTTAAGAAAAATGATTATTGAAATTCAACTTACCACGAACTTCTGGGCTCGGCTATCCACAAGTTATTGCATCCCTTTTCGACGTTCCTCATTTCACTTATGAGTTTAAAAAAAAAGCTTCATCAATATTGGATCACATCCAAGAACCGTAGCCTGCAAAAGGAAGCTATTGCCATTTAAACTTTTTTCATATAAAACAATGAATTTTTATATAAAACAAATGTATGTAATAAAACATAATCTTACCATCTACTTTGCATGTGAAATGAACAAAATGGATTCGCCGGTGTGCGTGGTAATTGAACCATGAATCTCCTTGTTTCGGTTCTCTGCACCAGACTGAGACTGCTGCACAAAATGCTCATACTTCACGTGTTTGATACAAGTTTCTCACATCACCTTCGAGACATATAGAGGTCTGAAATCCCTCAACACAACCACGTCTTCCTAACCTTAAAGACCTATTTCTTTTGCATATTTCTTTGATTTGTTTTGCGCCTCATACCATAAATCACACAACTTATATGGTAAAACTAAATTATTAGTTAAGATAACAAAAAATAAAATTTGAACATTTAAAAAAAATAGGAAATTTTGAATTCAATCTTACCTAATGACATTGTGATTCCCCCATACCCTTCTAACAACAACGTTGTCAACTTGCTCCAAGTAAAATTTGTCATTGCATGTTTTTTTTATAAAATAATTAATTCATTAAAATTAAAAAATTGACCAAATTAAAATAATAATAATTTTTTATATATATACTAACCTTAAACTTTTTGAACCATGCATCAATTATATGATTCTATTCAGGATTATTAGAAACATGACTTTACTAAAACAAAAGCATTTCCATCTACAATTTCATCGTGGATGTTATCATGCGAGCAGCCTCCACATTTGTATACCTGAAATTCTATTCATTCATTAAAATTAATTATTAAAAAATTATCCATTGTTGTTTATTTCTTAATCCTGGAGGAAAGTAAAACAAACTTACATGTTGTGATTAGGCTTCCACTAAGCAATGTATTTCCCAATATATACATGCTGCTCAAAATGGACACCCCTTCTGTGAGGTGGCATCTCATTTGATGAGTCTACATCTAGAGAGGGTGTTTGTGCCTCAAGTGTCTGGCTATGGTCGGCACCTAGCAACTTATGGTCATCAAAGGCGTCGTTAGAAGAACCAATAATGCTCCCTTCCATATTACTCACTAATGACCTTCTCTTTATCATTTAAACAAATTAAAGTATAAAAACGGAAATAACATTTTTAATATTTTATATTTAAAAAAAACTCGGCAACACCTTCTATATACAGGAGACTACCTAAAATTTTATTACCTGCAAAATCAACCATTCAAACAACCCAACAAACATTTATATCCCTCATAAAAGGTTCACCAAGCTTTATGCAAATTGGCCACAATAAAGACACAATGAAAAGAACATGATCCAAAGTAGAAAGCAAGACAACATGAATAAATATCCAATATTTTCACGTTATTCTTTCTTACAAAACAACCGAAACCTTAACACCAATTCAACTCAATATACTAAATTTTCATTAACAATTCTAAAATTTGCACAACACCATAACCCAAACAAATCTTTCTCACTAACATAATTAAAACAATAATATTAACATAGTTGAGCAAATTAACAACATAACATAAACCAAGGTAAATCTATCAAACATAATTGGTAATTTTGTTTTTAAGTCTTAGTGGCATGTTTCTATAATTATTTTTCAACTCTCTGGAACTTTTCGAGAAACTTAATTCGTCGATTATTTTGTCTAAAAGTCTTAGTGGCAAACTATTACAATTTTTATTCCATTGATGATTCCATATGTAATAATTAGTGGCATGGTCCTATTTTTTTTCAATACTCTATAACTTTCAGATGGACTTAGTCTGTTGGTAACTCTATTGGTATTTTACAAACCATCGGTAATCATATCGGTGTAAAACAATTTTTTTTCTAGTGTTTTTGTATTCCCTATCTATCCAACCTACACATATAGTAAAATCACATTACAATAACACCATTTTTATTCAATAATATAATAATAAAATCACAATAATAAAAATTCTAATAGTGTTAACAATAGTTCAATATAAAAGGAACAAAAAAAATAACATTAAAGTCAATTTCATTATACATTGATGTTTTACAAATTAATTAGAATTATCGTCTTCTTCTTTAATTTCTTCAATTTCATCATTGTCGTGTCCATCATAATCTTCTTCTTTGAATTGATGCTCATCAATATCATCTTCATCGACTTCTATATATATCCACTGATTTTCAATAATCATTTAACTCATCAACATCAACAAAAATATTCTTAGCTACACATAAACTTGAATTTTCTTCTAAGTCAATAGACCAAGCAACTCAATATACATCAATTAACTCATCAATTTGAAAGAATTCATCTCTCGCGGTTGCTTCATCGTTACCATCCTAAACA